>JAEEGG010000263.1_pt1 | contig 331574 bp, 275 predicted proteins | sample 9134161 | NCBI WGS metagenome assembly JAEEGG01 (sample SAMN16246543, study PRJNA631951) | gut metagenome | biome: gut microbiome; feature: rumen; material: CR-attached | host: Bos | place: Iran: Karaj | collected 2018-10 | reverse complement strand
TTGGAATAGTTATAGGGCATGTTCTCAATGAGGAACTTGGCCGACCGGTATTTCAGCCCATCGGGATCGTCTTTGAAGTGTGAAAGGACTTTCTCCAGTTCTGCCTGATTGTTTCCGGCCAACTGAAGGGCAGAGTCGAGGTTCTTGTTGCATGCCACACATAAAAGGAGGATGACAACAAAGATGTGTTTTCTTGCGTTTTTCATTTTCTTTTCTAAATGTAATATTGTCAACCTATGATTTGTCAACATTACCATAAACACCATACGCTCTCCAAGCACCAAGACAAGATGCTGTAAGTGCGAACACTACAATTGTGGATTTAATAGTTACCTTTTTCATTTTAAATTGTTTAAATGGTTAATAATAAATACCTGTATCAACAGGTTTTTTCATGATTGTAAATGAGATGTAGGATAGTGTCCAAGTCTTGTATATAAACAGAGAAAAGGGCACTGCAACCTGTTTCATGATAAGACTGCTGCAAAAGTACATATACATATGAGAAGAAAGCTTAAAGTAGATTTCTAAAACTTTTTGAAATGTTACTTGAGTGTTGCAATTATTGAACTGAAGTTATCGTAAATACTTGATAATGAGAGTTGACGATGCAACAATTGCCAACTTTCAATGATAGATTATTCAATGGTAATCCATGGCTTTTTAACCTCTCTAAAGAGGGGGAACAAGAAAGGGGAGGCCACCCCTGACCCCTCCAAAGGGAGGGGAACAAAGAACGAGGAAGGGCAACCACCCTTCCTCGTTCTTTTATAGGATAATACTACTTAAGTTTCGCTAGTTCTTGCCTTCGACAAATCCCTTTTATTCCCCTATGACGAACACAAAGCCGCCGCGAGGCTGACAGGTAACGGATTCGGGCAGGGTTCCGCCATTGCGGATGTTCCAGCCGGTGGACTGCTCACCGTCGAGAAAGGCGGTGGTGAACGATTGCCACTTGACGATTCCGTCGAGGGGAAGGGCAATCCGCTTCAGCTCGTCGGTGCCGTTGATGCCTGCTACATACCAGGTGTTGCCACTACGGCGGGCCAACACCACATAGTCGGCAGGATAGCCGGCAACAAAGCGGGTCTCATCCCAAACAGTGGGCAGCTTACCGAAGAATTCCTGCACCTCATCGGGCTGCGCGTAGTAGCTCCCGGGCTTGTCGGCCAGATGCTGCAGGGCTGATTCGAAGAGCACGGTAAGCGCCAGCTCGTGGGCATTCGAGGTGATATGCGGATGCTGCGAGTCGGAGAAGGCGCAAGGCGTGTAGTCCATCGGTCCGATGACATTGCGGGTGAAGGGCAGCGTGGCGTTATGGGCAGCTGCCTTCTTGGTGAACGTACCTACGTTGTTATACCACTCGGCGCCATACACGGCCTCTGTGGAAAGCAGGTTGGGATAGGTGCGCTGCCAGCCGCGGGGGATGGTGGCACCGTGGAAGTTGACCAGCAGATGATGCTTGGCGGCACTCTCCAAGAGATCAAGGCAGTAGTCCATGTTCATCTGGTTATCGCCCGAGAAGAAATCGATCTTCACACCAGCTACACCGATCTTCTCGCACCAGGTGAACTCCTTTTCGCGATCCTCGGGCTTGTTGAGTCGGTACTTCGGCGTGGGAGCACCATCTACCCAGCCCACCGACGAGTTGTACCAGATGAGGGGCTTGATGCCTTTCGACTTGGCATAGTTCACTGCATCCTCAATGGTATAGCCGTCTTTCATGGTGTCCCACTCAGCATCGATGAGCATATAGGGAAGATGCAGGGTGACCGCCATATCGATGTATTGCTTGATGATGTTATAGTCGTTCGAGCCATGGTTATAGGCCCAGTAGATCCACGACACCACACCGGGATGAATCCAGTTGACATCGTCGAGCTTACTGGGTTCGGAAACATCGGTGACGAGGGTTGACTCAACCACGTTGGCCAGACTGCCGATGATGACCACGCGCCAGGGGGAATGCCAGTCGCCGCTTAACGAGAGCTCGTTCTTGTCGGGCACTACCCGATAGTCTTCCTTGTTATTGAACAGGCACGAAGCGCTCTGCCGGCGTTCGATGTTGGCCTCGGTGATGAGGGCAAACACGCCATCGACAGGTTCCAGCAGGGCGGGATAGCCCCAACGGTTGTTCCAGCCCTCGTCGGACTTCGATACGCCACTGAACGAGGGGATGGGCTTTACCTGATAGGTAGTTTCTAAAGGGAAGAAACTCTCGTAAGCATCGGTCCACTGCTGCATCCACCGCCTGGTTCCCTCGGGAATGCGATAGACGGTGTGCTCCTCAAAGGGCTTCTGTCCTTTCAGGTTCTTATACTCGTAGCGGAACGCCAGACCGTCGTTATACATACGGAGCAGCAGCTGGGCATCCTTACTGGTACGCGACTGGCAGATATACTCGTTGGCCTCGTTACTGCACTGAAGGCGCTTGCCCTGCAGCATGCGGTAGTTGGTGGCGAGCTTTCTGACGAGGCGCGGCGACTTGAAGTCGGACGCCTCCCCACCCGACATGTCCTTGGCCGAGAGACTGAGCACCTGCTGACCTTGATAGCTCACGATATACTGACCATCTACAACGGTGAGTGAGAGCTTACCGTTGGGCGATACGGCCTTGGCGGCAAAGAGCACCGGGGCTGACAGCAGACAGCAGCAGACGGTGATGAGGAATCTTTTCATTATTTCGGGAAGATTACACGGTAGTTTCCACTGAGGTGCATGAAGGCGAAGAGACGCAACAGTCCGTCGTAGTAGGCATCGAAATAGCCATCCTCGAAGGGCTCGTGCTTGGCGTTCCACAGCTCATCGACGAACTCCTTACTCTTATCATGACTGCACATCATAGATGCGGCAGCTGCAGTGGCAATGAAGCCGATGGAGTGGCGCAGCTTCCTGAAGCCACCAGCCTGCAGAATCTCGTTACCTTCTGGTAATGAGCCATCAACACGATACTGATCAAGGAAATCGTGCACACCCTGCTTATAGAGGAAGTTCTGGATGGTTTCGCCATATTTCTGCTGCCATTCCTTATCGGCGCAGCACCACTCGTAGTCGAGCGTGATATTCATAGGCACGCGCCAGGAGTCGTAACGGAAGTTGTTACTGGGGTTGGGACGGTTACCGAAGCCTTGCATCAATGAGCCATCGAACTGGCACATATCAGGATTCAATCCCGTCTCTTCGTTGATGGCCTTGTGCAGGAACTCACGACTCTTTGCGGCACACTCGCGCCAGTAGTCGGAACGACCGTCGTCGGCCCAACGTGCCCATACCTCATAGAAAGCAGGGATATGGTAGGAAGGATCGGTGTAACGCTGACCGAAGCCATCGGGGGTGAAGGTGATGAGCTTAGTCTCGGGGTCGATGAGGTACATGCGCTGCTTACCGCCCTGCTGCTGACCGCCGAAGCCGCCACCAAAGCCACCGAAGCCGCCCGGACGCTGCTCGGGCTCATATTCCTTGGGCATGGTGCAGTTCAGGATGCGCTGAGCCTCAGCCTTGTAGTTAATGCCCGTATCGTCGCCCCAGCGGTTAGAGGCGAAGAGCAGCGAGGTGATGAAGTAGAGCTCGCCATCGCTGGCGGCACCATCGGAATTGCGGGTGCCATCGGTTCGGCAGCTCCATGCGAAATAGCCCTCGCGACTGCCCGACTGGTGCTGCATGTATTTCTTGCTCCAGCGCCACAGTCGGTCGAAGATGTCCTTCTCGTTCATCTGCACGGCAATCATCAAACCATACGACATACCCTCGGTGCGGGCATCGTGGTTCTTGATGTCGGAGACATATCCCATGGAGTCGCCCACCTCGAAATAGACCTTGTTGGGGCCGCGGAACACATCGTTGAACACTTCCTTGAGCTTGGCGTCCACATCCTTCTGGGAGTAACCCATCTCAACAAACAGATTTCTGTACTTCTTGGTTTCAAAACCTCCCTTGGTCCAAGGCTTACCAGCCAGGAGGGGAAGTGACATCAGCAACATGGCTGCCATTAATAGATTCTTTTTCATGTGAGTAATGTATAGATAATTGATTATTTACGTTGAAAGCGCCACCAGTCGAGACGCACATCGCCGCGTGCCTCGCTGAAGCAGATATAGAGGTCGTGCACCCCTGTTACAGCACCTACCTTGGCGGCGAACTGACGGTATTTATCTACCGAGCCAGTGGCCGTGACGGGTAAGGTGGCAATAACTGCCCCGTTGACGCCATCCACCCGAAGAGTAATAGTGCAGGAACCCGTGGCCGCAGCCGTGAGCTGGAACTTGGAAGCTCCCTTCTCGCCGAAGTCGACACCGCGCAGACGGATATACTCGCCGTCGTTGATATCGTAGATATACATATTGCGCTTACCGGTGGAAGCAGGCATATCCTTCACCACACCCGTATTGGCAATACCCATCTTCGCACTCTTCAGTCCGTTACCCCATGCCATGGTCTCGGCCTCCACCCTGTTGTACGGGTTAAGCCAATGCAGCTGTTTCATAGGCTCCTGATCGAGCCAGTAGGGAATCTCCTGAATGGTACCGTCGGTCTTGTAGTTAATCTCCTGTGCCGATACCGAACGGCGCTCGCTGTGCCTGAAGGTCTCCAGGTGCATCAGGTCGTAGTTCTGACCGAACACATAGGAATGTCCTTTATAATCGGTGATGCCCGGATGATTACCGCGGTCGCGCTCGGTAGGACTCATGATGTAGTTCTTCCATACCCACGGACCCGTAGGACTGTCGCTCATGGCGTAGCCCAAAGCCTCAGGACAGCAGGTGGTGGCATAACCCAGATAGTAATGCCCGTTGCGTTTATAGATCCACGGACCTTCCTGATAGTGCTTCACCGCCCAGTTGGCCTTCTGCTCATCAGGCACCCTGAGGTTGATCTTGGCACCTTCGGTTTTCACAGGGCGCATCACACCGTCTTCAGGGTTAAGCACGCAGATATCGCCACTGGTGGAGATCATATCCTCGTTGAGCTTGACGTAATAGACATGCGGGTTACCCCAGTACATATACGCCTGTCCGTCGTCGTCGATGAATACCGACGGGTCGATATCGTCCCAATGCTCCTTCTGCCATACGAGGGGTTCACCTAAGGGATCATGGAAAGGACCGTAAGGCGAATCGGCCACCAGAACGCCGATGCCATGACCATGCAAGGGGGCATAGAGATAATACTTACCGTTGCGCTCAACAGTCTGAATGGCCCAGGCACCATTATCGCGTTCGCGCCAGCTGAACTCCTTGAGCGAGGCCACCGCTCCATGTTCGGTCCAGTTCACCATATCGGTGGTCGACCACAACAGCCAGTCGTACATGAAGAACCCTGCCGAGCTGCGCTCGTTGGGATCAGGGATATCCTCGAAGTGAGCATCGTGCGATGTATATAAGAATAAGGTGTCGCCCACCACCAGCGGTGAGGGGTCGGCGGTATACTTGGTCTGGAACAGCGGCATGTTCACCTGCTCCATGCCCCGCATCTCCCACCAGTCGAAGTTGAACAGCTTAGGACCTTTCCTGCCGGTGAAGACGAAATAGAGGTCGTGACACCCTGTGGCCACCTCGCGCAGATCGGTGGTGAGTGTCTGCCATGCTTCCCAGCCTCCTGTGCCGGGTACCTCCAAACGACCGAGGCGCTGTCCGCGGATGCTGTCGATACGGATCTCGATGGCACCGCCACGCAGACCGCTGGCCACACGAGCTGTGAACGTACGGGGAATCTGCTGACCGAACTCCACGTTCTGCAGCTTGATATAGTCATCGTTATGGATATCGGTGATGTACACCCCTACCTGATCGTTCTGCTCGGCCTTGATACCTTTCGAGAAAGCCATGGTCTCGGCCTCCACCTTACGGTAGGGATTGAAGGTTGCTACAGGCTGCACACCCTCATCGGTAGGCAGGATGGTGGGAATGCTACCATCGGCATTGTACTTGAACTCCTCGACGGCCACGCTGCGGCCGAATCCCCCACCCTGCGGGAGCTTTCCCGTGTGGTAGAAGAAATAGCTATGGCCCTTGAAGTCGGCCACGCCGCAATGGTTGGTGAACGAGTTGGTTTCGCTTTGAGGCATGATCACACCCTCATAGGTCCAAGGACCTAACGGCGTGGGGGCTGTACTGTACGAGATATGCTCGGGAATGCCCCCAGCGGCATAGAGCAGCTGATAGACCTTCGACGTGGGCACCTGGTACTTGGAGGTGTCCACCTTGCGCAGCCACGGACCTTCCACATACGAATCCTTGTACTGCTTACCTTCCACGCGTTTGTCCATGGGCGGACCGCCGAAGGCTTCCTCGGTCATGGAGAGGATGCCCACCTCGCCCTCATAGGAGATCATGTCGCGGTTCAGCTTCAGGTAATACACCCGCGGGTTTCCCCACATCAGCCAAGCCTGTCCGTCATCGTCAATCAGTACGGTGGGGTCGATATGATCCCATGAGCCGTTCTCGAACAACGGCTTACCGATAGCGTCACGGAACGGTCCCGTGGGGGAATCGCTCACAGCAACGCCGATGGCCATGCCACGCGACAGACGGGAATGGGCGCAGATATACCAGAAGAACTTCCCGTCGCGCTCGATGCACTGACTCGCCCAGGCGCGATCGTCGGCCCAGGAGAAGCTCTCCAGCGCCAGCGGTGAGCCATGATCCTGCCAGTTCACCATATCCTTGGTGGAATAGACACGCCACTCCTGCATCCAGAAGAAGTCGGCATTGTCCTCATCATGTCCTGTATAGACATACATCGTACCATCGTGCACCATGGGTGCAGGATCGCTTGTGAACCACGTCTGCACAAACGGGTTCTGTGCCCAAGCTGTTTGTCCGATCATCATGGTCATCATTCCCATGAATGCCATGATCATCCGTTCTCTTTTCAATACTTTCATTATTCTTTGAACTTTATGATTACCTTTGACCTTAAGCCATCAATCCATGATTACCAGTCCTCCGTTTTTCGGAATCACTACCTTCACCTGCTGTTTCTTGTTCTGCTTCAGCTCCTTCACGCTACCGTTCAGCTCGGCATCATCACTATACATCTTCAGCGAAGCACCCTTGTTGAACATCGGTAAGGTGAGCGTGGCAGTATAAGGCTTCTCCTCAGCGTTGGCGCCCACCACATACCACTTGTCGCCACAACGACGGGCGATGACCACGTACTTACCCGGATAGCCGTCGATGAACTTCACCTCATCCCATGTGGTGGGAACCTTCTTCATGAAGTCGATGGCCCATGCAGGCGCATCCTCCAGGTTGTTCGGCGCCAAGGCGAAGTGCTGTACGGCACTTTGGAACATCACGGCTGTGGCCAAGGCGAAGACATCGCTGGTGCGACGAACCGTTCCGCGCTTGTTGTCAGCCCCATAGAACTTGTTCAGGGCAGAGCCGCCGAAGTCCATGGAACCCACCGTGTTACGGATGAAGGGATGGATGCACGCATTACGTGCCTCAGCATCGCAGGCCCCCTGTCCGAAGTGCAGGTTCTCACTGGCCAACACGGCCTCGCTGGCTGCGTAGTTGGGATACATACGCTCCCATCCTCTGGGTAATGTACAGCCGTGGAAGATGACCAGCAATCCGAAGTCGTTGGCATCTACCAGGATATCTTCGTACAGCTGCATCATCTGCTGCTTGTCACCGCCGAAGAAGTCGACCTTGATACCGCGGATACCTGTTTTCTGCATCCATGCCATCTCCTGTCGGCGCACCAGGTGGTTGTTCATCTTACCTAAAGGACTCTGCGGCGCATCGTTCCATGAGCCGTTGGAGTTATACCACAAGAAGAGTCCTACACCCTTGGTCTTTCCGTAGCGAGCCAGTTCCTCGATGCGCTCATAACCAATCTGCTTGTCCCAGAGGGCATCAATCAGAACGGTTTGATAACCCATAGCAGCCGAGAAATCAATGTAGCGCTTCTGCTCATCGAAGTTACAGCTCGCGTCCATACCGATGATCCAGCTCCATGAGCCCTTACCATATATATATTCCTGAGATGCCTTGTACTTAGGTTTCACCAAGTCGAAGGGCACGGTGGTCTCCACGATGTTGGCAAGCGTATTACCAAGGGTGATGGTTCGCCAAGGGGTTGATCCAGGCAGGGTGATTGACGGAGTGACCGAACCGATGCCGTTGCATTCGCCCTGCTGCGGGAAGCCGATGCGGTAAAGACCGTCGTGCTCGTTAAGCAGTCTGCTGGCACAATAGCTGCCGTCAACACCGGTCTCGCTGATGAGCACCCAACCCAAGGCGTTCACCTTGAACAGACAAGGGAACGAATAGCCTTCGCCAAAGCCGTTCTTACCCATCGTATCGTCGGTGGTATAGCTGGTTTCGTAGCTCGGGGATGTGCGGGCAAAGCCACCCATGGGCTTCGACTGCGGACAAAGGAAGGTGGTGGTGCCTGCAGGGAGTGAGAATCCACTCGCCTCGGTGGTCACCACGGCCACCTTGGTATCTCTTTGCGGCAGTACCTCGTAGCGGTAGGCTACGTCGCGGTTACTTACTCGGAACACAATGTCCAATACGGCGCGGTTATTTTTCTTGAAATGACATACAGCTTCGTTGGCCTGATAATCCACCTGCTGCTGCTTGATGTTGCGTGTGAGATAATGATCTTCCACCGACGTAGTGGTGCAATCGCCCATGGAAAGACCGGTGGTAAGATCACTGAAGTTGGTCTTGAGTCCCAATGGGGATTTCTCTAAAAACACCTGATTCTTATAGGACACCTGATAGGTGGGCATACCTTCGGCATCACTGATGGTTACAACGATTTGTTTGTCAGGACTACATACCTGGAAGTCTTCAGCCATTGCGGTGAGGCATCCCACGCTCAACAGGGCAACGGCAAGGTTCAATTTTGTTTTCATATTGTTGAATAATCAATTTAGGGCACAAAGATAAGCATTTTTTTTCACAAAACAGGTGGGTTGTGTTACATAATATTTCGATGGTGTATCATGATAGAAGGAGAAAGGGGTATTACATATCCCAGACATCCGCGGAATTGCATATCCCAGACATCCGCGGAATTGACTTCGTCGATCCCTACCCTGCCACGGGCAGGGTATCACAAAAAGAGAGAATCTCACGCTTGAAAGTGAACTTTCAGACATGAGATTCTCTCTTTTTGTGACTCCCGCGGGATTCAAACCCACAACCTTCTGATCCGTAGTCAGATGCTCTATTCAGTTGAGCTAGGGAGCCTTTTTGCGACTCATTTTCGAATTGCGGTTGCAAAGGTACGCAGTTTTTTCGACACCGCCAAATTTTTCCCTCACTTTTTTCGAAAAAGAATTGCGGAACCGCATTTCACCTTTCTATATATAATCAATCAGGTTCGTTTTTAAGCTCGGTAGCGTATTCTAATACAGGAATCCCAACATCCAAAGGGGAAGTTTCGCACCATCTGGCATATCCCAATCGTCAGCGAAGATGAAAGAGTCTTTTACGCCTGCAATCTGAGAGAATTTCTTGCTGCGCCCACCGATCCCAAAAGTGTATTTGCCATCCACCTTGAAGTCTCCCTGCGTCTTGCTGTATTCTACTCTGTGAGTCTCCGACAGACTGCCAATAGCAAAAGTCTCGCGTAGTGTACCAATGTCTGCCATTGCAGGAGCCAGGGCATACAAGATATTCGGATTTTCAAGATATACCTTGTCTGGCTTAGATAGTTTTCCTATCTTTTTCTTGTCAGAATAGAGCAGGTTTAGCACCTTGGCGTCACCCAGATACTTAAGATATTCAACCACGGTGTCACGGCCAATCTCAAGGGCTGCGGCAATCTTGTTAGCATTCAGTTCAAAAGGAACTTCGCTGCATATCAGGGCTATGAGTGCTTGCAGTTTTCTGATATTGGCTACATCAACTTTACAAATCTGTGGCAGTTCAGTTTCGATGATATAGTTCACCACTTGCTCGATACGTGTATAATACTCACCTTCACCTTCCAACAGAAAAGGATAATACCCTTTCTCCAAATAATCCTTGAACAAAGCAACAGGCTTACATTTCGATGAAACCATCCTCCACAAGTCATAAGGATGAGCCAGGATATCCTCCAACGACCATTTGGTGAATGTCAGACCATGATAGAAACGGAGTGCCTCACGGAAAGAAAGCCCGGGCATCGTGTATTTGATGGCACGACGCGACAGGTCGGCATCACCCTCCTTCAGGCGAAGCAATGAAGACCCGCTAACAATCATCTTCAGGTCAGGAAACAATTCATAGATTTCCTTGATTTCACGGCTCCAATCCGCATTGCCAGACTTGTATTTATGAATCTCGTCAATTACCAGCAACTCACCTCCACGAATCACGAATTCCTCTGCCAGTCCCCCAAGCGTACGCATGGAGAAGTCAACAGTGTCGGCTGAGCAGTACAATATACGTCGGTCTCCAAGTTCATAGTTCTGTTTCAGATACTGCTTGATAAGCGTGGATTTACCAACACCTTTAGGGCCCATAATACTGATAAGCCGAGCGTTCCAGTGAATCTCGTCCATCTTGTCACGGATGATTTCCGTTGACGTATTGGCCAACAGCCTGTCGCTTTTTCTGAATAATGCGTCCATAGGAATTCATTTTTAGCGTTTCACGCTGCAAAGTTAATTAAAATGTTGCACACAAGCAACATTATTTCAAGAAAAATGCCGTTTACACGCAACATTTTCCGCTTTCCCTTTCTTTTACCTTTCCTGAGCTATGCTTCTAAAGTATTTTAGTCCTCAAACCGCTTCCCCCAACACTGAATCATCCGCTGGTATAGTTTTTCCTCCGAAGGGGTGTGCTGGGCATGCCATAACCGTTTGTCCTTCAACGTGTCAGGCAAGAACTGCTGTTCCACGAAGTTACCAGGATAGTCGTGCGCATACTTATACCCATCGCTATAGCCTAATTCAGCCATCAGCTGAGTGGGCGCATTGCGCAGATGCAGGGGCACTGGCTGATTACCCGTATTCTTCACCAGTTCCAAAGCACTGTTGATGCCCATATAGGCACTGTTACTCTTCGGACTCGTGGCAAGATAGACAGCACATTCAGCCAAAGGGATTCTTCCTTCAGGCCACCCGATCTTCATCACCGCATCAAAGGCGGCGTTGGCTAACAACAAGGCATTCGGGTTGGCTAAGCCAATATCCTCAGAGGCACTGATAATCATTCTACGGGCAATGAACTGCGGATCCTCTCCCCCTTCGATCATCCTTGCCATCCAATAGAGGGCAGCATCGGGATCGCTTCCGCGGATGCTCTTGATAAAAGCCGAAATGATGTCGTAGTGCATCTCCCCATCTTTGTCGTATGCCAAGGGATTCTGTTGCAGACGGTTCTCTACCAGCTCATCAGTGATCACTACATCACCACTCTCCGACTCCACCACCAGTTCGAGGATATTCAAGAGTTTACGGGCATCACCGCCGCTATAGCGCAGGATGGCACCTGTTTCCTTGACGTCGATCTTCCGCTCCTTCAGTTCCACATCTTCGGTGATGGCACGATGCAGGAGTTGCAGCAAATCGTCTTTCTCCAAGGATTTCAGGACATAGAGCTGACAGCGACTGAGCAGGGGGCGGATCACCTCGAACGAGGGATTCTCGGTGGTAGCACCAATCAGGGTGACGATGCCTTTCTCAACAGCGCCTAACAGAGAGTCTTGTTGCGACTTACTGAAACGATGGATCTCATCAATGAAAAGAATCGGACTCGTCTCGTTGAAGAACCTGCCGCTTTTGGCACGTTCAATCACATCACGCACATCCTTCACGCCACTGGTCACCGCACTTAACGTATAGAAAGGTGTATCAAGCTTGTGCGCAATGATCTGCGCCAAGGTAGTCTTCCCCACCCCCGGCGGTCCCCAAAGCAGAAAAGAACTCACCCGTCCTGCATCGATCATCTTGCGCAGGACGGCCCCTTCCCCTACCAGATGACGCTGACCGATGTACTCATCGAGCGTCTTGGGGCGCATTCGTTCAGCTAACGGTTGTGCCATATCACTGGCAAAGATAGGAAAATATATTAAGAAAAGGAAACGAATGCAAGAAAAAAACAGGATAGGTGCATTTTTCCTATGAATTCTTTTTGTTTTGTATACCTTTTCATTATCTTTGGCTTCGCCGAAGATACTTTCACTCGGAAATAAAAATAAATCCATATTTATTTTGTATTTCTCTCGCTTAGTCGTATCTTTGTAGCCGAAACGAAAAAGTCACGTACGATGAAGATAACGCTTCTGCAGACCGACATTGCATGGGCAAAACCGGAGGAGAACATGGCAAACGCTGAGCAGATGATTCTTTCTGCACCTGGAGCCGACCTCTATGTTCTTCCGGAAATGTGGAGCACAGGGTTCATCACCGATGTCAGACCGACGGAGAACAGTGCTGCAAATGCCTTGAGATGGATGAAGGAGATGGCCGGGAGAACAAATGCCGCTATCTGTGGCAGTCTCGCCGTGAATGATGCAGGACAGTGCTTCAACCGACAGTATTTCGTGCAACCTGATGGGAATGTGGTCACCTACGACAAACATCACCTGTTTCAATATGGCGGTGAGGATAAGTACTATCAGACCGGTAATCAACGTACTGTGGTATCGTTTCGTGGAATGCGGTTCCTGCTGGTAACCTGCTACGACCTGCGTTTCCCGGTGTGGGAGCGCTATCAAGGCGATTACGATGCAATGATCTGCGTGGCCAACTGGCCTGAATCGAGGCAGGAGGTGTGGCATATCCTTCTCAGGGCCCGCGCCATCGAGAACCAGTGTTATGTGATTGGCTGTAACCGTGTGGGCGATGATCCGAACTGTCATTACATCGGTCACAGCGCCTTTATCGACTCCCGTGGCAGGACCATGGCAGAATGTGAGGAAGCAAAAGCACAGACACTGACGGCAGAGATCGACATGGAGAGTCTGCGCACCTTCAGGAACAAGTTCAAGGTGCTGAACGACAGGGATGCGTTCACCCTACAGTAATATTTAGGTAAGAATATATTAAAGAAATTGATATGAAAGAGACTGACAAAAATGCTTTTACCCTCAAGACGCTGAATAAGAGCAACGTCTGGGATTTACAGGAAAACGATGTGTTCCGCCTCTGGGAGGCAGCCGAGAAAGATGCTGATCTGAAGGAGAACATGCGCCACTATATCGATATCCTTCGTAGTGCTTTCGATATGGAGGAAGTCAAGATCGACAAGCCTGAAGTCATCAAGAAGTACGAGGCAAGGGGCTTCAAGGTGGGCAATATCCGCGTGGATGAGAACAAGAAGAACCTGTGGGCCATCAAGAAACGTCCTATCATGCGCGTCACCGATCTCACCTACGAGAATATCCGTCATATCTCTGCAGCCAAGCTGATGGAGGTGATTGACCGTAACTTCGGCGGTGGATGGGATTCTCTCTCGCAGAGCATCCAGGATATCATCCAGAGTGGTTTCGATGTAAGTACTACCACCCTACCCAAGGACCGTCTGCACAATCCTGGAGGCATGTACGAGAAGAAGGTGGCCGACGGCTTCGAGGTACTGGAGATTCCCAAGGGCTTGTGGGTAGAGGCGATCTTCGCCAAGGAGAAACAGATTATCGAGCGTCCTCGCACGCGCTTTGGTGTGGATGAAGATGAGGAGATTGACATCCCCAATGAGGAAGATGAGGACTTGCCGGAGATCGAAGACCACTATAACGATACTGACGAGGATGACGACTACGATGAGGATAAGCTCACCGAAGAGAGTTATCGTACGACGTTCGATGAGACACCGGAAGACCTCGACCTGGATGCTGTTGAGGTGGCCGACGACTCAGAATACTAAAACTTTTGCAGTTCGGCGTAGATTCGTTGCACGGGGAGCCCCATTACATTGAAGTAGCTCCCGTGCAACGAGGTTACGCCAATATAACCAATCCACTCCTGAATACCATAGGCCCCCGCCTTGTCGAAGGGCTTATAGTGTTCGATATAATAATCAATCTCGCTTTCCGACAGTTGTTTGAAGACCACGTCGGTACTCACTGAGAAGGAACGGATCTTCTCGGTGGTGGTAAGACAAACGCCTGTAATGACCTGATGCTCCCTACCGCTGATCAAACGAAGCATACGACGGGCATCTTCGGCATCTTCGGGTTTCCCCAGAATCTCCTGATCCACCACAACCACGGTATCGGCTGTGATGACCAGCTCATCATCATGGATCATGGAACGATAGGCATCTGCCTTTTTGCGGGAGATATACTCAGCCACCTCACCAACAGGCAGATCCGACGGGAAGCTCTCATCAATATCCGCCAGTACCCGCACCTCGAAATCAAGGTCGAGTCCTGCCAACAGTTCCTTTCTCCTCGGACTGTTACTTGCTAATATGTATCTCCTATTTTTCAATTTTCCGCTCTGTTCTGCCGCTTCGCTTGCGAAGAATTTTCAATTCTCAATTTTCAATTGTAAGTTACCATCCAAACGCTTTGGCATCCGACAGCCACTTGCCCTGAACGCGCAACACCTGTTCAATCACATCACGGGCACAGCCGTAGCCGCCCTTCTTGTCGCTGATATACCTACTGATGCTCTTGATATCCGGACAAGCATCTGAGGGACAGCACGGACAGCCGCTGCGTTTCATGATCTCGTAATCAGGCACATCATCACCCATGTAGATCACCTCTTCATCCTTCAAGCCATACTTCTCCAGGAACTGCTCGTACGTTTTGATTTTCACGGCACAGTTCATGTAGATATCCTCCACACCTAAGTGCTCATAGCGTTTACGGACACTCTCCGTGGCACCCCCGGTAAGGATCACAATACGCAATCCCATCTTCTGTGCCAGTTGGATGGCATAGCCGTCCTTGATGTTCACCGTACGCATCGGTTCGCCGTTAGGATGCAAGGTGATGGTCTCGGCGCTCAGCACACCGTCCACATCAAAGATGATAGCACGAATCTTCTGTAAGTCGTAATTGATCATGTACGTATCAATATTTGTTCACATGCACATTCTCCCACTTCAAACGGTCCTCGTTCTGCGGCTTGCGCTCATCGGCCTTATGACCGAAGGCGAGGACGCACAAACAGTTCAGGTTCTCAGGAATATCCAGGATACCACGGATCACCGTATCGGCACTCGTACCGTCACTCAGACCGCGGCCCCTCATCTGTGCCCAGCAAGAGCCCAAGCCCAGATCCTCAGCCTGGTACTGCATAGTGATGGCGGCAATACTCGCATCCTCCACCCAGCAGTCGTTCTTCATCGGATCGCCCAGTACCACAATGGCCAGCGGAGCACCCTTGATGAACTGTCCGCCCAGATCCTTGGCATCCGACAGCTTCTCGATGTCCATCTTATCCTCTACCACCACGAACTCCCAGCCACGCTGTCCCTTTGACGTAGGTGACATCAGGGCGGCACGGAGAATCAGCTGCACATCCTCGGCACTGATCTCCTCTTCAGTGAACTTCCTATGACTGCGGCGCATCTGCACCAAATCCTTAAATGCTTCCATAATCCTTTTCTCTACGAATTTGACTCACAAGGAGGATTCTCCTTGGTTGATTTTCATGCAAAGATAGACAAAAATCACTAATTATCCACCTTCTCTTGCACTTTTTAAAAAGTTTTATTACTTTTGTCGCAGTGAACGACGAATTGCGTGTGAGCATTGTCACCAAGAGTGAAGAACTGCCGGACATGACCTGCACCAGTTTCTTCCATAGCACCGATTTCTTCCGTATCATCGAGAAGTCACCGGGACAGCAACCCTATATGGTGATTGTGAGAAGAGGGAACACCGTTGTTGCCCACATGCTGGCCACCCTTCGCCGTCGTGGTTCCCTGGTTCCCCCTTATCTGTTTTCTCAAGGTCGGGTATATGGTGAAGGTGAATATGCAGAAGGAGAAGATAAGGATGAACTCTTCAAACTCATGCTGAAGGCCATCACCAAGAAATTGCGCAGGAAGATGTGTATGTATATCGAGTTCAGCGACCTGAGTCAGAAGATGTTCGGTTATCGGATTCTCCGTAACGAGGGTTACTTCCCCGTTCAGTGGATGGAGATCCATAACTCCCTGCATTCTTTGTCACCCGAGGAGCGCATCAACGAGAAGACACTTCAGCGCATTGAGCATGCCCACGAGGCAGGGGTAAGCAGTCATGAGGTAGAGACCGAGGAGGAGATGAATGGTTTCTACCATCTACTGAGTCGTTTCTTCTCGCTGAAGGTGCGCCGTTACCTACCCCCGAAGAAGACATTCGAGCTACTGCATACCACCGGAAACGGTCGGCTGTTCGTAACGAAACATAAAAACAAGGTGATTGGCGGCAGCTGTTGTGTCTATTCCGGGAACAATGTCTATCTGTGGTACTTGGCCTCCAAGCGCAAGAGTCACCCTACCCTACATCCCTCGGCTGTCACCATTTGGGGAGCCATCAAGCATGCCTATGAACACGACAAATGGCATATCTATTTCATGGATGTAGGACTGCCTTTCAAAAAGAACCGATATCGCGACTTCATCCTGAGCTTTGGTGGGAAGGAAGTGGGAACCTACCGTTGGTTCTGTTTCTCCATTCCTTGGATGAGTAAGCTGGTGGGATGGTTCTATCGGGAATAGCTTAAAGAGATGTGAAAAGGTTCCCAAGGTGGGAATAAACGGTTCCCAACGTGGGAAAACAAAATTCCCATGGTGGGAAAAAGTAGTTCCAAACATGGGAATATGTTTTGTTATGTATAACGATTCCTACAGTGTGGCGTATATCCAGTTGTAGAAATAGCTGCATACACCGAAGAGGATGATGCCTGCGGTACAGAGTGCCAAAGCCACCTTGGTGTTCAGATCACTCTTGAAGGTGGGCAGCGGACTGTCGGTCTGCTTGATATACATCGCCTTCACGATGAGCAGATAGTAGTAAAGACTCACTACGGTATTTACCAAGGCGATGAACACCACGAAGTAGGCCATGAACGAACCTTGTTCGGCGGCAGCCATAAATACGAAGAACTTACTGAACATACCGGCAAACGGGGGAATACCAGCCAAGGAGAACAATGCCACTGTCATCAGGAACGACAGCTTCGGATTGGTCTGATAGAACCCGTTATAAGCATCCATGTCGGTGCGTCCGCCATTATTCTCTTCCACAACACCGATCACGGTGAACACAGCAAGGTTAGCTACCACATACACCAGTACGTAATACGACAGGGCAGCAATGCCTGTGGCACTGTTTCCTATCACGGCCAGCATGATGTAACCAGCCTGACTGATGGAGCTGAAGGCCATGAAGCGTTTCAGTTCACTCTGACGGATGGCGAAGAGGTTGGCCACGGTGATACTCAGAACGATAACGATATAGAGCAGATACTGCCATTGCTCAACCACAGGAGCAAACACGCGCATCAAGATGATGCAGAGCGCAAAGGCAGCAGCACCCTTGGAAACCACACTCAGGTAACCCGTTACTGTGGTTGGCGCACCCTGATAGGTGTCGGCCGTCCAGAAGTGGAACGGTACGAGTGAGATCTTAAAGCCGAGTCCGCTGAAGAAGAATACCAGTCCGAGGATAATCAGTGCGGTATGCTCCGTAAATGCTGTACTCAAGGCGATACTATTGAAATACAAAGTTCCAAAGGCACCATAGAGGAACGAGATACCATAAAGCATCACACCGCTGGAGAAGGTGGCTGTGAGGATATACTTCGCAGCAGCCTCTGCACTGTGATGACGGTACTTATCGAGCGCCACCAGACAGGCCATGGGCACGGATGCCATCTCCAGTCCGAGGAAGAACATCAGAAAATGTCCAGCACTCACCATCATGTTCATACCCAACAAAGTAGATACCACGAGCATGTAGAACTCACCCTCCTTGAAAGAGGTGTCGGGACGACGCAGCCACTGACGGGCCTGAATCATCACGATGAGGGTACCTGCAGCCAAGATGGTCTTGATGACATGAGCGGCCGGAATGGCGCGATACATACCACCGAAGGCCTGAACGGTATCGGTTTGCAGGAACGATACAACCACCTGTCCGAGCATCAGCAGACACATCAGCGGATTGAACCACTTCCTTTCAGCATGCTTCGAAGAGATGAAATCTGCGATGAACGCCACCACCAGGATAGCCATCAGTGTGGCTTCCGGTACCATATAGAGAAATTGTCCGTAGTTCATATTACATTCCTGCTATTACTGAGATATTCATAATGTTATCAAGGATAGGTGCCACACCATTGTCGATGACATGACTGGCCCAGAGTGGGAAGCAACCCAGACCGGCTACACAGGCAATCAGACAGATCACGGCCACGCGCTCATCCCATGTGGCATCGGTGAGTTTCACCGTGTCGCAGTGCGGGTACTTCACGTCACCGAAGAGGATGAAGCCCACGGTACGGAGGATATAGACTGCCGTAACCACGATAGAGCAGCAGGCGATGATGGTACATGCACGATGGAACGTGTCGGCATTGGCAAACGAGCCCACGAAGATGGTCATCTCAGCAATGAAGCCTGAGAAGCCCGGCAGACCGAGGTTGGCCAAACCGGCAATGACATAACCCACAGCCAGGAACGGCATGATCTTCATCAGACCGCCGAGGTAGCGGATGTCACGCGTGTGTGCACGACCGTATATCATACCGATGAGGGCGAAGAAGAGGGCGGTCATCAAACCATGTGACAGCATCTGCAGTACCGCACCGGTACAAGAGGTCTTCGTCATCATCAGCAGGGCGAAGAGCACCAGTCCACAGTGCGACACCGATGAATAGGCATTGATGTATTTCAGGTCGGTCTGCACACAAGCGCTCAAGGCTCCATACACCACAGAAATCGTGGTAAGGATCAGGAAGATCCACGCCAGTTCCTGTGCAGCCTCAGGCAAGAGGTACATCGCAACGCGGAAACAGCCGTAACCTCCCAGCTTCATCAACACACCGGCATGAAGCATCGACACAGCGGTAGGCGCTGAGGCATGACCATCGGGTGACCATGTGTGGAAGGGGAACAATGCACCTAACACACCGAAACCGATGAAGATGAAGGGGAAGAACACCTTCTGGATCTCCACTGGAATATTGTGCATGGCAGCAATCTCGTTCACGTTCATCGTGGTGGCACCGCTGAAGAAATAGATACCTAAGATACCGATGATGAGCAAGGCCGAACCTCCCATAAGCATCAGCGTAAGCTTCATGGCCGAATACTCCTTGTGTCCACTACCCCATACACCGATCAGCAGGTACATCGGGATCAGCGCCACCTCATAGAACATGAACATGGTGAACATATCCACCGAGATAAAGAAGCCGTACACACCTGATGAGAGCAGGGTGAACCACAGGAAATACTCCTTGGTGAGCGGTTTCAGCTGCCAGGAGGCGAAGGTACCAGTGAAGACGATGATGCTCGACAGGAGCAGCATCACCACCGAGATACCGTCAACACCCACCGAATACTTGATGTTCAGCGGCTTGAACCAGTCAACGGCATACGTGAGCAGCATCGCATCCTGATTTCCGGCTGCACGCTGCTGGATGAAATAAATGGTGAGCCAGATGGAGAGAGCCAGCAGACAAGAGACTCCTACCACCATCACTCCACGCACCTGGTTGAGGTTGCGGGCCAGCCAAAGGCCGAGCAACATCAGGGCGGGAATTACAACGAATAGACTTAATATACTCATTTCTATTGTTTTTTATATGCTAGTAACACTAGTTGTACTAGTAATACTAGTTATACTAGTTTATATAGCCAATAAAATCAATGCCAGTGCCACTGTTCCCGTGAGGAACCATACAGCATACTGGCGCACATCACCACTCTGCCAAGGACGGATGCTCTCACCTGCCTCGTTGGCACCCCAAGCCATGAAGTTGAATGTTCCGTCAACTATGTGGCGGTCGAACCAGGCAATGGGATAAGAGAACAGGCGGAACACGATCTTGTGCGTGAAATACTGCCAAACGTCATCCATATAGAAACGCTTGTAGGCTGCACGATGCAGCTTGGGGAACTTCGCTGCCAGCATATCGGCAACAGGCGTCTCCTCGTTCTTATACATATAGGTGGCCAGACCGATACCGCAGAGAGCGAGTATCGTACTGGAGATAGCCACAGGCCAGTTGATGTGCGTATGGAAACCGATGCCGTTGGCAGAAACGAACTCGCCGAAAGGCAACCAGCCGCAAAGCACGGTGATGGTAGCCAGCACGATCAACGGGATATACATCGTGGCAGGAGCCTCATGCGGGGCATGGGGAGCATGACCTTCCGGACATACCTCATACTTGGCCAGCTCTGTCTCGTAATGACTCTTGCCCCAGAAGATCACGTAGTACAGACGGAACATATAGAAAGCCGTCATGGCGGCAATACCACTCATGATGATACCCATAACCGGGGAGAAATGATAGCAGGCTACCAGGATCTCATCCTTCGAGAAGAAGCCGCTGAACGGCCAGATACCGGCGATAGCCAGACAGGAAATCAGGAAGGTGATATGGGTAATGGGCATATACTTGCGCAAACCACCCATGTATTTCTTCTCATTACTGTGTACGGCGTGGATGATGCAACCTGCACCGAGGAACAGACAAGCCTTGAACATAGCGTGTGTGAACAGGTGGAACATACTGGCCATATAACCCAGTCCGCTCTCATCGGCATAAGCCTCGGTCATCGGCATGGAAGTAGCACCGTTGTCGGGCAGGCAAACACCTAAAGCCACCAACATGAAACCGATCTGCGAGATGGTTGAGAAGGCCAATACACGCTTGATATCACTCTGTACACAGGCCACGCTGGCAGCATAGAAGGCCGTAAAGGCTGCGATATAAGCCACCCAATGAAGGGTCTCGGGAGCATACTCAATCCAGATCGGGAACAGACAAGCCACCTGATAGACACCAGCCACCACCATGGTAGCAGCATGGATCAGTGCGGAAACAGGAGTCGGACCCTCCATGGCATCGGGCAGCCAGATATGCAACGGGAACATCGCACTCTTACCGGCACCACCGATGAACATCAGGAACAGGGCCATCGGCATGAGCCAGTAGGCACCGTCAAGACGGGCCGACAACTCCGGCATCGCATTCAGGTCGAAACTGAACGTTCCCACATAGTAGCTGTAGAACAGAATACCGATGAGGAAGAACAGGTCGGCAAAGCGTGTCACGATGAAGGCCTTCTTTGAAGCGGCCACGGCAGCCTGCAACGGATAGTAGAAACCGATGAGTAGGTATGAGCTCACACCCACCAGCTCCCAGAACAGATACATCTGGAAGATATTGGTAGCCACTACCAGTCCGAGCATCGACATAGAGAACAGACTCAGGAACGCGTAGTAGCGCTGGAAGCCCTTCTCGCCATGCATGTAACCGAACGAATAGATGTGTACCATCAGACTCACTGTCGAGATCACGATGAGCATCATCACCGAGATAGGTGTCAAACGGAAGCCCAAAGTAAACAGCAGCTGCACCCCGTTAATCGTTCCGAAGTCGAGCCACGTGAAGTCGAACGGTGTGATCACCGGATACATACCTGTTGCCGCGTCACGACCAGCCACGAGGAAATACTCGATGGCCGTATAATAGCTCAGCACCGTCACGACAGCCAACGACAGGGTTCCGATAATACCCGCCGTCTTATGCGACATCTTCATGCCCGCCAGTCCCAGTATGATAAACGAGATCAGCGGCAGCAGAAGAATTAAATATACATAACTATAATCCATATAGACAATACGCTTATTTCAATTATCAATTGTCAATTATCAATTCTTCAACTCTTGTATGCTGTTCACGCTATCACTATGGAAATTGCGATACACATTAATAATAATAGCCACAGCAACGGCGGTCTCAGCAGCAGCAACACCGATGGCGAACAAGGTGAAGAAGAATCCTTCCAGTTCGCCGGGATACAAGATACGGTTGAATGCCGCGAAGTTGATGTCCACCGCATTGAGGATCAGCTCCGTGGAGATCAGCATGGCAAGCAGGTTACGACGGGTGATGAACCCGAACACGCCAATGAAAAACAACAGTGCACTCAGCACAAAGAAACATTCTACTGGTACCATACTCTACTCCTTTCTTGAAATGACAATACCACCGATGATACAAGCCAGCAGGAAGACGGAGATGAACTCGAACGGGAGCACATAGCCAAACCTGTCTGAGCTTACCAACGACCTACCGATCGTGTCCATCGACACCTCTGAGTCGGCCATTGCGGCAAAGTTATTGATTACCTGGTTCTTCAGGAATACCACTACGACGGTGGCCAGACCGATCAGGGCTGCGAGGGCTCCGAACACCACCCTACTTCCCTTCATGCGCTCTACCAGTCCTTGCAAGGTGCGCTTGTTCACCAGCTGGATGGCGAAGATATAGATCATCGTCACACCACCGGCATAGACACTCAGCTGAGCCGCACCGAGGAACGTATAGTCGAGCAGGAAATAGATTCCCGCGATACCGAACAACACGAACAGCAGGAACGTAGCTGCCCGCATGATCCGCTTGGTCGTCACGCACATCACGGCAGATGCCAGGATGACGACAGCGAGGATACAAAACAATATCAAGTTACTCATAATCTACTTCTTTGTGTTAAACGTTCCGACCTTCCACTCAGCACCGCCGTCCAGCAGGTTAGGCAGTGAGCCGCCTTTGTACACCTCTTTGTCCAGGTGTAGCACCAGCTTACTACGGTCGAACACGGCATTCTCGAAATCGTTGGTGAATTCGATGGCGTCAAAGTTACAAGCATTGGTACACAACTGACAGAACATACAGTCGCCTAAGTCGTACAGATAGTCATCCAACACCTTTTTCTTCTTCCCTGTCTCAGGATCCTCCTGCATGTGAGCCACAATCTTGATGGTCCCGTTCGGACAGGTCTTCTCACACAGCGTACAAGCCGTACACTTATAGCTGCCGTCCTCGTTACGCTTGAAGACCAGTCGTCCGCGATGGCGCTGAGCCACATGGAGGGTTGTCTTACGGTTCTCGGGGTACTGCTCGGTTGACTTATTGGTGAAGAAGTCCTTGAAGTATTCCTTCCAGGTTACCTTCATACCGGTAGCCAACGTCTTGAGTCCGTGCCCGATCTCTCCGAAATATGATTGTTCTTTTTCCATATCTATTGATATTTATTCTAGTTTTACTAGTTTAACTAGTCATACTAGTTCTTAAAAATACCATCCCAAAGCCACTACAACCGTCATCACAACTAAGTTCAACAGTGCCAGCGGCATCAAATACTTCCATTCCAGCTTCAGGATCTGGTCGATACGCAGACGGGGGAAAGTCCACTTAATCCACATGAGCAACCACACCAGAGCGAAGGCCTTACCCATGAACCATACGATACCGGGGATGTAGTTCATCACCTTGTCGAAGGCCTCTATACCTATATTTATAGGAGCCCATCCACCGAGGAACACCATGGCGGCAATACCAGCGATGATAAAGAGGTTGAGGAACTCAGCCAGGTAGAAGAAGCCGAAGCCCATACCTGAATACTCCGTGTGATGACCGGCTGTGAGCTCACTCTCTGCCTCCGCCATATCAAACGGACCGCGGTTTGCCTCAGCGTTTCCGGCAATCAGAAATACGAAGAAGGCAATCAGTGCAGGTATATGACCCTTGAATATCAACCAGTTCCACGGACCGGTCTGATACTCCACGATACCGCTCACCTGCATCGTACCCGTCAGGATAACGGCCGTGATCAGACACAGACAGAGTGACATCTCATACGAGATCATCTGTACGGCACCACGCATGGCCGACACCACCGAATACTTGTTGTTAGAACCCCATCCGGCAAGGAAGATACCCACCACGCCGATGGATGAGATGGCGGTGAGCAGGAACACGCCCACATTGAAATCGAGGATCACCGCTCCCTTGTTCCACGGCAGGAACGAGAAGGCACCCACCGAACCGATGATTACCAGCAGCGGAGCAACGATATACAGGAACTTATCGGCCTTGTCCACGAAGAAGATCTCCTTGATGAGCATCTTCAGTACGTCGGCAAACACCTGCAGCAAGCCCCAGAAACCCACACGCATCGGACCCAATCGGCACTGGAAGTAAGCACACACCTTACGCTCCATGAAGATCAGTGCGATGGCAATCAGCGCATAGGCTGTCAGGATGAGCACGCCCACCAGCACACATTCAATCAGGATCGACCAGAAGTCACCCAGTCCCAAAGTGAACCTGAGCAAGTGGTCAAACCATTGTGTAACTATTGAAAAGTCAAACATCTTGTTTATTTTACAATTTTACGATTATACCATCTCACCATTGTCAAATCGTGAAATGGTCAAATAGTCCAATAACCTTATCTGTCGATATCAGGAATCACGAAGTCGATAGCGGCACCTGTAGCCACCAGGTCGGCAATCTTCTGTCCGCGCAACATCGGGTCGAGCGCACCGGTCAGTGACAAGCCCATGGGGCGCATCTTCAAACGGTACGGACTCTTGTCGCCACGAGAGTCGAGATAGACACCGAACTCACCGCTGGCACCCTCCACCGAGTAGTACCACTGTCCTTCAGGCACTTTAATAATCGGCTTCTGCTTGATGTAGAAGTCACCTGCAGGGATATTGTCGATGAGCTGCTCGATGATATGCAGACTCTGGTACATCTCCCGGATATGACAAGTATAGCGGTCCATGGTGTCGCAGCCCGTCATGGTAATCTGCTCCCACTCCACCTGGTTATACACATCGTACGGATGGTTCTTGCGCACATCGTTCTCCCAACCGGAGGCACGTCCTGCAGGACCTGTCACGGCATACGAGATACAATCCTCCTTGCTCATCGGTCCTACCTTCTCAAAGCGCTTGTGGGTGATGATGTTATCACCGAACACATCCACATACTCCTGAATGATAGGCTTCATATACTTGATGAGGTCCTTCACATTCTTCACGAAGTTCGGATCGATATCATCCTGCAGTCCACCTATTCTATAATAATTCTGGATCAGTCGTCCACCCGTTGTCTCCTCCATGCAGTTGAGCACATGCTCACGGTCGCGCATAGAATAGAGGAAGGCGGTCAGTGCACCCATATCCTGAGCGCAACAACCCACATACAACAGGTGCGAATCCAGTCGCTGCAGCTCATCCATGATGGTACGGATGTACTTGATACGGTCGGTCAGTTCCACACCCAATCCCTCTTCAATCACTCCTACCAGTGCATGACGGTGCATCATGGCACTCAGATAGTTAAGACGATCGGTTAAAGCAAGGGTCTGCGGGTATGTATAGCTCTCGCACATCTTCTCGATACCACGGTGGATATAGCCCAGATGCGGATACACACGCTTCACGGTCTCACCGTCGAGAACGGTCTGCAAACGGAGCACACCGTGTGTTGAGGGGTGCTGCGGACCGATGTTGATCACATAGTCATCAGCGGTGAAGAGTCTGTTCTTCTTCGACTGCAGCACACCATCCTTGTCGAGGTAATACTCCAATCCGTAGTCAGGCTCCACATCATCCTCGAGGGTGTACTTATCGTTGAACTCCCAGTCCTTGCGGAAGGGGAATCCCTTGAAGTCACTACGCAGGAACAGGCGTCGCATGTCGGGATGACCGAGGAACACGATGCCGTAGAAATCATATACCTCCCGCTCCAGCAGATCGGCTACACGCCAGATATGGGATACGGTAGGAATAAACGGAACCAGCTGACCGTCGGTGTCACCCGTTCCGTTGGATGACATACCGTCGCCACAAACCTGTGTACGGGCCATCATCTTGACCGAGCAACGCTCATGCGTCTGGGTATTCTCCAGGATATAGATACATCCCAGGGCGGACTCACCCGACTGATAATCCGGTGTCTTACTGAAGTCCTCGCCTACGATGGTTACCAGGTAGTCAAAGCCTTTCTGGTCTTTCAGGTTTGCCATCTCTGTGGCAAACTGATCAAAGCTAAAAGATAGAAAATCTAATTTCATGCCTGGCCCTCCTGAGATTTGCTAGTTTCACTAGTTTCTTTCAACTCATTGATAAACTCCTGTGGCACATCGGTCACCACAATCGGCTCGCGACGATGATCGCCCAGCTGACGTGCTGTCAGTTCCGAGTTAGATACGCCCAGTTCACGTTCTTCTTTGGTCTGCTTATGGTTCACACCACCGAAGAACTTCTCGATCTTCACCTTACGCTGCAGCTGCATCATACCATACATGATGGCCTCTGGACGCGGCGGACAGCCGGGAATGAACACATCCACGGGCACGATCTCCTCGATGCCCTTCACCACATGGTAGCTCGACTTGAACGGACCGCCGCTGATGGCGCAACCACCCACGGCAATGACATATTTCGGCTCAGCCATCTCGTCATAGAGACGTTTCAGGGCAGGTGCCATCTTATGTGTAATCGTACCGGCACACATAATCAGGTCGGCCTGACGTGGTGAGTTACGTGTCACCTCGAAGCCGAAGCGTGCAAAGTCATATCGGGAACAGCCACAGGCCATGAACTCGATACCGCAGCAAGATGTAGCGAAGGTAAGCGACCACAGGGAGTTGGCACGTCCCCAGTTGATCAACTTGTCGAGCGATCCGGTAACCACGTTGACGCCTCCCTCATGGAGCTCGTCAACCAGCTTCTCCAACGAGGCATTGTCGTTCCACTCCTCGTAGGGAATACTCTTGATTTTCGGCTTTATTTCCATTCCAGTGCTCCTTTCCGCCAAGCGTAAGCCAAGCCAAATACAAGTACCAACAAAAAGAATCCGATGCTGAAGATAGCCATTGCACCGAATTCTTTCACGACCACTGCCCAAGGGTACAGAAACACTGTCTCCACATCGAACATAAGAAACAAGATGGCGAACAGGTAGAAGCCTACACTGACGGGGAGCCAGGATGAGCCATGTGTTGGAATACCACACTCATAAGGTTCTCCTTTCACCTTGTTGTATGAACGCGGACCGATCAACTTGGCTATGACGTAAGCTGCCGCAACCAGTGTTATGGCCGTTATGATAACGGTAATCAACAAAGTAAAATACATATATTATTTAACTGATAATTATTATGCTCGTTAGCATCATCGTTTAAAAGCGTCTGCAAAGGTAACAATTATTTTGCAATAAATGATAATAAATATTGGAAATTATTGGCGAATCCGCATTTTTTCCTTATTTTTGCAGAAATGTTTCGAACATAAAATTGACAAGGATATGAACTACAGAAAGAAAACATGGATCGTGGTTTTCGCACTTATGTGCTGCACGGTATTGGAAGCCAGGCAGATAACCCAAGCGTCCAAATCCACCAAGAAAGCCACCAAGGCCATCGTCGATGGCATCAACTATGCACTGAATGCCAAGAACAACAAAGCCAAGGTGATTGCAGGAAAGAATCTCTACACGGGTGATGTCGAAATCCCGAACAAGTTCACCGAAGACAGTGTGACCTATTATGTGGAAGAGATCGACGGTGGTGCGTTCAAGGACTGTGCCTCGATGACCTCCATCACCATTCCCAGCACCGTGTCGAAGATCGGTGCGGGTGCTTTTGAGAACTGTACAGGTCTCACGTCCATCAGTATTCCCGAGAGCGTTCTCGATCTGCCCTTCAACCTGTTCTCCGGTTGTTCTGCCCTGACAGATGTCTATCTCCCTGCGAGCATCAAGAGCATCGGTCATGGTGCCTTCAAGAAATGTACGGCTTTGGAAAGGATTGAGTTACCCAGCGGTGTCACCTCCTTGGCATATAGTCTGTTCCAGGGCTGCACCAGTCTGAAGGACGTCATCCTCCCCCGGTTCCTGGACAAGATCGGCTATTCGGCATTTCAGGACTGCTCTGCACTCGAGGAGATTGAGTTGCCCAACAGCGTGAAGGCCATTGGATGGGTGGCATTCAAGAACTGCACCTCCTTGAAGCGTTTCGCCTTCACCACCAGCATGGACAACATCGCAAACAGCATCTTCGAAGGCTGTACCAGTCTGGAGGAGGTATATATCCCCACTTCCATCACAAGCATCACCCATGATGCCTTCAAGGGATGCACCAGTCTGGAGACCATCAGTATTCCCAACTCCGTAAGGAGTATCGGTACCAGTGCCTTTGAGGACTGCTCCAACCTGAAAACCGTCAACATCCCTAATGGCATCAAGGAGATCACCTCCTATTGTTTCAAGAACTGCGGTAGCTTAATCGATATCACCATCCCCACATCGGTCAAAAGCATTGCCAACCAGGCATTCCACGGCTGCTCATCAATAGAGAGCATCGATATCCCCAACAGCGTGAAGGAGATGGGCGGTGATGTGTTTGAGAACTGCAGCAGTCTGATGACCGTCTTCATGCGCAGCGGTACCCCACCGAAAATCAAAAAGGACACCTTCCCGAAGTCAGTCCTTCATGAAGGTATCCTTTATGTTCCTAACCCCACGCCCTATCGTTCCGATCCCAAGAACCCGTGGTCGCAGTTCCGGGATATCAAGGCTATCGCTCGATAATCTCCAGGCACATTCTGCTGTTGTGATACGGACATTTCCAGAACCCGGCCTTGTCATCGACGGTGTTTAGGGTTCCGTCAGCATGCCTACTCCAATACCACTCTCCGCTCTGGTAGTCAATCAGGTTCTTCTTGATATACTCCCAGCAGCGGAGTGCTTTTTCCAGCGCGTCCTCATCTCCGAAATACTGGTAGATATTCAGCCAGCCCACCACATTCTCCGCCTGTACCCACCAGTGCAGGTCATCGTCCACATGACCCGTATCCAGGTTGGCCTCATGGATCATGCTTCCGTCAGGACGTAATCCCTTCTCCGATGCCTTGGCCACCATCTGTACGATGGGCTCCACCTTCTTCAATACTTTCTGATCGCCTAACACCAATGCCGCCTCGTGCAACAGCCACGAGCACTCGATGTCGTGTCCGTAGCTCTCCAGATGACCAGCCCCGCGAGTCCAGTCATTCTCAAAGAAGAGATCGAGGTGGTGGGTTTGTGGGTTCAGGATCTTATCGGTGAAGATATCGATGAGGTTGCGGAGAGAAGATTCGATTTTCGGGAGTACGGGGGTACGGGGGTACGGGGGTACGAGATTACTACTTGCATCTAGGGTATTCTCGCGCCACCGCGCCACCGCACCACCGCACCACCCGTTTTCGCGCATCGCGCGAACCAAATTGGTATAAGGCTCGATGATATGCAGGTGCGTGTTCTGCGACTTCGGGTAGTTGGCATCCAGTTCCGACAAGCGCATGTCTTCTATCACGCCCCACTCTCTCGTGCAGGCTTCGATGTAACCGTTGTACTCTTTGTCGAAGGCATGCTCTTCGATACAATCATACAGATCAAGCGCATATTCCAACGCCTCCCTATCGCCCGTAGCCCGTGCATATTCCGAAAGACCGTAGATGGCGAATCCGATGGCATAGAACTGTTTCTTGGTATCCAAGGGATTTCCCAGATAATCCACGCTCCAATACACACCCCCGTATTCACGGTCGATGAAGTGGTCGATGAAATACTCGTAGGCCCGATGGGCCGTTTCTTGTATACGAGGAAGGAGGAGTACTCTATACGCTGCCGAGAACGCCCATAGGATGCGGGCGTTGAGGATGGCACCCTTCTCTGCTTCGGGGTGCAGCACACCCTTCCCGTCGATACGACCGTAGAAGCCACCATGCTCCTGGTCGATCATCTTATCCATCCAGAAGGGCAGAATGTTATTCTCCAGCACATCCCGCACCTCCAGTTTCAACTTCTTGATTTTTTCGTTCATTTTGTTGTTTTTTTTATCGAGGAAGGAGGAAGGACGAAGGAGGAAGGAGAATACTATTGTGATTTCGTAATTACGTCATCTCGTAACAACGATATTACGTTATTACGACCATTGGTTGACTGTATCTCAGAACAAATCTCCTTCCTCCTTCGTCCTTCCTCCTTCCTCGAAGAATCCCCCTCCGGGGGAATTACTTCTTAATCGGATACTTATACAGCAGCCAGAGCATGATCAGGACAATGATAGCGGGGAAGATGGAGAACAGGGCCCATGTCATGGAGCGCACCGATTCCATATCGGTAATGGTAACAACGGTCTGTCCGTTGGCATCCGTACCGGAATAGAAACCGGCGATGCCTAACAGCAGCGCCACCAATGAGCCAGAGATAGCTGTTCCGAACTTCTGTGCCATGGTACCCGATGAGAAGATCAATCCCGTGGATGACGTGCCGTTCTTCTCCGTGGCATAGTCGGCCACGTCGGCATACATCGACCACAGCAGCGGTGAATAAAGACCCACACCTATTGATGTCAGTATCACGATAGCGATGAGCACCCAGATATAGGCAGGATCCATGGGAACGAAGAAGAAGGCCACGGAAGTGATGGCGCAGATGATGGCTGCGATGGAGAATGCCTTGCGCTTACTCCCCACCCACTCGGTGAACTTAGGCGACAGTCCACCGAAGATCATACAGGTCACCTCACCGAAGGTCATAAACACCGTGTAGTTGATAATCAGACCGCTCACGGTGACATCCCCATGCAGACAGTATTCCATCAGGTAACCAGCCACCGCATAACGGAAACCGTTGAAGAAGTTCGTGCAGATACCGATGAGTGTCAGGTAGATCCATGGTTTGTTCTTGAACAGGTCGGCAAAAGGCTTGAACGAGAACTTCTCTGCCCGAACGGGCTTCAGGCGCTCCTTTGTGAGCAATCCGCAGGCCAGCGTCATGATGGTGGCTACGGCACCCAACGAAGCACCTAACACAGCATACTGATGTTGCTCTGATCCCCCCACCAGCTTCTGCAGATACGGGAACGACAGCAGGGTGATGAAACCCATGGCGTAGGCACCCACCATGCGGAAGCTGGAGAACTGGTTCTTCTCGTTGTCATCAGCCGTCATCACACCCAGCAGAGATCCGTAGGGCACATTGACAGCCGTGTAGATGGCCATCATGAGCAGATAGAGCGTGTAGGCATAGACTCGCTTACCCACCGGACCGAAGTCGGGGGTGTACAACAACAGCGCGAAGATGAGTCCGAGGGGTATCGCACCGAAGATGAGCCACGGACGATACGTTCCCCAACGACTCTGGGTACGGTCGGCCAACGATCCCATCAGCGGGTCGGTCACCACATCGAACATACGTGCCACGAGCATCAGCGTGGCCGTATCAGCCACGGTCAGACCGAACACATTGGTGAAGAACAAAGGGAAAGCAATCGACATCACCTTCCACGTAATACCTCCGGCAGCCGCATCACCTAATGCGTAGCCGATTTTCTCTTTTAAACTAGCCATTATTCTGATTCTTTTTAATGAGTTTCTTGATGGTTTCCACAGAGGCGCCTGTCGTCAGACCGTCCTGTGGCGTATTCATGCAGTAGTCGATCAGCTTGTCGATGGTCGAGGTAGCCACATGCATACGGGTATCTGCCGAGGCATAGTAGATGAACACCTTCCCGTCGTCATCGGCAATCCAGCCATTCGAGAAAGCCACGTTCATCACATCACCCAAGTACTCATTACCCTCGGGAACGATGAAGAAGCCGCCCGGCTGGGCAATCACCTTCGTGGGATCGTCCAAGGCCGTCATATACATATATAATACATACCTCAGACCGTCGGCTGTGGCTCTTACGCCATGCGCCAGATGCAGCCAGCCCTTAGGTGTCTTGATGGGATGCGGACCCTCGCCGTTCTTCACCTCCGTGATGGTATGGTAGTGACGCGCATTGATGATTTTCTCTTCTTTCACCTCGGCATGGGTGATATCATCTACCAGCGCCCAGCCTATGCCACCGCCCGAACCCGTATCGATGAAGCCATCTTGCGGACGGGTATAGAAAGCGTACTTCCCATCCACGAACTCCGGGTGGAGCACCACGTTACGCTGCTGCGAACCCGACTTCAAATCGGGCAACCGCTCCCACGTCTTCAGATCCTTGGTACGGGCGATACCTGCCGTGGCCGTTGCTGCACTCAGGTTTCCCGGTTGCGTATCATCATGCCGTTCGGCGCAGAACACCCCGTAGATCCAACCATCCTCATGCTGCGTGATGCGCATGTCATAGATATTGGTGGCGGGCACCACATCCTCAGGCATGGTAATCGGTTCCTCCCAGAAGCGGAAGTTATCGATACCGTTGGGCGACTCTGCCACGGCGAAGAACGACTTACGGTCGGCTCCCTCCACGCGCACCACCAGCAGATACTTATCGTTCCACTTGATGGCCCCGCTGTTCAGGGTGGCGTTCATCATGATGCGCTGCATCAGATACGGGTTGTCGTGCTCGTTGAAATCGTAGCGCCACTCCAGGGGAGTATGCTCAGCCGTGAGGATAGGGTTTTTGTATTTCTCGTAGATACCGTTCCCCCACTCCACAGGTTCGTTCTTTTTAGACAGCAGCGCCTCATGATGGGCGCGCAAGGCTGATAGTTTATCTTGGAAACTGCTCATAATCTTTATTCTTTCCTAGTTATACTAGCTATACTAGTTATACTAGATTTACTAGTTTTCCTAGCAATTATCACTCTGAAATATCTTTCAGGAACAACACGTTCTCTTTGGCGTACATCTCCTTGAAGTACGGGGCATCGGGTTTCGACGGTGATGGTCCGAACCACTCCTTCTTATAGTTGCGCCATACGAGGAAGTAGCTGATGGCATGCTTGTCAAGCACCGGTGTCAGCGTGGATGTCCACCAGGTAGGATCCGTCAGATTCTTCAGTCCGCACTCCGTCAAGGCAGGAATCTTCCCATGGTCGGCAGCGAACTGGGTGAGCATGGCGAGGTTCTGATCCAGCTGTGCCACAAAGTCCTCTTTGCTTCCCCACTGATAGCCATCGATGCCCACAATACCGATACGGTCATCACCCGGATAGCGCTCCATGTATTTCTCGGCAGTCAGATCGGCAGCCATGCCCGGCGAATACGCCCAGAGCAGGTTGTCGAAGCCATCGGCATTCAGCTTATCCTGCAGCATATTCCAGAGCGCCTTGTATTCCTCGGCCGTGCAGAGCTTCTCACCCCACCAGAACCAGGAACCCGTATTCTCGTGCCAAGGACGGAAGAGGATGGGTATCTTCTTCCCGTCGGTGGTCTTCAGGGTAGCAAGGAAGTCGCTCAGGCGCTGCATCCATGTCTGGAACAGTTCATACTTGGTTCCACCGGGTAAGATATTCTTCACCACCGTAGAATCGGTCACATCCCATGCCGTTCCCTCCGGGAACTTCTGTCCTGCGTTTCCGCCCCCTTCGATGGTGGTCAGAGGGTTCCGCGGATGCCAGCTCAGGGTGATGATACCACCCCGTTGGTAATGGTTGATCACCTCCTCGGTGATACGGGTGAACGGTACGCTGTCCAGACTCTTGGCGTCGGCCATCTCGATACCGCCCAGTTCGAAGCCCATCACGGCGGGGTAGTCGCCGCACACGTTCTTCACATCACTACTATCCTTGTCGTATTCCCAGGTAAGACCGTACATCGGGTCATCCTGATGACCGAACATATAGCCTTTTTGGCGGAGCGAATCCAGTCGCTCGAATAACTGCTGGGCCCCCGTCTTCTCCGGCTCAGCATTCTTTGCTGTCGTGCAGGCAAGCATCGTTAGTGTTGCTGCTGCTAAAAGTATATACATCTTCATATTGTTAATTTTCAATTTTCAATTATCAATTTTCAATTGAGTGAGCAGCCACGCCTCCCACTCATCCCACTGCTCCTGGAACCAGAAGTGCCAGGTGGCCTGGTAGGGAGAGATGGTCTTAGGACCCTTCACAGTGTTATAGGTTGCCCATGCCGTGGTGGGCGGCACCACATCATCATTGTATCCAAACGAGAACCACCCGTGCTGTTGATCCGTGATCAACCGCGCGAAGTTGATACCGTCGTAGTACCTGCTCACCTCGATGAGTTTCTCCTCTCTCCCTCCCTTGGGGAGGGTCGGGGTGGGCTTCTTGCCTCTTGCTTCTTGCTTCTTGCTTCCGTAGAAATAATGCGGCCATCCGCAAGCTACACCCTTCAACGAATTGGTATGGTCGCACAGCGCAGCATGCACCGGTGCATAGAAGGTGATGCGCTGGTCGAGACCTGCTGTGGCCAGAGAGAGGAAACCTCCCTGAGAAGATCCCGTCACGCCCATCTCCTTACCATTCCAGGGAGTGAACTGCTCGATATAGTCGAGCGCGCGGATGCAGCTAACGATTACCCTTTTATAATAATGTTTATCGCGGTTATCCATATTAAACTCCCAGTAGCCTGTGAGCGCACCGCTATAGATATCATCATACACCTTCTGATCCATGGTCACAGGGATCCCGTGAATACCGATCTCCAAGGTGATGGCTCCTTGCGAGGCCGTATATACATCGCCGCCATAGGGTCGCACGCCAGCCCCGGGAACCCGCAGCAAGGCAGGATACCTCCCCGCTTTTACAGGAACACAGAGAATGCCATAGGTACGGTAGTTCGGCAGGATATTATTGAACGACACCTCATACACATTCACATCCTTGGTGCAACGCTCCGGCAGCAGTCGTTTGGTAGGATTGAGGTCGGTCTTCCGTGCCTCGGCGATCGCTCCTTGCCAGAACTGTTGGAAATCGGCAGGCATCACGGTTGATGGCTGCAGTTGCTCGGGTGAGAACGCAGCACCGCATGCCCCTTTGTAGTCCTTCCCATTCACATGGGCAGTCACACTGAGTCGGTAGAACCCCGGCACCTTCATTGTACCCTGGTGTTTCATCGTACCATCCTTGAGCACCACGCCGGTCTTCTTCACCTCGGGATACATCTCAGGACCCGCCTCGAAATCCACCAGCGCATTGTCGATCAAGGTACCCGACCGCAATACGCTCACGGTAAAACGACAGGTCTCCCCCACTCGATAAGTCCAGTCCTGGTGATCAGGTGTTACCATCACGGTAATTTCGCTACCCCTGATTTGGGCGTTCAGGGGTAGCATACTCATCACTAGCAGTAATAATACAATACTCTTCTTCATCATTTAGGTTATGTTTGTAGTTGATGTTGTTCCAACTGGGTACAAAAGTACGGATTTTTTTACAGAAATGTTAATACTTTTTTATCTATTATCAATACTTTGAGACCTAGATACGTTAATATAAGTTAAGGGGGCTTGATTCGGCCCCCTTAACTTATTGAAACTAGTATAACTAGCACTGCTAGTACCACTAGTGTTTCTAGTTTTCTAGTGTTTACTTCATCAGCACCTTCTTGCCGTTCACAATCACGATGCCCTTGTAGTTTGCACTAACCTTCTGACCAGCCACGTTGTACAGCTTGCCTTGTGCAGCCTCAGCCTTGATGGTAGCGATACCGGTAGGAGCAGTAACTGTAGCGTTCACCTCCTTGGTCTCCTCGTTGAAGGTAATCACCACCTTAGAGCCATCCTGATCAACAGTAAGCTGATAGTTGCTTCCAGGATATGATACGCTCCAGTCGTGATCCACGCGAACCTTGAACTCATAGTTACCAGCAGCTACATCTTCGAAGGTAATGGTATAGATACCATCATCGCCCTTGCTCATGTCGCTGTCGTTATCCCAATTACCGTTCAGGGTTCCCCTCACGCTATAGGTATGCTCCACAGGTCCTGCCTCACCGGTCTTCACGGTGGTCACATTGATCTCCTGTGTCTCAGCATTGAACGTAACGGTAACGGTATAGATACCGGTCTCATCCACAGTGAAGGTGTAGTTGTTGCTTGGATAAGCCACGGTCCATGCATGATCCTTCACCACCTTGAACTCATAGCTTGTACCCTTCTCCAAGGTTACATCCGTCTTCACCAAGGTATAGAGGTCACCCTCCAAGGTCATGTCGTTGGAAGCATCCTCAGGATTCCATGAGCTGCCTAAGAAGTTACCGGCAACGGTCCAGGTTGCTTCAGGAATAACGGTTACGTCACCCGTCTTCTCGGTGGTTACGTTGATAGCCTGTGTCTCGGCATTGAAGGTAATGGTCACGGTATAGATAGCGGTCTCATCCACGTTGAACACATAGTTCTCGCTTGGGTAAGCTTCATCCCATGCATGATCCTTCACTACCTTGAACTCATAGTTCGCACCCTTCTCAAGGGTAACATCCTTTACCACGAGGGTATAGCTACCATCTTCGCCGAGTGTCATATCGTTGGTAGCATCCTCCGGATTCCACTGGTTAGCCAGGAAGTTACCAGCCACGGTCCAAGTAGCCTGAGGAGCAGGAGGTCCGGCTATCACCTTCTCAATCAGAGTCCAGTCTTCATCGCTTGCGAAATCCCTGTCGATATACATCTCGATGTTATCGAAGTAGAAGGTAGTAGCAAGCGTCTTGTTCTCATTCAGGTTAAAGGCAAGGGTCTGACAGGTTCCACCACCGGAAGCCGCAGATGAGATAACGATTTCCTTCTCATAGTGCTGCCATTGAGAAGTAAAATTAATGCCATTTCCACTCTCTCCAGGACCTTGCCAATCAATATAGTCACCTGGAAGCGCATGCCACTGAACAGTAACATTGGTTTCATCATCACTCTTATAATCAAACTTGATAATCACATGCTCCCCTTCTTGGAACTTATGGGTAGAGGTGATAAAGAACTGGGTATCATATTCATTCACTGCATCAGCCACACTATGAACTGCCACACCGCGAGTACCGTCCACGCCAACACCGTTCTCAATACATGGATTTTCCGGCATACCAGGCTCACGACCTACGAAGCTGAACACATTACCCTCATGTTCATCTCTCCAGAAATCTGTCTTGATGAATCCGAAGTCAGCATCTGCCTCACAGTCGCCATTAGGAATCAAGTTAGATGTCCATTGGATCTCCTTAGGAATCATCTTGGTCACATAGATGTTATCGAAGTAGTAGGTAACCTCGATACCATCACCTTGATCTGTTTTTTTACTGAGCGTTGAGAGGTTGAAGGCGATCGATAGGAAGCCTTCGCCTTGGCCAGAGCCTTTGAACATACCGGAAGTTACTGTACAAGTTCCTTCATAAGTTTTCCATTCCGTATCAAAGTTGGCGTCCTTGCCCCATCCAAAGACTGTATAGTCGTGATAATCACCGGGAACACCATGAGCCTGCGGACCAACTTTCACTGCCGTTGTAGCCTTGTAGTCGAAAGACACATTGATGACGTCACCCTCATATAGCGGCTCATCAAACACAATCCAGAACTGCGTGTCCCAGTCCTGTACTGCACCAGGAGCAGAAACCAATTGTACACCACGTGAACCATCTACACCGATACCGTCGATAATCTCCAACGGACCGGTTGCACCATTGTTTTCCTTACCAACAAAGTTGGCGTTCTCTGTTCCCTCCATGTCGCTGTTCTGAACGATAGGCACCCATCTTTGGGCAGACATACCAACAGCAAACAAAGACATTGCAAAAAGAGTTAATAATTTCTTCATAAGCTTTTGTTTTTAGACTAAAAAATTAATATAAGTAAGGTAATAGATACTATAGTTTTTGCAAAGATAATACATTTTGACAATAATACAATCTTTTTTCTAAAAAAAATTCTATTATCTTTTATTCCTCTTTTCTCTGGCGCAGAGAAAAGAGGCAAAAGAGACATCCACCTACCCCCATCCCCTCCCTATATGGAGGGGCTCAACCGCTCCTACTCGTCGCTCGTTCATTAAGGTAAGCTCGCCCCATCAAAGGGGCGGCTTGTATTATCTTTCGGCTTACGCCAGGTGATTGGCGATCCTTTTCCGTTTATTTCCGTTTCTTCCGTTATAAATACTCTTTGCGCCAGTCACCACAGCGGCAGCATATTATTCACTGTTCACTGTTCACTATTCACTTTTCACTATTCACTTTTCTGAATCTTTGCGACAGATTCTGAAACGACTTGGATCGTAGTGGAATCACCGGCGAAGACGGAGTTCAGGCCCTGCTGTTCCTGGGCGGGATCACCTGTATAGTCATCACCCACCTGCCACTGCTGTTCATGCTTCGGTTGTGCATATCCGCCCCATCCCCAGAAGTTGCAGCCGGCGAAGCAGCCGCCTGATTGCGCATTGTCGCTCACCAAAGCGAACACATAACGGTAGAAATCATCACGTGCGGTGGTTGGTGTGCCGAGTGCGAACTGGAAGTCATCGCGCGGGAATCCGAACTCCTCCATCACGAGCGGCTTCTGCAGCTTACTACAGATGGCAACATGACGGTCGATATAGTCCTTGGTGTTCTCCTTCGCTGTCGGCAGATCATCAATGAGGTGGTCTTTCCGCACCCAGCTCCAGTTATACGGCCAGAGATGGATATTACAGTAATCCACGTTCTTGTCGGCACAGATACGCTCATAGCAATCCCAGTCGTTCTCGCACCCCCATGACCCCTCACTACCGATGCTGATCAGGTGGTTGGGATCCAGACTGCGGATCAGGGCCGATGCTTCTGCGAGCCATCTCTCAAAATCGGGTATCACCGCCTTGTCGAAAGCGCGCGGCTCATTACCGATCTGCCATGACATGATGGCCGGGTCGTCCACATATTTCACACCCGTGTAGCGGTTCGTACGTCCGAGGATGAAGCGCACATAGTCGTAGAACAGCTCATGGGCCTTCTGGTTGGTGGCATACTTACTCATCGCCTGCATGAAGGCAGGATAACCGTCCTCGTTGGGACGTGGCTGCTTTCCCGCCCCCGCATGCTCCAGGTAGAAGCCGTAGCCCCCACTCCATTCCCATGAGTTGTTCAGGTAGAGCACGGCCACCATCTTCCGCTTTCCCATCTCCATCAGCAGGTAGTCAAGACCCGCCAGGATGGTGTCGTTATACACTCCCGGTGCAATCTGCAGCGTTGGCTCCACCTTGGTGGTAACGCCCCGTTCACCGTCACTTCCCACCAGGATGCGCAGGTTGTCGATGCCTAATGACTTCAGGTTATCCAACTCACGAACCAGTCGGTTGCGGTCACCCCCCTGTCCTTCACTGCCCAGGATGGCACCATACCAGAAGTTCGTTCCCACGAAATAATACGGTTTCCCGTCACGCAGGAAATGACCGTCCTTCACTTGCACGAAGGCACTGCTTTCTCCCTTCGCACATCCTGTCAGCATGATGGCAATGGTTACCATGACAAATATTATTCTCTTCATAAGGTTGTTTGTTAGTTGTTTGCAAAGGTAATGAATAAATAGGAAAGACTATAATAGTTTTTTGTCCAATATCAATACTATTTCATCAAATGATAGGCAACCAGCCCTTCCATGGGGCTTTTTGCTATTTTATTGAGCTTATATCCTTCTTCCTCGGCCACCTCTTGCAGCAGCTCGCGGTAATGATAGGCGATGCTTCCGATAGCACCCACGGGAAGGTCGTGACGCCCATACTGTGCGATGTTCTTATGGAAGAAGTCACGGAAGTTCTGCTTCACGAGTTCTCGGAGCGCAGGCACATCCAGATGCTCACTAATATATAAAGAGGTGGAAGCCAGGAAGCGGTTCGCCATTGGCTGACGATACACCCGCTGGATGATTTCTGGGTAGCTCAGACCGCTTTTCTGCAGGAAATCTTCTTTCATGCCATCGGGCAGCGCTCCCTTAAACAGGGCATTCAAGAATAGTTTACCCAACACAGCTCCGCTACCCTCATCACCTAAGATATAGCCTAAAGGAGGAACGTTTCCAATAATTTTCTCTCCGTCGTAAAGACATGAGTTTGAGCCTGTTCCAAGAATACACGCCAATCCTTCCTGATGCTGGCACACAGCCCGTGCAGCCCCTAACAGATCGCTTTCTACCTCAATCCTATTGGCCTCAGGGAAAACCTTCCTCAGCACCTTTTCCACCACCCCCTTCTTCTCGGGGATGCAGCCGGCACCGTAGAAGAACACTTCATCGGCCCCCCATTGGGGAGCCGTTTGAGGAGTGTGGAATGAGGAGTGAGGAGTGAGATTAGAACTATGTGCTTGGCCTTGAGGCATTTCTCCCTCCACATTCCACACTCCACACTCCACAAGAATCTCCTCCTCTCCCTGATGAACAGGGTTGATACCCGCTGTGGTGACACGGTGAACGATGGTTCCATTCTCTATCCATGCCCAGTCGGTCTTGGTACTTCCGGAATCTGCGATAAGCATCATATTGTAAATAAATAAAAAAATCCACTGCAAATATACACATAATGCGGGAAAAATACGTATTTTTGCAGACAAAAGACGAAGAATATGGTAAAAATCAATAGATGGGGAGTTTGTCTCCTACTGATACTCTGCTGCTGGTTGCACACTGAACAGTCAATGGCTGTTCTCAAGGAAAAGGATATCAACGCCACGCTGACCATCCTCCGACAGGAGTTGATGAATAAACATGACGAACTGGAAAAGCGCAGTAAGATCTCTGCATCCAGGAACGAGCGTATCATGAAGCAGTTCCGTGAAACCTACCATCTGAGTAACCAGAACTCGCTGATGCTGTATTCCCAGCGACCGGAGTATGTGTTCGACCTTACCTATGCCTGTCATGAGGCCACGAAGCAGTTCCAGGAGTTCACACGGCACTCCCTTCCCCTGAAGCGGTTCATCGAGAAGAACGATGCCGAGATTGCCCGTTACGACAGTCTGATAGGCAGTCTGGAGAAGATGATGCGCTTTGCGCAGATGGATGAGAAGGCCAGGATCGACTGCAATGTCTGTCTTACCATGGCGACGAACATCCGCAATTCGATGAGGGGGAACCGTGAGGACCTGAACGACTATGAGCGGTTGTACAAGCAGACGGGACAACGTTTGAAGAACCTGAACGACTATGCCAACAAACGGTATAACGAGATTCAGAGTAATATCTTCAAGAACGGTGGTGACAGCTACTTTGCTATCCTCGCATCGCTGCGCCATAACCTGATGGCCACCGCCGAGACGGTAACCGACAAGTACCGACCGCTGCACAATATCCAGTCGCAGTGGAACAGCAGGTTCATCCTGGATTTGTTCTTAGGTATCTTCATCTTCGCCATCGTTTCGGTAGTACTGAACTTCCTGGCTTTCCGCTTTTTGCCCAAGCGGTTCCATAGCGAGACGTTCCTGAAGAAGCGTACCTGTATCATCCTCACCACCACAACCATTACCTTTGCCATTATTATCGGACTGCTCCGGACGTTCTCCGATCAGAACTTCCTGATCATGGCCAGTAGTCTGCTGGTGGAATATGCGTGGCTGCTGTGCGTGATTCTGCTCTCCTTGCTGCTCCGTGTGGAAGGCGATCAGATCAAGAGTGCGTTCCTGATCTATGCCCCGCTCATCTTCATGGGCTTCATTGTGATATCGTTCCGCATCGTGTTGGTGCCGAACGATTTGGTGAACCTGATCTTCCCGCCCATCCTGCTGCTCTGCACCATCTGGCAATGGTATGTCATACGGAGACACCACAAGAAGATTCCGCGCAGTGACATGTTCTATACCTACATCTCTATGATCATCTTCCTGGTGAGCACCGTCTGCGCATGGATAGGCTACACCCTGATGAGTGTTCAGTTGCTCATCTGGTGGATCATGCAGTTGGCTTGCATCCTGACCATCACCTGTATCGCCAGTTGGATGAAGGATTACAGTAAGAAACACAAGATATACGACAAGCCCATTACCAAGAACTGGTTCTTCCGACTGGTGTACGAGGTGCTGCTCCCGGTGATGGCACTGCTCTCCATCCCCCTGAGCATCTATATGGCTGCCGATGTGTTCAACCTGAGTACCCTTACCTGGCAGTACTTCACGATGCCGTTTGTCAATGCGAAGAATTTCCGTGTGAGTCTGTTCAGTCTCATCCAGGTGGCCGAGCTGTATTTCTTATTCAAATACGTGAACTCCGTGTGTCTGGAACTGCTCCACCTGCATTTCAAGGGGAAGAACTACCGCGCGAATGCCAGTTCCCGCGAGGTGATGGGAAAGAACGTCATGCAGGTACTGGTATGGGGTGCTTGGCTGCTCATCAGCTTGTCGGTCTTCCATATCGGAGGTAAGTGGCTGGCATATATCGCTACCGGTCTCTCTACTGGTGTTGGTTTCGCTTCGAAGGATATCCTGGAGAACCTTTACTATGGTATCAACCTCATGGCAGGACGAGTAAAGGTGGGCGATTGGATTGAGTGTGACGGCATCAAGGGAAAGGTGGCAAGCATCAGCTATACCAGTACGATGCTGGAGGCTATCGACGGCTCCATCATCGCCTTCACGAACTCGCAGCTGTTCACGAAGAACTACAAGAACCTCACGAAGAACCACGGTTATGTGCTCTCGTTGATACCCTTTGGCGTAGCCTATGGCTCCAATATGAAAGACGTGACCACAATCATTGAGGAGGCTGTGAACGGCTTGAATCATCCGTATCTGGATCCATCCAAGCAGGTTAAAGTGGTGTTCACGGAGTTTGGCGACAGCAGCATCAACTTCCAGCTACTCTGCTGGGTGGATGCAGTGAAACAGATCTATGTAGTATCGGATGTGATGCAGTGCATCTACAATACCCTCGATGCCCATAACATCTCCATCCCGTTCCCGCAGTGCGATGTGCATGTGAAGACTGATGCACCAAATCAATCCAAGCTCTCGTAAACCGAGTGGTTGCTCTTGAACTCGGGAACGATGCTCTTCATCTCCTTCACCGTGTTCATCACATCATAGTCATAGCTGTGAGCGATGAGCTGGTCGATGCTTTGCGACACCTGGTCAAAGTCATATTCGCGAACGCTGGCAATCTTGATCTTCTTGTTGAAGGTAGGTTTGGTAATCTCTTCGTTGTTCAGCACCTCCTCGTAGAGCTTCTCACCATCGCGCAGACCCGTATATTCAATCTGCACGTTCATGGCACCACTCAAACGGATCATGCGCTTGGCTAAGTCGGCAATCTTCACCGGCTTACCCATATCGAAGACGAAGATCTCTCCACCCTTACCCATCGTACCGGCCTCCAGCACCAGCTTACAAGCCTCGGGGATGAGCATGAAATAGCGGAAGATATTCGGATGTGTTACGGTAACAGGACCGCCCTTACGGATCTGCTCACGGAACAGGGGAATTACCGAGCCATTAGAGCCCAGCACGTTTCCGAAGCGGGTGGTAACGAACTGCGTATCACCCTTTATTTTCCCGTCCTTGATGGCCTTGTCGAGACTCTGCACGTAGATCTCACAGATACGCTTCGAGCAACCCATCACATTGGTGGGATTCACGGCCTTGTCGGTAGAGATCATCACGAACTTCTCCACTCCGTATTTCACGGCCAGGTCGGCAATGATTCTTGTACCGTCGATATTGTTCTGCACGGCCTCGCAAGGATTATCCTCCATCATCGGCACATGCTTGTAGGCAGCGGCATGGAACACATAGTGCGGACGGAACATCTTGAACACCGCCTCCATCCTTGACTTGTTACAGATGGTGGTCACGATGGTCTCCACCTTCACATGTGGGAATTCCTTCGCCATCATCAGTCGGATATCATGCTGCGGTGTCTCCGCCTGGTCGATCAGCACCATCTTGGCCGGGTCGAACTTCGCAATCTGGCGCACCATCTCACTACCGATACTACCAGCCGAACCCGTTACCAGCACACGCTTTCCCTTCATCTGGTTCTCCACGGTATGTAGATCCACCTTGATCTCATCGCGCGGCAGCAGGTCCTCGATCTCCACCTCACGGAGTTGCGTCGTATTGATATCACTCTTTCCGTCCCATTGCACGGCCGGGTTCATGGTATAGATCTTCACACCCGCATCGATCAAGCGGTCGATCATCGCCGGGTTGTTACTGAACGCCTCCTGCTTCAGCGGCGACACAAGGAGCGTGCGCACGCCATTCTTTCGCATCACATAAGGCAGCTTGGCATCGTTCTTGAACACGTTCACACCCATGAGCATCTTTCCGATCATATCGGGAGCGTCGCTCACGAAACCAGACAGTTTGAAACGTTGCGGTTTGTCGTTAATCACCGAACGGGCAATACCCATACCACCATTCTTCACACCATAGATATACACCGGTTTCACGATGGTCTCCCTACCGGCATAATCGTAGATCCACTTCACCCCAAGGCGAAGTGCGCTCATGATAATGGTTGATAGTATGAAGGTGAATACCAGGTTTTTAAGTCGGATTGGCTCAAGGAAGAAGTCAGCCTCGCACAGATGGAAAATCATGATCAGTATGATACCGATCAGGTTCGCTACGAGTACGCGGTGAAGGTCGGCAAACGAGGTATAACGCATCACCCCCATATACGTCTTCATGATACGGAAACCGACCATAAAGAAAAGCAGATAGAAACAAAGCGTACCTACTAAAGAACCGAAGTGTTTAGAAGTATAGACGGCACCGTGATCCAATGTGTAACACACCAGTCCTGACCCCAAGATGATCAGACAGTCAATGAGAAGGATTCCCCAGTAAGGCAGTGCACGTTTAGTGAAATACCAGTTTGCTAGTTTATCTATCAATTTCATATAATCTTAGTATTCGAGTTTTGATCGCCTTCCCTACTGCTCGTTGCATCGTTCATGGGGAAAAGCATGCAAAAGTAATAAAATTACCAATATGTTCCAAATATTTCTTTGAAAAAACACTTTTCGTTGGTTTCAAAGGAGTATACTTCCTTCTTTATTCTATCATCTCACACTGAGAAATGTTTACTCTCACGCAGAGACGCAGAGAGCGCAGAGGTCACGCAGAGATGGTTATAATGTCACACAGAACCGACAGAGCAGCGAGTGCAGAACGATGCTAGCATCAGTTATGCCGAGTCGCCGAGGGAGGAAGACAATAGTCAAATCACAGAAATCACAGAAATATTTTCCGTTATTCCGTTTATTTTCTGATTATTCAGTTTTAGATAAAGATAATTCTCGTGGTGATTGGTGCAGTAATAATTCTCTGCGAGACCTCTGCGTTCTCTGCGTCTCTGCGTGAGAATAGTCATGCCGCATGGCCTTTCTGTGATTTCTGTGATTTCTGTGTGAAATAAATATATATATTTCTGTGTGAGAGCTAAAATAATAATTTCTGTGTGAGAACAAAAAAATCGGGCGGTGAAGCACCCCCGCGCCTCCGATTCCCCTCCTCATGGAGGGGTTAGGGGTGGCTCCACATTCCACAAATCACATCTCCTCCATCGACAACCCCTTATACGAGATATCATACTTCTTGAACTGGTGCGTCGCCTGTAGCATTACCTCTGCCCGCTGCTTCAGTACACCGATGCTGATTTCCTCTGCCTGACGTTTGATCTCGTAGAATACCACGCGGTCATTCAACTCGTCCTCCGCAATCATGTCAATCTCGTTTTCGCCCCGTCTATCCCACCAACGGCCAAGGCGGGTAAACTCACCGGATTCCATTGCCACGCGTTGGAAATAACGTTCCAGCATCAGTCCGCTGAACGTGCTGTAGTCGCGCCCGATGATCTCCTGTAGCTTACCATAGTTCTCAATCTCAATAATGTAGTTATACTTGAAGACAAAGCGGAACCAGAAACTGTAGAACACATCGTCCAGTTCATAGCGCACATTTTTGTTCGTGCTCTTCTCAAACAGAGGCTGTCGCTTGCTTATCAGCTCATACTCATCAGTCAGGTTGGTCAGGTATCCCCCTACCTCCTTGCCTATCACATCCTCGATCTCACTGCGAGTGTTCTTACCTCTGGCTATGCACGAGAGAATGGAGAAATAGATGCCGTAGTCCTTGCCAAACTCCTCTATCAGGTTGTTCTTACCTTCATTCAGGAAAGTCGAATTGGGTCCGATGATGTACTTAATCATGGCATCCTTGTCAAGAGCACCGCCATCTACCAGCTGACCCACGTATTTAGCCACGCCACCCGTAAAGGTGAACATGGCCAACAGATCCTCTTTGCTGTAGCCGGGCTTAGCATCCGCCATAATCTGCTTCAGCACCGAAGGCTTGAAAGGTTTCACCCTCAATTCTGCGGTATTCCTTCCATACAGAGGCTCCTTCTTGTTCTTGAAGATTTTCTGCATCAGCGAGTAGATACTTCCGCACACTACCAAATTGATCTTTGATGTTTTCTCGTATTCGTCCCAGATGTTCTGCATTTCGCTGTATACTGCCTTGTTCACCCGAAAGAAATCCTGGAACTCGTCTATCACCAATGTGAAGCTCTTGGTCTGCGACAACTGCATCAAGTAACGGAATATCTCACTGAAATGCCTGCTACTACCAAGTGTGGGGATGCCCAGCTTCTCACTGATCTCCTCCTGATACGCCTCACACAAGTCCGACTCGGCCTTCCTGGCCACGAAGAAATACACAAATGACTCATCCTTGTAAGCCTCCCGAATCAGCGTAGTCTTGCCGATACGCCTCCTACCGGTCACTACCGTAAAGCGAGCCACCTTCTCTGCCGCATCCCGAGTCTCCCTCAGGAAGGAGATTTCTTGTTCCCTATCGTAAAATTTCATGTTGCAATTCGTTGTTATATTGAACATTAACTTCCGAAACGGCCATTTCCGAAACGGCTATTTCGATGCAAATATACAATCTTTTATCTAATCATCCAAACAATTATCCAAAAAAGATTATTACGAACACGAATATGAGCTCACACAGAGAGTTTAGTTATCTCACACAGAGAGTTTAGTTATCTCACACAGAACCGACAGAGCAGCGAGCGCAGAACGATGCTTGCATCAGTTATGCCGAGTCGCCGAGGGAGGAAGACAATAGTCAAATCACAGAAATCACAGAAATATTTTCCGTTATTCCGTTTATTTTCTGATTATTCAGTTTTAGATAAAGATAATTCTCGTGGTGATTGGTGCAGTAATAATTCTCTGCGAGACCTCTGCGTTCTCTGCGTCTCTGCGTGAGAATAGTCATGCCGCATGGCCTTTCTGTGATTTCTGTGATTTCTGTGTGAAATAAATATATATATTTCTGTGTGAGAACTAAAATAATAATTTCTGTGTGAGAAAAAAAATCGGGCGGTGAAGCCCGATTGAACTATGAAATGATGTTTTCTTTGATCTTTGCAACGATATAAGCGACATCCTCATCCGTGACATACGGTCCCGCCGGCAGGCACATACCCACCTTGAAGATGGATTCGCTCACCCCGTTGACATACGCCACGCAGTCGCGATAAACGGGTTGACAGTGCATCGGCTTCCATACCGGACGTGCCTCGATGCCCGCTTGGTCGAGCGCCACACGCATCGCCTCCACGTTGTCGTTCGGCTGACAGTCGGTTACTGCTGTGCTGGCTGCATGTATCACACCGGCAGCACCGCCCACAGCACCAGTAACGATAGTCTTATACGCATTCTCCTGTCCCTTCACCTTCAGATCCGGATCCAAAGTAATCGTACACAACCAATAATTACTATCGAATACCTTTGCGCTCGGCTCTGCCGCTTTGCTCTGCAAAGAACTTTGAACTTTGCGCTCGGCTCTGCCGCTTTGCTCTGCAAAGAACTTTGAACTATCCTCCGGCTGCCCATGCACCTTGATTCCTGGAACATCTGCCAGCAATGCTTCATAGAGCGCCTGTACATGCTTATGATGGTCGATATGATCGTTCACGACAGTCATCTGTCCACGACCGATACCGGCACAGATATTACTCATGCGGTAGTTATAACCGATGGTCTCATGCTGGTAGTAAGGATACGACTCACGAGCCTGTGTGGCCAGCCACATCACCTTTCTCCAGCTCTCCTCATCAGGACAGATCAGGGCACCACCACCTGAGGTGGTAATCATCTTGTTACCGTTGAAGCTCAGTACGCCGTATTGACCGAAGGTTCCCAGCATCCGACCGTTATAGCGTGAGCCGAAGCCCTCTGCTGCATCTTCAACGACAGGAATCTCATACTTATTGGCAATCTCCATGATACGGTCTATCCGGTAAGGCATGCCATAGAGGGCAACGGGAACAATGGCTTTGGGTTTCTTACCCGTCTTGGCGATACGGTCCTGAATGGCTGTTTCCAACAAATCGGGATCCATGTTCCACGTATCAGGTTCAGAATCAATAAACACGGGTTTGGCGCCAAGATAGGTTATGGGGTGTGAAGAGGCGCAGAACGTGAAACTCTGCACAATCACTTCATCTCCTGGGCCAACACCTGCGGCCAACAATCCGAGATGAACGGCAGCCGTTCCAGAACTGAGGGCAACCACCCTCTTATCTTCTCCCACGAATTCCTCAAGGTCTTTTTCAAAACCATTTACGTTAGGTCCGAGTGGCACCACCCAATTGGTATCGAAAGCCTCCTTGATGAAACGTTGTTCAGCACCGTCCTCACTCATGTGCGCCAAGCACAGGTAAATTCTTTTGTCAGCCATATATGAAATCTCTCTTTTCTTTCATGTTTATCGACGCAAAAGTACTGCTTTTCCTCGAAACATACAAGCATTTCCCCATTTTTTTCTTTCATCTCACGCAGAAATACAGAAATGCTATTAGTAATTGAACAAAATACCCAAACATCTAACCCAATGTGCTTGAAATACCCTGCTGCAAAGGATTTGATAAGGGTTAGATGATGGCTAAACATATCCCGTACATATCCCGCAGATTTCCCGTAGATTTCCAACAAAAGCATTTCCTTGGTCCCTTGGCCATTTACATTAAAGATTGAACAATAAATCTTTGGTCCCTTGGTTCTTTGGTCTAAAAAAATATTGGTCCCTTGGTTCTTTGGGCTAAAAAAACTTTGTTCTTTTGTTCTTTGGTCTTACCTTGGTTCAAAGGTACTAAATAATCCTGAGACAACCAAAAAACGCCCCCTCATAGCGTGCAAAATTCTGTTAACAAACCACTCCCCTTCTGTTAAAAAACACTGAACGCCGTAAACGCTCCCAGTGAACGCCGTAAACGCTCCCAACGTTTGACGTTCCCACTATTGGCGTTTGAGGCACTTTTCACCAGAAACTGCCATAGTTTCCAACGCAAACTGCCATAGTTTTCTTCATTTCATTTTCTCGTAACATCGTAACATCGTTATTTCGTAATTACGGGATTACGTAATTACGTTAGAACGACGACTCTGACTCTTACGGGAAATCTACGGGATATGTACGGGATATGTTTGGCCATCATCTAACCCTCCTCGAACCCTTTGCACATCGTCGTTTCAAGAGATTTACGGGAAATGTTAGGTAAAATACCTTCGTCCCTGGTCTTTGGCCTAAATCTTTTGTCCTTTTGTTCTTTTGTCTACGACCCGTAGGCACACCCCATTTCCAAAACCTATGGTTTTACACTCCATTATCATAGGTATTAGACGCTAATATCATAGGTATTGCAGCCCAATATCATAGATATTAGAGGCCAATATCATAGGTATTAGAGGCCAATATCATAGGTATTGCAAATAGGTACAAAAACAGTAACGGCTACAATCGAAATGTGATTGTAGCCGTTGTTATATATATCAATAACTGTCTATCTTATTCGAGTGAATCTGTGTGATTCGTGTTTGTTATTCTCTTCAGGAATTCTTTTGTGAACACCTTTGCACCTTCCTGATTCAGGTGCGTCATGTCATAGAACAGCTCGGGATGATTGGTATAGGTCGTATCACCATTCCAGTTATAGAACTCCAATCCTTTCTTGGTCACATACGTCTGTAACTCTGGAACAAAGTTCCCCTTACCGATGATCAATGAGGGTGAATGCGTAAGGATTAACCGGATATTATTCTTCTGGCAAGTCTGAACAATATGATTCAGGTAGTGCAAGCACTTCTGATCAATCTTGAACTGACTACGTTGTACCTTCGCCGCAAAATGCGTATCGGCATTCACTGGCATCGGTCGGTAGCCATCTAAGTCGGCCACCTCTTTCGCCATCTTTGCATTCAGCAACCATTCCCACGTCTTGTTATAGCGGTAGATGCCCGACAGTCGTTTGATTCTGTCAATGGGTGTACCTATCGAATCCAGGATATCATCAACAGGTTTCAGCACCCCGTAATAGCAATTGAAATCATTGAGAGCAGACATCCACACATCCGACAAGGAGGATGAACCCACATCCACCACCACCATCTTGGGTGTACACCTGGTGAGGAAGGCATCCAGCACCATGGCGTTATAGATAATGTTCTGTCCGTCACGCCCTGCATTATAGCAGGTCATGCCTAAGGAATCCTTCAGGATCTGACAGTCGAAGTGGTGGTTGGCGGTGGAGGGACCAAGGATCAGCAGGTCAGCCTTCCGTTTGAACAGTGCCTGCACGGTGTTGGTCTGGTTCACCCCCACATCCTTCACGTTCACAATCGCACTCTTCGATACTGCCCCAATCAACAGGTCAGCACCAAGCACAATCGCTAAGATGATCCCCACAAAAAGTAACTTCTTTCTCATATTGAAGTAGGTTCAAGAGCAGCAAAGCTGCGTTCAAAGTTCAAAAGCGCTAAAGCGCGTTCAAGATGACTGATACTTATTTCCTGTAAAACCACTTTTGTTGATTGAAAGGATAAGAGCGTTAAGTAACTTAGCAATCGAAAGGCAATCTCCATATAGTTTCTTGGCAACTGTATCATCAATGAAACCAACATCAGATGCACGTACTATCTGACTCCGAACTTCTCCGCATGAGCCTTTCGCTATATATAAGAAGTTTACGAACTCTTTGTTTCCATTACGTTCATATCCTTCTGCAATATTATCCATGATAGATCCAGCTGCTGCTCGTATCTGTTGCACAAACCTATAATCAGCTTTAAACGGTTCATGATTTGTTATAGTATATACATTCTTACTCAACTCCCTTGCTTTCTGGAAGACCTCTAAATCCTCAAATCTCCTAACCTTTTCCATAATATTGAACGCGACAAAGTCGCCTTTGAGTCTTGAACCTAAACGGCTGCTTGCAGCCTTTTTGAACGGCCGTCAGGCCTTTTGAACTTTAAACGCTGCTTGCAGCTTTTGAACGCGACGAAGTCGCTATTAGAATTGGAAGTAGATGAACTGGGCGCCGTTCAGCTCACCCGTGTAGAAGATGTACACGATGAGGAGGGCGATGGAGACCGCCTGCACATACAGGTTCTTCGAGTGGATCAGATGGATGTTCCACCCCTCCTCGTCCTTCAGTTCCTTGAACAACATAATACCTATCGGCAGGACTGCCGTGAGTGCCCATGAGAAGAACAATCCACCCGGTGCCGTGAACCGACCTAACATCCCCAAGAACTGCTGGAACGTATCACACCTGAACACCATCCATCCAATGGTCACCAGGACGAATACAAACAAAACCGAAACATACTTTGAACTTTGATCTTTGCGCTCGGCTCTGCCGCTTTGCTCTGCAAAGAACTTTGATCTTTGAACGCGGCTCTGCCGCTCTTGAACGGCCGACAGGCCACTTGAACGCGCGCCAGCGCTCTTGAACGCGGCGTTAGCCGCCTTATAAAGACACACCAGCGCCCCATGATACGCGCCCCAGATAATGAACGTCCAGTTGGCCCCATGCCACAGTCCGCTCACCATGAACACCACCATGGTGTTCCAGTACATCCTCGCTTTCGAGCACCTACTACCTCCCAATGGGAAATAGATATAGTCACGGAACCAGTTCATCAGCGACATGTGCCACCTGCGCCAGAAATCCCCCACGTTCGTAACGAAGTACGGACGGAGGAAGTTCTCCGTCACCTTGATACCCATCACCTGCGACACACCAATAGCCATCTCTGAGTAACCACAGAAGTCGGTATAGATCTGGAACGTATATAGCACCGAGGCTAAGATGATGGTAATACCACTATGATGATAATAGTTATTGAACACCGAATCGGTATAAGGAGAGATCTTATCTGCGATGCACATCTTCAGGAACATACCCCACAGCACCCGTTTCAATCCTTCCAGTACCATCTCGTTCTGCCACCAACGTGGTTTCTCCAACTGCGGGATGAACATCTTCGGCGAGTCAATCGGTCCCGACATGATGGTTGGGAAGAACGCGATATAGGCAGCAAAAGTCACGAAGTCCCTGCACGGCTCCATATTCCCTTTATATACCTCCACGATATACGCTATCAACTTAAAGGTGAAGAAGCTGATGCCAATTGGCACTATGATGTTGAACGTACTCCAGTTGGTATGCAGTCCCATCAGTCCGAACAATGCCGCAAACTGCTCCATAAAGAAATTCATGTACTTAAAGTACAGCAGCAGACCAGCCCCCAGCACAACACCAACCACCATCAAAAACTTTGATCTTTGAACTTTGAACTTTGAACTTTGAACGGCCGTCAGGCCTTTTGAACGCGCGTCAGCGCTTTTGAACGGCAGCTCGCTGCCTTTGAACGCGGCATCAGCCGCTCTTGAACGCGACGAAGTCGCTACGCCCAGCGCATAGAAGACTACCGTAGCTCCCACCAGCAGCGGCACCATCCTCCAATCCGCATACCCATAAAAAAAGTACGAGGCAGCAAGAACCCACAAGTTCTGCCATCTCGAACTCTTCCTAAGTATGCTGAAATAGGGTATCAGTACTATGAGGAAGAACGCCCCAAAAACAATTGAATTAACTAACATCTTTTTAGTCAGATTTCAAAGACTCTATCAGCGTTTCCCATTCCTGAATGATTCGTGGTACGGAGAAATCTTTGGAGCGTTCAATGGAATTTCTTTGTACTGATTCACGATACTCTTTGTCCGTAATCATCTTATCAAGACCTTCTGCCAACGCCTTGTCATCCTCTGGCTGACACAAGATACCACATTTCTCTGAGTTGATGATCTCTTTTGTTCTTCCTTTATAATCGGTAGCCACGCAAGCGCAACCCTGTGACATCGCTTCAAGTACCACCATGGGCATTCCTTCGCTGCGACTAGAAAGGAAAAAGATAGATGCTTTTCTATATAAATCCAACATATTCTTACAATGCCCCAAGAACTCTACACGATCTTCAATCCCATTTTCTTTCATCAGTTGGATAATGTACTGCTTGGAACTCTCAGCTCCAGTACCAGCAATACATATCTTCCAATCAGGATACTTATCAGCAATACGGGCCCATGAATAAACCAACGTATCCCATCCTTTCACTCGCCAATCGGTCAGTCTGCCCGCAGAAAGGATTATTTCCTCTTTCTTTAATACTCCCTCATACGATTCATAGGTCAATGGATTATGCATCACCACCACATTCTTCAGCTTATTTCCTATGAATTGCTTATCCGGCTCTGTTAATACAGTAACGCAGGTGTATATCCTATTTAGATACTTTCGTGAAAAAGATAAGAACCACGGACGCGATAATGAATCAATCCATTCGAAAGCGCTATGCTCTGTCATAACAACAGGAATAGAAAAACCTATACTCGCTATTTTTGATACTAATGAGCACAGTTGCATGTTCCCAATCACCACATCCGGCTTATATTTCTTGATGTTCTTGCGCAGCATGGAGACCGCCCCACCCCACTTTATCAGTTTGTTTGTAGATTGGGGACATAGGGGCAGCACATGCACTTGCTCATCTACGGGATAGGATGCGGGCTGATTGACATCGGCAATCAGGTACACCTCATGGCCCCGCTGGGCGAAGCCGTTGGCGAGGTTCACATGCACGCGCTCGGCGCCACCGCCGCCCAAGGAATTACATACCAAAAATATCTTCATCGTAAACTGTTTTTGCAGCAGAGCTGCGTTCAAAGGCGGCAATGCCGCGTTCAAGGTTCAAAAGCAGCAGAGCTGCGTTCAAAGGCGGCAAAGCCGCGTTCAAGGTTCAAGAGGCCTAAAGGCCGTTCAAAGGCGGCAAAGCCGCGTTCAAGGTTCAAAGGCAGCGGAGCTGCGTTCAAAAGCGCTAAAGCGCGTGATACTTCTTTCCTGTATAACCACTTTTGTTGATTGAAAGGATAAGAGAGTTGAGTAACTTACTTATTAAAAGACAATCTCCGTATAACCGCTTAGCAACATCACTATCGAGAAAACCAACATCAGATGCACGTACGATTTGGCTCCTTACCTCTCCACATGATCCCTTTGCTATATACAAAAAGTTTACGAGCTCTTTGTTTCCATTCCGTTCATAGCCTTCTGCAATGTTGTCCATGATAGATCCAGCCGCGGCACGTATCTGTTGTACAAACCTATAATCACTTTTGAATGGTTCCTGGTTTGTTATTGAGTATACACTCTTACACAACTCCCTTGCCTTCTGAAAAACCTCTAAATCTTCAAACCTTCTTACCTTCTCCATATTTGAACGTGGCTTCAGCCTCTCTTGAACGTGCGGCAGCACTCTTAAACTTTGAACGGCCGGTAGGCCATTTGAACACGACGTAGTCGCTTTTGAACGTGCGCAGCACTCTTGAACGCAGCTTGCTGCTCTTGAACGGCCGCCAGGCCTCCTATTTCAATAATTGTAGGACTTTGTCCACATACCGATCCCACGTATAGTCCTTCACCGTTTCGTGCGCACAGGTGCAGATGTCGGTATAGTTATCAGCATCTAAGATTTGGCGGATACTGTCTGCAATACACTCTGCCGTGAACACCTCGTTATACCGTCCGAACCCGATGGATGTACCGAACTCCTGGACGAAATCATCGAAGGGAGAGACGATTACTGGGGTATAGAAATACATTGCCTCGATGATAGAGGAATAGGCAGCCCACTTTGGTGTGGGGTTTACGATCATCTTCGCCCCCTTCAGCAGACGGTAGAACTTCTTGCACTCCTCTTCCCTATCCTTCCGTAGGAACCCATGACAATGCACGTAATCCGGCACATTCGGCAGCTGCGCTTTCTGTATGCCGATGATATCCAATTCCAAGTCTGCATAAGCCTCTTTCTCACGCAACAGTCCTACCGCCTCCATCAGCTTGATGGCACTCTCCTTATAGCGGTCGGGCTTACCGATGAACAGGATATGGCGCGACTGTCGTTTCTGCTCAAGGATTGCCTCCTGCTGGATCTCCTCTCCTGACAGGTCGTTGATCACGTTACCTCCCAGATAGCTGATATTCGCTGTGGGATAAAGCTGTCGCATCTCCTCTGTGCACAGCGGGAAGATGGAGATGACATGCTCCGCATGCTCTATAGCATTTTTCTGTTGCAAGCAGAACCGTTTCTGGAAACGTGCCACGGGTTTGCCACGGCGACGCAGACTGATGTCGTCCGTCCAGTCGCTCAGCAGCAGAGAGGGTATATCGTTATACTTGTTATAAAAGCCGTAGTTGATGAAGAAGCAGTAGTCGGCCTGTGACCAGGTATTCACCGCTTTCTTGATGCGACGGTTGCCCACCCACTGGTGCAGCCAGGTGTAGCCGTAGTAGCGAGGCTCGTCGTACCAGAGCATCAGCACCTTCAGCACCTTGCGGAAGAAGTTGTCGTAGAGATACTGCACGCGCTCGTTGGTCAGACTCACGGTGTGCACCGTGATCCCCTTCTTTCGCAGGGTATCGACGAAGCACTTCGGCACGTTAGACCATGTCTGCGCGCTCTCGGGGTCGCCGTTCGCAAAAAATATCACTTCTTTCATGAAATCTGTTTTTGCAGCAGAGCTGCGTTCAAAGGCGGCAAAGCCGCGTTCAAGGTTCTTCGCATAGCGAAGCGGCATAGCCGAGCGCAAGAGGCCTAAAGGCCGTTCAAAGGCAGCAAAGCTGCGTTCAAAAGCGCTAAAGCGCGTGATACTTCTTTCCTGTATAACCACTTTTGTTGATTGAAATGATGAGAGAGTTTAACAACTTGCTTATTGAAAGACAATCTCCATATAACCGCTTGGCAACATCACTATCGAGGAAACCAACATCAGATGCACGTACGATTTGGCTCCGTACCTCACCACATGATCCCTTTGCTATATACAAAAAGTTTACGAGCTCCTTGTTACCATTCCGTTCGTAACCCTCGGCTATATTATCCATTACAGATCCAGCTGCGGCACGTATCTGTTGTACAAACCTATAATCACTTTTGAATGGTTCCTGATTCGTTATAGAATATACATTCTTACATAACTCCCTTGCCTTCTGGAAAACCTCTAAATCCTCAAACCTTCTTACCTTCTCCATATTTGAACGGCAGTTTACTGCCTCTTGAACGCACGTTAGTGCTCTTGAACTTTGAACGGCCGCCAGGCCTCTTGAACGTGCGTCAGCACTCTTGAACGCAGCTTTGCTGCTTTTGAACGGCCGCCAGGCCCTTGGAACGCGGCACCAGCCGCTCACTTCTCCAGTACCCGCTTGCGCATCCCACTCTCATAGATCCTCTTCACCATACTCGGTGGTAGGTTTCTAAAGATGTAGCGGGCGATGGGATAACGATAGGCAAGGGTGAACAGACCGTGCATCCGATAGATGCCGTTCATGTATATCTTGAACTCATTCCACGCCTTTACCCTACTCCGCCTGCGGAACACATCCCCTTGCTGACGGAAATACAGACAGACATCTGGTAGGTTTGCTATCTTGTACCCTGCCAGGATGGCATCATACCACAGCTTGATGTCCTGACTCATCCGGTACCGCTCATCATACTTCAGTCCTTCGTCAAACATCCGTTTCCGCATCATCACGGCAGGATGTGCCAACGGACACGCCTTCACGATATACTTACAAGCCTCCTCATGCGTCTGCGGATAATGCCGTACGTTCAGACACTCATGCTCATCGTCGAACTCCTGCATGGAGCCGCCCACGATATCAATCTCGGGATGCTCCTCCAGGAACCGCTCCTGCAGTTCAAACCGATTAGGTGCCGCTATATCATCACTATCCATGCGAGCCACCAGATCGCTGGTCACATGTTGCAGTCCTGCGTTCAATGCCTTCGTCAGTCCCCCATTCACCTGCAGCTTCACCACCGTCAATACCTTTGATCTTTGAACTTTGCGCTCGGCTCTGCCGCTTTGCTCTGCAAAGAACTTTGAACTTTGAACCTCGAATTGTGCGCTCGGCTCTGCCTCTTTGCCCTGCAAAGAACTTTGATCGCAGCTCTGCTGCTCTTGAACCTTGAACGCTGCTTGCAGCCTTTGAACGACCTCTTCCAGCTCCGCTGGAAGAGGTCCGTCTTCGATGAGCACAATCTGATCGGGCTTCCGCGTCTGGTCATCCCATACGCTCTGCAGGGCACGCTCCAGCAGCGGTCCCTTCTCAGATTTATATACTGACATTAATACTGATATCGACATGTCTTCCTTCTATGATTATCTATTCTAAAGATGGGAAATCAAAGTTTATAGGTGGCAGATTTTGGATACCTGCTGGGGAAAGAACGATCCATAGGGATCCAACTACCCACCATCAAATCCTTCTCTCTTGGTTCAAACTCATTGTAACCAGATCCATGGAAGAAGGTGATCTCACCGAAATACACCTGACCACCCACATAATACAGATCCACACGACAATGCGGGAAGGGCTTGGCAAGGCGTCGGCAACACTCCAACATACAATCCCATTTTTCTGGCTTCTTGATATCCTCCACACGATAGGTATCTCGTGTTTCTTTCATATCACTGACCAAGTTGAAATCCATGTCATAGATATTACGATAATACTCCTCTGCATGGGTTCCATCAGCATTGGCCACACCAATATCCATGAACAGCAAGCGAGGTTCTCCTTCGAAACACAAGAACTTATAATCAATTAAACCGATATCATCATCTGCTTTCAGCACCTTCTCAGCGATGATACAAGGCTTGATATACTTATAGTTATACTCTCTTCCGTGCCAATAGAAATTATCTTTCAGTAAAGCAGAGAACTCCGGACGGATTTTCTCTTTGTCAAATGTATCCTTCTTACAATACAGGTTTCCACCCGATGTGTTATTCACCTTGAGGAAGAACTCCTCAGACGGAATCTTATCCACATCAATCTCATCAACCGACTCATAATGCCCATAGCAATCATTCAGGATCTCTTCGAGACCACATTTCTTAACATACTCCCTTACTGCAATTTTATCGCTGCACTGTGTCATCAACGGATTGAAGTAATGGAACTTCAACCACCAAATACGTTCATCAAATGTTTGGGGATTCTTAAGGTTTAAGAACTTCTTACACTTCATATAATAAGTAACCTGCGCATACAAGTTCTTCGGGATGAGCATTCTCATCCGGTATGATAGGTTTTTCAACTGGTAATACATTACTCCTTTTCCCATATTATTCTTTCAAAATCAATTATTTGCATTATATCGTGATACAACATCACAAATCAACTTTTCCCATTGGTCAACGATTCTATCTTGTTTAAACCATTCAGCCTTAGCCAGATTCCTTTCGGCCATCTGCTGCATCATCTCGTCATTACACATTACCTTACGAAGAGCCTCAGTCAGCGATTCTGTATCACCCACAGGAACTATCAAACCGCTCTCTGGATTCTGCAGCAATTCTTTCGCTCCACAAACATCCGTAGAGACAACTGGCAGCCCCACACACATCGCTTCAATCAAGGCGTTGCTCATACCCTCGGCATTCGTTGACATACAGAACAGTTTTGACTTGCGCAATTCATCAATCACATGCTCAGATCTTCCAGGCATCAACACCCTATCAGTCAATTGTAAACTATCAACTGTCAACTGCAAACTCTCTCTATCCGGTCCTTCGCCCAATATGATTAACTGCCAATCAGGGAATTCATCCTTAATCGCTGCGAAAGCTTTGATCAACATCGGGAAATTCTTCTGCGGTGCCAAACGGCCCACTGATACTATCTGATTAAGTGTGGAGTGTGGAACTTTTGGAGCAGCGAGTGCCGTTGTGCTTGCACATTTGGCTGAGTCGTGACAAAAGTCAACGGAGTTAATGTGGAGTGTGGAGTGAGAAATGTCGTTTCTTACTGGATTATAGATAACCGATGTTCTCTTTTGCAAAGCTTTTGAGTAACATGACTTGATATCCTCCGTCTGGACCACCAGATGGGTGGTTAATCTCAAGAACAGCCAACGTATCGTTTTAAACTGTAGGTTTGAAGCACGGGGGTCGTAGCGTTCTGAGGATATCACAGGGATGCGAACACCCATCAAAGATGCTAATGTCACGCATTCCACATCCGTCATGAAGGGGATTACCACATCCGGCCGATTCTTTTTGATATACGACCGCAGCCACATCATCTTCTTCCCAATAAAGGTACTGCCACATTCTACCTCTACGAAGGTTAGCTTAACCTCTGCATTTATAGGATAGAACACCTCATGGCGGTTGATATTGATAATCTCAACCGAATAGCCTCGCTCCTGCAGTGCATTAGCCAACAGAGAGATCACACGCTCACTTCCACCAGAATTTAAAGTGGAAGTAACAAAAGATATATGATAATGATTATTCACTGATTAATTTAAGTTCAAATAGAAGAACAATGTACTTACAATACCTATTATGATGACAGGGAAGGCTCTATCCTTTTTCTTAAACAACAAGACAAGCATTGGAATCATAATCATCTCGTAGGTCGCAAAAATGGTTGAAGAACGTGCAGCCAACACAGCATACTGTACCAATACGATCAACAAAAGACAACTTACAAAATATGCATTCCGAATGGTATAGTAATGCTCAGTGAGTTTATTCAACCTATCTTCCAAATAGGTAAAGATAAACAGGATGAATACCTGATAATAGATCATCGGGTTGGCCAATGTCTGGCTAAACGCTTTTTCTGATCCCTCTTTTACATACGAGCTTGCCATATCGTTGATATAATCTGATCCCTGCACAAAGTTCTTAATGGTACCACCGAAGAAAGCAGCAACGATGAACGCCATACCAATACCCAAATAGATATGCCAATGCTTGATTTTTACCTTATTCATAAAATACACTGGTATCGCAAGAATGGCAGAATGGTGGAACTGATAGGCTATCAACACAACCAACAAGAATTTCCACAACTTTTGTTCAGTAATATACCTAGTTCCATAAATAATGATAGCAATTGCCAATCCTGCACGAATCTGGCAGTAGTTTCTTCCTATCAAAAACCTACCCATATACACAGCTAAGCCAATGAGGGGATAGAATCCGTATTTCTCTAATGATAGATATATAAACAGGAAGGTCAGGAATGAAATAAACAGGAAATAAATTGTTCCATTACCTGTAAAGGTTTTGACGATGATTCCTAAGAAGTGGAAACCGAACTCAGTGAAGCCAAAAGGCTTGTCCATAAAAGAAAAAGTGAATAACGTGTTGGTGTTATGCAAGAAATTATCCATATACCCACTCGCATCTGGCCATGCGGATGGATTCCTAATACCTGTCAGAACAGCAACAACGAAACAAGAAAACATGAGCATAAAGCGTATGTCCTTCTTCGGGGCACCTATATATGCGATAGCTATAATAAAAAAAACAACGAAGAATAATGTTGCCATATCTTAACCCTTTTAATAGTATATTGAGAAAACGTTATTTGCATAAAACTGATTTAAACCTCAAAACTATATGGCTATGAAGAATCATCCACCAATAATAGTATCTAGGGTAATAGACCGACATGCTTTCTTTTATGCCGCTCAAATCGAAAGATCTGTCATTTGTTTTTACGACAAGTTGGTAATAATAACTAATCAGATAATTCCTAAAAAGACTATATCTAACACTATTAAAGGTCTTAATGCTAATCCTACTTTGTCTTCTCAGATCATTAAGAATATCCAAAAAACCGACAGCAAAAACCTTAAAAAAATTGTATCCGCCTTTACCTGCTCCATCTTGTTGCCTTTCATATCGTCCATTCCAAATAACATAGCGTTTTTCTTTGTGGTTGTTCAACAACAAGGATGTATTGGGAAACATCTCATCATAATCAATAGTATCTAACAAACACTTCTCTTCATTCCATATACCAATACCTTCACTCCAAGTAATCCAAAATGAAGCGACATTAATAAAATGTTCCATATCTGAACACTCATAAAACTCTTGACGCCCCAAACAAGAATTTGAGAAGAACAAAACAGGACGTTCCCTTTCATATCTTTGTATAACTTCAATCATTCTTCCTAATGAATGAGGCTGTAGTATACTTCTATGATTCAATACTTTTATAAAGGTTCCCTTCCCATATTTTAGAGCTACTATTAGATTATAAAAACCCTCAACATCTGTTTTGTAATAAGACAAATTTTGATGATTGTATGTAGATATAATATCACCTAATGAAGAATCAACTCCATTGTCAACGACGATTACTTCAAATAAGGACTCGTCACAGTTTTGTAAATAGATAGCTTCAACTGTATTACGAACCCACTCTACAGCACCATTTGTAGGTATGCAAAGAGTTAATACTATATTATTGTCCATTTATTGAATATTAAAAATCCTATGTTTAAGTTTCATTACAAATCTGAAAATCGTAAAATCAGAACTACAATTCAAGCACTCATCTGAATAAAAATAGTTTAAATCCTTTTTGGGATTAACATTCCAAAAAACATCAGTACGTTGTCTTTTCTGCTCATAAAGACTCCATGCTTTACTCCAGTAATGATTTAATTGTATTGAAGCCTGTTCATACCTGTCTAAACAAGTGTAATAAAAACCACTAATAACGAAACGTTTAAAAACGTTAATGGGCACTACCCTAATTCTAATACCTAAGAGGTTATAATACACACATGTATAATGATGTGTGATTTCATTATAATATGCAATCTCATAATCCGTATTGAAAATACATTTCCCAACATTATGTCCAAAACCTTTTTGGCATATATAATACTGTTCTATTACTAATTGATTGGCGTCATGCTTCATTTTACCGCCTGTTCCAAACATTTTCCAATATAATAGGACAGATGGATATCTTTCATATCTTTTAATCCATTCATTGATGTCATTATCCTTTCTTGGTACAATGAACTCATCTAAATCAATAAAAGCTAACCATTGGGTTTCATTTCTAAAACGGTCAAAACAATTCTTATAACCCTCTATTTGTGCATGGTTCTCAGTCCAATCTACTAAAGTAACAAAACCCTCATCGATATAGGGTTGTAGAATCTCCAGATAGTTATCATCTGAGTTGTTATTGTACATGTAAAGATGGTCCACTCCTATCATTATGTAGTACTCCACCCACTCTTTAAGGAATAATCCCTCATTTTTGAACATACCACAAAGAGAGATACGATACTTCTTCTTATATTTCGGTTTCTTCCACAAGAACAACCGAAATACAGTGTTATAGAGCACAGACTCTATACAATAAATTATTTTTTTCATGAACTATTCTGCCTTGTATATAAATATTCTTGGACGTCTTGTCAGTTTGCCTTTTGTAATGAGATTCATCAAAAACTTTAAAATATATTTCAAATCAGAAAAAAGAAGATATATGATATTTGGCATATAAGGCGTAATGAATCTTTTGAAAAAGTATAGCGTGTTTGTGTAATACGCATCGACTCTATCTTTCAGTCCAACATGCTTCAACACAATAGGTTCATATCCAGACATCTTTACGTATTTCAGATAAAGATTTTTCTTGGGCTTATAAACGTCAACCCATGGTTTCACAAAATGATGAATAATCTTTGGATTATTCAAATATTCGATGCGGTCAAACTCTTGATAACCTGCATAATTCAGACACTGTGTTCGATGAGACAATCTATTCCATTTAGGAGGTAACAAGAACCAATTACCTTTAAACTCATAATTAAACACATCCTGATCGTGAAGAAGAATCTGCTTCTTAGGCCGTTTTGCATACTCTATCATTTTTTTTACACTACAGTGTTCTCGCCAATACTTCAGATTGCACATCATCATACCTGTATTGAATGTGCGTTCTCCAACTTGCATATGTAATTGAAGTCGGTGTTGGTTATTGTGAGGCATGTCATCCAAGCATGCTGCCAAAGCGTAGTCGTCCAACTCCAATTCGAATAGTTCTGAGACATCACCCAAAACATCCATGTCACAGTCTAAATACAAAACCTTATCCAAATGATTCAGGATATCTGGTAATAGTAACCTATAATAAGCGGCCATGGTTAAGGGCCTTTTTTTACGGAACTGTACACCTTCTAATGGAGACTCGTCAATTGAATAGAACCGTACCTCATGTCCATACTTCCGTGTGAGATCAAGAATGAAGTTCTCGTTTTTTTCTGTTAATTCCCCATTTCGCAAGAAATGAAGAATAATATGATGTTCCTTATTATTGTCATACAAAGAGCACAACATACCCATGCAATGCTGGATATAGTTGTTATCAGAACAAACTACAATATCTAAAATCATAAACTAAATAAATTATCAAACATTCTTATCAATTTCTTCTCAAGTATATAATGTGTTATTGAATCTGTTATAAGGCTCCTAATGTAATCATACACAATACTTCCTCCATATAAGATTAATAAAACTATAAGTGATAGTAATAAATAAATCACATACGAATGATTATTTAGTAGATATGCATCAAGGGAAGATAAAAGGCCTATTACAGGCATTGATATCTGAATGACATAAACGGTAAAAGTCCTTTTGGCAATCCAATTAATCCCTTTATTATAGAATGAATAATGAAGAAATGGTATGAATAAACAAAAAGCAGACACTATAACGAACGGATTAGCATATGAGTATGCTCGTTCTTTCCCAATCCAGACATACATAAGTGATATAATAATTGTACATAATACAAATCCCCATAGCCATGACACTTTGTTTATGCGTAGTATAAAATCACGATACAAATATAACATCCTCGCAAGGAAATACATTAAGATGAAATGTATGAGAGAGTAGCCATTATTAATACCCAACCTATCGGCATCTGTCCATACAAATCCCATCATGAATTCTATAAGCCAGAACAATAAGACCCAAGGTAGTAGTCTTTTTCCATATCTCTCAATTGCCACATTTATGACAGGAGATAGAAATAGAAGCATGACATAGCATTGGACAAAATACCCATAATGTGTAAAGACCAAGAAACAACGTAAAAATGATTTAACATCAAAAGTCTGATGCCATACACTATTCACTATATAAAAAGGCAAAGAAACAGATAGAATTAATAAAAACAGATTAACCAATGATCGTGCCTTTAGTTTAACGCCATAATACCCTGATATAATCAAGAACATATTAACACAAGGAACTGAAATAGATTCCAAAAGGATCTGGCCAATACTGGCGGCCGAATAATCTGCAGAGAAATAATCAGGCATTGGAACAAACCAGCCATTCCAATGCACGACACATACTAAAAACATAGCAAGTATCCTAAAAATCTCTACACTTGAGTTTCGTTCTTTCATCAAAACGTATAATTACTTGTGTTTTCGAGAATAATTGACGAAATCATTAAAGAACCTTATTACTTTCCTATTCTTATAGTAAAATGGATTCAATACATTAAGAAACAGAAAGGGCACCTTCCTTCCTGAAGTAATTGAACATGTTTTATCAAGCCACCATGCACCTATAGAAAACTTTTTCCTATGCTCCTTGGCCAAACACATCATTCTCCTATAGCTATCCTCAAAAAGGACCTTCTTTTCTGATGTTGATTCACGTTGTGATATCGATGTATTACTAAACCTATATGCTACTGTATATTCATTTAAGAAACCCATATTGAGATGAGCGCGGTATGCTTTCAACCACATGGGACGATCCTCTAAGAATGGTATTGATTCATCATAACCTCCTAACTCACGGAAACAAGAAGAACGGAAAAAGACAGTAGGGGTCGGAAGAAAATTATGTTGGAATAATAATATATATTGTTCTTCATGACTTAGTTCTTCAAAAAAGACATGGACATCCTTAAATGGCCATCTTTTATACGCATCCATATTGCCAATTCCTTTTTCCTTAGAAAAGACAAAATCATATTGAGTATTCATACAAACATATTCGATATTACTCTCTATACAATTAGGCAACAATACATCATCTGCTGCTATAACTTTTATCCATTCGCCATGACTTGCATAACAACCACGGTTACCGTTAGCTGACACTCCCGTGTTCTGAGAACTCTTTATCAACTGAACATCGTTGAACCTGTCATGGTTCTTCATTAACCATTTCTCTGCTATTTCCAACGTTCCATCTTTCGAACAATCATCCGTGATGATTAATTCTATCTGCTGATAAGTCTGATCTTTTATACTATCTAAAGTCTCTACAATTGTAACAGAAGAGTTATAACAAAAAACAACAACAGAGACCAATGGTCTTGACTGATTCTCATTCTCCATGGCGTAATCGTTTGCTAATCTTTGATTGTAAAAAGCCTTTTACATCTACCCGTTTATTTAACTCTCTATAAGACAGCCAAAATGAAAACAGGACTAAAGGAAAACCTATAATATACTTATATATAGATGGCAAGATAACTACACCCAAAAAGATAAATAAAGCCACGAAAAACTGGGGAATAAAAACCTTTAACAACTCACCGTCGCATTGATAGCCATAACGAATTCGTGTTACAACAAATACCTGTATAAGATACAATACATAACTAACTAAATAAGATACACCTAAACCATCAAGGCCCCAAACAGCATAAAAGAAAATGTTTAAGGAAACCATGATAAGTTGTGCAAACAACTCATTCCAAAAAAATGCCTTTGCGTCACCTTTTGCCATAAATGTATAACCAAGACACCAACTTGGAGCTTTGAAGAATATACCTAATAATCCCCAACTGATCATCATAGTCGCACCCACAAAACGTTCTGAATACAGAACTAAAAGGACTATTTCACCCATTACCAAAAAAACAGCAATCAATGGTGCTGAAAGCAACCATGACAACTCCATCTGTTGGTTAATAGCCTTATTGAAGTTTACCTTGTCATTTGAATAAGAAGAAAGTCGCGGGTAATACTCATTGGTCATTGCTGCAAAAACAAGGCCAACGTAAGTTCCAATAATACTAAAACCTGAGTTATACAACCCTACATCCTCAAGTGTTCCCTGATGTCCAATAAAGACACGAACTAAATATGCACATAGTGTTTCCATAAAGCCGCGTAAAGCAATAAACACACCAAGTTGCATCATTATCTTTCCTTCTGTAAACACTTGCCTGATACTCAACCTTATCGGCACTGTTTTTATTTTATGGGAAAAATAATAGGTTAAACAAATACCCGTTACAGATGATATGAGCATAGCTGGAACAATTCCTTTTATTCCATATACATAATAGAGAGGTATTGATGTGAAAAGACCCAATACACTTCCAATGACACTCGACTTTGCCATATAATTAAAATGTCGAGTACCTTGTAATATCACTGACTGGCCTGATGAGAGTTGACCCAATAACAATGTCACAGATAATAAAACAAAAGCCCACGTGTAATCATAATTGCCGAAAGTCCAATGACTCCACAATGGAGATAATAATGCACACACAAGTAAGCCCAACAATCCAGTAATCCATACCAATCGTCTGAAAACACTTACGACACGATTGAAACGATTCGTGTCATTAGTAGAGTAAGCCAATGATATATCCCGAACAGCACTCGTTCTCAGACCTAAGCTCGTAGCAGATACTATCAAGCCCGTCGTAGAAGACAACAGGCCAGATATACCCATTCCTGCAGGTCCTAAAAGAATAGCAACGAACTTCGAATTAATTATCGAAATTAGAATCTGAAATACCTGTACACCTCCAAATAAGGATGTAGCTTTCAGGCCTTTTTTAAAATCATCGTTGGTTTTGGAAGTCATTATCTTTATAAATAATAACAGATGAGAAACGAACAACATAGAAGCCAACCTACTGACTTCACTGCAAGTATCTGTTTATACGCCTTTGTATGACAGACTAAAAGTATTCACCATTTCAATTACAAGTTCTACTTCACGCAATGGTAACACAGGACTGATTGGCAAACTCAGTTCCTGCTGATGTATCTGTTCTGTTATTGGCAAAGAAAGATTATTCCATTCCTTATAACACTCCTGTTGATGAGGAGGTATCGGATAATGTATCAATGTCTGAACACTATTCTCAGACAAATACGTCTGCAGTTCATCCCGCCGTTCACAAAGAATCGGGAAGAGATGATAGACATTATTGACATCAGGAAGACGCTTTGGTAGTTTAATCAGAGGATTTGTAATATGATCATAATAGTAGTTGGCTATCTTCTGCCGATGTGCATTGTCCTCATTCAAATGTTTCAACTTTACATCAAGCACAGCTGCTTGTATCTCATCTAACCGACTATTGCGTCCTACATATTTAAATACGTACTTTCGGGTAGAGCCATAGTTGGCAAGAGCACGAATGGCATTAGCTAACTCCTCATCATTTGTCGTTACCGCTCCCCCATCACCAAAAGCTCCAAGGTTCTTGCCAGGATAGAAGCTATGCCCTGCTGCATCACCAAGAGAACCTGTTCGTCTCAAATTATCAATTATCAACTTTCCATTATCAATTAGTGCATAACACCCGTGAGCTTGTGCGTTGTCCTCAACTAATTTCAAATTGTACTTCTTACATAGATTCCCTATCTTTTCTGTATAGGCACAACGGCCATAGAGATGGACAATGCAGATTGCTTTGGTACGGGGAGTGATAACCTCTTCAATTTTGTCGTCATCTATTTCAAGCGTATCGAATTTGGGCTCTACAAGAATAGGCTTCAGACCGTTCTCTGTGATGGCGAGGATTGTAGCGATATAGGTATTGGCAGGAACGATTACCTCATCTCCCGGTTTCATCACGCCTAACTCTATATATGCCCTGAATATCCAAATGAGAGCATCAAGACCGTTGGCACAGCCCACACAATACTTCGTTCCTATATACTCAGCATAGTGCTGTTCAAAACGTTTGTTCTCCTCCCCTTGAAGATACCACCCAGAATCCACGACACGATTTACTGCCTCATGAATCTCATCAGCATATTTCGCTGTAATGTCTTTTAATGATAAAAAAGGTATACTCATAATTATTCATCAATTTTTCTATAAAAACGGGCAGGATTACCAACCCAGATTTCACCTGCTGGTATATCCTTAGTGACAACAGATCCTGCCCCCACCATTGCACCTTCACCTATCGTCAATCCTGGAAGGATCACTGAACCAGCTCCGATACTTGCGCCCTTGCATACCTTTGTTCTCATAAGAGTCCAATTCTTATTATGGGAACGAGGGTATAAATCATTAGTAAATGACACATTAGCACCAACCATCACATGATCTTCTAATTCTATTCCATCCCATATTTGCACACCACACTTGATGGTAACATAATTACCTATTACCACATCATTCTCGATGAGTACATTGGCACATATATTACAATGTTCCCCTATCCTACAATTGGGAAGCACCACACAAAACTGCCATACATTTGTGCTCTCAGGCACATTCGGATTCATACAATCTGCTAATCGATGTATCATTTCTTCTTATACTCTAAAAACTCATCATAATTACGAATGTAGTCTTCTTTATCGTAGGGATGAGAAGCTAACACCATGCAAACACTTCCCGATGAAAAGTCATCAAGATCACGCCAAATACCTGGTACCACTAACAATCCTTGATAGGGCCGATTCAGCAAAAAAGAGCGTTTTACCTTTCCATCATCAAGAGTTACTGTAAAACTTCCGCTGGCTGCAATAATCAGCTGTGACAACTCTTTATGTGCATGGGCCCCACGGCTCTCACCACCGGGAACATCATATAAATAGTATACTCTTTTCACATCGAAAGGAATAGTATCGCCGTTCTGCACAACAGACAGGTTCCCCTTTCTGTCACTATGGTGCTTGTCCAGTTCGATAATTGTACAGTCATATACACTATTATTCTTCATCACTTTTCAGTTTTAAGAATTCATGATAATCACGTATATAGTCATTTTCATCATATTTGGTGGAAGACAAAACCAAAGCTAATGAGTTGGTTGAAAAGTTTTCCATCTCACGCCACATCCCTTTTGGCACATATAATCCATAATAAGAACGGTTCAAGTGAAAGGACCTCTTTTCCTTGCCATCATCAAGTATAACATCGAAGCTACCAGAAAGAGCTACAATAAACTCTTGATTCTGGCGATAGGCATGCCCTCCACGAGCCTCACCGCCCGGGACATCATATATCCAGTAGGTTCTTTCCACTTTGAAGGGTATATCCTCCATTTCCTCTATCACCGAAAGGTTTCCTCGTTCATCGAGAAACTTGGGGAGGTCAATTAAATGTGGTTCTTTCATTATTCCTTGTTATTATTCTGATTAATCAAAAATGCTTCATCTTTCTAATTACACGCTTCAGAGGCTATATCTATAAAAACAACAATTCAACTCGTATAAAGAAAGTGTCGTGTCAAAATCATTATAATAATATCACATATTTAAATAGTCTTGATTAAGGGGTCACCCCAAAAAAGAATTAATAATACTATATATAATACTGGCTTCTTTTTCATCCATTACAGGACTTATTGGCAAACTCAGTTCCTGCTGATGAATCTGCTCTGCAATTGGATATGATCGATCGTTCCATTGTTGATAACACTCCTGTTTGTGGGGAGGAATCGGATAATGAATCAATGTCTGAACACCGTTCTCAGATAAATACTTTTGTAATTCGTCACGTCTCTCACAAAGGATTGGGAAGAGGTGATAAACATTATTGGAATCAGGAAGACGCCTTGGCAGTTTAATCAAAGGATTAGTGATATGATCATAATAATAGTTGGCTATCATCTGCCGATGTGCATTATCTTCATCCAAATGCTTAAGTTTTACATCCAACACTGCTGCCTGTACCTCATCCAATCGACTATTCCTACCAGTATATTTAAAAACATACTTGCGAGTAGAGCCATAATTTGCTAAAGCACGAATAGCATTAGCTAACTCTTCATCATTTGTCGTTACCGCTCCCCCATCTCCAAAGGCACCAAGGTTCTTGCCCGGATAGAATGAATGCCCAGCTGCATCACCAAGAGAACCTGTCCGTCTCAAATTTTCAATTTTCAACTTTCCATTTTCAATTGGCGCGTAGCACCCATGGGCTTGCGCATTATCCTCAACCAGTTTCAGGTTGTACTTCTTACATAGATTCCCTATCTTTTCTGTATAGGCACAACGGCCATAGAGATGGACAATGCAGATTGCTTTGGTACGGGGAGTGATAACCTCTTCAATTTTGTCGTCATCTATTTCAAGCGTATCGAATTTGGGCTCTACAAGAATAGGCTTCAGACCGTTCTCTGTGATGGCGAGGATTGTAGCGATATAAGTATTGGCCGGAACTACTACCTCGTCACCTGGCTTCATCACACCTAACTCTATATATGCCCTGAATATCCAAATGAGAGCATCAAGACCGTTGGCACAGCCCACACAATACTTTGTTCCTATATACTCAGCATAGTGCTGTTCAAAACGTTTGTTCTCCTCCCCTTGAAGATACCACCCAGAATCCACGACACGATTTACTGCCTCATGAATCTCATTGGTATACTTCTCTGTTATCTTTTGTAAATCTAAAAACTTGATCATTTCATTTCAACATATTTAAGAAACTCATCATAATCACGTATGTAATCCTCTTCAGAGAAACCTTCCGAGGCTAACACCAAACAAATTGAACCTGAAGAAAAGCCTTGCTCTGAAGCCCAAATACCTGGTGGAATGTGTAATCCATAAAAAGGTCTATTAAGCAATACTGTCCTTTTATTTGTTCCATCATCCAGTAAAACCTCAAATGCGCCACTGGCAGCCACTAAGAACTGATGGCAAAGTTTATGTGCATGAGCGCCACGAGACTCTCCACCTGGAATATCATATGAATAAAATACACGCTTAATATCAAAAGGAATATGAACATTATTATATACGTAAGTAAGATTCCCTTCTGGATAGTGGTTCTTATCCAATGTATAAAGACTGCAATCGAAAACTGTCATGCTCTTATCCTTTGATCCATTCTTTAAAGTCTTCATAATCTAAAATATAATCATTTTCATCATATTCGACAGATGATAGTATTAAAGCCAACGAATTTGTCGAAAAGTTATTCATTACTCTCCATAAGCCAGAAGGAACTAATAATCCATAATATGAACGGTTTAATGGAAACACAGCCTTATGCGTCCCATCATCTACAATAACATCAAAGCTACCAGACAAAGCTACTATGAATTCCACATTCCTTTTAAAAGCATGTCCCCCTCGTTCAACACCTCCAGGAACATCATACACCCAATGAGTACGCTTTATTTTAAACGGGATCTGCTTATACTCCTCTATGATGGATAAGTTCCCCCTTCCATCAACAAATTTTGGTAGTTCGATTATTCTACACTTTTCATTCGCCATAGCCTATTAATTATTTATTATGGATGAATTTTTTCTTCCTCACTCTGCTTACTATCAAATCTGCGATTCTGTTTCTTTCGACTTTCGTTAATGCAACATGATATTCTATCAATGCCGTTACAACTAATTTGAAAAGGGTATTCCCTATGTGAAAGAAAGTTATTATGTAATGATACTATTCTTCCATCGTATTCCTTTCAGGGCGTAAATGAAGTTTCCTACGAATAAAAGAGAATGCCCTTTTTACAAACTTAAATGGTTTCATCCATAGAGGTGATATCTTAGCTGATCTACCCTTGCGGGGAACTCTCCAATCCTTTCCATATTCATAGGCAAGAAAATCTTCTACTCTATTAGGAATAAGGAAAGAAGCACCCAGAAAGTCATGACTCGCCACATCAGAAAGGAGTTTTTTAGGTACTAACTCCGTTAAAACACGGACATACCTAAATCCATAAGGGAACTTAGCTTTCTGAATGACATCAATATCACAGATCAATCCTTTGTAGATAAAGGAATAGATGATACCATAATGATATCTGCAGAGTTTAATGCCAGCATCATACATGTCTGGTATTATGGATTTCATTCGTTCGTCATCAACTTCAAAAATACCTAAATCCAAATCATTATCGTGAGGAATAAAGTTACCATCTCTATAAGCACCTAGAAGGGTGCCATGCATCAACATGAATGGAATACCCCTATCGTCCAATAATTTCTTGACCAAGAACAAGCACTCCTTTGCCAAGTCTTGACTATACGCTGTATCTGGAATTTCATTGTAATTCCAAGGAAGTCTTTCAAAACTGAAGGGCTTACCTTCAATGATTATTTCTCCTGTCATAGTCTTATCTCTTAGTTAAATTATTATATCATAAATTGACTTTATAGTTTCTTCATTCAATTCCACAGGGTTATTTCGCAACCGAATGGGATTTACAGAATGTGAAAGGATATTCAATTCTTCTTCCTTGTTTGTAGCAACGGGATGAGATATTTCCATTTCCTTCAGCATCTGCCGGAACGCTTTGATTGCCAGACTTGGGGTTTCACGGCCCATTGCCTTAGAAATATCCGAAAAGACATTTGCAAGATACTCCTTTCCCCTGCTGTCTATACACTTCTCCATGTATTCAATCATATATTGCCATATTTCAGGCAACCCAACAGCAACTGCATGACCATGAGGCAACTTGTACAAAGAGGTTATCTTATAACTGAAGGCATGGGCTGCTGTGGTCTGCGTGATGCAGATGGCACGGCCAGCATAGTTAGCAGCCTCCATAATATGCTTGGCAGATTCATCAGTATTCTCAAAAATATACTCCCTCCACCACTTCATGATGGTCTCAACAGCTATCTTCGAATACTCCTTGCTTTCGTCTGTACTGTTGACACTCCACCAGGATTCTATACCCTGACACAAGGCATCAAGCATCGTACACTTCTTCTGGTACAGGGGAAGGGTCTTCAGTACCTTCGGCTCCAATATGGCAACATTTGGAATGATACTGTCGTGAGTCACGCTCTGTTTCTTACCGTCATAGTAGATGACAGCATATCTCGTGGATTCGCTGCCCGTTCCAGCTGTGGTGGGTATGGCGATCAGCTTAATGCCGGTATCCTTGTATTCCTGTTCAAGATAAAGCGTTTCCTTGTTCATCCTGCAGTAGAGCTTGATGCACTTGGCCACATCCATGCTGCTGCCGCCACCCACTGCGAGGATTGTGTCGCATTTCGTGATGTTGAACAGGTCAACACCCTTGCATACATCCTCATACAACGGATTGGGGGTAAAGTCGCTGAATACGACGTAAGGAACATCCATGGCCTCAATGTCGGCCTTGATGTTCAGATACGGGAAGGAGGAGTCACATACAAGCAGGACCTTGTTACTGCCTTCCAAAGCATCACCTAAATGACCGAAGCCATGATATATTATTTGGCTATTCATTTCACACGTATTCCTTTGATATCAAAGATTAGTCTTTCAGGAATGCCATCAGCGCTTCCTTGTTCTGAATGGGGGTTGTAGTAGGACGCCCGAGATCCTTGCGGTTACCCTTCCTTACACGAATCTCCAAGAAAATTGGACCTCCTATAGTTGACAGTTGACAGTTGATAGTTGATAGTTCTTTTTCCAAATCCTCCTTGTTATCTACACTGACTATATGCTTATAGCCTACGGCCTTTGCAATGGCTGGAAGGTCGATGTTAAGGCCGACTGTGGGCTGACCGCCTACGGAGTCGTGGGCACCGTTGTTGAAGACGACATGTATATAGTTATTCGGACTCTTGCTGGCAACAATGGCCATACTGCCCATGTGCATGATCGTGGCACCGTCACCATCAAAGCACCAAACCCTTCGGTCGGGTTTCTCCATGGCTATGCCAAGGGCGATCTGCGAGGCATGACCCATGGAGCCTACAGTCAGGAAATCACGCTCATGACCTTCGTTCTTAGCTGTGCGGTACTCAAAGAGCTCACGGCTGATCATACCTGTCGTGGAGACTATGACATCCTTCTCGCCAAGGGCAGCAGCTACTGTCTGAATGGCCTCCTCCCTACTCAATTGAAAATTGAAAATTGAGAATTGAGAATTGAGGGTGTAGGTATCGAAGGTGTCTTTCTCTATAACCAGGGCATAGCAGTTCTTCGTTGACTGCATGTATGTGACCGCCTTCTTAATCTGTGCCTCGGCCTTGTCCTCTTCCTTGGAAAGGACGGTATAGTCGATGCCCATCACATTGAGCAGACCTGTTGTCACCTTGCCCTGCTTCACATGCTGGGGCTCGTCATGGACACCTGGCTTGCCGCGCCAACCTATCACCAGCAGGACAGGGATGTTATATACATCGGGATCGGTCAGAGAAGCCAAGGGGTTGATGATATTACCCTCACCCGAGTTCTGCATATAGACTACAGGTATCTGACCGGTAGCCAGGTAGTGGCCTGCCGCCAGGCCCATCGCACCGCCCTCGTTGGCGGCAATGATATTATGACTCTCATCGGCATGGTCGGTAATGTAGGCACACAGGTTCTTCAGCAAAGAGTCTGGTACTCCTGCATAGAAGTCAATGCCATAACCGGCTAAAGTATCATAAAAGAATTGTGGACGTATCATTATTCTTCTGGTATTAAGGTGATAATCTCCTTGATGGACATGCACTTGTCATCGCATTCCTTCGCACGGTGGTTCTCAAGGATGGTGCGGGCGGCATCCTGCATGGCAGGGAAGCCTGTACGGGTAAGCTGGTTGGCGTAGATAACCACGTTTACACCACGCTCCTTGAATTCAGCCTCAGTAACGGTATTGAAACTGGTTGGCACAACCACTATAGGCGTGGTGCTGTTCTTCTCGCGGAACTTCTCGACAAATTCAAATATCTCTGCAGGATCCTTCTTGCGGCTGTGGATCATGATGGCATCGGCACCTGCTTCGCTGAAGGCGAAAGCCCTTTCAAGAGCATCTTCCATACCACGCTCGAGGATAAGGCTCTCAATTCGGGCACAGATCATAAACTCCTTGGTCTTCTGCGCATGCTTGCCAGCTCGGATCTTGGCACAGAAGTTCTCTATAGAGTCCTGTGTCTGCTTCACCTCGGTGCCGAACAGGGAGTTCTTCTTCAGACCGGTCTTGTCCTCGATAATCACCATGGATACTCCCATGCGTTCCAAAGAGCGGACCGTATAGACGAAGTGTTCCGTCAGGCCACCCGTGTCACCATCGAAGATGATGGGCTTGGTGGTCACTTCCATGATGTCATCAATGGTACGGAAGCGGCTGGTCATGTCAACCAGCTCAATGTCGGGCTTGCCCTTTGCGGTGGAGTCGCAAAGGCTGCTGATCCACATCGCATCGAACTGGTATGTCTTGCCGTCCTGGAGCACCTTGGTCTTCTCAACGATCAGACCGGTGATACCGCTATGGGCCTCCATGGCGGTTACAAGCCCCTTCATATTGATAAGCTTTCTCAGGCGACCTCTGCGGATGTCAGGCATGGAGGCCTCTGCTCGGTGTTTGGCATCCAGTTCCTTATACTTGGGGTCGTTGCTGTAGGGGTATTCCACCAGCTTGCCACCATATTCTGCGAGAACTTCGCAGACCTCCTGACGGATGGGCAGTTGGAAGCCCTCCTTCCAGTCATCACCGTGAACCACGTAGTCAGGTTTCAAGGCTTCCAGGTTCTCCCTGTAGGAAAGCGTCTTCTGCTCGACAACTTTTTCCACGCCGGCCATATTGCTGAACAATGCCTTGCGCTCCTCATAGGGAATCAGGGGATAGCGCTTGTAGCTGGCTACAGCCTCGTCACTCAATATACCGATGATCAGACGACCAAGGCGGCGGGCCTTGTTGATGATGGCTACATGACCGGAATGGATGTACTCGGCAGAAAAGCACATATAGACCGTGCGCTCATTGATCTCTGCTACTCGCTTGCTGACAACCTCAAGGTCTTCAGGGGTGTCGATCTCAGCACATAGCATATCCTTGACATCGCAGGGATAGATCTTACATTTGTCGCTAACCTCGTTGAAGGCATTCTCGGCATAGCACTTGCGGTTGTCATTCTCACAGTACTCCTCTATCTTCTTCAGCCATACAAGCCAGTCTTCTTTCTTGATCTTATATAGGGGCTGGGCGGCCATGGCGTCATCGAAGAACTCGATGCCGACTTTCGCAATCTGGTTGTTTTTGATAACGGCCTTAAAGTCCTTCTCAGGAAGGGGAAGCGTGCTACTGACTGCCATGCAGCTCACAGGGCTGTCACTCACAGACTCCAGAACCAGACTCTCGAACACCAGGTCACCGTGCATCAGGATAATATCGTCATCCTTCAAGGCCTCCTTGGCACAGTAGATGGAGTAGATATAGTTCGTCTCCGCGTACATCGGATTGTTGACAAAGGTGAAATTAATAGGTAAGTGCAGCTTGTCGCAGTAGTCAACAAGAACCTGGTCGTAATAGCCTGTTGTCATTACGACTTCCTCAATACCAAATGACACCAACTGACGGAGCTGACGGCTCAGGATGGTGTTCTTGAACGATATCTCGGTCATGCACTTGGGGTGCTCCTTTGTTATTACACCCATGCGGTGGCCGAGGCCTGAGTTTAAGATTAATGCTTTCATTATACTAATTATCAATCTATTAACCTAATATCCAGAATAAATATTTATTGTTTCATTATATGATATAACGACCTTGCAAGACTAAGAATCGGAGAAAACAACTTAAAAGAATAATAGTTATATTCCATCAATCTTAATGATGAATAATTCCATTTTATAGCATCCCAATACTGACGATAATTATTGAGTTCCTTAATCGTTGAATCAAACCTATCTTTGTCATTGTGGTCAGCTGCGATACCCACTATTTTATATAAACTCTTAACTTTGTACTCACAGGTGATATCATGACACTCTTGGTCTCGTTTTTCAAAGAAATGAATAATTCCATTGATTGATTCTAATCGTTGGTCTTGCAAATAATAATAATCAAGATATTTCGTCATGTATGAATCCCCATTTTCACGATTATAATGATAAATAAATGCATCAAGCCCATCAACTTTTGAGGCATAGTAAAACAAAAAAACTGTCATGTATAAATCCTCGTCCATATTTACCCCTTCTCGCAACATTATACCGTTCTCTATGAATAAAGAGGTCCGAATAAGCCTTCGCCATAAAGAATGGCTCAAACCTTGACGTAATAATTGTTTTAATGCTGTTTCTTTATCAGCTTTCCATCCACCATCTGGGTATTCAACTGTACAATCGGGCAAATGAAAATAGGCACGGGCTGTAACAATGTCAGCATTAGTTTCTTGCTGCCTATTTACCAATAGCTCAACAGAAGTAATCTCAACCCAATCATCTGAATCAACAAAAAACACGAAATCTCCTGAGGCATGTTCAACCAATGAATTACGAACAGCAGAGATACCCCTATTATGGCTATGGTGAATTATCTTCACCTGATTAATTCTCTGAGGATACTTTACTAAAACGTCCCCCAACACTTGAATACTATTGTCAGGAGAACAATCATCAACGAAGACATACTCTAAGTTCTCGTATGTCTGTTCAAATAGACTAATGGCACAACGTTCAATATACTTTTCTACGCCATAAACTGGAACGAGAATACTTACTAATGGTCTTAACTTCTTCATTCTACAAATCATCTAAGTTCTTGCTGGGAAATAAGAATCATGTTCAAGAACCATCGATCTTATATTCTAGTGATACTTAACAAAGCAGTCATAATGGATTGAATCCTATTATACCTGTTTCGTTTATGATAATACCAATAACGTAACACTGTGTAAAGATGTGTCTTTCGAAAAAGGATCTCATCGCCAGAGATGAGCATAGTTAACTCACCGATACCAGATAAAGGATCCTTAATCAATTTCGTATAAAACTCGTTATTTACATTATCCAAATCTTCCTTCAACGAATTGAATGAAGATGCAGAATTCAAAAAATAAGGATTTGTTATATTATTATTATCGGATACTAAATAATGACAGATTCTTGCATCCTTCATATACCTAATACCGCGAATGAGCTGCACATTCCATCTATCATCGAGTTTTTTAATGATGCGTCCCATCTGGCTGTTAACCTTCATGGCAGAAGGCTGATCCTTTGGCATCCCTTTATCGTTCCCTTTCTTCCATTCATCAAGCCACATCTCATAAAAGCGATGTGCAATATCATCATCTTTCACGTACATGAGACCACAATTAAATAGGACAGCATCATCTTCTACTGTATACCCTATAACCTTGCACTGGTCCAGATAAAACTTAAAATACCCATTTGGACTATTTGAAAAGTCAAGATGTGAGTCTCGAACAGCTGCTATAGATGCTTCAACTTGATCTATTTCATATAAAGGTTTTATAATGATTGTATCCGTATCAATATACAAAAAATCACCTTTTACATATTGTCGCGCTCCACATTTGACAAGCCTTGATCTGTCATGAGCACTGATATTGCTTTCTAGTGGAACTACCACATACTCATCAACATTCTTGAGTATTTTCCGACGATTATCATCCATCAAGCGATCCGTCTGGTCATCTACCAGTAGAACGACGTGACAGTCTGGCATATAATACTTCGCCGAAGTGATAGAGATGTGAGCCATCTCAAGATAGTTATCTTCTGGTGAACTAACAAGTACATATAATAGTTTTGTTTTCATCATAAAATTATAGTAATAAGGACTAACAAGAAAAGAACGTTGGTTCTATTAGGATAATAGTTTCTTCATATCATCAATTATGTTCTTACTTGCATGAAAACCTTTTATGCCAACTTTTTCCATCATTGCAATTCTCTCATTATTTAACGGGTCGTTCTGGTTAAGAACAACATCCTCAAGGGTTCTAGCTAATTCATCTACATTATAAACCTTGTAGAGGCTTTTCATTATTTCAACATTTGTTGGTGCATATTCTCCAGCATTTTTGTTCAGCATATGAATAATAGGCATCTCAGTAGGTAAAAACTCGGCTAAAAAAGCGCCGCAGTCAGTAATCATACACTTTGAATTCTTGAAAATATCAAAATAATTACCATCCTCATAAACAACTCCGATCTTACTCCATTCGCTAAAATATGCATCTATATCCTTTTGATCCATACCCACTTCTGCTAAAGAAAGCTTAAACCTAGGATGAGGTTTGAATACCCAGTCTATCTCAGGATGGAGTTTTGCCCAATTCAAAAGAAATTGCCCAGACCAAAAAAAAGTCCCATATCTTAATGAGGATTGTGTGAGACTGTGGTGTGGAGCATATATTACACTTCTATGAGTATAATCCTGAGAATGATAATCAGCATATACATCCAGCTTAGGATGACCATCAATTGAAACTAAATTATTGATCTTAAAAGGACAGGCGGATGAAAAATACCTTATATATGTTTCATTAAAACAATAGTATTTGATAACTAAACTGTAAAAATCTAAAAGATGGCTTTTAGCAACGACATAAGGATCTTCTATCGCATATGAAACATAGAAAGGAAGAGCAAAGTCTGATACGACTGGAATATCTTGATTGGAATATATATACCAAGGCTGCTGATAAAAAACAATATCTGGCGAAAACTGCTTTAATTCAACACCTTCTTTTGATGTTTCATCCCAACCAACCTCTACATTCTTAGCAACACTATAAAAGAATTCCAAAATGTGTTTATAGGATAGTCGATTGTGCAAGTTCTTGACATTTGTGACAACGATGAAGGGGAAGAACTCTTCACTTTTCAAGAGTTCATCATACAAAGGCTGCATATTCCATTTTGCTGGCTCTGAAACCAAGAAACACACTCTTAACTTCCTTTTTTTGTGTTCTTCTTTCAGCCTAGATAGGACTGTCAAATAATTATGCTTAATTCTAGGGTAATCATTTAAGTATTGCATAAAGCATGAACCTCCGCACGTTCTTATCATGGCTACTTGTTCCTTGATGCTACGCTCCTTGATAAGCCATCGAAAAGCATTGGTGTATGTTTTTGCAAATTGTATATATTTATTCATCTATTACTAATTCCTTAGATAACAAATGACACTATAACTTATTATCTAAAACCTATCACTTTACTAACTTTACCTCCACAAAATCTATCACCTATGTAGCAAATAAAAAGACTTAAAAGGACAACGATTGCAGAATTAATAGGATATGGAACTGCGTTGAGGATTGTTACATACCTTAGCACCATAATATGGCACAAATAAATGCCAAACGAATAATCACCAATCACACGTATCAAACTATTCCTATACTCGCACCCTTTTTGCAGAATAGAGTAGATTATGAGCAAGAACAAGCTACTTGTCAGATAAGATGACAATTTGACCTGAGATCCACAATTAACCTCGCCAAGTAATAGCCAACCATAGCCCTCTGCCATCTGAAAGAGTATAGAAACAAGATAGAAGATCATTAACACCTTTAGTGAGTACTCTTTTTTTATAATTCCGTTTCCCAATAGCAAACCCAAATAATAAAAAGTAAACCAACCTAAACAAGAATCAACCCATATCAAATTTATATGCGAATTCAACTGGGTTCCTGTCAACAACCAGTAATACTTAAACACTATCACAGAAACAGGAGCAATAAGCCACCCAAGATGGCAGAATTTAGATTTTGCCAACTTCCCCATTAAAGGTGTAAGCAAAACGAATTGTATATAAACAAAGATGTAGTATAAGGGCGCTGCTGCTTTAGCCGTAATAAGATTATTTGGAAGTTTGCCAATATTCTTTGATGACAAAGTATATAATACTGTCCAGATTAAATAGGGAATAAGAACTCTTTTAATACGTTTCTTGTAAAATGAGATCCAATTATCATTATCTATCTTAGTGAGAAATCCTGATAAGAACAGGAATGTAGCTACTGCATAATTTATAAATGGTCTGCAAAACACTTGATACATTCCAGAAGGGGTCGTGTGAATCATGACCACTGCTATTATAGCAAGTGCCCTAATTAACTGAATCGTGTTGTTCTTTTGTAACATAGTAACATTGATGGCAGGATCAGGTACCTGGCATCGCTGATATCTTAACTGAACTGTTATTCATTGATAATTATAGAATCTATATAGGTGGCCCGAAAACGGAACGATTATTGTTTTATCGTCACACAGAATTATCAAGTTGAAAATTGAAAGTTGAAAGTTGAAAGTTAACTCCGTTGACTTTTGTCACAACTCGGCCAAACATGCTAGCACGATGGCTCTCGCTGCTCCAAAAGTTGAAAATTATTAGGTCACACAGATCGCACAGATCGCACAGATCGCACAGATTTATGGGGTCTGCTGCGCAGAGAAATTGAACAAAATCTGATTCAAATCTAACAAATCTATTGCTAAATATTTAAGAGTAAACTGTGTTTTATGGTTTATAACACTAATATTCTTATTGTTTTAGTGAAGAGAAAAGATTGTCTATTAGATACGAGTCCTCACCGTGTCTATCATTATAACCGTGGTGATAGTCTTCATAATATTCTTCAGCCCTGCTCTCAATATAATCATTGTAGGCATTGTAAGCTTTTTCAATATCTTCTGTAACAGGCTCATATTCCAATTCTGGAATGTATTCGCAAAGCTTATGTACTATATCATTCAGTTCTTCTAAATCATCATCACTTGTATTGTCCAGATCTTGTTTTAGGTATTCAACAGCCATTGAACAAAACTCTTCGGATTCAATGTATTCAACATAATCAGGAAAAACTTTTTCTACCGATTCTACAAAACACAATAGATCCGCACTATCCATAATTCTATATAAATAGTTCTCAAAGAGAAGATCCATGTCAAGATGAACTTCGCTAATATTCACTCTATTTAGAAGAGAAAGTTGTGAAGCAAGATTGTCTTCCATGTTATCCGTCATAATATCCATCGTCATCTTTTGCTCAACATAACCTGGCATTGTGGACAGCATTGTTTGATAGTCATAATACAACCAACTAAGAACTGCTGTTTTGGACTGTGGACTACGCACATAAGACTCATCCCTCTTCTCGTCCTTATAATAGAGACTAGTATTGCAACTTCTAAAGCTGTGCCAGCATTTGTCGAATGCATCCACAAAAGAAGAATACAGTTCTACTGGTACGTTGGCGTGAGGGTTAATGCGACGGTCATCACGAAACACGCCAAAAACTTGCTCTACGAAATATGTATGGTCCAAAAGCAAACGTTTAGTACTTTGATTATCCTTAATGAAACGAGTTAGTACATCAATTACTCCAGGATTGTAGAAGTCTACATAAAGTCCTTGTACCCCTTTTCTTATCTTGATGAAGTTATCTTGAAGCATCTTAACTGCTTCTTTCCACAGTTGTTCATCAAGATAGTTCGCTTCTTTATGCACTTCATCAAAAAAGTAATTGTAAGCCTCTTTCCAGTCATCGAACAAAACAATCCCGTTCATTGTGCTTAAAACAAGCAATGCTTCTCGTCCAACATCACTAAGACGCTTAAAGGCATCAAGCCACACACTATCAGGATGGTCAAAGAAACCTTTTATGGTTTTGTAATAATCATCAGGAGCACAGTGTTCGTGAGCTTTCTTACCAAGAAACGTCTCAATAATCCGTGGGCTAAAATGATTATGGTCTATTATCTTTAGATAGTTCTTGTCTTTCAATAAAGCGTTAATATATGACTGTGGGATTTCATTGGCCACAAGATGATTATATAGGATCTGTGCTCGCACGAATCGAGTATATTTACCCATGTCAACTATACACTTAGACATTTCTAAACCCTGTCCATCATTGAAGCGGGCATAATGAATAAGTCCTTGTTGTAATATGTATTCACGTGTCGTTAGAATCAGCAACTTGTCTTTCTTTTGCTGGCATGCTTTTATGAATTTTACTATTCTGTTGTCAAAATTCTTTTCTCCGTCTTCAAAAGCTATCCTTCCCATGAAATCATCAAAGAAGAACACTTGTCTTCTGCCTTCCTGCATCACTCCTACCAAATCGTCTATTTGGCTATCAGTATAATAAAAATCTTCATATTGATCGATGTTTGTTAATGTAGTAAACTTATCAGATAAAAGATTTATGACCAACATCCTTGCAAGTGTAGTTTTTCCAATACCCGGCTCACCAGAAATGACAACATATCGGTTTTTAAGCAATTTATTAAGTGCTTCACCAAAACTGTCATTCATCACGTAAGTCTTTACTGTTTCTTCAATTTCATGACGTTCAAATTCCGTCCAATTGATAACATTTTTCTTTAATATGCTGAACAAAATGGATGTACTAGTAAGCCAAAGTTTATAATATTGTTGTTCAACTGTAGGATATAATGCAAGTATCTTGTTCAAGTCTTGCTTGCCTAATATATCATTCTCATTCTTTATATAAGGAGCAAATAAGGTTATTATTTCCTGCTTGTTAGCAGGAGTCAAGTCAACAGATGTTGTGAGCATATATCGTTGTGGATTCAGTCTTTTAACCTTATCCACCTCCTTCTTTAGCTTTGATATCAGCTCATTGTACTCCTTATAGCGTTTTGCTTGAACTATTACGATACCTCCTTTACCATGTGTATAGCGCAAATCAATACCGCCATCTCTCCCTTCTGCAAAATTAGCCAAATCAAGTCCTTCATGTTTGTTAATCAAGTCTCGGCAGAAGCACTCGAATTCATACGCGCTTAAAAGATTCCTAAAATCATAATTCACCATGAGAGGATCTGTTTAAATATGAAGGAATGCTGATGTCAGGAACCTGGCCCTTGGCATCCTACTTGGCATCCTAAGTCAACTTGTCTGACGTCTGACATGTTGATGCAGATTTTTCAGATGTCTGAATAATTGGGGCTGAATTATCAGATATCTGAAAATTTGGATACAGCAGGTAGAATTTACGCATGTTGTTCAGGTTTGGATGGCTGTATCCACGCCCTACCTTTGCCCTAAGCAACTTAGCAAGATTCGACAACAATGACGAGCCATACTTAGCACGAGCACCGCCTTGCTGTTCAAACTCTACGATGTATTGACCTATCTTCCAATATGTATTCTTAATTGTTTGATTAATGCTGATAACCAAGGCCTGCTTGCCTTCTTCTATCACCTGCACAATCTTGTCGGCCAAAGATGACAGATCTGGATCAGGTAGTTCAACCTTATAACTATCTATTTCTTTTGACATGCTCCTATAACGTTTCTTTTGAAATCTTCTTAAGAATTATTGTTTTGTCTCACACGGAAATTATTAATTCGCAAACAGATCTCACAGAATTATCAAATTGAAGATTGAAAATTTTATTTCGCACACAGATCTCACAGATCTCACAGATTTTTATATCCCGCTGAATTTTTAAATTTTATGTCCCGCAGAAAGGGCGGAAATGGCGGAAATTTATATTCTCACGCAGAGACGCAGAGGGCGCAGAGTTTTATAACGTACACAGATCTCAGAGATTTATCAAATTGAAAATTGAAAATTAACTTCGTTGACTTTTGTCACGACTCGGTCTAAGGTCAAAGGGATACTGTGAGAGATGAGGGGTTAAAGGGAGGGGTAGCGGCGTTGGATGACTTGCCAGTCGATGATCTGCCAGAGGGCGGTGAGATGGGCGGCACGACGGTTTTGGTAGTCCAGATAGTAGGCGTGCTCCCAGACATCGAAGGTGAGGAGGGGGGTGAGACCTTTTGCGATGGGGTTGGACGCTCCTGGCTCCTGGGTGATGACCAACGTGCCGTCTGCTTCTGCGGACAGCCATACCCAACCTGAGCCGAAAAGACTGACGCCCTTTGACTCGAAGTCGGTCTTGAAGGTGTCTAAACTACCCCACTGCTTGACGATCTGTGCGGCAAGGGCTCCTGTGGGTTCGTGGGCTGCGTCGCTGACTGCACGGAACTGTTTGAAATACAGCTCGTGGTTGAGTATCTGACCGGCATTGTTGAAGATGGCTCCGGCGGGAGCATTTTTCACGATGTCTTCGAGTGACATGCCTTCGAACTCACTCCCCGGGAGGAGCTTGTTGAGGTTATCTACGTAGGCCTGCAGGTGCTTGCCATGATGAAACGACAGGGTCTGGGCACTGATCACAGGATCTAATGCTTCCTGCTGATACGGAAGGTTGAGTAATGTAAACATATCGGTAAGGTTTAAGTTATGTTGTAGGACCGGTGTAGGTTTGCTTGACGGCCTCGTAGCTTTCGAGGGTGCCGATGTCGTAACGGCGGCCGGGCATCTCGTAGGTGTAGACGGTGGTCTGGGTGGAGAGCCAAGCGATGAAGCTGCCGGGGGCGTCAACGCCACAACCGCTGTCGATGCCTTTCTTGATGAGACGGGCGTCCTGACGGGTGTAGTAGTAGAAGGCGGGGATGCACCAGTTGCTCTTGGGGTTGGCGGGCTTCTCCTCCATGGAGAGGATGCGACCGTCGGCATCGATCTCGGCCACACCGGTCTTGTGGAGCCGTGCTTCATCGTGCTCGTAGTAGCGCATCACACAGGTGGCGTTCTTCTCCTTGGCAAAGCGGATGAAGTGGCTCAGACTGAAGTCGAGGAGGTTGTCACCGGCCATGACGAGGAGGTCATCGTCTAAGTGGAGCTGGTCGATGGCGAACTGGATGTCCTTCACGGCGCCGAGACGGGTTTCGTTGGACGACGTTCCGTCGTCCAATACTTTGAACTTTGAACTTTGAACTTTGAACTTTAAGTCGGCCCAGGATTGGAAGATGGGGGCGAACTTGTGGTTGCTGATGATGATGTATTCATCGATGAGTCCGGTTTGGGACATGTCGTCGATGAGCCAGTCGAGGATGGGCTTGCCTGCTACTTCCAGCAGGGGCTTGGGGAAGTTCTGGGTTAAAGGATACAATCGGGTTGCATATCCCGCTGCTAATATAACACATTTCATCTTATCAAATTGTAAAAAGGTTCATGTCACACAAAGAATACTATTTTTATTTCACACAGAAATCACAGAAAACACAGAAATTTCTATGCTAATTCATTATGCGACTCATTGAGGTGAGTATATTATCTGTGTTGAAGTTAACAAGAATTCCTACACTCTTGTTCATCAGTCGAAGGTAAGTGAGAAGTTGTTTAGCAAACACATTCTTCATTTCCTCAACTGATTTCAGTTCTACGATTACACTATCCTCAACCAATAGGTCTAATCGCAGCTCTGAATTCAACAGATTACCTTTGTAATTAATCGGTACTTGTTTTTGCCGCTCCACATTTAGGCCGCGTTGCTCAAGTTCGTAAACCAATGCTTCTTCGTAGACAGACTCCAAGAGACCTGGGCCAAGTGCTTTGTAAACGTCATATATAGCACCACGTATCTCGTATGTTATTTCGTTTTGATTCATTTTTATATTTTGTCACACGGAATACTAGTTTTATTTCACACGGAAATCACGGAAAGCACGGAAATCTGAATCTCATAGTGATTGGCGCAATAATTATTTCTGTGATTTCTGTGATTTCTGTGTGAGGTAAAAATACTATCAGTGTGAGGTTGAAAATATAATCTGTGTGAGGTTAAAGGATAACGCCATCTGCGCTGTCGCAGATATACACTTGATACTTATCTTTCAGATGGGGGAAGGAGGTGAGGTAGAGGTTGGTGACGCGGCGGGTGATGGATTCTTCGTAGGCGGGATCGATGAGGGCCATGCAGCAGCCCTTGAAACCGGCGCCGGAGAAACGACCGCCATAGATGCCGTCGGTCTGGGTCATGATCTCATAGAGACGGATCTGCTCGGGGGCACCTGACTCCCAGTTATGGATGCTGCTCCAACCGGATTCGAAGGAGAGCCTGCCGTAGGTCTCGATATCGCCTCTACGCCATGCTTCGGCGCCTTTCTCTACACGGTCGAACTCGGTGTACCAGTGCTCACAACGCTTGGCCCAGGGCTCGGGCAGACGGTTCTTGTACTGCTCGTAGATCTCACGGGGTACGTTACGGGCGTTGGCCTCGTTGAACTTTCCGTACTCCATACCGGCAAGGGCCTGGAGGGCATAGACACCTGCACGGAGCTCATCGACACGCATGTTGTATTTGGAGCCCGCCAGACTGTGTTCCAGTCCGGAGAAGAAGATGGCGATCTTGTAGGGTTTCATCGCGGGGTGCTGTGGAATCAGCTCGTAATGGTTGTCCTTGGTATCGAGATAGAGCAGATGGTTCTTCTTACTGAGCACCTCGCAGCTCTGGTCGAGCTTACCCACGCTGACGCCTACGTAGTTGAGTTCGGCATCATAGGCGATATCGATGATCTCCTGTTGGGGGAGCTGGATATTGTTCACCTTACAGAGGGCGGTGAGGAAGCTGATGATGACGGCCGCACTGGAGGAGAGACCACCAATGGGCAGGGAACCTTCGATCACGCCACAAAGACCCACTGACAGTCGGTGGTGCCTGGAAAGTGACAGCGTAGCTCCGCGCAGATAATCAGCCCAATCGTTTTGTTTCTGGGCGGGCACGGAAGCGATATGCCACTGTGCTCGCTTGGGGAACTGCAGGGAGGCCATCTCCACTACCCCATTCTGCTTGGGGGAATAGGCAATGTGAATACCTTTGTCGATGGCCAAGCCGGTGATCTTTCCGAGGTTATGGTCGGAATGGGCACCAATGGGACAGATACGGTAGGGACAGAAGGTGGTGCCTTCGGGGTCACGTTTGTATATCTCAAGGAATTTGTTTACGCAATTCATACTCTTACAACGGAAGAAACGGAAAAAGAATCGGAAAAACGGAAACTATTTCACGTATAGGGATTACTTTTTATGAGTTGGTTACGGGAGGCGCAGACATACTTTTTTTATCCTACTTATGGAAGCAGGATGGCATGACAAACAGGTACGCCTCCGCATGGGAACCCATCGGGTTCGCAGAACAATACTTATTTTGGATGCAAAATTAGTATAATTTTGGGAGAATGCCAAATAAATAAAGGAAAAACAAAGGCCTGACGGCCGTTCGGAGGGCAGCAAGCTGCCGTTCAAAGTTCAAAAGCGCTGAAGCGCGTTCAAGGTTCAAAGCAGCAAAAGCACACGGAATTATCAAATTGATAATTGAGAATTGAAAATTGAAAATTATAATCTCACACAGAAATCACGGAAATCACAGAAATAATTCTATTGACCGGTCGCCTTCGGCGAGAAATCCGACAAAATCTTATCCAAAATTATACAAATTATATGGCTCACTGAGAAAACTTGTTTTATAATTCACACAGAAATCACAGAAATCACAGAAATTTGATTCTCAAAGTGATTGGCGCAAAAATAATTCTCTGTGAGAACTCTGCGATCTCTGCGTCTCTGCGTGAGGATTGTCACGCCGCATGGCCTTTCTGTGATTTCTGTGATTTCTGTGTGAGTTTAATAATATCCGTGGAAGATAAATAATATTTTCTGTGTGAAACTAATCGCGGCGGAAGAGGTCGCGGGTGTAGACCTTGGACTCTACGTCGTCGAGGACGGAATCGTAGCGGTTGGCGATGATGGCATCGCTCTGGGCCTTGAACTTGGCAAGGTCGTTCACCACAAGACTACCGAAGAAGGTGGTGCCGTCCTGGAGGGTGGGCTCATAGATGATGACCGTGGCTCCCTTGGCCTTGATGCGCTTCATTACACCCTGGATGCTGCTCTGACGGAAATTGTCGGAGTTGGACTTCATGGTGAGACGGAAGACGCCGATGGTGACCTGCTTCTCCACGGCCTGATCGTAACGACTGCCGGTGGTGTAATCGTAGTAGCCTGCCTTCTTCAGCACCTGGTCGGCAATGAAATCCTTACGGGTGCGGTTACTCTCAACAATGGCCGACATCATCTGCTGCGGCACATCCTCGTAGTTAGCCAACAGCTGCTTCGTGTCCTTGGGCAGACAGTAGCCACCATAACCGAACGACGGGTTGTTATAGTGGGTTCCGATACGCGGATCGAGTCCGATACCCTGAATAATGGCCTGAGAATCCAGTCCTTTTACCTCGGCATAGGTATCGAGTTCGTTGAAATAGCTCACACGCAGGGCGAGGTAGGTATTGGCGAAGAGCTTCACGGCCTCGGCCTCTTTCATGCCCATGAAGAGAACAGGTATTCCTTTATCAGCATTCTCGGGATGACCGATGGCGCCTTCGACCAAGAGGGAGGCGAAAGTCTCGGCAGCCTTCTTCATCTTCTCCACATCGGTAACCTTGCGGATGGCTTCGTTCTCTTCTTTGAAACCGCTGATCTCCTTGGGGTAGCCCACGATGATGCGAGAGGGATAGAGGTTGTCGTACAAGGCCTTGCTCTCACGAAGGAACTCGGGAGAGAAGAGGAGGTTGAACTGCTTGACTCCCTTCTGGGCGTACTTGACGTACAGACTGCGGCAGTAACCCACGGGGATGGTGCTCTTGATGACCATCACGGCATTGGGGTTCACCGAGAGGACCAGATTGATGACATCCTCGATGTGATGGGTGTCGAAGAAGTTCCGCAAGGGGTCGTAGTTGGTGGGGGCGGCTATGACAACATAGTCGGCATCCTTGTAGGCCGCAGCACCGTCGAGGGTGGCGGTGAGGTTGAGCTCCTTCTCGGCGAGATACTTCTCGATGTAGTCGTCCTGAATGGGGGAACGACGGTTGTTGATCATGTCAACCTTCTCGGGGATGACATCTACTGCTGTTACTTGATTGTGTTGGGAGAGTAATGTCGCTATGGATAGGCCGACATATCCCGTTCCTGCTACTGCTATTTTCATGAAATTTTGACTTTGTCGAAATTTATAAAATAAAATATCACTACCAATTCTCTAATAATTATTTTTCTTTGTAAAGAAACTTTTTTACCCTCTTTTTCTCTGGCGCAGAGAAAAGAAACCTCTCTTCCCCTCCTTTTCTTTGGCGCAAAGAAAAGAGGCAAAAGAAACATCCACCCTCTCTAAATCTCCCCCTATATGGGGAGACTTAACCGCTCCTCCTCGTCGCTCGTTCATTAAGGTAAGCTCGCCCCATCAAAAGGGCGGCTTATTTTTCTTCTCGGCTTACGCCAGATCTATGCGCCAATCACCACAGCGGCAGCAAATTATTCACTGTTCACTATTCACTATTCACTTTAAGGGCTGCGCCCTGCAGCGCCCGGAATCCATTGAGGAAGTCGCGGGCGGACATGCGTTTCTTGCCCGTGAGCTGGAGCTCCAGGAGTTCCAGGAGTTCACCTTGCATCGCTACATACAGATGCTTGTTCTCTTCCTTGAGTGCGCCTGTTGCCAGACTGGTGGTGAGGGTGGTCTTGGCGGTCTTGAAGATCTTCAGGACCGTTCGCTTACCGTCTTCCGACACAAGGGTGGTCCATGCACCGGGATAGGGTGAGAGACCGCGGATGAAGTCGTACACCTGCTTGGCCGACTGCTCCCAGTTGATCTCGCAGGTTTCCTTGAAGATCTTCGGGGCGGGATGGAGTTCCTTGTTCGAGTGATCTTCCTGGGAGAGCTGTTCCTGAGCGATGGTGTTCACCTGACCGTCATGATCGATGATCAGGTTGACAGTGTCAAGACAGATCTCTGCTCCGAGGTGCATCAAGGCATCATAGACATACTCCACATCGGCCTCATCGGGAATGGGCAACGGTTTCTGCAGGATGATCCTGCCCGTGTCGATCTCATGGTCGAGGAAGAAGGTGGTGACACCTGTCTGCGTCTCTCCGTTGATGATTGCCCAGTTGATGGGTGCTGCCCCACGGTACTGTGGCAAGAGGGAGGCATGGACATTGAAGGTGCCGAAGCGTGGCATGGCCCATACCACCTCAGGCAGCATGCGGAAGGCCACCACGATCTGGAGGTCGGCTTGATAGCTACGTAGTTCCTCCACGAAGGCGGGATCCTTCATCTTTACCGGTTGCAATACGGGGATTCCATGTGCCAGGGCATATTTCTTCACCTCGGGGGGCTGAAGGGTGTCCTGATGGCGTCCCACGGGCTTATCGGGCTGGGTGACAACCGCCACGACATTATAGTGGTTCTCCACCAGGGCTTGCAGGGTTCCTACCGCGAACTCGGGGGTTCCCATGAATACGATTCTGAGGTCTTCTTTTATCATCTGCGTGCAAAATTACTGCTTTTTTTGTTATTGAACAAAGAAATTACTTGATATCGTGTCACGAAATCAAAAGAATACACTTTTTCCCACAGAAAGGTATTTAATCTCACACAGAAATCATGGTTTTATTATTTCACACAGAAATCACAGAAATCACAGAAATGGGCTACGCCTGCCATGCGGCGTGACAATCCTCATGCGGATTATGCAGATTCTGCAGATTTTCCATTACCAGAAGGATTTGCTACGCAAAGAAATTGAACAAAATCTGAACCAAATTAAACAAATAATAATTTTGCAAAATTTGAATAAGATTTGTAGAATTTCTCGCCGAAGGCGACCAGTCAAAAGTGTTATTTCTGTGATTTCTGTGATTTGGCTTTGCCTTCCTCCATCACGACTTGGCATAACACAAGCCAACTTGGTTCTGCGCTCGCTGCTCTGTCGGTTCTGTGTGAGATTAAAAAAAAATATTCTGTGAGAAAGGGTTTTAGAGGGGGTGGTGGAAGGTAAGATGAAGGGATGAGGGGGTGACGGAAACTTGGAGGTTTTCTTTGTTGGTAGGCCATAATTTGCTGCCCAGCCAGTACGACAGTTCTGTGGAGAGAATGCCGATGGCAGCACCAGCTGCCACATCATCCCAGTGATGACGGTTACGAAAAACCCTGTCGCACGAGACCGCCGTAGCTACTGCATATCCTCCTATACCGATCCACGGACTAACATCCTTGTACTCCTTAAAAAGGACATGGGCTCCTGAGAATGCTATGGCAGCATGACCAGAAGGAAAAGCATGACGGTCGGTACCGTCAGGACGAGTATCATGAATGGTGTTCTTCAGGGTATAGGTGGTGGCAGCTGTAATCAGTGTGGAAACACCAGCATTCAAGAGAAGATGCTGCCAGTCGTCCCTGCTCTGCACACCGCATGCCTTTAGTGCGACTGTCGCTCCCAGCGGAACCAGTCGCAGGTAGTCGTCTGGTCCATCGCCCTTATACTCCTTCTGGGCGAAAGCGGAACCCGCAAGGAAGATGAAGGCAAAGGTTGTTAATACTGCTTTGTTAATTTTCAATTCTCAATTATCAATTTTTGGAGCAGCGAGAGCCAACATGCTTGCATGATTGGCCGAGTCGTGACAAAATTCAATGCAATTAATTTTCAATTTGCCGAATTATTCGGCAGACAAGTCAGCAACCATCTGGCGGTAGGTGGCATACATGTGGGTGCGGGAGATGTAGCCAATGAAATGGTTTTCGGTGTTCAGCACGGGTAGCATCTGGGCATGGGTGCGGTCGAACTGCGCCATCACCTCCTCCATCGAGTCGTTCACACCCAGGATGGCGGCGGGCGGTGACATCAGCTGAGCCACCGTGAAATGCTGATAGAGTTCGGAACGGAACACCACATGGCGGATCTTGGTGATATCCACCTCACCGAGAAAGTTTCCCGCATCATCGAGCACCGGTAGCTGGTTCGACTTACTCCTACTCAGGGCGTGCACCAAGGCCCCCAGCTTCATATCGGTATTCACCGCAGTATAGGTATGGTCGATGATGCTCTTCAACGACATCAGCGTGAGCACCGCCCTATCGGTATGGTGCGTGATGAGTTTTCCCTCGCGTGCCAATCGCATACCATAGATGCTGTGGGGTTCGAAGATGATGATGGTGAGATAGGCAAAGATGCTTACCACCATCAAAGGGATGAACAGCTGATAGCCGCCGGTGAGCTCGGCAATGAGGAAGATACCCGTGAGCGGTGCATGCATCACTCCAGCCATCACCGCAGCCATACCCAGCATGGCGAAGTTCCCTTCAGGGATATACACTCCGATCTGCTCGATGTTCCACACACGGGCAAAGAGGAAACCCGCGAAGGCTCCGATGAACAACGACGGCGCGAAGGTACCACCGCAACCGCCACCACCATTGGTAGCAGAGGTGGCAAACACCTTGGTGAGCAGCACCAGGGCGATATACAGCACCAATAGCTGTCCATTACCATAGAACAGGGAGTTGTTCAGCACCATGTTCCAATCGGCCTCGGTCTTACCGTTCAGCAGGATATTGATGCTACCGTAGCCCTCACCATAGAGCGACGGGAAGAGGAAGATGAGCGTACTGAGTACCACACCGCCCAATACCAGCTTGGCATAGTGCTTATCGCCCAACTTGGCAAAGATATTCTCGCAGGCCGTCATGGTACGGATGAAGTATAGACTCACCAGTCCGCCGAACACGCCCAGCAGGATATACGCCGGTACACGATCCAGCTGCCACGAGGTTACATTGGTGAAGACGAACAGGGAGTCACTACCATTGAACACATAGCTGAACAGCACAGCCGTGACACTCGCCACCAGGATCGGTAACAGCGAGGCCATGGTCAGATCGATCATCAGTACCTCGAGCGTGAAAACCAGTCCTGCGATAGGTGCCTTGAAGATTCCTGCGATGGCCGCTGCCGCACCACATCCCACAAGGAGCATCAGCGTACGGTTGTCCATCTTGAACACCTGTCCGAGATTACTACCGATGGCAGAACCCGTCAGTACGATAGGTGCCTCTGCTCCCACCGAACCACCGAAGCCGATGGTGATGGCAGATGCGATGACCGAGCTCCAGCAGTGATGACCACGGAGTCGGCTCTGCTTACGGGAAATGGCATAGAGAATACGGGTAATACCATGTGAGATATTATCCTTAACGACATGTCGTACGAACAAGGAAGTCAGATAGATACCGATTACCGGATACAACAGATACAGCCAGTTGATGGACGAGATATCGAAGTCGGCCATGAGCAGTTTCCCAATCTCGTCGATGATCCAGTGGAGCACATAGGCAGCCACTGCCGCGAAGAAGCCCACGAAGAAACTAAGCAGAAGGGTGAACTGCTTATCGGTAATATGCTTCTCACGCCATTGCAGGAAACGCTGCAAGGGCGTGTGATGACTGATATCGGTATGTTGATCTGTCATTTCCTGATAATCGTAACCACTCCCTCACGGGTGAGTTTGATGATGCTCGACGGCGTGTGGGGATTATGCTCCTGTCGGCGTGACATACAGACATAATCCACCGCATCGAGGAGCTGCTGACTGATGTCGCAGTAGTTCTGGGCGGGTGGTTCGCCACTGATGTTCGCACTGGTGCTGACCAGCGGTTTCTGGAATCGGTAGCAGAGCTGCTGCGAGAACGGTTCGCGGGTGATGCGCATGGCGATACTACCATCTTCAGCGATCAGGTTCGGTGCCAGGTTTACGGCTCCGTCGAGGATCACCGTAGTAGGCTTGGTGGCCAGTTCCATGATGTCCCATGCCACCTCGGGGACATTACGCACATAGCGCTGAAGACGCACATCACTGTCAACCAGACAGATCATCGCCTTTGAATCGTCGCGCTGCTTGATCTCATACACCCGTGATACGGCAGCAGCATTGGTCGCGTCACAACCAATGCCCCATACGGTATCGGTGGGGTAAAGAATCACCCCACCCTCTCGCAGCACCTTTACCGCTGCCTCTATATCCTTAGAATAGTCCAATTGTATTATACTTTGAACTTGGAACTTTGAACTTTGAACTTTGCGCTCGGCTTTGCCGCTTCGCCTCGCGAAGAACTTTATAACTCCCAACCAATAGCAGATGCACCGAGTACGGCGGCAGATGCGCCATCGAGACCGCTGACCAGGAACTTAGCCTTTCCTTTGAACACCTTCAGCACATGCTCGTCGTAGCTGCGCTTGATGGGATCCATGATCAGATTGCCAGCCTTGGTCATACCTCCGAAGAAGATGAACGCCTCAGGAGAAGAGAAGGCAGCAAAGTCGGCACAGGCCTCACCTAACATATGACCCGTAAACTCGTAGATCTCCTTAGCCAGTCGGTCGCCCTTACCAGCAGCGATAGACACATCCAATGAGGTGATCTTCTCGGGATCCATCTCACGGAGCAGAGAGGGTTCCTGGGTAGTAGCCAACAACTCACGAGCCGTGCGTGCCACACCCGTAGCCGAGCAGTAAGCCTCCAGACAGCCCGTACGTCCGCAACCGCAGGTACGACCGCCTTCGCGTACCATGGTGACATGTCCCAGCTCACCGGCAAAGCCGTCGCTACCATACAGCAGCTGTCCGTTTACCACGATACCTGATCCCACACCTGTTCCCAGCGTGATCACGATGAAGTTCTTCATGCCACGTGCCACACCATAGATCATCTCACCGATGGCAGCAGCATTGGCATCGTTGGTCAGACCAACGGGAATGTCGTTCAACCGCTCGCTGAACAGCTTAGCCAAAGGAACCACACCATTGTGTGCCCATGCCAGGTTCGGTGCGAACTCAATAGTACCATTATAGAAGTTTCCATTAGGGGCACCGATACCCATGGCCTTGATCTTCTCGATACCGCCCACCTGGTCGATAATCACCTGAAGAGCCTCCACACAAGCATCAACATAGTCCTCTACCTTGTCGTACCCCTGTGTCTTGATGGCAGTGGTAGCCTTGATCTCACCACGTGAGTCAACAATGCCGAACACGGAGTTCGTACCTCCTAAATCCAAGCCGATTACATACGGCTTCATTTCTGTCTGATTATTCATTTCTATGTATGTTTTGAATGTTTATGGGGCAAAGTTAGTGTTTTTTTTTGAATTATACACGCTGTTCGACTTTTTTTTTCGTAACTTTGACTTCGTCGAAAGTACTCACGTTCGGAAAAACAAAACAATATTTGGTTTTTCGCTCACTTATTCGTACCTTTGCACCCGATATGCTACCATTTGATTTTCATATAGACTTTGTAAACCTGTTATTTAAGGGTATACTGATTGGTATCATCGCCAGTGCACCGATGGGACCGGTGGGTATTCTGTGTGTCCAGCGCACCCTGAACAAAGGACGGTGGTACGGCTTTGTAACAGGCATCGGAGCTGCCATCAGCGACATCATCTATGCCCTGATTACCGGTTTCGGTATGTCGTTCGTGATGAACATGGTGAACAACTCCCGATACCAGTTCCTGTTACAGATCCTTGGTAGTATCATGCTGTTGGCCTTCGGTATCTACTGCTACCGTAGTAATCCGATGAAGAACATGCATGTGAGCGGGAAGCAGAAGGGAACGCTGATACACAACGGCGTGACAGCCTTCTTCGTCACCTTCTCCAATCCCCTGATCATCTTCCTGTTCATCGCCATGTATGCTCAGTTCTCGTTCGTGGTGCCCAACCATCCCGTAGAGATGTGTCTGGGTTATCTGAGTATTCCATTTGGTGCCCTGCTGTGGTGGTATGGTCTGACGTGGTTGGTGGATAAGATCCGTGGCATCTTCGATACCAGCGGTATTCTTATAATAAATAAGGTAATCGGTTCGGTGGTGATCATCTTCTCCCTGATCGTGCTTTTCGGAACGGTGTTTAACTTGTATAAGTTGCCGAACTATTATTAGGAGGAAGGACGAAGGAGGAAGGAGGAAGGAAAGCCCCTCCCCAGCCCTCCCCAAAGGGAAGGGGGAATCGAAGGCGCGGGGGTGCGAGATATGATTTGTGGAATGTGGAATGTGGAATGTGGAATGTGGAATGTGGAATGTGGAGTGAGGAGTGAGAAATGTATATAGCTAAAGAATTAAGGAAGAAGAATATTGCGGAGTACCTGCTGTATATGTGGCAGGTGGAAGATCTGTTGCGGGCCTACGACTGCTCGTTGGGTAGGATCAGACGGGAGTATATCGACCGGTTTGACTATACCGATGAACAGAAGGAGGAGATGGCCGACTGGTATGGCGATCTGATCCGGATGATGAACCAGGAGGGCTGTCGCCTGAGCGGTCATCTGCAGATCAACAAGATCGTGATGCAGCAGTTGGAGGAGCTGAATGCCGAACTGCTCGACGGTACCGACCATCCGTTCTATACAAGCGAGTATTATAAGGTGCTGCCGTATATCGTGGAACTCAGAAGACGAGGAAGGACGAAGGAGGAAGGAGGAAGCGATGAAGGAGAGACGAAGGAGGAATCGGAGATAGAGACGTGCTTCAACGCCCTTTATGGTATGATGATGCTGCGGTTGCAGAAGAAAGAGGTGAGTCCTGACACACAGCATGCCATTAAGGAGATCACCACCTTTATCGGGATGCTGAATGACGAGTTTATGAAAGTTCATAGTGCATAGTTCATAGTTCATAGTGCATAGTTCATAGTTGATAGTTAAAAGTTAAAGATGAATATACTGATTACTGGATGTAAAGGACAGCTTGGCAACGAGATGCAGTTGCTGGAGCAAGAGAATACACAACATGTGTGGTTCAACACCGACGTGGATGAACTGGATATCACCAACCAACTGGCGGTGGAACAGTTCGTGGCACAGAATAAGATCGACGGCATTGTGAACTGTGCCGCCTATACCGCCGTGGACAAGGCGGAGAGTAACAAGGAGCTGTGTACTACGCTGAACACCGTGGCTCCTGCCTATCTGGCTGCTGCTGTTGGGAAACGTGGCGGATGGATCATTCATATCTCTACCGACTATGTGTTCAACGGAACGAAGCATACTCCGTATGTGGAGACCGATACACCTTGTCCCGACAGCGTGTATGGCAGTACGAAGCTGGCTGGTGAGCTGGGTGTACAGAAATTCTGCAAGGACAGTGTCATCATCCGTACGGCATGGCTGTACTCCACCTTCGGTAATAACTTCGTGAAGACCATGATACGACTGGGAAAGGAGAAGGAGCAGCTGGGCGTGATCTTCGACCAGATCGGTACGCCGACATACGCTCGTGACCTTGCACAGGTCATCATGACCATCATCAACAAGGGTGTCATCCCCGGCGTATATCACTTCTCGAACGAGGGTGTGATCAGCTGGTACGACTTCACCAAGGCTATTCATCGCATCGCAGGTATTACCACCTGTAAGGTAAGACCCCTGCACACCGAGGAATACCCCACCCCAGCAAACCGTCCGCACTTCTCAGTGCTCGACAAGACCAAGATCAAGGAAACATACAACATAGAAGTCCCCTACTGGGAAGAAAGCCTCAAAGATTGCGTAAGCAAATTGATAGTTGAAAGTTGACAATTGAAAATTATAATTGAGAAATGAGAGGTATGATTACCTTCATGATTAAATAAGTGATAAGATAAGAATATTGTGAATCAAGAAATAGAAAGAAGACGCACTTTTGCGATTATTTCGCACCCTGACGCCGGTAAGACCACCCTGACGGAGAAGTTCCTGCTGTTTGGTGGACAGATCCAGGTGGCCGGTGCGGTGAAGAGTAATAAGATCAAGAAGACAGCTACCTCCGACTGGATGGATATCGAGAAACAACGTGGTATCTCGGTATCTACCTCTGTCATGGAGTTTGACTATACGCCAGAGGAGTCGGGCATTGAATATAAGGTGAACATCCTCGATACCCCGGGTCACCAGGACTTTGCCGAGGATACCTACCGCACGCTGACGGCTGTGGATTCCGCTATTATCGTGGTTGACGGCGCCAAGGGTGTGGAGGCACAGACTCGTAAGCTGATGAATGTGTGTCGTATGAGGAACACCCCGGTTATTATCTTCATCAACAAGATGGACCGTGAAGGACGTGATCCGTTCGACCTACTTGATGAACTGGAACACGAACTGGAGATTAAGGTACGACCGCTGTCGTGGCCTATCAACCAGGGAGCGAAGTTCAAAGGAGTGTATAACATCTATGAGAACAAGCTCGACCTGTTCACACCCGACAAGCAGAGGGTAACGGAGAAGGTGGAGGTAAGCCTCACCCCCAACCCCTCTCCAACGGGCGAGGGGAGTTCTCACCCGTATGTTGATGATGTGATTGGAGAGCAAGATGCAGAGAAATTGCGTGAGGATCTGGAACTGGTGGATGGTGTGTATCCTGCCTTTGACGTGGAGACCTACCGTTCGGCTGAGGTGGCACCCGTATTCTTCGGCTCTGCCCTGAACAACTTCGGTGTACAGGAACTGCTGAACTGCTTCGTGGAGATCGCACCGAGTCCGAAGCCCACCAAGGCAGAGGAGCGTATGGTATCGCCTGAGGAGCAGAAGTTCACGGGATTCATCTTCAAGATTACCGCGAATATCGATCCTAACCACCGTTCATGTATCGCCTTCTGTAAGGTGTGCAGCGGAAAGTTCGTCCGTAACCAGCCCTATCTGCTGGTACGACAAGGCAAGACAGTTCGTTTCTCCTCCCCCACCCAATTCATGGCACAGCGAAAGAGTACCATCGAGGAAGCATGGCCCGGCGACATCGTCGGTCTGCCCGATAACGGAATCTTCAAGATCGGTGACACGTTAACAGAAGGTGAAGAACTCCATTTCCGCGGTCTGCCCTCCTTCTCGCCTGAGATGTTCAAATATATCGAGAACGATGACCCGATGAAAGCCAAGCAGCTCAACAAAGGCATCGATCAGCTCATGGACGAGGGTGTGGCGCAGATGTTCGTCAACCAGTTCAACAACCGGAAGATTATCGGTACGGTGGGACAGCTGCAGTTTGAGGTAATCCAGTACCGCTTGGAGAACGAATATAACGCCAAATGCCGCTGGGAACCCGTACACCTGTACAAAGCCTGCTGGATTGAGTCGGATGACGAGAAAGAGCTGGAGGCATTCAAGAAACGCAAGTACCAGTATATGGCTAAGGACAAGGACGGACGCGATGTGTTCTTAGCCGACAGCGGGTATGTGCTGCAGATGGCTCAGCAGGACTTTGAGCATATCAAGTTCCACTTTACGAGTGAGTTTTAATTAAGAGGCAAGAGGCAAGAAGCAAGAAGCAAGAGGCAAGAGATGATGGATGAGAAGCCGATATATGATGAGGGGGCGCTGAACGATCAGGACACCACTCCCTGGTATGGCGTACAGCTGTTTGGCTTGCGCCAGAAGGAGATGACTGATTATCTCACGGAAAAGGGGGTGGAGAGTTTCGTTCCCATGCAGAACGTGGATTTCATCGATCGTGAAGGGAAGCGCCGGCATGAGTTGCGCCCTGTTGTCTCGAACCTGCTGTTCATCAAGAAACAGATGGACGACAAGGAGTTACAGTCGCTTCTCGAAGACCGTTATCAAGGACATTTCTATATCATCCGCAAGAGTCGTGGTAGCATCGTGTTCTACCAGATTCCCGCACGACAGATGCAGGAGTTCATGATTATGTGTAATCCCGACCTCCTCATGAAGAAGTTCCTCAGCGAAAGCGAAGCCAAACTAAAGAAAGGCGACCGTGTGGTGGTGACACACGGTCCGCTGAAAGGTTTGTCGGGTCGACTGGTTCGGTCGAGCGGCAAGTACTACCTTCTGAAAGAGATTCCCGGCATGGCCGTGATGATGAAGGTAACCCGTTGGTGCTGTCAGAAGGCGGAATAAGTTTATTCCACCTTGCTCTCTGAGAAATAATATTCACGCAACGGTTTACTAACCGCCTTTCCCGTCAAGGTTACTTTCTCCTGCAGACGGATATCCGTTGATGATGCCCCTACCTTAATGATATAGGTACCGGGCAGGATATTCCATTGGCGCTGCTGTTCATGACTGTAGAAGCCCAGTTGCTCGGTGTAGAGCTTCACCTTCACCGTCTTGGTCTGACCAGGTTCCAACGATACTCTGGCAAAGCCCTGCAGTTGGATGGGACGGATTGGCTGGTCGGCTGTTGAAGGCGACAGATACACCTGCGCAATCTCATCAGCCTTCATCTTTCCTGTATTCGTCACTTCGAACGAAAGGTTCACCTCCTTAGCGCTTGTCTTCACCTCTTTATCCACCTTCAGATTCTTATATTCAAACGTCGTATAGCTCAGTCCGTAGCCAAATGGCCACTGAATGAGTGAGGAGTATGGGGCGTTGAGTGTGGAGTTAGAAACAAGAGATGAAGGGTTGTTATAACAGATGGGGGTATTGATCTCGGTATTCGGATAGCTCACGGAGAGCTTGGCCGACGGGGACACCTTACCAAAGAGGATATCTGCCACGGCATTTCCACCCTCCTCACCAGGATACCAGGCTTGGATGACTGCCGCACATTTCTCAGCAATACCGGAAATAACCTGTGCCCTACCGCCAAAGACCACTAACACCACGGGCTTACCCGTTGCCAGCAGTTCGTTGACATACTGCTCCTGCTTACCCGGCAGACGCAGTCCTTGGCGGTCGCGGTTCTCTCCGCAGAGCATCACGTTCTCACCCACCGCAGCAATGATCACATCTGCCTGTTGGGCCAATCGGAGAGCCTCAGCTTTATCGGCTTTCTCGCCGGAATTGACCTTACGGTGCAGGATATCATAGTCCCAGGCACGCTCATCACCGCCCTTGTTGAAGATGGTTTCGATCTCTTCGGTCCAATCGCAGCCGCGGGAGTATGAGAGGATGGGGTTAGTAGGCTCACTAGGCTTGATGGGCGAAGTAGAATTAAGGTAGTTGTTCATGCCTTCAAGGAGCGTGACGACATGCGGCTGGTCCATCTTGTCTACATCCTCCAACATCTTCCAGAAGTACGACATGGCAGGGTAACTGTAGTCGCCGCACATGGCCCACATGGAGTTCGCATTGGGTCCTGTAAGGAGAATCTTCTGATTATCTTTCAGCGGCAGGATACCGTTGTTCTCCAAGAGAACGATGGATTGTGTGGCGATATCGTAAGCCGTCTTGCGCTCCTCGGGAGAATCGAATTGAGTCTTCTCTGAGGCGTACAGATAGGGATCCTTATCGAACAGGCCAGCACGGAACTTATACTTGAGCACGTTCTTCACGGCACGTTCCAATGTCTCAGGCTTCACCAGTCCTTTATCAATGGCCTCCTGCAGATATTTGTAGTTAGCACCATGCGGGAAATCAACATCGCAGCCCCCATTGATGGCAGCTGCTGCCTTCTCTACAGGACTCTGTAGATTAGGTATCTGGTCGATAGCGGTATAGTCGCTCACCACCATTCCGTCGAAGCCGAGATAGTCGCGAAGGATATCTTTGAGAATCTTACTGTTGGTCACACAGTTCACGGTGTCGCCCTTTTCATCAAGCATGGCATGATAGCCAGGCATCACGGCCTTACTATCAGTTAGACGGATCATGGTCTCGTGGGGCATCAGGATCTCTTCCATGAGTTCCTTCTCCTCGGCATCGCCACCGCCGCCATAGCCCAGGTAATGTTTGGAGCAGGTACCAACCCCTTTCTTGAGGTCGCCTTGCTGTAAGCCCTTGACAAATGCCACGCCCATGGCAGCAGAAAGGTAGCCATCCTCGCCATACGATTCTTCCAAACGATTGAAACTCGGTGTGCGACACACATCCACCATCGGTGAAAGCGACAGTACACCACCCATCTTACGCATGGCAATACCTGTCTGATAGGTCTTCAGTTCCGCCAGTTCGGTATTGAACGAACAAGCCTGTCCGATTTGCTGGGGATAGATGGTGGCACCCAAGGTGTTCACACCCGTCAGCACCTCTTCATGGAACAAGGCAGGAATACCATTGGGCGTATGATTCATCAGCCATTCCTGGACGGCAGATACACGGTCGCGCAGCACATTGGGATCCATGGGTTTCTGACTGGCAAACTGTGAGAAATGACCGATGCCGTTAGGAATCAGCTGTCGGCACTTCGTGGTATCAAGTTTTCCCTGCTCATCGAAGAGGTCGTCCATATACATACTCCTCAACTGAGCAATGCGCTCCTCCTGCGACATCCTGTCGTAGAGTTTGTCAACCTGATTATCTATTTCCGAGGTTTTAGTAGTACAACCTACCAATAGTGCAATGGCACATATAACCGTTAGTCTTTTCATACGATGTGATCATGATTTGGTTTTAGAAGGCAAAAATAAGCATAATCTGGGAGAATGCCAAAGAAACGGATAAAAAACTCCCTTTTTCTGGAATTATGCCAGGATTATTTGGTAATTCCTGTCAGATTATGTATCTTTGTCAAGCAATTAAAACATCAAGTATTAACATGAAACGTATTATTCTATCTATCACTATTTTACTTTTGCAGATCCATGCGGTCTCCTTACATGCTCAAAGCATAGCCAAGAATTACAAGGCTGATAACAACAACAATCCCATCAGTGCCAGTGTGTTCTGTGCCGATCCCACGGCATTGGACTATAACGGACGACTGTACGTCTATGGTTCCAACGACCACCAGCAGTTCATCAAGAACAACAAGAAAGACGGGAATGGCTATGGTGACATCAAGTCGTTGGTGGTATTGTCAACCGATGACATGGTGAACTGGACCTTCCATGGAACGATTGACGTGCAGAAGATCTGTTCAAAATGGACGGGTAACCCATGGTACAAAGGCTTTATGAACTCATGGGCACCATCAGTGACCTGGCGTACCACCGAGGATGGCAAGGAGGAGTTCTTCCTGTACTTTGCCAATACCAGTCATGGTGTGGGTGTATTGAAGGCTGATTCGCCTGTTGGTCCGTGGACATCACCACTGAACCATTCGATGATTAACCGGGATACACCGGGCGTGCTTCCCTGTTCATGGATCTTCGACCCCGGTGTGGTGATTGATGAGAACGGTACGGGATGGATCTCCTTCGGTGGTGGCGACCCCAATGAAAAAGGTAATACCCTACAGCCCAACAACGCCCTCTTTGCCAAGCTCGATGCGTCAATGACGGCTCTTGATGGCAAGCCCGCCAGGATTCCTGCACCCTATCACTTCGAGGCCAGCGAACTGAACATCATGAACGGTAAGTTCGTCTATACCTATTGCTCTTCGTGGGCAGAACGCAAGGATGCCGAATGGAACGCATATAAGCAAGAACAGAACATCAAAATCGGTAAGCCAAACACCTGTACGATGTGCTATATGGTTTCCGACGATCCGATGAATCCCGACTCATGGGAGTATAAAGGCGTTTGTGGAAAGCATCCAGGATTCCCCTCGCCCAACAACCATTCCCATCTGCACAAATTCCAGGGCAACTATTACTATCTCTACCATTGGGCTCCCCTGATGAAGAGTATGCAGGACGGGAAAGCCATCGACAGCAGTTGCGACGGCTACCGCTCCATCTGCGTCAATATGGCTACGGTAGATGAGGAAACGCAGAAAATCAGTTCGGTTAATCAGAACCTTACTGGTGTCACCGCTATCAAAAACCTGAACCCCTACGATCTGCAGCAGGCTGAGACAACAGCCAACAGTGGCGGGGTGATGTACGAGGACTACAAGAACATCGAAAAGGATACGAAGATCAATACACTCGGTAATGATGCTTCCAGAAACCTGCAGGTAGCCATGAAACCAGGTGCTTGGACCATGGTACGCAATGCCGACTTCGGTGAAGAGGGAGCACAATCGTTCAAGTTCACTGCTCAGGGTACCGGTACTTTGGAGATCCGTCTCGACAAGAAGACAGCAGAGCCTGCTGCCACTATCGACTTCTTTTCTACTTCCATGGAAGAGCATGACACGAACATTGATCCTACTCCTTTCAAAGGTGTTCATGATGTCTATTTCGTCTTCACCGCTGCCGAGAAGGTGCAGTTCGATGCATGGCAGTTCAGTGCCGAGCAGACCACCGGCATTCAGCAGGTCGTTCCTACACAGTCGTCTGACAGTAAGTTGTACGACCTCTCCGGTCGCCGCATCAACAACAACACCTCAAAGGGAATTGTGATTGAGCAGACCACGGATGTAAACGGGAAGAAACAAAGCAGAAAGATTATCCGTTAAGAAAAGTTCCCAACATGGGAACAAAATATTCCCAACATGGGAACAAAGTATTCCCAACGTGGGAACAAAGTGTTTCTGACGTATAAACAAAGTGTTTGTAGCGTATAAACAGAGTGTTCGTAGCCTAAAAACACTTTTGAACAAAATAGAGACGCCACATTTGTGACGTCTCTATTGATATATGATGTAGTATGTTTTACCGACGACGTTTGGAAATCAGGAAGCTGCCGATGGCGATCAGGATGACGAGAAGTGTTAAGATGTAGGCCCAGATATGGGTGACATGCGAGGTGGCAGTGATGACATAGTCTTGTGGAATGAGTCGCTCACCGGTGAAGGGATAGAAGACCGTTCCGTCGGGTTGCAGCGTTCCATTACCTGTGTCAGTGACCTTTCCTGGCATGGTGAGGGTATAAGGCACGTTGAACCACAGGATGTTCAGACTGTTGGTAAGCTCCTTGTTCAGCTCCTTTCCGCAAGGTGTCTCGTCATCGAAGAAGATGGCATAGGCATCTGAGTGGAAGAACGACTGCATGACTTCTTGGGGATTGACATCAAGGATGTCTTTCTGACCTTTCAACACGTGGTGGGCTAAAGAGTCACGAAGTTCCACGAAGCGCTCACGACTGACGGGTGGATTGGCAATGGAGTCGTAGTGATTGACGATAAAGTCGAAGCTGGTTTGAAAGAGATTATCGTTGAGCCACTTGTTCACGAAGGGCTCCATCCCCTCAATCTTCTGTAAAGCCTCGGCACCGCTCATTCCTTCAACCATATTCGGCTGACCTGTGAACCAATAGCTGACGATGTCCTTGTCGGCATAGTTCGTGGGAGCAATCTTGAAGGTGTCGCCCACGCAGTAGAATACCTCAGTGTAGGTGTATTCGGTATAGAACCAGCGGAAATGTTTCTCTACTTTGGCCGTTGAGCGCAGACGGGTGCCATTGAGTAGCAAGGGAGTTTCTTTGCACATATCTTCCGGGGTGCGGAACCAACGTGAGAAGGTGGTGGTAACCGTGTCGCCTTCGATCTCGGTATGTGTTCCCATGAAAGCTCTTTGGTTCAGGCATGAGGGAATGGGCTGGGCCAACACCGCTCCTTCGCCTTGCATCATGGAATCACGTTCTTCCTTCGACATGATGGTACTGTAACTGATCTCACGTTCACAACTGCCATCCTTGTTGACGATGGTATGCATCTTCACGTTGGCATCTTCCTGACAGGATGTAAGAAGCAGGACTGCTCCTAATACGATTCCGAAATAACTACTTGTTTTCATAACGCATTTGTCTTAATTGGGTGTAACTGATGAGTTGATCTCGTTGCTGACGGCTTGTGTACACATCCTTTAGGGTGCTGCCAGATGAGAAATGAGAGATATGATGAGGTACTTCATTCGATGGGATATCCGGTGATGATACGGAACTCTGCTGATAGAAGAACAATCCGACGAGCCAGATGGCTGCGATGGACGAGATAACCCGCAGGGTGATCAGGATGGCAGATGGTTTCTTATTCCGTTTTGCCATGATGGCATCGTATTCAGCCTCTCCGAGAGTCAGTTCGCTGAGCATCATACTAACGGCTTGCCACTCTTCAGATGGATCCTGACACTGATGGATAGCCAGAGCCAGTTGGTTCTCTTCCGCTGGCGATGTTTCGCCTGCAAGATACTTATCGATGAGTTTCTGTATGTCCTTGTTTGTCATTGCTTCATCCTCCTCATTAGTTCTGTGAATACTTTCTTTCGTGCTGTAGAGACCATGACGGCGACTGAGGCCTTGGGTATGCCGGTCTGCTTAGAGACTTCCTCTGCCGAGAGACCTTCAACCGCCCGCATCTCAAAGAGCTGTCGTTCTCGCGGCTTCAACAGGTCGATGGTCTCCGTCAGCATCCGTTGTGTTTCTTTCGCCTCCAGCTGCACTTGCGGATCGTGTGGACCGGTAGTCTGATTAAGGTCGATAACCCTATCAGAAAACGTTCCCTTCGGTGGGTCGGCTACATGCTGCTGTTTCCTATACATACTCACGCAGCAGTTCTTTGCCACTCGTACAGCCAGTGCTTCGATGTTTCGCTCGGCATCGATATGCTCACAGTAGCGCCAGAGCTGGATCATTGCCTCCTGGGCTGCATCCTCAGCATCGTCCCTGGAACCGAAGAAGTCGAGTCCGACTTTCAGTACTCTCTGGCGCAACTGCGCGGCGATATGTTCAAATTCTGAGCGTGTCATACACCTATAATACGCAAGACACCATCAATTATTAAGTTGATTACACAAAAAAGTTCACTTAAGCTGCTCAATCAACCGCGCAAGTGCTTCGAGGTTGCGGGGATCGGCATTCACATCCAGGATTGTTCCGTCGCGGTCAATGAGCTTATAGGTGGGGAAACCCGTCACATTGAGGAAATGCTCGATGGCCTGCTGTTGGCCATAGGGCAGGTTAAAGTGTACGACATTGTCGCCCATCACTTCATACTCTTTGATCACACTCTTCCATGACTCATCGCTGGAACGGTTGGCGAGGTAGAGGAAGATAAGGTCATAATCCTTTAGTCGTTCATACTCCTCCTGACTATGCGAGAGGGCCTCCTTACAAGGACTGCACCATGTTCCCCACACATCAAGAAGGATGATCTTACCTTTATAAGGCTCAATGAGTTTGCGTAAGATCTCCTCACCAGCACTCATATTGGCTACGTCATCGGCGGTCTTCAGACTCGGCAATTTCGAGATGTCTCGCTGCTGGATGGCGAGGTACTTGTCATTGAGCGCTTTGACAGGTGTCAGGGCAGCAGGCAGTTGAATATTCTCTTCGGCGAAAGCCAGAATGGTGGAGTCAAGAGGCGTCCGCGTGCCATCTATTCGCTGTATCATGCGTTGGGCGAGAATGATGTCACGCAGCTTGCGGTCGCCGCCAAGAGAGTCGACAAGATCCATCAAGTTCAGGAAGCCAAAGGTGTCCAGCAACGAAATGTTTCTCTTCAAAAGAGCATCGAATTGGGTAATCGTCTCACTGGTATTAAAGGCATCGGCAATGGACTGCTTCTCTTCCTCAGTCTCAGCAGCATTGATGTTAGCCAGCACCTGGGGAAGTTCCTTCTCATATCTCGCCACGATGGTCTTCTCTTCATCGGTCAGAACAAGCTTCCCTTCTTTCTCAAACCGCCTGAGGACAACAGCAATGTCAACACTACCCTTATTGAGTTCTGCTTGATTGATGAAGTTGTTGTTCAGCGTGGTGAAGTCACCATGGAGGGTATAAGGCTTCGGTGCCTTCTTCCAGAAGTTCTCACCCACATAGTCGACGTATTCCCGTGGCACAGAACTGTTTTGGACGCATAAACTGGCCTGCATCATGTTACGCCCCTGTCGTATACGATAGTAACCAGACTCATAGTCGAGAAACCGTTGCGAGAGTGTGGGATGGCTTCGCTGCACGGCTTTCAGATTCGCCTCCTGCAAGAGACGCACGCTGTCACATCGCGCCCAGTAAGCCATCAGATCAATGTTTTTCTCGTAATAAGGCACCTCGACTCCATTATTCTTAGCTCGCGAAAGGGCCTGCGCCTGCAACTCATTCTGTACCCTGACATCGTCGCCCATCCACAGTTTCTGTCCTGTCCAGAAGTCATGAAGAAGGAAATAGGTCTTGCCAGGTTCCAATACAGAACTCACGGTGGAACGTCCCCAGTCGACATACACTTCCGATGTGTTCATCAGTGGCATCTTGAGGGTGAAGCGACCCAGGGAGTCCAACTTAGTGTAAACGCTTTCCTGACTACCGGTGAGGATGTTATCGTAGTGGACTGTGAACTCTGGGGCCTGCTCGAGAAGTCCCGGGGGCATATTCTTCAGCCAGCCTATAATGGTTACACTATCACCCATACGGAATCCGTTATCTACGAAACCTATGCGGGTATCCTTCGTGGGATAGTCGGGCAGTGAAGCAGTGGTAATGGGACTGCATGTCACAGGTTTCCCATCATCGATGGTGATGGTGCGCAAGCCTTTCTTCATTTTGCTTACCTTGACAATCTTGGCTTTTAATGAAAAGTCCTTCGAAAGAAAAGCACATCTCACTCCAGGCATGTTGCTGATGAGGAGGGTAAATGTATAGGCATCCTTCTTCTCCTTGATATTAGCGATATCCCACACAGCATTTTGATAGATGACATGGTCTTTTGCAAAGCCTATGAGCCAGTCGCCCGTCGCCTCGTCGCGCCAATAGGTGTCGATAATTCCCTGTGGCAATATACTGGCACTCCGGATATTCCCAATCTGCCAGCCATTCGGCTCTACCATATAAACAGATTGTACATTCTGCGGCACCGGCTCAAAGATAAGCTTGAAGTCGAGCGTATCAGTTGTCAGGGTATATTGCTCACCGAGTTTCAGTACGGTGGCATCCTTGATAGCATACTGCTTCCCGTCGGCTAACAGATAGGTGTTTTCGTTCATACCGATCCTTTGTCCAGCTCTGTAATCAATGTGAAACGACAGTTCCGTACGATCGTTATAGAACGCTACTTGGGTCACTTTCGCTATTGAAGCGTTAGTAAAGCTCGTTACGATATCGTTCCAGACTTTTGTCTGTGTCTGTCCCGTCATGGCTACGAAAACAAGCAATAGTGTAAATAATAGTTTTTTCATTTGCAGGTTGTGAGATTTGTCGGATACAAATATAAGCATTATCGTACAGAAACGGAAGTGTTGCTTCTCTTTCTGTACGACAATTAATACTTTTTATACTTTGATAGCCTCTGTATTCTTCTTCATTTTCAATTGTTTGGCAGATCGCCAATGCGCGTTACTTTGAAATCGGATGCGGAGAACCACTGGGCATGACAGGGCTGACCAGTAAAGGCCGCATCAGTGGAAACACCATAGGTAATGCTACCGTTGGAAACAACGATACTATCGATACTGACCAAAGACCAGCCTTTACCCTCACCAAAATAGTCGGATAAACTCTTGCTGCCATTCTTTTCATAATCATTGATATGGAACTTCATACCCATGATTTCGACCGTTGTGGTACTGACGAGTCTTTCCCCTACAGAATCCTTTATCTGTACGTCAGCCATTTTCTCCCTTACCTGCTCTACGAACTCACCACCCGTGTTGCCATATGCCGGAATCTGTTTGAACATCGTTCGTTGACCTGCTTGAGCATAGATATATGTGCCAGGACCTTCGGCACGGGCTAAGCAGTCCAGACGATAGATGCCTGGCTCTACCTGTCCTGTATGCTCAACCTGATACACCTCTTCGCAATCTCCATTCCATGCATCAAGATAACGGGTATTGTGGTCACCACTCCAATGTTCTCCACTGGAGGTCAGGTGCGCACAGTTCTCTGCCTTAATCAGTTTCCAATCGCCTTGACGCAGGAAATCCTTGTCCTGAGAATTCATCACCACCCCTTGGTAGGTATGTGTCTTCCGATAATGAGCCTGCTCACGTTCAGATGCCTGCTCATGAACCCAGATGAGCGAAGGTATCATACTGAACAGGGCTGCTAACCACAGTACAATCCACAGAATACGTTGTCCGACACCCATGGGCTGAATCTTGCCCGACTTCGATAGTAGCATATGAACGATGGCATAGAGAGGGATGAACAGTGTCAGTAAGAGTCCGGCGATGAACACGGCCACCACCCAGGGATGACTTGCATACATCTCAGCCAGGTTCAGGTAGTTGATATCGAAAGGCAGGGGAATATGCATAGCCGAAGGAACGGTGAAGACAATGATGATAGACACAATAATCAGTAATAGGCAGACCAACAAGATGAGTCCGAAGATGGCAGCAAATCCCACGAAGAGTCCTGCAATGATGGATAGTATCACAGTGAGGGTTGCCCCCAAGCATCCACGATGTTGCTGTACGGGCTGCTTATCCTCTACCACTACATCGGCTAGGTTCTGCGGTGTCACGTCCTTCCCTTCCATCTCTAATACCTGCTTGGGTGTATTGGCGGTAGGCATGGCAATGGCCAACACGAAATAGAGAATGATCAGACCCAGATTGATTGAAAAGAAACTTCCGTGGAAAAAGAACTTGAACAATGGTGCCAGGAAGATGTTGGAACCTAATATCAGTAGCACATAGCCGATGCGCCACCAGGTAGCATCCGTTCCCGTATAGGATGCCAAGCCAGAGAGTACACCAGCCACCATCTGGTCGTTGGGATTACGGTAGAGTCGTTTACCGGCTGTTCTTGCCCGCATGTTGTCAAAGATACTCTGGGCATTAGAACTTTCAGAACTTGTCTTGTGTTCCTCCTCCTTACCCTCGTCGTCACCTGTCAGCTGCTCTGGCTTTCCGATACGGGTGATGATGTCTTTAACATGATCGATGGTGATGGCTTCAACATCCTGCTGGCGCAGTTCATCAAACAGCTCAGCAATGCGTGCCTCGATATCATTCACTATCTCGTCGCCATCTTCCTTTCGTCCGAACGACTGACGAAGCGACTCAATATACTGTTGCAACAGTTCGTAGGCATCCTCGTCGATCTGGAAGAGGCGCCCGCACAGGTTAATGGTGATATTCTTCTTCATATTTGTTTAATTCTTTAATTCTTCAATTCTAACAGTTTCGGAGTAATCGTTTTCAGGTAGTTAATCGTATTAGAGAGTTCCATCCAAGACGAGTCGAGGCCTTCGAGGAACTGTTCACCCTCTTTACTGAGGGCATAGTACTTACGGGGCGGTCCCTGCGTAGATTCCTGCCATTGGTATTGCAGCAGTCCGTCGTTCTTCAAACGCGTCAGCAACGGGTAGAGCGTTCCCTCCACCACAAGCAGCTCCGCATTCTTCAGTTGCTGGATAATGTCGCTGGCATACGATGGCCGATGCTTCAGGAGCAGTAGCACACAGTACTCTAGCATCCCTTTCCGCATCTGCGACTTTGCATTCTCGATATTCATACGATACTGTTTATTTACGTTTGTATTCTTATTCTGCTGCAAAGATAGGTAAAATATGAGTACCTTGTAATGCAAGGTACTAAATAAATTTAGAAAATTAAATATCTTTAACGATATGGTCTTGAACCTTCGTATATCTGAAAACCTTACACCTTATTAATAATATATTACTGCTTTCAAAACTCTGTCGATCATAGATTGCAAGAAACAGCGTAAAAAAAACACTAAAAAAATTTGTTGATTGAAAAATAATAATTAACTTTGCAACAGAATCTATGCAAAAAACTACTAATCAATGATCCCTTGCACTTCATTTTGCAAGAAGATGATCATTGTATTTACAATAAACTATCTATCAAATAATTCTAACACCTATTATATTTTTATGCAAAACTTATTAACATTATGCAAAACTATTTGAAATTTCTATCCATCATCTGTGTCAGTACGATGGTGTTTGGAGGAACTGTCTCCGCTACACCAGTCACAACTGAGGAACAAGTGTTTCAAGGTAAAGAGACTACACAGGTGAAGGGAGTCGTACTCGACTCTGACAGTCAGCCGGTTATCGGTGCAACTGTTGTTGAAGTGGGCACAGAAAGTAATGGTACCCTGACAGGGGCTGATGGTTCATTTACCATTTCCATTACCAGAGGTGCAAGTCTGAGAATCTCTTACGTCGGCTACAAGACGGTTACCGTCAGGCCAACGGCAGGAAGAACTGTTCAGGTTACTTTGGAAGAAGATTCCGAGATACTGAACGATGTAGTGGTTGTGGGTTACGGTACACAACAGAAGAAACTCGTTACAGGTTCTACGGTCCATGTTACCGCAGAGAACATTGAGGCCGTCAATGCTGTAGATGCCTTCGGTGCTTTGCAGAGTCTGGCATCAGGTATGAACATTGTGATGAACTCTGGACAGCCTGGTGAGGGTTACAAGGTTGTGATCCGTGGTATGGGTACCGCAGGTTCCAATACGCCGCTCTATGTAGTGGATGGTGTGCCTGGTGCCAATATCGACGACCTCTCCCCGAACGACATCGAGAGCATCGACATCTTGAAGGATGCTGCATCCAGCGCCATCTATGGTGCCCGTGCATCTAACGGTGTCATCCTCGTCACCACCAAGAAAGGTAAGGCTGGTGCAGGACATGTAAATGTGTCATTCGACGGTTATCTGGGTTGGCAGAACGTGAACACCAATGATGTAACACCGTTGAACGCCAAGCAATATATGGAGATTGTCAACAAGGCTCGTGAGATTCAGGGTGTTGAACCGTATGTATGGGAAAACTATATCCCCAAGCAGTATCCCCAGATTATGAACGGCACTTGGAACGGTACCAACTGGCTCGAAGAGACAACCATCGACAATGCACCGATGCACAACGCATCTATCAATATCTCTGGCGGTAGCGATTTGTCACGCTTTGCGCTTGGTTTCACCAAGTACCACCAGACAGGTACACTGGGTGCTCCTGCTGATCCGAAGTTCGACCGCTATACCGTTCGTCTGAACTCCGACTATTCACTGATCAGAAAGCACGGTCGTGACGTACTGAAGGTTGGTGAGAACATCACCTTCTCAGTAACCGATAAGCGTGGTGTTTCAGTGGGAGGTATCTATGGAAACAGCATCCGTACCCTCTTGGCTATGACACCGTTGCTGCCGGCATACAACGATCAGGGTGGCTATTACGAGTATAGTGATATCCTAGCCGACAAGTGGAATTTCCTTGACGAGGCAGCCAACCCATTGGCTTCGATGAAGTATAACAATGGCATGGGCTACAACAAGGGTCACCGTTTGCAGACGAACTTCTTCCTGGAGTTTGCACCTATCAAGGGTCTTACATGGCGTACCAGTGCCGGTTGGCTCTATCGCCACAGAGAGAGTCGCAGCTACGTACCAGTCTTTGAGCTCAGTGCCAAGAACTCGAATCCTAACGATGACGTTCGTCAGAACCAGTCATACAGCATCCGCTGGTCATTGGAGAATACCATCAACTGGAAGAAGTCGTTCGGACTCCATAATATCGATGCCCTCCTCGGACAGTCTGTCGAGAAGTGGGGTTATGGTAATGGTGTCAATGTAACCAACTCCAACTCACTTTTCCCTGGATCGTTCGATCATGCATTTATCAACAATGCCAATGTGGTGGATCCTTCCTTTACCTCTATCGGTGGTAGTCCTGAAGCACAGGGAGCCTTGGCATCGTTCTTTGGACGTGTCAACTACAACTACGACGAGACCTATCTGCTCTCACTCGTACTCCGTGCCGATGGTTCTTCCAACTTCAAACGCGGTAAGCGTTGGGGTTACTTCCCCTCTATCTCTGCAGGTTGGGTCATCAGCAACGAGTCGTTCATGGAATCAACCAAGAGTTGGTTGGATTTCTTGAAACTGCGTGCAAGCTGGGGACAGAACGGTAACTGTAACATCTCTAACTTCCAGTATCTGGCCACAATCGACCTGAATGATCCTTACTATTTCGACAACAAGGACAATCCTGCACTGGGTGCCTTCCCCAACATTCTTCCTAACGAGGATGTGAAGTGGGAAACTTCTGAGCAGCTTGACTTCGGTTTCGATGCCCGCTTCCTGAACAACCGTTTGGGCGTGGTATTCGACTGGTATAAGAAGACCACCAAGGACTGGCTGGTAGTTGCTCCGATGCTGCTCTCTTACGGTACTGGTGCTCCTTATATCAATGGTGGTGATATCCAGAATAAGGGTTATGAGGTTCAGCTGAGCTGGAACGACAGAATCGGTAAGGATTTCAGATATAACATCTCTGCTAACTTCTCGCATAACAAGAACGAGGTAACCCGTCTGGCTAACTCAGAAGGTATTATCCATGGTGGTTCCAATGCCATCGCACAGAACACCGCTGAGCTTTATCGCCTCCAGGTAGGCTATCCTATCGGTTACTTCTGGGGCTACGAGATGGAAGGTATCATCCAGAACGAACAGCAGCTGCAGGACTACCTTGCACGTAACTGTAAAGGCGACAAGGCTAACTCTCTGCAGGGTGCATCCTTACAGCCTGGTGACGTAATGTTCAAAGATTTCGATGGCGACGGAAAGGTTGAGACGGGTGATGATGACAAGACGATGATTGGTGATCCGAATCCTGATTATACCGTTGGTCTGAACATCAACATCGCTTATAAGGGCTTTGACCTGGGTATCAACGGTTATGGCTCCTTCGGACAGCAGGTAGCTAAGAGCTATCGTCAGTTCTCTGACCATCCCGATGACAACTACTGTACAGATGTCTATACCAAGTACTGGACAGGCGAAGGCAGCACCAACCGCTATCCGCGCTTCTCCGACGGTAAGACCGCTAACATGTCTGAGATCTCACGCGTTTGGATCGAAGATGCCGACTTCTTCAAGATCTCACGCATCTCCTTCGGTTACGATTTCAAGCGTCTCTATTCGAAGCTGCCGGTACAGAAGTGCCGTCTCTATGTGTCACTCAGCAACTTCTTCACCTTCACCGGCTACTCAGGTATGGATCCTGAAGTGGGCTTTGGTAATGGAACAAGCTGGGCATCTGGTATCGACTGTGGTTACTATCCCTCATCACGTGCCTTCCAGGTGGGTCTGAACGTCAACTTCTAAAGATTGAAGAATATATAATTAAAGAATTGAAGTTATGAAAACAATATATCAATTTATCTGCGCAATATGCGTGATATGTGGTTTCTGCGCCTGTGAGGACTTCCTCGACACAGACAACCTCACGATGAAGGATACGTCGAATTTCCCTGTCAATGAAACAGATGCTTTCCAGATGGTGAATGGTATCTATTCCGTGATGAACCGAAACCTGGCCGACCCTGAGGAAGATCCTTTCTTTATCTTTGATATCGCTTCTGACGATCGTCTGGGTGGCGGTAGTCAGAGTAACATCGGTGCACAAGGTGTTGACCGTTTGATGAATGCTTACGTTGACTGGATGAAACCACTTTGGCAGCAGCGTTATGCTGGTATCAACCGTGCTAACAATGCATTGGAGACCATCGACAACGTGAAAGAGTGGTCTTCACCCGACAAGAAGAACCAACTGCTTTGTGAGATCTATTTCCTCCGTGCATGGTATTACTTCAACCTGGCTCAGGTGTTCAATGGTGTACCTCTGGTATTGTCAACAGAACCTCAGAATCTGCCGAGGTCTTCAGCGGATGAGGTGTATGCACAGATTGCATCCGACTTGAAGGCTTCCATCGAGGCAGGTCCGTCAACTAAGTATCCCGACTTTGGTATCGGACGTGTTTCCAAGTGGGCAGCTGAAGGTATGATGGCTCGCGTATGGTTGTTCTACACGGGTTTCTATGGTAAATCTGAACTTCCCCTCGTTGAAGGTGGAAGCATTTCCAAGAGTCAGGTTGTTTCATGGCTCGAGGATTGTATCCAGAACAGCGGTTATGGTCTTGTAAGTGACCAGCGTAATCTCTGGCCTTACACCAACCCTTACACCGCTAAGGACTATCCCTATACCAACGAACCTATCATTGTCAAGACTGCTGCTGGCACAGACTCCATCACCGGTTACAAAATTAAAGACGGCATCAACTGGGAGACCGACGAGAACATCGAGAGCATGTTTGCCATCAAGATGTCTAACAAGCCCGGTTGGAGTGCTGATTCACAGCTTCGTCATAACCGTATTGTAGAGTTCTACAATCCCCGTAAGACCACCGAGGCCGCCTTCCCGTTCTCTGTGCAAGGTTATTCCAACGGTCCTGTATGCTGGAAGTTGTGGACCGACTGGGCTGAGGATCCCGACTACGCTGGCGACTATCGTCGTGTAGGCTCTATCTGTAAGCGTGCCGATGAGATTCCTGGTTACAAGGGTGACCCTGCCAAGGAGGTAGAGAACACCGACCTGCTGGCTAAGAAGTACATCGGCTGTGAGGCATGGAATGAGGACCACAGCGGTCGTTATCTGAGCTACGGTTACTACTATGGTAGTGAGAACAACCGTCAGACCGGTTTGACACAGTCGCTCGTATGGCTCCGTTTTGCTGATGTACTGCTGATGCACTCTGAGCTGACAGACGGTAAGACTATCTACAATGGCAAGAGTGGTTTGAACGCTGTTCGTCAGCGTGCAGGACTGGGAGATCTTCCCTATAGTCTGACACTGCTGAAGAAGGAACGTCGCTACGAGCTCTGCTTCGAGGCCCTGCGCTGGAACGATCTGCGCCGTTGGGGTGATGTAGAGGAGAAGGTGAAGAACCAGGTGGGTAACCCCATCCTGAACCAAGGTATTCCTGGTGAGTATGCCTTCACCAACGACTTCATGCAGCGCTATCGTGATACCGGTGGCGGCTTCTTCAAGATTCCTGAGGATCAGGTAACCTTGTCAGAAGGTGTCTTGGAACAGAACCCAGGCTGGGAAGGCAGTCAGACCAATTGGTCGAAGGGAGACCTTCCTTATAAGTTCAAATAATTGAGTTATTTCATCGGGCAGCTGAATTCAGCTGCCCGATGTTTTTATATACTTGCTATCCAATTCTGCAAGATGGTGCGCCCATCTGGGGTAAGCACACTCTCGGGATGGAACTGAATACCATGGATATCGTATTCACGATGACGAAGAGCCATGATCTGACCTTCATCACTCAACGCCGTAATCTCCAGACATGTGGGGAAGTCGTCTGTGGAGACTACCCATGAATGGTATCTTCCCATGGTGAACCGCTCACTGATATTCGCAAAGATCGGATCGATGCACTTCCCGTCTTCCATGACCAGACAGCCCTCTGTGGCCACACCATGGAAAACATCCGAGAGGTTCTCGAGCTTTCCACCAAAGACCTCCCCGATGGCCTGATGACCTAAGCACACGCCAAGGATGGGTTTCTTACCAGCATAGGTGCGGATCACATCCAAGAGGAGTCCTGCCTCGGAAGGAATACCAGGGCCAGGACTCAGTACGATACCGTCGAACTCATCCAGTGCCGAAAGTTCGAACTGGTCGTTACGGAACACTTTTACCTCAGCACCCAACTCCTTCAGCAAGTGCGACAGGTTATAGGTGAAACTATCGTAGTTATCGATAATAATAATCTTATTCTTCTTCATGACTTCAGTGTTTTACATGGATTCTGCCAGCAGGATGGCTCTTCTCAGCGCACCGAGTTTGTTGTTCACCTCCTGCAATTCGTATTCCTCATTACTCTTCGCAACGATACCGCCGCCTGCCTGGAACCACAGTTCGCTGTTCCTGCTGACAAACGTACGGATGGTGATGGCATGGTTCAGAGAACGGTCGAAACCGATGTAACCGATGCAACCGCCATAGGCACCCCTGTTATGAGGCTCATACTCAGAGATCAGCTGCATGGCACGCACCTTGGGAGCACCCGAAAGCGTTCCTGCCGGGAAGGTGTCTATGAAGGTCTTGATGGGATCAGCCTGATCGTCGAGAACGCCACTCACCCTACTCACGAGATGAATCACATGACTGTAGTACTGCAGGTCTTTGTAGAACTCCACCTTCACCCCATGACAGTTTCGGGAGAGGTCGTTACGTGCCAGATCCACCAGCATCACATGTTCCGCATTCTCCTTCGGGTCGTTACGCAGATACTCCGCATTCTTACGGTCCTGCTCCTCATCTCCTGTACGTCGCGTCGTACCGGCAATAGGATCGATGAAAGCATGATAAGCTGTTTGGGAACCCTCTGTCACCTTCTCTATCCTACAATGTGTCTCAGGCGAAGAGCCGAAAATACGGAAGCCGCCAAAATCGAAATAGAACAGATACGGTGATGGATTGATGCTGCGCAGGGCACGGTAGAGTTTGAAGTCATCACCCTCGTACTTCTGTACGAACCGCCTTGAGAGCACAATCTGGAACACATCGCCGCGCAGACAGTGACGGATACCCTTACGGATATTCTCCTTGTGCTCCTCATTGGTCAAGGAAGATGATGTCTCGCCTACCGGATGGAAATCATACGCATTGATGTTCCCACGGTTCATGGAGCGCAGCAGGTCGTCTAGGACCTGTCCTGTGGTGGAACCATCCTGGCTAAGGGTGACCAGTGTAATCTTACTGTTATGATGATCAAAGACGATGACATCCCGATAGAGGATATAATACATGTCGGGTGCATCGTTCTTCTCCTGGGTCTCATCCTTCACAGCGATATCCTCGAAGTAGCGCACCGCATTGAACGAAGTATAGCCATACAGTCCGCAGTACGCCGCATGCTCCCCTTCCACCTGGAAACGATCCAGGAAGTCGTTGATGACATGATGCGTACGATAGTCTTTATCAAGCTGACGACGTACCACGCTACCATCGGGGAAGGTACAGATACTCTCGCCATGACTCACGGCCACCGAGGCAATCGGGTTCACCCCGATGAACGAACGACTGTTATTGGCATCGTGGTAATCAGAACTCTCCATCAACGCACTCTGCGGATAGAGGTCGCGCAACCGCATATACACACCAACCGGCGTATAGAGGTCGCCGAGGATGGTTCTGCTTTCGGTTGTATAATGAAAACGAATATCCATATTTGTGTTTGTTTGATTGTTATACGCTATGCCTGTCCCTCAAAGACGGAACGTGAAGCATTCAAATAAGTCTCAATATCCTTGTCACCCCTACCGCTGACGGTCAGCACCACCACATCATCGGGCTTGAAGGTCATCTTCTCCAATACAGCAATGGCATGTGCACTCTCAATGGCAGGAATGATTCCCTCCATGCGAGTCAGCTCATACCCACCGCGGATGGCCTCATCATCGTTAATGGCCAGTACCTTACTGCGTCCTTTCACAGCCATGTTACAATGCATCGGTCCTACACCAGGATAATCCAGTCCGGCAGAGATGGTGAACGCCTCCTCGATCTGTCCGTCGGGTGTCTGCATCACCAGCATCTTCGCACCATGCAGGATTCCTACTGTGCCACGATGGATGGTAGCAGCCGTATAGTCGGTATCGATTCCATGACCGCCTGCTTCGGCTAATACGATCTTCACCCGTTCGTCATCGATATAGTGATAGATGGTTCCTGCCGCATTACTACCTCCGCCGATACAGGCAATCAGATAGTCGGGATAGTCGCGCCCCACCTTCTCCTGCAGCTGCCATTTGATCTCTTCCGAGATCACGCTTTGCATCCTGGCCACGATATCCGGATAAGGATGCGGTCCCATGGTCGATCCCACGATATAGAAGGTATCAGAAGGATGACAACACCAGTCGCGTATCGCCTCTGAGCAGGCATCACTCAAAGTCATGTTTCCCGTTCTCACAGGATGAACCTCCGCTCCCAGCATCTTCATGCGTTCCACATTGGTGTGCTGCCGTTCCACATCAGTGGCACCCATGAACACCTCACATTTCATGTTCATCAAGGCACATACCGTTGCTGTGGCAACCCCATGCTGTCCCGCACCAGTCTCGGCGATGATACGCGTCTTACCCATTCTCTTCGCCATCAGGATCTGTCCGATGGTGTTATTGATCTTATGAGCTCCCGTATGGTTCAGGTCCTCGCGTTTCAGATACAGCTGACAGCCGTACTTCTCACTCATCCTACTGGCATAATACAGCGGTGACGGACGCCCCACGTAGTCTTTCAGCAACTGATGATACTCCTGCTTAAACGATTCACTCTCAATGATCGGCAGATACGACTTCTGTAAGTCATCCACGCATTTATACAGTATCTCTGGAACATAAGCACCGCCAAACTCTCCGTAATAGCCATGCTCATCCACGTAAAAACTCTCTTTCATACAACTATTTCTATAAAATATTCATCATTATTATTACATCAACGAGTCGAACACCATAGGCTTGTCCTTCCTATACGCCAAACCTGTCATGGTGCAGATCAGATCACCGTGCTGGTTTCTTACCTTGATCTCGCAATACGGAATCTTATGGTGGTTTAAGGTCTCTACAGCCTCAGCCACAAGAGTATCCCCCTCTGCGGCACTATGCAGGAAGGCGATGGAATTCTCTAATCCGAAGGTAAGCTTCCCCCGACTATTGGTAATCGCCGCAAAGGCCAGATCGGCCAATGTGAACAAGGCTCCACCCTGACAAACGCCACCGGCATTGAGATGCTCTTTGGTTACAACCATCTCTGCCCGTGCGTATCCCTCACGGATTTCAGTAATGCTTGCACCCATGTTCTTGGCAAACACATCCCCGTTATTCAAAAAATCTTTTAGTGTCATTAATTGCAATTCTCAATTCTCAATTTTCAATTCTCAATTTTGCAAAGCAGTTTGCAACAAGTCCATGGCCTTGTCGGCATTACCCTGAGTCTCATTCAACAGGGTAACGAACTTCGACCCGATAATGGCACCGGCCGCGTTCTGCCATGCACTCTCCAGTGTCTGCTTGTTACTGATACCGAAGCCTATCATGCGGGAATTCCGCAGGTTCATGCTATGGATATGACGGAAGTAGGCTTGTTTCTGTTCATCGAAGTTTTGCTGAGCGCCTGTAATACTGGCAGAGCTCACCATATAGATAAAGCCATCGGTATGGTCGTCGATGAACCGGATACGCTCCTCACTCGTTTCAGGAGTTATCATCATGATCACCCGCAGATCATATTTGTCGGCAATGGGTTTCACATCATTCAGATAATCTGCAAAGGGAAGGTCGGGTATAATCATTCCAGACACACCACTCTCCACACACTGCTGACAGAACTTCTCTACGCCGTAGTGAAGAACTACGTTCAGGTATCCCATCAGTACGAGCGGAATCTGCACCTCATCCTTGATGCTGCGCAGCTGTTCAAACAGCTTCGTTAACGTCATACCGTTCTTCAAAGCCACGGTGCCTGCGGTCTGGATCACCGGACCGTCGGCCAGGGGATCACTGAAAGGTATGCCCACCTCGATCATGCCGACGCCACGCTTCTCCAAGGTCTTGATAACATCGGCTGTACCCTCAAGCGTTGGACACCCTGCACAGAAATAAAGCGACAGGATTTTCTTGCCTGTTTCTTTCTGTTCACTAAAGAGTTTGTTGATTTTATTCATTGTTATATATACTTATTTCACATGTAGTTATTTGACTCGTTCACATCCTTACCCTCAAGCATCCTGTCGGATCTCCTGGATGAAAGTCTTGAGTTTCTCCACATCCTTCAAGGCAGGAGCGGTCTCAAACTTACTGTTGAGGTCGATGCCTGCGAACTGTGGGTGAGAGAACGCTTTGATACGACTGGCATCTTCGGGTCCTATACCACCACTTAACAGGAATGGGGTATGACCATCGTATGATGCAAGAACCTTCCAATCGAACTGTTCACCGCTTCCTCCATAACTATCACAACGTGTATCGAAGAGGAACATATCCACATGGCCTTCATACTGTTTACATGCTTGAAGACTTTCTTCAGATGATATACTTAACGCTTTGATGATCTTAATGTTCGGATGAATATCTGGATCAATTGTTCTACGTAGGTTATCAATCATCTCAACCGTCTCGTTCCCATGCAGCTGCACATAGTCAAGGGCATAGTTATAGACACGTGTCACGATGTTCTGAGGCATGTCATCCACAAAGACACCCACACGCTTGGGCAGATTTCCGTCCTGTACAGAGCTACCCTCCTCACACTTATTCCCCACACGTCTCGCTTCAGTTAGACGTTCCTCGGAATAATCAGGAATGATTCCCGCGCAAGAAGAAATCATCTGCACGAAACGACTGCTCGACGGGTAAAAGATAAAGCCCATCAGGTCGATCCCTAAAGAAGCTACTGCGCGAATGTTCTCCGGCTCACGCATACCGCACACCTTGATAATCATAGTGAACTAACAATTGATGACTCAAAATTTTTCAATGTACAATCTGTGAGGAAAGACTTCAGGGCAGCACCCGGATCGGCCGTCTTCATGAAGTTCTCCCCAATCAAGAAACCGTTAAAGCCAGCCATTCTCAACTGACGGACTGTTTCGGGATTTGAGATACCGCTCTCGCTCACCTTACACATATCCTTCGGTAAGCGCGAAGCCAGTTGGAAAGAGTTATTCACATCGGTGATGAACGTCCCCAGATTCCGGTTATTCACCCCGCACATATCCGGTTCCAGCTCCACATAGTCGAGTTCCTTTTCCCCATGAATCTCCAGTAATACTTCCATTCCCAACTCATGAGCCATGCGCAACAAGTCGCGACACTGGTCGATACGCAGGTCGGCAGCAATGAGCAGTACGGCTGATGCCCCACAGAGTCGGGCCTGGAAAAGCTGGTATTCGTCGATGACGAAGTTCTTGTAAAGGATGGGTAGGGTGACACCTGCACGACGGGCCAACGTAATGAATGCATCCCGACCACCGAAATAGTAATTATCGGTGAGGATACTCAGTGCAGCAGCACCATTCTGCTGGTACGACAAGGGTATCTCCTCTGCCCTGCCCTCTTCCTTGATCCAGCCCTTAGAAGGCGATTTCCGTTTGAACTCAGCGATGATGCCGCAATCGGCAGTCATGAGTGCCTGTCGCATGGAAGGACAGGTATTGCCCTCCATCATCATCTCCTCCACCTTCACATGCAGCGTCTGGGCCGGTACCGCCTCCTTGAAATGCTCTACCTCCACCCTTTTCCGTGCTACGATTTCTTCCAGTATATCCATATCTCTACTTCATCAATGGTCGTCTTTTCCCTCACAGCACTTGATTAGCTGTTCAGCTCCACGAATTTCTTGAATGTCTTCAGGGCATTACCGCTGTCAATACTCTCACGGGCAATCTCCACACAATCACTGATATCCTTCTTTCCTTTCTCCAGCACTTGGATACCGAAGGCCGCATTGGCCAGAACGATATTCTTCTGTGCAGGAAGACAGCGGTTTTCCAGTACACTGTCGAAGATGGCTGCAGCCTCTTCCTCTGTGGCACCTGCCACCAGTTCTTCGGGTTTGGCAATCTCAAAGCCCAGATCCTGCGGTTTGAAGATACGCTCGTAGTTATTCGTCGTCACCTTGAAATCACCCGTCAGCGAGATCTCATCATAACCGTCGATACTGTTCACAATACCGTAGTCGATTCCGATTTTCTGGTACACATGACTATACAAGCGCATCTGGTCGAGGTTAGCTACGCCCAGCAGCTGGCACTGTGGCTTGGAAGGATTAACGATCGGACCCAGGAGGTTAAAGCATGTCGGGAACTGCAACGCCTTACGGATAGGACCAACGAACTTCATGGCCTTGGCAAAGAGCTGGGCATGGAGATAGACAATACCGCACTCGTTGATGGAACGATTCAGTTTATCGATATCGTCCGTGAACTTGATGCCGTGGTGAGCAATGACATTCGAGGCACCGCTGGTACTTGTTGCCGCATAGTTACCATGCTTAGCCACCTTGTAACCTGCACCTGCTATCACGAAACAGCTGGTGGTGGAGATATTGAAGGTGTTCTTCCTGTCGCCACCTGTTCCCACTACATCGATATAGCGGTCGCAGTCGAGCGGCACGGGAACACCCGTCTCTAAGATACCATCGCGGAAGCCCAGCAGCTCGTCCACGGTTATTCCTCTCATCTGCATTGCAGTCAGCAAAGCGGTAATCTGCTCATTGGGGAACTCGCTCTTTGTGATTCCCACCAGGATGTTCTTGGTCTCTTCACGAGAAAGCTCCTCGTGATTCAGCATCCTGTTCAAGATTTCTTTCATTTCCATACCTTATATATTTATATTATTATTACCTTCAAAACCTACATGATGAAAAGAGGCCTGTCGTAAGAACGGCAGGCCTCTGGATATCTTAAATGTATACACACGGCAACGTTGCTCACGACTTGTTGAATCTTGAGTAGCGCCACCACCATGCTGCGAATACATTATTAATCATGCTCTTTTTCTTTTAATTTGAATGATTTCGGGTGCAAATGTACACAAATTCTTTTTATCTGCAAAATAATTTGAAGATTTTTTATTCATGAAGTAATAAATATACCTATTATTGCGTTAATAAGATGAACAATATAACAAATCCGCCTATGCAACATTTTACACATCAAGAGACAATCAGTCCGTCTGAGAAGACGTTAAACACCATCCGGCAGTTCGCCTATGCTTGTAACCTGCTGAAGCATTACGGGCAATGCCCCAACTATTGTCTGAACTAATTCATTAAAGCAGTAAGAAATGGCAACATTGGTTTCTCCATCGCTGCTGGCGGCAAACTTTATTGACCTCCGCAGCGATGTGGATATGATCAACCGCAGTGAGGCCGACTGGCTTCACATGGACATTATGGATGGTGTCTTCGTACCCAACATCTCTTTCGGTTTTCCTGTTCTGGAGGCTGTAGCCAAAGCATGTACCAAGCCGTTAGACGTTCATTTCATGATTGTACACCCTGAGCAGTACATCCAACGTACGGCGAAACTCGGGGCGATGATGATGAATGTGCACTACGAGGTCTGCACCCATCTGCACCGTACCGTTCAGGAGATTCATGATGCCGGTATGAAAGCCGGTGTCACCTTGAACCCTTCCACACCCGTCAGTGTTCTGGAAGACATCATCAATGATGTTGATATGGTGCTGCTGATGAGTGTCAACCCCGGCTTCGGCGGTCAGACGTTCATCGAGAACACCATTTCCAAGGTACAACGACTCAAAGAGCTGATTGTACGGTCTGGCTCGAAAGCCTTGATTGAGGTCGATGGCGGTGTACAGGCAGAGACAGCCCCCCGACTGGTAAAAGCCGGTGTAGATGTACTTGTCAGCGGCAGCTATGTATTCAAAGCCGCCGATCCGTTCCAGACGATTAAGGAATTAAAGGCACTGTAATCCCCTTTTTACTGAGTTTGATTCATCGGAAGGGCTCGCGATCACATCTCCAGTTGGAGCATGATCTGGTGTTCGCGTGCCATTTTGCGCATGTTCATCACGGCATAACGCATGCGGCCCAGTGACGTGTTGATGCTAACACCCGTTGTCTCGGCAATCTCCTTGAACGACATATCCTGATAGAATCGCATGTAAACCACCTCACGTTGCGTAGGCGGCAGCTGGTTCATCATACGGGTAACATCGTTCATCACCTGTGTGTTGACGTACTGGTTCTCCACATTCGCCTCCATCAGATCCCTCGAGGAGATGTTCGACAGGTCGTTCTCTTCGTTCGGCTCTACAATATTCTCCGTACGATGATCACGATACCAGTCCATGATCACGTTATGGGCAATGCGCATCAGCCAGGCAGAGAACTTGCCACTGTTGACATACTTGCCCTGATGGAGCTTAGTAATCACCTTGACAAATGTCTCCTGGAAGACATCATTAGCCCTATCGTGGTCGTGAACCACGAATAAGATATACGAAAAGAGCTTTGATTGTGTGCGTGAGAGCAGTAAATCAAATGCTTTATTGTTTCCTCCAACATACGATAAGGCCAACTCTTCGTCGGTCATACCTTTCAGATTGTCCATTTTTTCTATCTATTTGTATTGAAGTAACAATGTTTCGATAGGCATTTGATTTTAATTATTAATAAATTTTCGGGGGCAAAGATAAATAGTTTCGTTGAAATATGCAAACTTCTGATAAAAAAAATCGCATTTTTCTTTGTCTATTCGCATTTTCGTTATATCTTTGCACCCGTAAGGTTCGCTATAGACGCGATTAAAAAGGGAATGGAGTGGAAATCTCCAACTGTCCCGCAGCTGTAAGTTCCATTATACCCACAAGCAACGGGCCACTGCCAGAAGGCGGGAAGGCGCTTGAGGGTGGAACAGAGTCAGAAGACCTGCCTTATGTGAACTCGCCGACTCTCTCGATGTAAGGGACGAAGGCAACCAAAAATAATGATTAAACAGCAACTATCCTGCCGATAGGCAGAATAGGTATGTTGTATAGGTACAGAGACTAGCAATCGTTAGTTATTTTTCTAACCGTACGTGTATTATTATATAAGTTTATTAGGTGAAAGAGTGGTGCGTGAAGCATCGCTCTTTTATTTGTTGGCAAAAAAAATGAGGTTGTCTGCAGGACGCAGACAACCTCTTCTGTTGTTTCGTGAAAAAGGCGAAACCATAAAATGAGATGCTGCAAATATAGGGTATATTTACGAAAGTTCCAAATAATTAAACGAAAATCTTCATTTTTTAACATTTCGGCAGTGTCATCCGTACACTATCTCCAAGGTGATCTCATCCCCTCTTGAAACGCTTCAAATGCCTTTGCACATGCGGTTTTGCATTCTAAAACCTATGGTTTTGGGGGCTAAAACCTATGGTATTGGATGCTAAAACCTATGATATTGGACGCTAAAACCTATGATATTGGACGCTAAAACCATAGTTTTTGGAAATGATTCCCAACATGGGAATACTTTGTTCCCAACGTGGGAACATTTCGTTCCCAGCATGGGAATAAGCTGACATTTTGTGAGTACTATGAACATAGAGATCATTGTCTCTTTCCTTGATAATCAATATAGAACCAATCGTCGCTCACCCATTCCCAATGTTCATCATCGGGATCGCTCTTATGACCTGTGTATGTAACTCTTGCCTTGCCTCCCTCAAAAGGAAAAGCACACTTAAATTGAGGTTTAACAGTAACATGTCCCAAAGAATCTGCAAACCCCATAAGACCATCATCGTTAACTATACGAAAATAGCCTTCATGCAAATAGTCAGGTGTCAAATTATCAACCACTAAAGCATGACATGTCACTTGACCCTCTATATTAATACATGGTATACCTTTTACTCCTCTCTCCAAAACAAAACCAACAGGTGCAAGACTATCACTCACACAATAGTAAAACCGCCCAAAAGGTATTATTGTATCACCTTTTTCATTCACGTAACAAACAGGAGATGCCAAATAGTTCTCATCCTTACAGACTGCATATAGTCGTTTACCAGTATAGCCACGTACTTGTCCTGCATGACGGTGTTCAAATATGGGATCAGGATTGTGTAATAAATCTCCACTTGTCCGAATAACAATCTTCGTCAGCAAGCCATTACCAAAATAGAAGGTCGTAGATGAATTGTAATCATTTGTCAAACAGACTGTTTGTATATTGTCCGTTATCTTTTTCAGCTTTAATCGCTGAAGTACATCTTCCCTCTTTAGACCAACATGGATGTTTTTGTCAAGACGGATCCTGCTATCTGTAATACTGGCATATATCAACTGATAGCTATGAACATTCTTATCTACATTATACTCATCAAAAACCAACTGATTACCCCTATCCTTAAACAACCACGTGTGTCCCTTTTTCCAATAATCATCCAATACAGTGTATGGCAAAAATGATAACGATTCTATAGGAGATTGCTCAATTTCAGAATATAGATCATAAGAATGGGGAGTGGCTATAATAGAATCACCAAAGACAACTTGTTCCAAATACACAGGTATTATGCCCTCTACCGCCACCGCCTCACGAGCGCTAAAAAAGCCACAGCTAACACATGTGAAGAGAACTGACACGAGCAAAAATAGACAAGTACCGATCTTAAAACATCTTTTCATGCGACAAATATACAAAATCTTTTCGACTATTAGGGAAAAGAGATAAGAGATTAGTACAAAAAGAATGTTAAAGTAAGGATTTTTCATTCAGTATTGCCATTTTTTTCCTACTTTTGTAAAGAAAACAAAAAACAGACGAAAGATGAATCATTTTATTGGCAATAAGAACCAAAACATGAAGAAAACAATTCTTACCCTGATGTCAGTCTTCGCACTGACCGTGCAAGCGCAGACACTCCCGTATCAGAACCCACAGTTAAGTCCGGCGGAACGTGCAGCCGACCTCTGTTCGCGACTGACCATTGAAGAGAAGGTATCGTTGATGCTCGATCGCTCTCCTGCCATTGAACGATTGGGCATTCCGCAGTTTGAATGGTGGAACGAAGCCCTTCATGGCATCGGTCGTAACGGTTACGCCACCGTGTTCCCCATCACCATGAACATGGCCGCATCCTTTAACGACGCATTAGTATATAAGGTGTTCAGCGCAGCCAGCGATGAGGCACGTGCCAAGAACATGGAGGCCAAGCGGAACGGCGAGATGGCTCGCTACCGCGGACTGTCGTTTTGGACACCGAACATCAATATCTTCAGGGACCCACGATGGGGACGTGGACAAGAGACCTACGGTGAGGACCCCTACCTCACCACGAAGATGGGACTGGCTGTGGTGCGCGGACTGCAGGGCTATAGCTATGAAGGAAAGAAACCGGAATCGAAGTACGCCAAGCTCTTTGCCTGCGCCAAGCATTATGCCGTTCATAGCGGACCCGAATGGAACCGTCATAGCTTCAACGTAGAGCAATTGCCCGAACGCGACCTCTGGGAAACCTACCTCCCGGCCTTCAAAGCCTTGGTGCAGGAAGGTGATGTGAAGGAGATTATGTGCGCTTATCAGCGTATTGACGGTGAACCCTGCTGCGCACAGACACGCTATCTCCACCAGATCCTGCGTGATGAGTGGGGTTTCAAGGGCATCGTTACCAGCGACTGCGGTGCGATACGCGACTTCTGGGCACCGGGACGTCACGGTTTCTCCACCACACAAGCCGAATCATCGGCCAAAGCCGTCATCGCCGGAACGGATGTGGAATGCGGTAGTGATTACCGTTCACTGCCCGAAGCCATCAAGAACGGCTTCATCACAGAAGAACAGATCAACACCAGTCTGTTACGACTGCTGCAGGCTCGCTTCGAACTGGGTGACTTCGATCCGGATGATATGGTGGAATGGACCAAGATTCCCATGAGCGTGGTAGCCAGTAAGGAACATAAGCAGCTGGCATTAGAAGTGGCACGCGAGGGAATGACATTACTGCAGAACCGTAACAATATCCTTCCCTTACGGCGCGATCAGAAGATCGTGGTGATGGGACCGAATGCCAACGACTCCACCATGCTGTGGGGAAACTACACCGGTACTCCTACCCAGACCGTAACCATTCTGGAAGGTATCCGTAATAAATGCGGCGACGTACCTTATATACAAGGCTGTAACCTCACTCGGAATGAAGTCATTGTGAGTCTGTTCAACGACCTCAAGACTCCTGATGGCAGAAAGGGTATGCGTGCTACCTACTGGAACAACGAACAGTTTGAAGGTACACCCGTTACACAAGTGGAGAACACCTCGAGCATCCATCTCGTGAATGGTGGTAATACCGCCTTCGCACCTGGTGTCAACCTGGAGCATTTCTCGGTAAAGTACGAGGGAATCCTCACACCGCAGAAAGATGCGGATATCATGATCAACCTGAATGCCGACGACTATACTGCCGTGATCTTCAATGGCGACACACTGGTAAGCAGATGGAACGCCCATGGTGTCAGGGAGCAGTCGTATACCCAGCACGTGGAGGCCGGTAAGCAGTACACCATTGAAGTGGACTATGTGCAGAATGTGGGAATGGCCTTCCTGGCCTTCGACATTGCCCAAAGGGTTAACACCGACCATAACAGTCTGTTACAGCAGGTAAGCGATGCTGATGTCGTGGTCTTCGTGGGCGGTATCTCCCCCCGACTGGAAGGCGAGGAGATGCGGGTGAACGAAGAAGGTTTCCGCGGTGGCGACCGTATCAGCATCGAGCTGCCGAAGGTACAGCGCGAACTGATTGCCGATCTGAAACGGGCTGGTAAGAGTGTGGTCTTTGTGAACTGCTCAGGTAGCGCCATGGGACTGGTCAGCGAGAGTCAGTATGCCGATGCCATCCTGCAGGCATGGTATGGTGGTGAGCAAGGTGGTAATGCCGTGGCCGACATACTCTTCGGCGACTACAACCCAAGCGGTAAGCTACCCATCACCTTCTACCAGAATGCGGAGCAGTTGCCCGACTTTGAGGACTACCGTATGGAGGGACGTACCTACCGTTATTTCAAGGGCGATGCCCTCTTCCCCTTCGGCTACGGACTGAGCTACACGACCTTCCAGATCGGGAAGCCTACTTATAATAATGGTAAGGTTTCTGTTACGGTGAAGAACACCGGTAAGCGTGCCGGAACAGAGGTAGTACAGGTATATGTCCGTAATCCCAAGGATGTGGACGGTCCTGCCAAGACGCTCCGTGCCTACCAGCGTGTTCAGCTGAAAGCCGGTGAGAGCAAGACGGTTTCCATCTCCCTACCCCGTTCCAGCTTCGAGTTATGGGACGCCAAGAGCAACACCATGCGGGTAGTGCCTGGCACATATGAGATTATGGTAGGCTCTTCTTCACGGGATAAAGACCTGAAGAAGACCGTTGCAAGTATTCGATAATACAAGCAGAGCATGTCCACATGTTCTGCTTGTGGAAGCAAGAAGTTAGAAGCAAGAGATATGTAATATTATACAAGAACCTATTAATAAGAGGGACAGCTTCTCGATTGGATTTTGGTCATTCAATCAAGAAGCTGTCCCTCTTATTATGAGAAGACGTTAAGCCTTCTGTTCTTCTTTCTTCGCAGGTTTCTTGGCTGCAGCCTTCTTCGGCGCTGCCTTGGCCTTGTCGATCTTGGCCTTGAGCTTATCCTCTTCAGCCTGCATCTTCTCCACCTTGGCCTGCAGACGGGTGATCTCCTTGTCCTTCATATTGATCTCATCACCCTGATTACGGATGGTGGTGAGTAAGGCGTTCAGCTCATCATTGTCGATATCCTCAGGATAAAGACCACGTACACGACTCATGAAGTCGCCCAGGATATTCATGTAATTGGTGAACGCATCGAACGGACTGGCATAGATACCACGATCGAGACCCACATTACTGGGTTTGGTAGTCATGAACCTGAAGTTGTTCGAAGCCTGCAGGTAATCCCAGTCCTGATTGATACGCGGATCATTGGCAATGCGCACACGGTCGGCTATGCTATACAATTTATTGAAGGCCTCCCGCTGCATGGGGTTACCCAACCAGCAAGACACGTCGCGTTCCTCGTCCACCCACGACAAGGTGTCGGGTACATTGAGTGCACCCACACTCTTCATCTTCGAGCAGATCTCTGATGGTGTGGAGAAGGTGATACCCTTCTGCTTGGCGCAAACGGGCAGCGCCTTGATGAACTCCAGGATATTACTGCTCAGCGGCTGGGCGATACCCAGGGCAGAGAGTTCCATGAAGATATTGATGACCTGCTCCTCTTCCGGGAAGTTGGCAATGCGTGTGATATAGTCATCGGCAAAGAGTGGATAGCCATCCCACTCGCTGTTGTTGAAACGCAGCGAGATATCATCCGACAGCTCCACGTCGCGCAGCAACAGTTTCAGACTCGGTGCGAGGGCACAGTTATACACATAGTGCGGACTCTTCCAGCCCAGCACATGCTTGGCACCTTCGGTAAGCATTCCCTTAAAGCCAAGTGCGGCTGCCTGTGCACCGATATCATCACTATAGATCAGCGATGAGTTACGGAGGATGGTCGGCTTCTTACCGAAGTACTCCTCCATCTTGGAAACCTGCTTCTTCACGTCGGCAGCAAAGCACTCCTCGTTGGCAAGAGCCGAAAGACCATGACTATAAGGCTCAGCCAGGAACTCCACACTACCTGTCTCGTTCAGCTGCTGCAGCTTTTCCAGAACCTGCGGCGCATGCATCTCCAGCTGTTCGATACCTGTTCCCGACAGTGAGAAGGCCACCTTGAAGAACTTGCCATGCTCAGCAATCATCTCCTGCAGGGCAGTCAGCGCCGGCATGTACGAACGTTCCGCTATATCCGTGATGCTACGTTCGTTCTCGTAATCATCATAGTAGTAATGATCGGTACCGATATCAAAGAAACGGTAACGCTTCAGATGGATAATCTGATGTATCTCGAAATATAGACAAATTGTTTTCATTGTTTGATGAATTTATGGGGTTAATGGGCTTAATAGTCTTAATAGGTTACACGGACTGTTCCCAGCCGAGAGTTCTTTTGTAGAGGGTGCGGATCCAACGACCCACCTTTTCCCAAGTAATCTGGTCAACCTCTTTCTTACCCTCTTCCTGCAGGTATTTGAAGAGACTCTCATTGGTACAGATGGAATACATGGCATCAGCCAATGCGTGGATATCCCAGTAGTCAACCTTGATGCAGTTATTCAGGATCTCAGCACAGCCGCTCTGTTTGGAGATAATCGACGGCGTGCCGCACTGCATAGCTTCGAGCGGTGAGATACCAAACGGTTCAGAAACCGATGGCATCACATAGACATCAGAGTCTTTCAGACATTCGTACACCTGTTTGCCGCGCATGAAACCAGGGAAGTGGAAGCGGTCGGCTATACCCCTTTCAGCAGCCAGGTAAATCATGGCCTCCATCATATCACCACTACCGGCAAAACAGAAGCGCACGTTTCGTGTTCTCTTCAATACCATATTGGCAGCCTCCACGAAATACTCAGGACCTTTCTGCATGGTGATTCGTCCGAGGAACGTCACCACCTTCTCCTTTCCTGTATGGTCGGGACGCGGGATATCCTGCAGTTCCTGTCTGAGCGGATACACCGCATTGTGCACGGTGAAGCACTTCCGCGGATCCTGATGGTAGTGGTTGATAACGGTCTGACGAGTCAGCTCCGACACACACATGATGCAGTCGGCATTATCCATACCATCCTTCTCTATTCCGTACACGGTAGGATTCACCTTTCCACGACTGCGGTCGAAATCGGTTGCATGCACATGGATACACAGCGGTCTGCCGCTTACGTTCTTCGCATGGATACCAGCAGGATACGTCAGCCAGTCGTGAGCATGAATGATATCGAAGTCCTCTGTGCGTGCCACCACACCTGCAATCACCGAGTAGTTGTTGATCTCCTCGTGCAGGTTTGAAGGATAGCCACCTGCGAACTCCATGCAACCGAGGTCGTTGACATTCATGTAGTTGAAATCCGCATAGATATTCTCGCGCAGCTTATAGTAATAGTCGGGGTTCATGATATTCCCCACCCGACTCTGAACATAGTCACGGTTCACATCCCGCCAGGCAATGGGCACCGCATTCATGGCAATGATACGGGCAGCGTGCTGCTCCTCATCACCGAACGGATGCGGCAGACAGAGCGCAATCTCTATGTCGCCCTGTGCCTTCAGTCCTTCAGAGATGCCATAGTTGGCAGTGGCAAGACCGCCAAACACATGAGGAGGATACTCCCATCCAAACATTAATACTTTCATAGTCGTGCCTCCTTATCTATTATATGTATATTTCTCCAGCATATTCAGCGTTCGCAGGATCTCTGCCACGTTCATGGCAAACGACATGGCACCGCGAGCGCGGAACGGCGGGTTACCGTCTGACATCTCCGGAATGGTTCCTATACAGTTCCTTACCATCTCGTCCTCATAGCCCACCATCTGGCGTTCCACGAAACTGATACGGGTACGCTTATAGAGTTTCAGACAAGCCTCCAGGTAGAAGCCGCCAAGCCAAGGCCATGCCGTTCCCTGATGGTAGGCATAGTCGCGCTGTGTCTGCGGACCCACATACATCGGATTGTAACCACCGCTCTTCGGCGAGAGGGAACGCAGTCCCTTAGGTGTCAGCAACTCACGAGTACAGATATCCAGCACACTCTTCTTCTGGTCGTTCGACAACGGGGAATAATCAAGCGCCACAGCGAAGATCATGTTCGGTCGTACGCTCCAGTCCATCATATTCCCATCCACATAGTCGAAGAGATAACCATAGTCGTTGAGGAAGGTTTCCACAAAGGCTTCCTTTGTCTTGGCAGCCATCTTCTCCAGATGCTCCTCGGCCTTGGTGTCCTTACGCATCCTTGCCAGCTTAGCACAGAACTTCAGGGCGTTGTACCACAAGGCGTTGAACTCAACGACGTAGCCTGTACGCGGCACAACCGGTCGACCATTAGCTGTGGAGTTCATCCAAGTAACAGCCTTGTCCTTACCCTCAGTACGAAGAAGACCGTTCTCCTCCAAGGTCAGGTTGGGATGACCGCCTTTCTCTATAAACTCCACGATGTCGCGAACCAGCTTACCATACATGTTGAAGCATTTCTCTTCGCCAGCCTCCTTGGCATACTGCTGAACAGACCATATCGCCCAAAGGGGAACGTCGGGCTGTTCCATCTCGTAGATCTTCACCGAGACAGGCTTACCTTTCATGAATTCGCGCAAGCCCTTTTCTGCCGTCTTCATCACCAGTTCGAAATAGTCCTGCTCCTCAATGGCAAGTGTCAGTCCAGGTAATGCAATGAACGTATCCCTTGCACGGCATTTGAACCAAGGATAGCCGGCCAGGATATACCGTTCGTCCTTCTTGGTCCTGTTATGGAACTGATGAGCGGCATTCACCAAGCAGTGGAAGAAATTGTCGCGCGGTGCACGTTCATCCACCTCCTTGTCGAAGAGCGACTTCAGACTACTTGTGCGGATGATCGACGTAGAAGCGGCAAAGACAATGCTCTCGCCTTTCTTGATGTCCATCTCAAAGTAGCCAGGTACGTAGAGGTCCTCATTAGACGCATATCCTCTCTCCTGTTCCTTCGGATACTCCACCCCCCTGTACCAGTCGGGCTGGAAGATGAACTCGTTCTTCTTACTGAACTGCATGTACAAATCCGGATAGCCGGCATACATACACGTCTTGATGCCGTTGTCCACCGACTGATAGTCGCGACTGGCCACGGAATTCTCATGCGTGAACTGTCTCACGCTGCGGAATGCAAGGAAGGGACGGAAGCGGAGCGTGGTAGCAGAATGTGCATCCTCCAGCGTATAACGGATCAGGATCCTGTCCTCATAATGCTGGAACACCACTTCCTTTTTCAAGATTACACCACCAACACGATAGACGGTGGTAGGTACTTTGTCACAATCAAATTCCCGGATGTACTTATGTCCCTTAGGACTGTAGTTATTGCCCTGATACTTATGGAGTCCCAGATTGAATTCAGCACCATGCTGAATAACGGTAACATCGAGTGATGAAAGCAGGACGTGATTCTCGTCGTCGATCTCCGGGATGGGAACGACGAGCAGTCCATGGTACTTTCTGGTGTTACAATCAACGATCGTGGAACATGAGTAAGCGCCCGAGCGGTTGGTACGAAGTAACTCGCGCGGTAGTGCTTCTTCCAAGTTGGTCATCAGAGCCTTTTCAAATCGCAAATAACCCATAGATGCTATATTGAGGTTTTTAGTTGTTCTGGTTGGATAAATCCAGTTCAAAAGTAATAAAAATAACATAGAAGACAAAATAAAATAACAAGAATTTCATATCCCTTATCGTTTTTTATGTTTTAGAATATAAAAACTGTCACATAATTTTCTCTTTTCAAGAAAAAACCGTACTTTTGCACCACTTATCGCCCATTAACAGGATAAAGGTATTAGCTATGGCAGCAACGAAAGAATTTGGAAAAGAAGAAATCACCGATATGGTTTGTTCCATATGGGAGCCGTTGAGTGCTGCCCAGCGTCGTTTGATCGGACAGCATTTATCTTTCAAACAGTTCAAGAAGAATGAGATGATCTTCAGGGAAGATGAGCAGCCTTTACAGATGATGTGTCTGGTGCAAGGCAAGGTGAAGATCTTCAAGGAAGGAATGGGCCGTTGTCAGATTGTGCGTGTTGTCAAGCCACAAGAGATGTTTGGCTACAGCGCCTTCTTCGCCCACGGATGTTACAAGACCAATGCCATGGCTTTCGAATCATCTGTTGTAGCTTTCATTCCCATGAGCATCGTCACCCAACTCATGCACGACGGTCATGGTATCACCCAAGCCATTGTCACCCAACTGTCAACAGCGTTAGGAGATTCAGACGACCGCACCGTCAACCTTACGCAGAAACATATCCGCGGTCGTTTGGCAGAAGCTTTGATGATCTTGAAAGACCATTATGGATTGGCAGATGACCAATGTACGCTGAATATTTCCTTGAGTCGTGAGGACCTGGCGAACCTCTCGAACATGACTACCAGTAATGCCATCCGTACCCTTTCCTCCTTTGCCAGCGAGAACCTGATTGCCATCGACGGCAGGAAGATCAAGATTCTCAATGAAGAGGAATTACTGAGAGTATCCAGAAACGGTTAACGAAAGACCGATTCCCTTCGTTAACCCGGAATCAAGAAGTTGATCACCTCCTGTTCTATCCCCACCGTAAACGGTCCTTCGGGCGTATTCATCAGTCGTCCGTCAACACTCACCAAGGCATGTGCCGCCTCGTTCACCTCCACTTCGGTGGTACGATAAGGATGAACGCTTCGGTGGTTCAGGAACTTATTCGTGAACAAGAGATAGAAGCCCTCAATTAGCTGGGCCATCTGTGGATGATACACCACCGACACATCCAGCATACCGTTATACGGCACAGCATTAGGTGTCTGGCCGTAACCCCTTGCACTACCTATACAAACCGTCATCACCTTCCGTTTAATCACTTCCGAATTGATTTTCAGGTTCATTTTGTATTCCATGCGCTGGAACACCATCAAGAGGAACGAAGTGAAGAACGACAAGGTGCGTGAACCGAACAAACGACGTGTTTGCCGACGCAGGTTCATGACAGAGGCAATCAGTCCGATATTAAGACAGTTCAGGAAATACCGATGACAACGTTCCCCTTCGCGGTTAGTATAGCGAACACATCCCAGATCGATCTTCCTCACCCTGTGTTTGATCAGCCAGTCGATGGTCTGTTCCTCCTCTCCTACCTTGATTTCCCAGTAACGGGCAAAATCGTTCATCACGCCGTTGGGTATTACTCCCAAGGCAATCTCATCGCGCACCTCCTTCGGAACCTGCATCAGACAGTTTACCGCATCGTTCAATGCCGAGTCGCCGCCCACGATGATAATGGTCTTGTAACCATTATTGATCATCATGTTCACCAAACGTTCCACACTGTTGGAATTCTCGCTCTGCACCTTATCGAACACCACCCCTTTCTCGTTCAGGATCTTCTCGATCCTCTCCCACCGTTTCTGTGGACGGAAGATGTCACGTTTCGGACAGTAGAGAATAGCCCAACGGCTGTTTGTCTCGTTATTCGCCATATCTCGTTACTTTTTGGTTTATTCCTTTGAATCGATATCCTTAAAATAGGCAGTAATCTCCTGACCTTCAGGTATCTTGTCCAAGTAAGCCTTCCCTTCCGCATTGGAAATTCTCTTCCCGTTGAGTGAGCACTCATTGATGACTCCCTCCACTTCGAGGACATTGAGTTTCCAGATGCGCTTACCGTTCTGGAAGGCATGTATCTCCCGCTGCCATGACGGTCCTCCGGCAGGTCCTGCGAGTTTCAGATAGCTGATACCGTCTTTCTCGCACTTCGATGGACGCAACCGAGGATTCTCGATGGCCACCAGCAAGAATTTCCCGTCCTTACGAATGAAGAAAGCCCCATTCTTATCATCCTTGTCGCGCAGCCATAGCCATTCGTTGTCGTAATCTATAAAGCAATGGCTCCACTTGGTCAGTACCACATCCTTCTCACCCATCTCGTCTGCATGATACATCTTGTCCATCACTGCCAGATCTTTCTTCCAAATAGGTATATCCTCGTCAATCAAGGTATGGAAGCACTCATATTCCAGTTCAACAAGCTGATTACCTCTGGGGAAGAGCATTCCGATGACGAAACTCTCAGGAGCGCTATGGGTATAGCAGAGCTCCAACCCTTTCGGACCCTCGAAGGCTGCCTCGATACTGTTGGGGATATAGCCATCGGCATCAGCGTTCCAGGAAGATCCCCACTCTTCATCGTAATAGCCCAGATTCTCCAGCTTACAGATGCTATCGCCATCTATCAGCAGTTCAAGCGCCAAGGCGAACTTACGGTCGGGATCGTATTTATCCTTGGGAGCGTTCTTATACTCACCCTTGAACTCGATGGCACCCATCGTATAGCGGTCGCCTATGGAACAAGTCATGTAAGAGCGCTCAGCCTTCATTCCGTACTGCTCTTCCAGTTGCTTGACAACATCGGCAGGAAGTTCCGGATAATTATAGTCTTCCTTCCGAAGACTCTTTATTTCAAGTCGTTTACGAGATTTCAAATAACTGTCAGTGGCGATTACCATCCCCCATTCCTGTTCAGCTTTGTCTTTGGGATTGACATACTCGAAACGGGCACAGAGCGCAGGAATCTCTTCACGACCGTGAATCTCACCAATGCTCGGTGTGTTTCCATCGGGATCCTTCAGCACCTCATCCACAAACCTCACCTTCACAATCCCATTGGCTGTGAGCAGATTGGTATATTGGGCAGCATTACGACGGAACATCTCCTGCTGTTCCCATACACGGCGCCAGACATCGAAGTATTCCGCATTCTCTTCAGTTTTCTGCGGTTCCTCGATGTTTGCCCAATAAAGCATGTGCATGTATTTCCCATCCCCACCGATGAGGAACATCGGTAAGGGCGTGGTATCGTTCTCCTCGATGATGCTATCGAGAACGACTGCTACTGAATCCGTACGATCAGCAGAGGTTGTCTGACTCTTGTTCTTACAGCTGATCATCATGACCATCACGCAGACGGCCGCAAACATTAGTTTCTTCATTAGTCGGTTATGATAAATCTGGAACCATTCCAGGTTAGGCGCAAATCCCTCTTACCAGAAGGAGTATAGTAGGAAAATACGATGGTCTTTCCCTGACGAGGCAGGACATGTGATGTAGCTTCCGTGCCATCAGGAGCCTCAAAGCCAAGACCCACTTCGCTGCCATACACCACCTTCATCTTTCGGGTGGCGTTGTCGTATTTGTAGAAGGTGATGCCTGTGTACTGTCCGGCAATGGCTTTGCCGTTCATAAACAAGTCGTTGGAGAGAGCCACCAGCTTATGCTTCTTGTCGGCATAGTTCCAATAGCAGCACTCGATGACCAGTCGGTAGGTGTTGTCATCATCCGTGTCGGTTGACTCATAGCCCACATACCCATTCTGCACATCAACGATGAGATCATCGCCAGGCATCTGCTTCATACCGTTCTTGTAGAATTCCCATGCTTTCCTCATCCCGTTGAGCGACTCATCTGTCTCATCCTCCTGTGAGAGCAAGGCTGCAACGAAGTCCTTGATATTGGGAGAAGTACCCTTGAAGCTGACAGTAATATCATCCAAACCATCATCATAGACATAGGGTTCCGTTTTGGCATAGACCGGCTTCATGCCATCCCAGGTGAAGGTATGCACCACCGGCCCGTCGCCACTCCAGTCTTGCACGGTCACGTTCTTACCCGTCTTCGGCAGATTGCAGAATATCTGCTTATACTCTCCCTTGTCGCCCCAACGATATCCCTTCAGGATTTCAGGCTCTGGGGTAAGCGTTTTCTTCTGCGGATCGTAGTCATAGGTGCATAATACCTCTATGCAGGGATCCGTGGGCTTACCCAAAAGTACTGCTAAGAGTTTATGACCGTTGGAACGGTTCCAATAACAGGCCGACATATACTCACCGTCGGTACCCCCATCACCCACCGATGCATAACCATTCTTGCTATCGATGATAATAGTCAGCGAAGTCTCTTCTTCCAGCACCTCTTTGTCAAGTCCTTTCTCCATGGTATTTCTCACGGCCCCCACCATCCAGGTTGGCCACGTCTGGTCGAACCGTTCCAGCATAATGCCAAAACTGCCGTTAATCACATTATCGATAGACTTGGAAGCCCATCCCTCGTTAATCACTTCAAGTGGTGTACTCTCAAACCGCATATCCTGTGCCAAGACAGAAAAAACGGATAAAAAGCCCATGGTTAGTATGAGCGATACTCTTTTCATCTTATTCAGTTTCTATGATATGACAAATACGATCCATCGTTTGTTCCATTCCCCCTCCTTCAGGAAGGAACGGAGCAGGCAGCCAATGAATCTTGAATCCTCTTCTTTCCATTCCCCTGAACCATGTCATCTGTCGTTTAGCGAACTGATGAATGGCAATCTCCAGCTGTCGGAACATCTCTTCGTAGGAGAGCTTACCGATGATATACTCCGTTACGTACTTATATTCCAGTCCGTAGTAGATCAGGTCTTCTGCAGGAATTCCACTGTCGAGCAGTCCTTTCACCTCCTCCACCATACCCTCCTCCAGTCGTTGCTGGAGTCGGCGGGTAATACGCTGTCTTCTTACCTCCCTATCCACATCCACACCTATTATTATATAGGGTATCTTCGGGAACTGCCGTTCCTCCATGGGAGTGTGCAGATTATACGTTTCTATCTCGATGGCTCGGATGGCCCGTTGCACCGTATCCACATCCGTACGGTTATGCATATTCGAGCCCGTCTGTTTCTTCAGGGCAACCAGCATCTCCGTCAGCTCCTCCAACGAGCGGTCGGCCAGTTCTTCCCTCAGTTCAGGGTTCTGCGGAACGGGAGAAAGCGAATAACCTTTCAGTACCGACTCGATATACAACCCTGTTCCTCCGCAAAGGATGGGTTGTGCACCTCTGCTGATGATATCCTCATACGCCTGGAGGAAATCCTGCTGGTATTGAAAGAGGTTGTATTTCGTTCCCGGCTCGCAGATATCAATCAGATGATACGGAATCGTTCTACCGTTGAAGGTGTAGTCGGCCAGGTCCTTACCCGTACCGATATCCATGCGGCGATATACCTGACGACTGTCAGCGCTGATAATCTCCCCGCCGACTCTGGCGGCGAGGGCAACGGCCAACGAGGTCTTGCCACAGGCTGTAGGTCCGAGTATGGTAATCAGCCGCTGCATACACTACTTCACGATGCGGTTGACACGCTTCATTCCCTGATAGCTCACGCTCGGCTGTTTCTCCAGGTAACTGATAATCATGTCAGCCGTCTGCTTATTGATGCTATGTCCCTGATCCTTTCTGGGAGAGTCGCAGATGGAAGTCACGTAACTGCTGGTCACCACCCGATACGTCTTTTTCATATTGAGTTTCTTACCATCGGGGGTAAACACCTTCAGATCCTTGATATGCTGCGGATCAGCCTTGTCGTAGGTCACCTCACACTTGATTCCTCCCACTCGTGGGAAGCCATAGCCATCATTCTGTCCGCAGGCAATGAGCATCTGGTGCAGCTCCTTACCTGTAAGCTCCATTATTACGGCATCATTTCCAAAGGGATCCAGCTGCAGGATATCACTTACTGTGATAGCACCCGCATCATGTTCCTCATAGCGGATTCCTCCCGTATTCTGAATAGCCACATCAGCGCCCGACTCGCTCATAAAGGCGTCACAGATCATGCAGCCCAGCTCCTCATAGCATGTGAATGGCGTTTCAGCAACAGTCAGCTGACGGTGGAAATCAGGGTTCTCACTGAAGAAACGAACCATCTCTTCCACCACCTTATTCTTCTTGGAGAAGCCACGCACATCGATATTCTCGGCTTTCTTCGAGATCACCTTGCCGTCTTCCACCACCAGTGTGGTATGCGTAACCTTTTTCAGCTTGTTCACATTCTGGGTAATCAAGATTCCGTTATGCATCTCCCCACCTTTGAGCTGTGTATGTGTATGACCGCCGATAATCAGATCTACCCAAGGCACATCCTTCGACAGTTCCACATCATCCTCATAGCCGATATGAGTAAGCAGGATGGTCACATCGCACTTCTCCCGCAGCCAAGCATACTTCTGTACCGTTTCCTTGACAGGCAGGAAAGAGATTCCCTTCACATTATCGGGATGGGAATCAGGAATACCGCGTGTTCCCAACTGCACAACACCTACCACACCCACTTTCACTCCTTCCACATCGAAGATCTGGTAAGGAATGCAATGAATGCCCCATTCGGGATCTGGCAGGATATTGGCACAGATATGACGGAAGTTGGAAAGACTAATCAGTTTCGCCATACCATCCTGATGGGAGTCGAACTCATGGTTGCCCAATGTCGAAGCATTGAAACCCACCTGGTTCATCAGTGCCACCATGGGATAAGCTGGAATCTCATACCGGTCGTTCAAGGGATCGCCCGTACGGTTATCACCTGCTGAGAACACCAGCAACGAAGGATAAAGCGCGCGCAGACTATCTGCGATGGCTGCCAGTTGGGGGAAAGCCTCTATGGCCGCATGCATGTCGTTGGCCGACAGGATATGCACCTCTTTCTTTTCCGCGAAGAGGGTTACCGACCAACACAGTGTTAATAAGACTAGTAGTTTTCTTTTCATATTCTCTTTTCTTTAAATTTTATTTTCTGGTTTTCAGTCAGCGGCGCATCATGATCAATCAGATGGCCCCATGCATCGAAGACCTCCACAGACGCTATCTTCTCTCTGTCGAGATCCTTGACAACGAAGTATCTGAGCAGGGCATGTTTCACCTTTGCTCCTTCGAACACCTCCACGTATCGTCTGTTGACCTTTACCCGCATATGCTGATTGTTATAATAACGGCACAAAGATAAACAAAAAAAATGAATCTACGCGTTTCTTGTCGTTTATTCTTCTTTAGATGCCGGTAACAGAAGGTTGAGCAATACGCCGACAATGGCAGAAAGACCGATTCCGCTCATGGAGAACGAGCCAAAGGAAAGAACGGCTCCGCCAATACCCATGGTAAGCATCACACTGACAATGATGATATTGCGCGTCTGAAAGAAATCAACCTTGTTGTTGATGAGGTTCTTCACTCCCACGCTGGCAATAGAGCCGAAGAGCAGTAGCATGATTCCGCCGAGAACAGCAGTGGGGATGCTTTGCAGCAGGGCGTTCAGCTTGGCAATGACAGAGAAGACGATAGCCGTAGCTGCTGCGATACGAATTACCTGCGGATGAGTCACACGAGTAATCTGCATGGCACCCGTCACCTCACTGTAGGTGGTTACGGGAGGGCCGCAGAAGAACGAAGCAAACAGACAGGCAAGACCGTCGCCCAGCATCGTACGATGAAGTCCGGGATCCTTCACGAAGTCCTTTCCCGCCACCTCGCTCACAACGTATACATCACCGATGTGCTCAATCACCGGAGCGATGGCTACGGGAATCATGAACACAAAGGGTTCCCAGGCTAAATGCGGTAGTTGGAAATGTGCTATGCTTTGTGGTAAGGCCAACCATGGTGCCTCCCTCACTGACGTGAAATCAATCAGTCCCATACATACGGCAACCACATATCCTACGATAATACCACACGCCACAGGCACCAGCTTTAACATACCTTTGGCGAAAGTAAGCACGATGATTGCAGTTATCAGGGAGATAAAGGCCAGCAACCAGTTGTTCTTCGCCATATCTACAGCAGTAGCCGACAACGACAAACCGATGATGATGATGACCGGTCCTATGACTACAGGAGGGAACAAACGGTCCAGGAATTTCTTCCCCTTCCATTTGATGAGTGCCGACATCAAGAAATACACCAAGGCAACGCCGGCAATTCCCGCAATCGTCCCCGGCATGCCCCACAGCTTTGTTGCTTCTTTGATCGGGGCGATGAATGCGAAGCTGCTTCCGAGGAAAATGGGAACGACACCTTTTGTTACCAGATGAAAGATGAAAGTACCTACGCCTGCTGTCAACAATGCTGTAGCAGGATCTAATCCGATAAGAAGTGGGACCAATACGGTTGAACCGAAGGCCACGAATAGGAATTGCACGCCCACGATGGTCTTGCCTGCCGGGGTTAGTGTTTGACTATTCATCTTTTTGATGTTGATAATGCGTCTCAGAACTTCCACTTCAGGGCGAGGGTGGGATTCACGAAGAACGACTTGTCGTTATAGGTGTTATAGATGAAGTTGCTACTGATCTCGCACTCTGAGCCGACGCTTAGATGCTTATTGATACTATACCAAAACTGCGGCTCAGCCAAGAGCACCAGCTGTCCGTGATGGTTAGTCTTCTCTCCCCGCCATAGATCGATGAAGCCCGTGAAAGCAAACTTCTTGATCGGCAGGTTCCATACCCCAGTAAGCTGCATACTATGGTAAGCCGACGTATAGTCATAACTCTTGAAATAGCGTTTATACATCAGCTGCAAGGAGTAGGTAGCTGAGAGGGCGGGATTCAAGCCATTGTAGGCCATACCCACCAACGCCGCTTGCTGAAAGCTGCCACTCTTACTCAGTCCGCCATTATACTCCACATGAGCGGCAAAGTTCGATCCCTTATATAGATTCAGTTCACGGGCAATCTCCGTATAAGCACTCTCCGTGAACTTCCTACTGAAGTCAACATCCACGAAATAGAACCACGATCCCCACGAGTCAAGCTGGAACCCCTCCAAGGTCATGGTAACCTTCGGTCTTCCAGCCTCCTCATCAGGATAGATATTCCTTCCTAAATCATAGTGCAGCTGCACGTTCTGAGCCTGCACACCAACCACTGCCATCAACAGCAGTGCGCCTAATAACAATCTTTTCATAAACAGTTTATTATTGTTTCACCTTAATATATATACCATCAAACGCGGCACCCATTCCGAAGCACCCAAGCGACTCATTGCCGGTAATGGTGTTCAACACCACAAAACGTGGATAGAAGGTAGCACTGAAGCCATAGCCGCACTCATTGACATCGCGGTATTCGAACTTGTTACCCTTGAGTTCTGCGGGACGTCCTGTCTCACTCCCACCCTCTGCAATATTGTGCCGCACGTTCCCGCACTCAAAATGCACCTTGTTCTTGCCGGCAGCACGGAAGGTGATATGTCCGCCCATCATCGACTGATAATTCTGATCCCATTTCTGGAAGGAATACTCCTTGCCGATATTTCCAGGATCTTCGGGTGTGAGGAGCGACTGCGTGAACCACTTGGGCATCTCACGACTGTAGGTCATGCTACTCATCTCCAGTTCCTTCTCTGTCTTAGGGTTCGTCCATGTTCCTGACATCACCTCTTTCCACTCCTCCTCTTTCTTGTATTCGATAGTAATATCACCCGAGATGATACCATCCGACTGGTATTCGTACATGTGGTAGTAGTCGGTACCTTTGTACTGGGTGACGGTTCCTGCAATCATGATGGGTGCAGGATTCTTTGCCTTGGGATAGTAGATATAGCCGGCCACCACATTATCATCCGTTCTTTGGAAAACGATGTTGATGGGAATGCGTCCATCGAGCATGGCATCAAAGCGATGACAAGGATAGTTCAGCAGTCCGCTGAAATCCACATATTCCTCATCTTCCATCGCCCATGTGTTCTCGAAATACTTCACCAGCTTGTTCCCCTTCCATCGGTAATAAGTGGAGACCCTGTGATCAGGACCCGCACTCAACACGGTACTGATACATTTCTTCTCCGAATCACACATCGGCTCACCAATACCAGAGAAGTTCTCAGCCTCAACAAAACCATGCTGTTGCTGATCCCATAGCAGTGCTTCATGCCACGTATTATTGGCAAAGCCACCCATATAGCCCAGGTAAATGTCGGCATCAGGATAACCGTCGAAGTTCAGATCCTCTTCAGACACCGTTCCGATAAGCTCAGCCATATCCTCAGGAACAGGGGCAGGTAACTCAAGCGTGTACTCCTTGACGAGCTGGTTGCCCACATAGGCACCCATCTTCACATGCGAGATCTCCCCATCGGCATTCTTCACCTTGGTATTCTTGAACGAGAACTCACTCCGTTCATGACGGGTAGTCTGTGCCATGACTGCAAGACCAGCTACTACCATCATACCAAAAACCAACAATCTCTTCATGGTCTGTTATTATACCTTATTATATATCATATACAGTATGATCTCAGAATTCCCGATTCATCAGGAGGTGGAAGGCATTGGTAAGCTCAGCACCTATACGAATGGCGAAAGTAGGCTCAATCGTACGACTCGCGGAATTGATTTCATGCACCAGACCTTCCTCACCAGCCCCCTGCGCGTTGCTGCCGAAGTACATACGGGTCTCTTCGTCCTTGCCACTCTGGTTATTCTTCTCATAATAGAACACCAAGTCACCCTCCTTATCGTACAGGAACTCCTGATAGTAGGTATGGGCAGCTACGTTATAGCTATTGGTGATAAAGTAAGGCGTGAAGAAATAACGTCCCAGGTTCTCATCCTCCTGCAGCGTATAGTAGTAATGGGTGACACACTTCCCTGGTCCGCTACCCGGCAACATATAGTTACTGTTCACGACGGTTTCATTGGCAGGGGTACCTTCCTTGGCTTTCTTCTCACTGTTGGCGATGTCCTGTTTAGCCTGTGTGTATAGTTTGCGGATCTCTGCCACACGCGCCTTGGCTGCGGGTGATGACTGTGCTCCTGCTGTTAACAGACAGCAGAGGCCAATGGCGATTAGGAATGTTCTCTTCATATCCTTCATTTTGATTGTTATTGTGTTGACTGCAAAAATACAAAAAAAAAGCCGCCCGACAAAATCGGACGGCAATTTTTTATGATATTCGCCTATCGCTTATTTCTTATTTCTTATTTCAACTCTGCGAGGTACTTGATAGTACGAACCATCTGAGAAGTGTAAGAGTTCTCATTGTCGTACCAAGCAACAACCTGTACGAGAGAGTTGCCATCACCGATCTTGCTTACCATAGTCTGGTTAGCATCGAACAGTGAACCGAACTTCATACCGATGATGTCGCTAGAAACCAGCTTCTCCTCTGTGTAACCGAAGCTCTCGTTCTGAGCAGCCTTCATAGCAGCGTTGATACCCTCAACAGTAACCTCACCCTTAACAACAGCGTGCAGGATAGTGGTAGAACCTGTAGGAGTCGGAACGCGCTGAGCAGCACCGATGAGCTTACCGTTCAGCTCGGGGATAACCAGACCGATAGCCTTAGCAGCACCAGTTGAGTTAGGAACGATGTTCTGAGCACCAGCACGAGCGCGCTGAACATCACCCTTGCGCTGAGGACCGTCGAGAATCATCTGGTCGCCAGTGTAAGCGTGTACAGTTGTCATGATACCGCTCTGGATGGGAGCGAAGTCGTTCAGAGCCTTTGTCATCGGAGCCAGACAGTTAGTGGTGCAAGAAGCAGCAGAGATAACAGTGTCGGCAGGAGTCAAAGTCTTGTGGTTTACATTGTAAACGATAGTAGGCAGATCGTTGCCAGCAGGAGCAGAGATAACAACCTTCTTAGCACCAGCCTTGATGTGTGCAGAAGCCTTCTCCTTAGATGTATAGAAACCTGTGCACTCCAGAACAACGTCTACGTCGAGCTCACCCCAAGGCAGCTCAGCAGCGTTAGGAACAGCATAGATTGTGATCTCCTTACCATCAACGATGATAGAGTTCTCTGTTGCCTCAACAGTGTGCTTGTTCTCGCCGAACTTGCCAGCGAAACCACCCTGTGCTGTGTCATACTTCAGCAGGTGAGCAAGCATTTTGGGACTTGTCAAGTCGTTGATAGCGATTACTTCATAACCTTCAGCCTCGAACATCTGACGGAAAGCGAGGCGACCAATACGGCCGAAACCGTTAATAGCTACTTTTGTCATTTTTTTGTTTATTATTAAAAGGGTTAAAAATTATCCTTCATTATTATCCATTTTATACACGAAAACCGATCAAAATATGCCGAAAAGTAAGATTTTTCGTGCTTTCTTCACATTTTTTTCTTATTTCGAGCGCAAAGTTACGAATATTTTTCTATATTTGCATCAGATTTCTATCTTAAATAATATAAAAAGATTGAAGATTATGTGCGTTGGTTGAAAAAACTGACGCAGATCAAGTGGATTGCAAGATGTAGTTTACAATTTTATACATTAAACTTTTAAGATTATGGGATTTATTAAAGAATTCAAAGAGTTTGCCATGAAAGGCAACGTGATGGACATGGCAGTCGGTGTAATCATCGGCGGCGCGTTCGGAAAGATTATCAGCTCATTGGTTGATGATGTGTTAATGCCATTAATCGGTTTGTGTACAGGTGGTGTTGACTTCACTGGCCTTGTTGCTAAGTTTGGAGATGCTGAATTGAAGTATGGTGTATTCATCCAGAATGTCATCGACTTCTTGATTGTGGCTCTGTGTATCTTCTTAATGATCAAGGCTATGAACAAGCTCACCAAGAAGAAGGAAGAGGAGCCTGCTCCTGCTCCGGAGCCACCAGCAGAAGAGAAACTGCTCACTGAGATCCGCGATTTACTGAAGAATAAATAATAAAATAAAAAGCCGTTCTGTTTAGAACGGCTTTTTTGTAAGCTAACGAACGATCCTTTTCTTCAGTGCTACCAGCGCTGCGCGGTGTTTCCTTCCCACCGTCTCTCCTATCCGTATCATCTCATCGATACTCTTCTTTCCGAAGCTGGTGGCGCCATAGCCGGCGAGGTTCGGGTTGATATGCACATCCACCATCTTGACGTTCTCGTTGTATTTCTTCCAGTCGGGCCGTGATACTGCCCAGTCGAGAATTCCCCCGATACCTGTAACCTCCTTCAGGGAGAAGTCGCGTGTCTCATGTTTGTTCTGCGTCAAGTCGATGGCCACCACCACATCAGCCCCCATCGCCTTCACCACATCCACGGGCAGGTTGTTCAGCATACCGCCGTCAACAAGCATCTTTCCGTCGATCTCCACAGGCTTGAAAGCACCTGGAATGGCCATGCTGGCCCGCATACATTTCGACAGATAGCCGCTGCTCAACACCACCTCCTGCTGGTTTTTCATATCCACCGCCACACAACGGAACGGAATGGGAAATGTGGAGAAGTCAACCGAGTCTTTCACCCCCGTGATACTATCGAACAGTTCCACGATATGATCACCGCGGATTGCCCCGAAATTCGGATCCTCCTTCTTACTGTTTTTCCGGGAAACAGGGAAGCCCAACACATACACCACCCCATCTTCCTCACTGATCACCTTCCCTTCATGGCGTTGCTCACGGTCGGCCAACAGGTTCAGCCACTCCTGCGAACGAAACATCTTTTCAAGTTCGGCTGAACGGTAGCCCAAGGCATACAAGCCCCCAACAATAGAACCGATGCTGGTGCCTGCGATATAGTCGATGGGCAGTCCCACCTCCTCTATCACCTTCAGTACCCCTACCTCGGCAGCACCTTTCGCGCCACCTCCGCCAAGTACCAATCCAACCTTTAGTCGTTGTGCATCTTGTGAAAAGGCACACTGAGCAATAGCAACGACAAAAAGAAGCGACAGGGTGAGTCGCTTCCATATACGCTTTTTCATCGGATCATCAATCATCCGTGAAATCAGTCACGGCATTCAGGATTCCCTGAAGGATACCATTCAGCTCATTACCGAAGCCCTTCACCTTGTCAACAATGCCGTTCTTCACGCCCTTGGCCATATAGCCGGCACACTTTCCTTCGAGCACGCCGATCTTTTTCTTCTGCTCAGGGGTATAGTCAAACTCGTGCTTCTTAATATCACGGCGAATATCGAGGAATTCCTCACCTGCATCCCGCCAATCGTTCACTGTATAGTACTGACTGTTGTCGCGCAGTTCGTACGAGAATTTCTCCAAACGATTGATGGCTTGCAACTTCGTGGAACAGGAACTCAGTGTCATGACAAAGCACAAGGTCATGGCAGCTGCCGCAATCATAGTCTTTATTTTCATCATCACATTATTGTTTTAGACGCCGCAAAAATAAACAAAAAACGCCAATCAGCCACGCAACACCGTTTTATTTATATTTATTTAAGGTTATTGATTTAGATTAATCCTTTAGCCCTTTATCGCAAAAAGAGGGGGAGAAAACGAGGAATGTCGAAGGGAAGTAGTACCTTTGCAGCGTTTTTAGGATATATATAGGATAACAGAAGATGACAACGACAGAACGAATTGCAGGATTCGCACGTCCTGCCTTTAAGCCGAAGATGGTGTCGGCAATCAAGAATTACAACAGAAAAACATTCATGGCCGACCTCATGGCCGGTATTATCGTAGGAATTGTAGCACTTCCCTTGGCCATTGCTTTCGGCATTGCCTCTGGGGTTTCACCCGAAAAGGGCATCATCACCGCTATTGTGGCCGGACTGATGATTTCTCTCTTCGGTGGCAGTAAGGTGCAGATTGGCGGACCTACGGGCGCCTTCATCGTCATTGTATATGGCATCATCCAGCAATATGGTATGCAAGGACTCACTATTGCCACGCTCATGGCAGGTGTGTTCCTCATTCTGTTAGGTATCCTCCATTTAGGAACCATCATCAAATACATCCCCTACCCCATTGTGGTGGGCTTCACCAGCGGTATTGCCGTTACTATTTTCACCACGCAGATCAAGGATTTGTTGGGTATGCAGATGACTGAAGTACCCAGCGACTTCATCGAGAAGTGGATAGCCTACATTAGTCATATCGGTCAGATTGACCTTTGGAGCGCCTTGGTGGGTATCAGCAGCGTGGTACTCATCGGATTATGGCCCACCCTCACCCAACGCATTGATAGCTCATCACGACTTTCTGCCTTGAAGAAGATTCCTGGTTCGCTGGTAGCTATTATCTTGATTACTGTGGTTGTATTACTGCTGAAGAACTATGCTGGAGTAACCACCATCGAGACCATTGGCGACCGCTTCAGCATCCAGTCGTCTCTGCCCGAGGCCACCATGCCCGCATTGTCGTGGGAGGTGATTAAAGGACTCGCAGGACCTGCCATGACCATTGCCATCTTAGGAGCCATCGAATCACTGCTTTCTGCCACCGTGGCCGATGGTGTTATAGGCGATCATCATGATTCCAATACCGAGCTCATCGGACAAGGTATTGCCAACATCGCATCGCCTATTCTGGGTGGTATTCCTGCTACTGGCGCCATTGCCCGTACCATGACCAATATCAACAACGGCGGCAGGACCCCTGTGGCAGGAATCATTCATGTGGCCGTACTTCTTCTCATCTTCCTTTTCCTCATGCCGTTGGCACAATATATCCCCATGGCTTGTCTGGCTGGCGTACTCGTGGTGGTGAGCTACGGCATGAGCGGCTGGCGTTCCTTCCTGGCTATGATGCGTAACCCCAAGAGCGATGTAACCGTATTGTTGCTCACCTTCTTCCTCACCATCATCTTCGACCTTACCATCGCTATTGAAGTAGGACTGATATGTGCCTGTCTGCTGTTTATGCGACGGATGGCTGAAACCACTGAGGTACGCGCCATTATCGACGAGATTGACCTGAACGAGGATGCAGATATGGAGAAGGGCAACCTGGAGCACCTCACCATTCCCGAGCATGTGGAAGTATATGAGATCAACGGACCTTATTTCTTCGGCGCAGGAAACCGTTTTGAGGACATCATGGCCCGTTATGGTCAGCGCCCCAAGGTACGAATCATCCGCATGCGTAAGGTACCATTCATCGACTCCACCGGTCTGCACAACCTGGAGAACCTCTGTCTGATGAGTCAGAAAGAGGGCATCATCATCGTACTCTCAGGTGTGAACCCCAAGGTAGAATCCGTCTTGAAGAACAATGGCTTCAACCAGCTGTTAGGCGAGGAGAACATCTGTAATCACATCGATCTGGCGTTGGCGAGAGCGAAAATGTTAAGTGAACAGTGAATAGTGAATAGTGAATAATTTGCTACCGCTGTGGCCATAGTTCATGTAGTTTGTTCCAAGTGGCTTTGCGCCAATCACCATTGCGGCAGCAAATTATTCACTATTCACTATTCATTATTACCTATCTTCCCCTTGGGGAAGACTAAATGATTTCCCTCCCAAACGGCGTGAGGGCAAGGTGTGCCATTTTGAAATGCTGCTTACCGAAGGGAATGCCTAAGATGGTGATGTAAAGCAGCACCCCGAAGAAGATATGGGTGAGCCATATCCATACACCGCCCACAAAGAACCAGATCACGTTCATCACGGTGCTCAGACAGCCTGGCTGCCCTTCCTTCGCCCTCACCTTCGAGCCGAAGGGCCATAGGCAGAACACCCCTAACTTGATCGACTGCAGTCCGAACGGAATGCCAATAATGGTGATGAACATGGCGATACTGGCCACAAAATACTCTATGGCGGTCTCTAAACCGCCAAAGAGTAACCATAAAATGTTTCCTAATATTTTCATACTATAAATTTGCCGTTGGCAAAATTACTACTTTTCTTTGAAAAGGACGAAACTTCTTACCCTCTTTTTCTCTGGCGCAGAGAAAAGAGGCAAAAGAGACATCCACCTACCCCCATCCCCTCCCTATATGGAGGGGCTCAACCGCTCCTACTCGTCGCTCATTCATTAAGGTAAGCTCGCCCCATCAAAGGGGCGGCTTGTATTTCTTTTCGGCTTACGCCAGTGCCTTGGCACCAGTCATCATTACGGAAGCCGCTCGGCTCCCCACCCCTCAAGGGGCGGGTCCTGGCAAGGGGGGCGGGGTTCTATCAGAATTTGATTTTCCGCCCGTTTTGTATATAGATCTGACCCTTTACGGGATGACTTACGCGCTGACCATTCAGGTTGTACAACGGCAATGACTTGTCAATTCCCAATTCTCCATTGTCAAGGGAATTGATGTCGGTGGAGATACCACCACTACGCTGAATAATCATCGGATTGCCAATAACCATATGTTTTTGGCGATCAAACTTCCCACTGGTCATTATACAATCTTTCAGTTTGAGACTGAAGATATCATTCACACTTGGACTCGATGTGACTTTTGATGTCACTGTACAATTTGCATTGAAAAAGCCCAAATGGCAATTGTAGGTTACACCAATGTATGAGCCTTCAATACCCGTAGAGCCAGACACTATCAAATCCACATTGTCCACTATCAGGCCTGCATTATGTCCTAATTTGATTCCAATTCTCCTCGTACTTCCAATCGTCAATTTTCCTGGGCCTTCAATCGTCACATTTGCTATGTCTGATGTAAACGCATTACCTAATTCGTTCTTCACCTTACACTCTCCATTCACTTTGATAAGCAAGTTATTAGGTGCTGTTGAGGCAATATTGATTGAAGACACATCGGCACCGATCAGTGTCAATATATTAAGATCATCATCATAATTCACTGTTTCATTGCCCAACACATCATACTTGTTGACAAATGTTACGGCCTTACCACTCACCGTGATTCCATAGCTTACCGCTGTCAGATAACCAGGTTTACCGTTCAAGCCGTCGACAATAGCGTACTCCTTGTCCAAATGGTTTTCATCATAGCGCGTTCCTGTGCCACCAACAATGTTGGTGCAACCGTAGAACATATTATCAGATGATTCCACGTTTGTCGTGTTCCAATTTACACCCACAGTTATTGTCGTCAGATTGGTGCAATCCTCGAACATGCAATGCATTTTAGATACGTTTCGAGTGTCAAAGTTAACCAAATAAAGGTTTGTCAGGCCACTGCAGCGGTCGAACATAAGAGACATTGTCGTCACGTTTTGCGTATCAAAACCACTCACATCAAGTTCAGTCAGACTACTGCAATTATAGAACATTCCACTCATATTCTCCACCGAACTGGTATTAAGGTATTTAATGTCAACAATCTCAGTCAAGGAAGGCTGATTATAGAACCAATCAAAAGTGGATAATGGTTGAACATTCTGGAAAGAACTGGTAAACACAACCTTCTGAATAACTTTAGGATTACTAAAATCAATCCATCCAGGAGCCGTAGCACCTTCATTCAAATAATATCCATTCTCTCCATATATGCTCTTATTAGAGTCATAGCAGAAAGTAAGGGTTTTAGCCTGTGGGTCATACACAGCATAAGCCTCTGGTGGTGCAGCTGTTAGATAACCAGGGGCAGATTCTCCGCCATCAATGTGAGCGTACTCCTTGTCCACTTTACCAGAATTATAAGTTGTTCCTGCGCCGCCAACAAGACTATTACAAGTAGAGAACATATTGAAAGATAATCTCACATTATTTGTATTCCATCCGGTTGATACTGTTATAGTTGTAAGATTTGCACAGGAGTTGAACATGTATCTCATGTCCTGCACATTACTAGTGTTGAAGCTTCTCAAGTCAAGGCTTGTCAGAGCGGCACATCCATTAAACATCCATTGCATATCTTCAACCTTACTGGTGTTGAAAGAACTGATGTCAAGGCTCTTTAGCCTGTCGCAAAAAGCAAACATGTATTTCATATCAACCACATTACTGGTGTTGAAGCTTCTCAAGTCAAGGCTTATCAAACTACGACAATCATAGAACATATTATTCATATTCGTCACGTCACTGGTATTCAGATTATCCAAACCCTCTAAAGAACCAAGTGACGTCAAGTTGTAAAACCACTTGCATGTTGTAGTTGGCCGTACATTTTTGAATGTCACATCAAACACTACTGTTTCAATAGTCTTCTTTTCAAGCCATCCAGGTGCATTATCACCTTCATTCAAATTGTAAGCTTTACCTCCATACGAACTCTTGCTGGAATCATAGCGGAACGTGAGGGTTTTACCATCATCGCTTAACACGGCATAAGCCTCTGGTAGAGTAGCTGACAGATAGCCTGGATTAGATGGTCTTCCATCAATGTGGGCATACCCCTTATCCAAATGGTTTTCATCAAATATTGTTCCTGCGCCTCCTATGATACTGGTGCAACCTGAGAACATATAATCAGAAGAAGTCACGTGCTCAGTTGACCAGTTTTCCCCAACGATAATGGTTTCTAGCTCCAGGCACCATCCAAACATAGACTGCATATCAGTTACAGACTTGGTGTTAAAACTGCTTAGATCCAGTGTTTTCAACGAGGAGCAAGAAAGAAACATGTTAGACATGTTCGTCACTTTACTGGTATTAAAGCCACTAAGGTTGATTTCTGACAGCTTATAACAACTTGCAAACATGAAAGTCATGTTCGTCACTTCACTGGTATTAAGATATTCAAGGCCGATAATAGAAGAAAGATTATTCATGCCCTCAAACCAAAACCATGTTGAAGTTAGCCGTGCATCTTCGAAGGATTCTTCAAACACAACTGTCTCAACGGTTCTTGAAGAAGATGTCCACGTTGGGAAACTACTGTTCACATCGTAAGTATTACTCCCATTCCTGTTCGAGTCATAACGGAAAGTGAGGGTCTTACCATCGTCGCTTAACACAGCATAAGTCTCCTTAGCCATTACTGTCGTACCCATAAACATCGCTACGAGTGCGATGAACATTGTGATAAATCGTTGTTTCGTTTCCATGATTTATAGTTTTTTGTTTATTTATTCAAGAAGCAAGAGGCAAGAGGCAAGAGAAATGTACAGAGTTACAGTATCTCTCATCTTTCATCTATCATCTCTTAATGTTTAATGTACCACGGCCTTTTTGCCGTTGTGAATATACACGCCCTTCTTCGCAGGTTTCCCACTCCGCTTCCTACCATCAATCGTGTACCAATCGTCACTTGTCACTTGATACTTGTTACTTGTAACTTGATCGATGTCGGTGGAGATGACGTTCTTTTCCCTGCCAATCTTCAACACGTTTGAGGCGATTCGCTTGTTCTTGCTATCGAACGATACGTTGTTGTTGATGTAGCATCTGGATATGAAGAAATTATTGACATTGGAAACCACATAACCACTTTCGCATGTCGCCGTGCCTTCAGCATTGGTGAAAGACAGGGTCTTCACGTCCTTGAAACCTCCAGTCTTGCCCTGCACACTAAAGTCCACATCCTTTATTTCCAAATAAGAACCATCATCTGCCTTGACTGCCGGTCCGTTTTTGCTGTTGATAACCAGTGTTCCCGTACCAGTTATCGTACACTGTCCCCTTCCCTGATAATCAAATGCAGGTATACCTTCTTCTTCCGTAACGAAATAGAAGGCATCTGTCACAATGATATCCAAAAACGGTGCCGTACAACGCAAGGCTGAGTTGTTAGAATATGATGGAATTGTTCCCGTCAGTGTCAGTTTTTTCATAGAGTAAACATCTTCCGAACTAATCTGGACAGGCATTAAATCACTTAAAAGAGGTGTCAGTTCCCAAGCAGAGCTCATATGATACCCGGCAATCCACAACGGGTAGTACTCACCAATCATCAGAATCTCTTTCAGCGGACTGCCGCCCATATAGAGAGTATGTTCGGATGAGTTAAAAGATATCGGGGAGCCATCATACAAGGAAACATATTCCAAACCGCTGCCTAAAGTGATGGATGACATGTTGTTCACCACCTTCCCGCTACATAAACCACCAAACGAGGCACCGTTGTCGAAGACAAGGGCCGAAGAGGTGGTGGGCCCGCTAAACAAACTACCATTTGCTATTGTTGCCCTGGTCTTCTTGTTATTGAACGTCAGCGTCTTGTAAACGTTTATGGAATTTGCACCTTCCATCACCAGTTTGTTTTCGGTATCTCTCCAGTCCTCAATGGTAGTGTTTCCATATAGAATCATCGGGTTCGCGTTGCTCTTAATGGTACAATTGCCTTTTATCTGAATGGTGAGCCCGTCAATACCATTCGACGAGTTACTACCGTTCTTGATTCCTGCATTACCAACCACATCGATGGTTGCGTCATTGAGGAACAGCAGCTTGTCGTTCGGTTTGTATTGGGCATATCCACTTTCAAAAGTAATACCACCTTGATTCAACTCTGTCACCTGTGTACCACCTATCCAGAGGTCGTAGGTGATAAGCCTCCTTAGGTAGCCGGGGTTGGAGGGGCCACCATCGATATGCGCATAATCTTTCCCGACATGCGCACTTGAGTACGTTGTTCCTGAACCTCCAACTATATTTACACAGCCCGAGAACATATATATGTCTTCTGTAACATTTGCTACCGTCCATTCGCTACCAACAATGATGGATTCCAACGCTTTACAGCCCCTAAACATAGATGGCATCATTTCTACTTTACTAGTATTAAAACTCTGCAGATATACTTTTTTCAGTTTGGTGCAACCATTAAACATATTACCCATGTTTGTTACTTTGCTGGTATCGAATGAAGAAAGGTCTAACTCTGTCAAACTTGAACACTGGTAGAATAAGTCCAAGAAACTTGACACCCCACTGGTAACCATCCGGCTCACGTCAAGATCTACGAGGGAACTACAACCGTGAAACATATAGTTCATTTTGAGAAGCTGGCTGCTCGTACTTGCCATCTTCAACGTTTTCAAATCAGAACAAAGATAAAACATTTTTTCTGCGTCCTTCAGACTGCTCATGTCCTTACTGCTCAAATCGAGCGAAATGAGCGATTTACAATTGAAAAAAGCAGCATCGGCAACGACCACCTGACTCATGTCAAAATACTCCAGGCCCTCAATTTCTTTCAGGTTCGTCCAACCTTCAAACATGCATTCTATGTTGACAAAATGAGCTGTTGTGAAGGATTGGTGAAAGACGGCTTTTTCCACAGATCCAGCTACTTCGCTTGAAAACGGCAACACCCTATCCGTACCTAAATAATATGGATCTAAACAATGACGAAGGTGAAAATATGCTATCGTTCCACCATAATCTTGAGAAACATAGTCAGCATCCATAAATGTTACCGTCTTGTTGGTCTCATTATACACAGCACAGTATTCCTTATCAGCTGCATTGACAGTAACCACACACATCATCATGACGGCCATAAAGGCCATGCGCTGCAAAATTGTTAAGTATCCTTTCATCTTGTCGTAGTTTTCTGAGGTTAGAAATTCATCTTTATTTATTCGGTACAAAGTTACGAAAAAATCTTTATACTACCAAATTTGAGGGGCTGTACAGTGTGAAAATCCTTTAATAAAGGAAGATTTAACTGTTAAAAAACACTGAACGCCGTAGACGCTATCAGCGTTTGACGTTCCCGCTGTCAGAGAATGACGTTCTCACTATTAGCGTTTGAGGCACTTTCAACAAGAAACTGCCATAGTTTTCACCAGAAACTGCCATAGTTTATAGCGCAAAGTGCCATAGTTAGCAAAGCATGGGATTTATAGGAGCGAACAAACAAACGAACGAACAGTTCGAACGCCACGAAAACTGTCAACCGAAATCAGGAAAAGACACAAAAATGTTTCATGTTTCATGTTTCATGTTTCATTAAGCACCTTCCATATATGGATAATGGAGGTTATATTATATATATAATATATATATTATATATTAATATAAATAATATATACTTATAATATATAACTATTTTCTTCATCTCAACCTATCGGAACCACCTTAATGAAACATGAAACATGAAACATGAAACAAATTGTGTGTTCGTTCGTTTGTTTGTTTGTTCGCGCCAATGTTTTTTTCGGTCCCGCTGATTTTTTTGATTTTTTCAGTCCCGCTGTGTTTTTTTGATTTTTTCGGTCCCGCAGAACCAAAAAAAATAGTTCTGCGGGAAATAATAAAAGTACTTTCGCTCGGAAAAGAAAAACGGTCTTTTCTTTTGCTTTTCGCTCGGTTTGCACTACCTTTGACTTCGTCGAAGGTAGGCTGCACCTCGGAAAAGAAAAGAAAATTGTTTTTTTCTTTGCTTTTCGCTCGGTTTGCACTACCTTTGCAAAGGACTTCTAACTTGTTATCAAATATGGAATTCGAGATCAACGATTGTAAAGACTACGAAGTGGCAAAAGAACTCATTCGTGAGTATTCAACAATAAAAGGTGCAGAACAGTGTTTTGTGTCTCTAAATAAAGAACTGGCCGATTTAGATGCCTTTTATCAGGGCGGTGCTTTACTGATTGGTTATGAACACATGATTCCGGTGGCCACCATCGCCATCAGGAAGGTAGATGACCACACTTGTGAAGTGAAACGACTTTACATCAAACCCGATTACCGCGGGAAAGGCTATTCACGGCTAATGGTTGAAACCATGCTGAAAAGAGCAAAGGATTTAGGCTTTAAGGAAGCCTGTCTGACGACCAAGCCCGCAGTGATGGGCGTTGCCTACAACCTCTACAAACGCATGGGCTTTGAAGAGATGGGGAACAATGAAGGAACAGTATCAATGAAGATCGCTTTATAGCATGAAACATAAGATATTATTTGTATGTCATGGAAATATCTGTCGCAGTCCGATGGCAGAGTTTGTAATGAAAGATCTTGTCAAACAAGCAGGATGCGAAGAGGACTTCTATATAGAATCGGCTGCCACCTCCACCGAGGAAATCGGTAACGAGGTATATCCGCCGGCCAAAAGGAAACTGGCCGAGCACGGCATTGGCTGCAAGGGCAAGACGGCCCGGCAGATGACACGGAAAGACTACGAGCGCTTTGACCTGCTGATCGGTATGGACACCTGGAACATCCGTAATATGACGCGCATCTGCGGCGGCGACCCCGAGGGGAAGATCCAGATGCTACTCGACTTCACCAACCGCCCTGGTGATGTGGCCGACCCGTGGTACACGGGGAATTTCGAGGCGACATGGCGTGATGTGTTGGAGGGATGTACATGTCTGTTGAGAATTTTGTCAAAAAATAAATCGTAATTTATTTTGTATTTCTCTCACTTAATCGTATCTTTGTACCCAGAAAAAACTTATCCTTATGAAAACGAATAAAAACAACCCTATTAGCCGTCGTGATTTCATCAAGAAACTTGGTATCGGCACCGCCTCTACTGCTGCCCTGATGGTAATGGAGCCTTTCAGTATGATGGCCAAGAAGCAAGATGGCAATACGCCTGTGGTTGATAACAAGATGACCTACCGCGTTAACCGTCGCTCTGGCGACAAGGTGAGTCTGCTGGGATTCGGTATGATGCGCCTACCCCGTAATCAGGAGGATGTGAACCAGTTGGTTGACTATGCCCTCGCCCATGGTGTGAATTATTTTGACACTGCACCTGCATACGGTCGTTCGGAAGAAGCTACAGGTATCGCCCTGAAGCGTCATCCCCGTAACCAGTACTATATCGCCACGAAGATGTCGAACCAACGGTCGTTCGGCTTCGAAGAGTGTAAGCGGATGTACGAGCGCTCGTTTGAGCGGTTGCAGATCGACTATATCGACTACTACCTGATGCACAGCATCGGTGGCAGCGGTATGGATGAGTTCAACAGGAGATTCATCGACAACGGACTGCTCGACTTCCTCGTGGAAGAGAAGAAGGCAGGACGCATCCGTAACCTCGGATTCTCCTACCACGGTAATGTGGAGGTGTTCGACTGGCTGCTCGACCATGATGATAAATACCATTGGGACTTCGTGCAGATCGAGCTGAACTATGTTGACTGGCGGCACGCTTCGCTGGGTAATGGCGGGTGGAAGAAGGATGCTGACGCTGAATACCTGTATAACAAGCTGGAGAAGACCGGTATCCAGGCGGTGGTGATGGAGCCCCTGCTGGGCGGTCGTCTGGCTAACGTTCCCGAGGAGTTCGCAGAGCAGCTGAAGGCACAGCGACCCAATAACAGCATCGCCTCATGGGCGTTCCGCTGGGTGGGTACGCTTCCTAATATCCTTACCGCGCTGAGTGGTATGAACAACATGGATCATCTGATTGATAATGTGAACACGTTCTCGCCGCTGGATCCCTGTACCGAGCAGGAGAAGGCGCTGCTGGCAAAGATTGCCGACGGCATGAGTGGCTATCCCATCATCCCCTGTACGGCCTGCAGCTACTGTATGCCGTGCCCGTACGATGTGGATATCCCCAAGAACTTTGCCTATTATAACGAGGCCGTGAACACGAAGCTGTTGCCGCTGCCGGATAAGACAGCAGCCGACTATGCCAGCAGGCGGAAGACCTTCGTGACTGGCTATAAGAAGGCCATCGACGAGAAAGCATGGGCCAGTCAGTGTATGGACTGCGAGGAATGTCTGAAGAAATGTCCGCAGCAGATCCGCATTCCCAACCAGATGGCACGAATTGTGGAACTAATAAGAGAATAAAATAACAATTATGAAAAGAATTATCACTATCGTACTCATGTTGCCCCTTGCCGCGATGGCATGGGCACAAAGTGTTTCGGCGCTCGATCTGCTCAAGGCTGATCCAAGAAGAGCCTACGGAACCGACTATCCTTATTCATTTACAACCAAGCAGCTAACCAAGGCACCGAAGGGTTACAAGGCGTTCTACCTGAGTCATTACGGTCGTCATGGCTCGCGCTACTACTGGAACGCGAACCTGTACAGGGAAATGGAAACCCTGCTCACGGCCCAGCACGAGAAGAAGAACCTCACTGCTGCAGGCGAGGCTTTCTATCAGAAGTTCATGGTGGCCAAGGATGAGCTGGCTAACGGTGTGAGCGAGCTGAGCGACCTGGGATGGGAGCAGCATCAGCAAATTGCACGGAAGATGTATAACACCTTCCCCGATATCTTCAAGAAGGGCGGTAATGTGTATGCCATCTCCTCGCTCACAGGTCGTTGTGTGTTGAGCATGGCTTCGTTCTGCTCGGAGCTCACGCAGTGTAATCCGAAAATCGAGATCCGTCAGGAGTCGGCTCGTAAGGTGCTCGATGGCGTGAAGCCGGATGATAGGCAGAACCCCATCAGACACAAATACCCGAAGTCAAGACCGCGTTTCGAGGATAACCGCAAGCAGTTCCAGTTCAGCGACACCACCTTCCGTCAGAGAATCGTGGCCCGCGTATTCAACAGAACCGACAGTCTGTCGAACATCAACCACATCGGCAGTAACCTGATTAACCTCTATACCTCGCTGCCCAGCATCGGACATGAGGGCATGATGGGTAATATCATCACCGACGAGGAGATTGCAAGTCAGTGGGAGAATGATAACCTGGGTTCCTATACCTGGGTGTTCGAACCTCGCTACGACATGATTCCTATCCTGCAGGATATCATCAAGAAGGCCGACGCCGTACTGAACGGCAGTAGCGATAACATTGCCGACCTCCGTTTCGGACACGACACTTGTCTGGGACCGCTTACCGTGCTGATGGGCCTCAACGGCGCTGATAAAGACCCGGTGGATCCCTATGAGGTGAAGAACTGCTATCAGAACTGGGAAACCGGTAAGGCATCGAACCTCCAGGTGGTGTTCTACAAAGGAAAGAAGGGTCCTGATGACATCCTTGTAAAGTGCTTACTCAATGGCGAGGAGGTCACCCTACCCGTTCCCACCACCCAGGCACCTTATTATAAATGGTCTGATTTCCGCAAGTTCTACACCGACCGATGCAATAGCATTAAGGATGAGGGATGATCCATTTCGAGGAAGAATTTATTTCGAGGAAGGAGGAAGGACGAAGGAGGAAGGAGAAATGATTTGTGGAATGAGGAATGATAAAAGAGCAGCCGATTGGCTGCTCTTTTTGTGGTTTTGGGAAATCGTTATGATGTAATAACGGGATAACGAAAAGATGGGCAGAATAGGCTTAATTGGCTGAATAGGCTTAATGTAATGGGCATTATAAGATTTAATAGGGCCTGGCGTGAGCCGAAAAGAAAGACAAGCCGCCCCTTTGATGGGGCGAGCTTACCTTAATGAACGAGCGACGAGTAGGAGCGGTTAAGCCTCCCCCTATATGGGGAGGTTTGGAGAGGGTGGATGTTTCTTTTGCCTCTTTTCTTTGCGCCAAAGAAAAAGAGGGAAGAAAGTTTGTTTCTTTACAAAGAAAAAAATTATTTATAAAGAAACCTCTTTATACTCATTTTCGGCGTTTTCTCAAACGGCAAATCCATCATTTCCACCTTACTGATTCTACTATACACAGGCAGGGCCTTGTTGGCGGCTGCGCGGATCAGCTCGGGGATGCTGTTCCTAGATGCTGCATCCATATCTTCAGGAATGTCGGCATATACCAGTGCCACGAGTTTACCATTGCGGTCAACCACAATGGATTCAACCACATACGGACAGCCCGACAACACCGATTCCACCTCCTCGGGATAGATATTCTGACCCGATGAGTTGAGGATCATCGACTTGATGCGCCCACGGATGAAGATGTTTCCTTCATCATCAATCGTACCTAAGTCGCCTGTTCGGAACCACCCGTCATCAGTAAACGCCACAGCATTAGCTTCGGGGTTCTTATAATAACCAACGGTGATATTCCGTCCTCGTGCCTGAATCTCACCAGCCACATTCTTCGGATCGGTTGAATCGATCCTGATATCATGAACAGGCTTGCCGCATGAGCCTGGAACGAAATCGGTCCACCACTCCCAACCTAACAGCGGACAAGCCTCTGTCATACCGTAACCCACGGTAAAAGGCAGGCGCATCTTCTGGAAGCATTGCTCCACCTCGGGTTTCAAGGCAGCACCGCCCATGATGAAACAGCGCACCTTCCCACCGAATGCGGCTAACAGTTTCTTGCGCACAGTACTGTATATCAACTTGTTGACTCGCGGAATATTCAGCAGCATCCTCATCTTCTCCAGTGCCGGCTTGATGGAACTGGCATATACCTTTTCCATCACCAGCGGTACCGTAACCACCATATAAGGCTGCACATCCCGCATCGCCTTCAGAAGGGTTGTGGGCGAAGGTGTCTTACCTAAGAAATACACGGTAACGCCATCCACATTGGGATGGATGAACTCGATGGCCAGTCCGTACATATGGGCCATGGGGAGCATCGAGACGATGGTCTCACCCGGTTCGTTGGGGAAATGACTGTTGGCAAAATCGTCGGTATCGGAAAGGGCACCATAGGTGAGCATCACGCCCTTGGGGTTTCCAGTGGTTCCCGATGTGTAGTTGATGATGGCTAACTTATCCCAGTTCTTGGTGGAATAGGACACTTGCTCGGGCTTCATCCCCGACGGATGCTGCTGCAGGAAAAGGTTCTCCCTGTTCTCCCATGCTTGGGCCACCTGTTCATCACGATGCCACAACAAGGTACTGTCCTTCACATTGATGGCAGCCTTGAGCGCAGGCATCTGAGCAGGATTCAGCTTCTTCCAGATATCCTCATCCGTGAAAAGCATCACGCTATCTGAATGGTTCGTCAGGGCCGACACACTGTTGGGGTGGAAGTCGGCCAAGAGTGGAACAGCCACACAGCCGTTCACGTTGATGTCCCAGAAGGCAATGGCCCACCGGGCGGAATTACGGGCGCAGATAGCAATCTTGTTACGTTTGGTGATTCCGGATTCGTTCAGGAACAGCCGGAACATCTCAATGTGCTTCGCTAAGTCAGCATAGGTAAACGACTCCCCCTCGTAGTCGCACAGGGCCTTCTGGTCCCAGTGCTCACGGATGGTGTCCTCCAGTTTCTTCAGATAGTGTTTCATGGGTTACCGTTTTAGTATTCAATACTTTCTAAGATATTTTCTGCAAAGATAAAACTTTTTTACTAACCCACAAAGTTTTTGAGCAAATAATAAGCGCAAGCCGTTTCCGACTTGCGCTTTTCTTTCTTTATTCCCATTCAATAGTTCCTGTGGGTTTCGGGGTGAGGTCGTAGAGTACACGATTCACACCGGGAACCTCAGTAATGATGCGCTGGGTGATGTGATGCAGAAGGGGATAAGGAATCTCCTCGATGGTTGCGGTCATGGCATCTCGTGTGTTCACGGCACGGATAATGACGGGCCAATCCCAACTGCGCTTGTTGTCCTTGACACCAGTGGATTTGTAGTCGGGCACGATGGTGAAATACTGCCATACCTTGCCTTCAAGACCGTTCTTGGCAAACTCCTCACGCAGGATAGCATCCGACTCACGCAGGGCTTCGAGACGATCACGGGTAATGGCACCAGTGCAACGAACGCCCAAACCGGGTCCTGGGAATGGCTGACGGAATACCATGTTATCGGGCAAACCGAGTTCCTTACCAACTACACGCACCTCATCCTTGAAGAGCAGCTTGATGGGCTCAACCAACTCGAAATTCAGATCTTCGGGCAGACCGCCTACGTTGTGGTGTGACTTAACAGGACCGGATTCAACGATGTCGGGATAAATGGTTCCCTGAGCCAGGAAACTGATACCTTCCTGCTTACGGGCTTCTTCCTCGAATACACGAATGAACTCAGCACCGATAATCTTACGCTTCTGCTCAGGATCGGAAATGCCTGCCAGCTTGTCGAGGAACCTATCGGTAGCATCTACATACACCAGATTAGCATCCAACTCATCGCGGAATACGCGTACCACCTGCTCGGGTTCGCCCTTGCGCAGCAGACCGTGATTCACATGAACAGAAACCAGTTGCTTGCCCACGGCTTTGATAAGGAGGGCAGCCACTACGGATGAGTCAACACCGCCTGAGAGAGCAAGAAGCACCTTCTTGTCACCAATTTGAGCACGCAGCTCACGAATCTGTTCTTCAATAAATTTCTGGGCCAAGGCTGGAGTGGTAATGCGCTCCATGGAGGCCGGACGTACGTTTCCTGTTGTCATAATTATGAGTATATTGTTTAATGATTTATCCGGTAACCTTATTGCTATCTACTCTCCTCCCTTTAGGGAGGGGCCGGGGGGTGGGTCTTATTTAGGGCCAGTGGTGGATCTTACTCCCACTCGATGGTCGAAGGGGGCTTGGAAGAGATATCGTAGCAAACTCGGTTAACACCACGCACCTTATTGATAATCTCGTTAGAGACCTTCGCCATGAAGTCGTAAGGCAGATGAGCCCAATCGGCAGTCATAGCATCGGTAGAGGTTACGGCACGAAGGGCTACTGGGTGCTCATAGGTGCGCTCATCGCCCATCACACCAACGCTGCGGACCTTACTGAGCAGGATGACACCTGCCTGCCAGATCTGGTCGTATAACGAAACTTCGACTTCGTCGGAGTTGACAGTTGACAGTTGACAGTTGACAGTTGGCACGCCTGCTTGCAAAACTCGACGTGCCTCTTCTCCTGAGAGTTTCACCTTATATTCCCTGAGTCCGCGGATATAGATATCATCGGCATCCTGCAAGATACGCACCTTTTCTGGTGTGATGTCACCTAAGATACGGACAGCCAAGCCAGGACCGGGGAAGGGATGACGGGTAATGAGATGCTCGGGCATTCCCAACTGACGACCCACGCGGCGCACCTCATCCTTGAACAGCCACTTCAGCGGTTCACAGAGCTGCAGGTTCATCTCCTTGGGCAGTCCGCCCACATTATGATGACTCTTGATGACCTTTCCTGTAATATTCAGACTCTCAATACGGTCGGGGTAGATCGTTCCCTGAGCAAGCCACTTCGCATCGGTGATTTTCTTGGCCTCAGCATTGAATACTTCCACGAAATCACGACCGATGATCTTGCGTTTCTGCTCGGGGTCACTTACTCCTGCGAGATCGGCAAAGAACTTCTCTGAAGCATCTACACCAATCACGTTCAAGCCCAGCACCTTATAGTCATCCATCACCTGCTGGAACTCATTCTTGCGCAACATTCCATGATCCACGAAGATACAGGTGAGGTTCTTACCGATGGCCTTGTTCAGCAGAACGGCAGCAACCGAAGAGTCAACACCGCCTGAAAGACCTAAGATAACACGGTCGTTACCCAACTGCGCTTTCAGCTCGGCTACCGTGGAATCCACGAACGAGGCAGCACTCCACTCCTGAGTGGAACCACAGATATCTACCACGAAGTTCTTGAGCAACTGTGTGCCTTGAAGGGTGTGGTAAACCTCGGGGTGGAACTGGACGGCCCAGACGCCTTTTGAACTTTGAACTTTGAACTTTGAACTTTGAACTTTTCCTGGAGCGCACCAGAATGCAGCATTCTTGACGTCTTTGGTGCTTCCGATAACTTGGAAGCCTTCGGGAATGGCGGTAATGGTGTCTCCATGACTCATCCATACCTGTGAGCCTTTTTCAAAGCCTTTGAACAGCGGATTACTGAGATCAATGGATTCCAGATGGGCACGACCATATTCTCTTGAATCGGTCTTCTCTACTTTTCCACCCAAGGTATGGGAAAGGAACTGTGCGCCGTAGCAAATGCCTAAAACGGGCAGACGACCGATAAACTGACTCAGATCTACCTTGAAGGCTTCGGGATCGTGTACGGAATAGGGGGAACCTGACAGGATCACACCAATAACTGAGGGATCATCTTTGGGGAACTTGTTGTACGGGAGGATTTCACAAAAGGTATCTAACTCACGTACTCGACGACCAATCAACTGGGTGGTCTGACTGCCAAAATCAAGAATGACAATTTTCTGTTGCATAAAATACCTAACCTTATTTTTGCGTGCAAAATTACTAATAAACGAGGACAATACAAAGAAAAAGCGTATTTTTGTTTTCAATTCCGACCGACGTACTTTGGACAGAGTCCTCTCCCACCTTTACGAAGACCACAAAAAGACTCTACAAGGGGCTATAATAATTATACAAAAACTCTACATCGACTATATTCACCCCCTAAGCGTAAAGTTGGTGTAAAGATTCTATTATTCTATTTATCAAATATTTAGCTAACATTACACAAATTACACAACCACAACATCATCATTTCAAAAACTCTATATGCTATTTTGTAGATTAAAAATAAATCACTATCTTTGTCGTCGTAAACCTCAACCTGTTTTGTATTATGTTTGGACGCAACAAAGTGAATCAGATTATAGCCGACCTCGATCAGTTCATCGACAAGATGGACGAGTGCGTTCTGCTATATAAAAATGGTATAAGAAACTACCTGGAAGGGAACTCGCAGGCATTTGCCGACAACATCAAAGGCGTGATGACCATCAGGGAGAGCACGACCGACTTACGGAGGAACATCGAGAACAGTCTGTATTCCTATACACTCGTGTCGGAAAACCGTGTGGATATCCTGCAACTGCTGGAACACATGGACATGATTGTCGGTCAGCTGTACAAAAACCTCGTGCAATACGAGATAGAAATACCGTTCTTCCCCTCTGAACTGAACGTGGAATTCCTGAAACTGGTGGAACTGGCCTCTCTCTCCGTGGAGATTACGGCACAATCCATCCGTAACCACTTCCGCTCGCCTCAGCTCTTGCAAGAGAATATCCATCGTATATACTACTATGAGAAGGAGGCCGACAAGCTGGCTCAGGCTATCAAACGGAAGGTGTTCCACGAGATGGAGAACTTCAAGCTCAGTCAGAAGATCCACCTTCGCTACTTCACCCTTCACGTGGAACAAATAGCCGAAGAGGCCATGAAAGCAGCCGACCTGCTATCGGTGCTGGCTGTGAAACAAAGGTTTTGATTACTTTCTAACACTATAGTTTTTATTTATTACTCTGATAGTTGATCGCCCATGCTGACAGTATCCATCTTACTAATCATGTCGATAGGCATTTGCTTCGGATGGAGAGAAATGGCCTACAGCTACTCGGATATCCACATCGCTGATATCCTGAGGACATGGCCCTTCCTGGCTTGTCTGCTGCTATCCATGACTGTCGGCATGGGACTGATCATCTTACACGAGAAGAGTGTTTTCCTGACTGGTGCCGATGAGGTGGTGGTGGCTGCGGTTTCTATCTTGCTCACCATCGCCATTCTCTCCACCGTGAATTGCCATTATTCCACCGTTACCGCCTTCTGGGGAGCCTTGCTCGCCTTGTTTGTCATGAACAGCGGTATGGTTGGTACTACATTGTGGGTGGTGGTTATATTGTCTATTATCGCTGCGCCCATCGTGAGCATTGTTTGTGCCATTGGCATGGACCGATTGATTCTCAAGCACATAGAAGAAAAGGACACACACCTGCTGACCAAACAGCTATATGTAAAATGGCTGGCATATATCGGAGTGGTGTTGTGCGGAATTGCCCTCACCTGTAACTATGCCTTGTTCATTGATTCGCTGATTACACCTTTATATAATAGCGGCACCTACAACTGGGCGCTCTGGCTCTTGGTAGTCATCATGAGCATTGTGTGCCTCAGTCCGGTGATCTATTATGTGTTCCGCCGCCCGGTAAACAGGAGAAAGCCGAAACAGGTGGCTTCACTCTACGGACAGACGTTGGCGCTGTTACTGTTCAACACTATTCTTCCACTGCTCATCGCCCCGTTGCCACCGGTTATTGTAGCAGCCAACCTGCTCAAAGAGGGAAATGCCCTTGGCTTGGAACAGGAAAGGGAGATGAAACGGCTCCTCAACACCGTGACCATTGCCGTGGCAACACCGATGCTGGCCTTCCTCATCTGTGTGATGATGAGATGGTTGTACAGCCGTCCTTACTTCTTCTGGGTACTGGCACTCTTTGTCATCCTGGCTTGTCTGCTCATCAGACTCTCCTATACGCAGTACAAGAAAGGAAAGCTGTTCAGTCGGCTGCTGAGCGACGAGCTGAAACATCGTGACGAGGTGAGCAATGAGTTCAACCGACTTGATGTCATGGCAGTAACCTCACAGTTTGACAGTATGTCGCGCGAGATTGACTTCAAACACAAGGAACTGATCGACCTCTCTTTGTTCATGCAACAGCAGAGGGAATACATGACTGGTGTTGGGAACCAGCTGAGGGAGCTGGCAAAGAATGCTGACATGAAAGGAATCAGGGAATCGCTGGTTGAAATAGACAAGGACCTGCAACAAACGCTGCGCTACCCACCTGAGATGGAAAAGATCTACCAGATGGTGGAGAAGATGCACCATGACTTTGTATGCCGACTGCAGATGCGTTGTCCGAATCTCTCGAAAAGGGAATGTAGACTGGCCGTACTGTTACGCTTGGGGTTCTCCAGCAAGGAAATAGCCAATATGGTGAACCTGGAGACGAAAAGCGTGGAGATTAACCGCTACCGGTTACGTAAGAAACTACGTCTTGACCGTAGCGAGAATCTGGTGAACTACCTGCAACTACTGTAGTCAGGAAAAGCATGAATATTATTACTAACATATGTATTATTAATCTAACAACAATTATGAAAAAAGCAGCAATTCTTACCTTAGGAGCATTCCTGCTGATGGGCAGCAGTGCAATGGCTCAGGAAAACGAGGAAGTCCGCTACAACCAGTATGGCGTGGCTGTTGACAGGAAGGAGTTACATGCAGAGGCTCGTAACAATATCCTGGTACTGGAATCGAAAGACCAAAGTTACAAACTCTGGATGGACAACCGCGTAATGGTTGACGGAGCCACCTTCTGGGGTGTAGGCTCCGACTATGACAGGATTGGTAATGGCATTTCTATCCGCCGTGCACGTTTCGCCGTGAAAGCACAGCTTGGCAAAGACTGGTATGGTGAGGTGGATATGGACATGGCCGACGGACTCTTTGAACTGAAAGATGCTATCGTGGAATACGATGGTGTGAAGAACATGGAATTCAAGGTGGGTAACTTCAAGGAGGATTTCTCCATGGAACGCACCACATCTTCACGCTATCTGCAGCTGATTGAAAGACCAATGGTTACGCAGGCACTCGCGCCTTCCCGTCATCTGGGTTTCCAGGCTGCTTACCTGCGCGACCACTTCAGAGCTTCGTTCGGAACGTTCTTCCAGGAGATTGCCGGATCGGAAGAGGCTGGGTATGTGCAGGACAACAATAAGGACTTTGGTCGCAGTCAGGGTTATTCGCTTACCTCGAAGGTAGGCTGGATGCCTTATACCCAAGACCGTAAGATGGGATTCTACCTTGGTGCCAAGGCTTCGTACCGTACGCCCAAGACCGATGTGAGCACGTCTGATTACGGCGGTATGCGCTTCAGCACCCGTAACTCAACGAGCATCAACCGTAAGAAGTACATCGATACAGACGTGATTCCAAACGTTCACCACAACTGGCTGTATGGAGCAGAGGCTGCTGCATACTGGAATGGTTTGAAGCTGCAGTCAGAATGGATTGGTACGCATGTATCGGTTCCTGGCGAGGGCTATAACTTCGGTGGCTACTACGTTCAGCTGGGCTACGCCCTCTTCGGCGGTCATCAGCACTTCAACGTTGCTGAGGGTGAGTTCACCTCAATTGCTCCGGGAAAGAAATGGGGTGATGTGGAGCTGAACCTGCGCTACGACTATCTCGACCTGAACCACCGCGATGTATATGGCGGATCGGGCGAGAACTACACCGCTGGTCTGAACTTCTACCTGGGCAACTCGGTCAAGATGGCCATCAACTACATGTATTCCTGCAACGACCGCTATGCTAACGGTAAGGGAAAACTGGTTATCGGTCATGACGCTACCGGTAAGCCTACAGCCGACTTCACCAAAGCGGTTGAGCCGAAAGGTAAGGGCGGCGTGAGCTACAACAGTATAGCCGTTCGTTTCGAGGTTGACTTCTAAAGTCATAAGTAATCATATTATTGAACCTTCAAAAATATAGAACGATGAAGACAATGAAATATTTATTCATGCTGACCGTCATGGCATTGATGGCTGCATGTATGGAAGACGAAGTCTATGAAGGACCGTCAAGCATCGACTCGGTGGCATCAAGCATCGCTGCTCCTACATCTACCGACAACGTGACCGTTACCGCTGTAGTCTCTGGTCTGCAGGCTGTTCGCACCGCCACACTGTCATATAGCATCAACGGTGGAGGCTACAACGAGGTGGCCATGAGCGGAAACGGAAACACTTTCACGGGTGTGATTCCTGCTCAGGAAGACGGCACCAAGGTGAAATACTTCGTGACGGTGGTCAACGAGGCTGGCTTCTCTACTGATTCTCCTGAACGCGAATACCAGGTAGGTGATCCCCCAACCGACTTTACGAAGCTGCGCTTGAATGAGCTCTTCGGTGCTGCTGATACTGATGAGGGTAAGTTCATTGAGCTGTATAACATGGGCGACTTCCCCATCAAGCTCAAAGGGGTTTCCCTGAAGAAAGACGGTAAGGATACTTGGATGGGTATCGAAGGTGAGGTGATTCCTGCTCATGGCTGCTGGGCCATCATTGGTGCCAAGGGTACCACGGAACGTGGCTTCTCAAGCGGTTTCTCGAACAAGAAGTCGGTATTGGTGGAACTCTTTGATCCTGATGGCAAGCCTCTGGATGTATTCCAGCGTGGTGAAGAAGATACGGGCTGGGGTAACCAGTCACTAGATAAGGTATCAGGTTCCTGGAGTCGTGTTCCCGACGGAACAGGTAAGTGGGTGGTAACAGATCCTACCTGCGGTGACTTGAATGCCACAACCGGCACCGAGGATGAGACAGTGGTGCAGTGAAGATAAAAGATGAGAAATAATCATACATTCCTAACAATAATTATTTAAACGATCAGTTATCAATAATGGAAAAAGAGAAAATGAAAATCGGTGAAATCTCAAAGCCACGCTTTGAGTTCCGCAGTTTTGGTCGCTGCTTCTGTGATGCAGCCAAGCGCATGGCCCGACTGAGTGTACCAGTACCTGAGAAGGTTTGGGAACGCCATAGTACCGAGACCTACATCGTGAGTCGTACCAATGATGTGAACAACACGAAGATCCGCGACGGGAAGATGGATATCAAGACCTTCGTGCAGAGTGTTGACGGACTGGAACAATGGAACCCGCTGATGAAGGGTGAATTCCCCATCGCCAAAGAGGTGCTTGAGAATGATGTCTTCCCTGCCTTCAAGGTGGAAGGAATGCCCAAGCTCGATAAGCCGACCTACACTTTGGAGGAGTTCCTCGCCATGATCAACGAGCATCCTGACCTCCAGGCTGTGAAGGTGGAGAAGGTGCGCTTTGGCTACATGGTGAACGATACCATCTGTGAAACAGGTGATGTATATATCAACGGGGCCTTGGTGAAGACCATCAACTCTGAATCCACGGAGATTGAGGACATCAAGAAGACCATCGCCGATGTGGGTCTTGAGGGTGTGGAGAACATCAACTACCTGCAGGCCATCAAGAGAGTGATTGGTATGATCAATAAACCTTTAGCAAACTAAGATTATGGCACAGGAAATAGAACGTAAGTTTCTCGTAAAAGGAGACTTCAAGAGCGAAGCTTTCAAGAGTACCCGCATCACACAGGGTTACCTGAGTTCGGTACCTGAACGCACCGTTCGTGTCAGGGTAAAGGGCGACAAGGGTTTCATCACCATCAAAGGTATTGGTAATGAGAGTGGTGCCAGTCGTTTCGAGTGGGAAAAGGAGATTCCTGTGGAAGAGGTGCGCGACTTGCTGAAGATCTGTGAGCCGGGTGTTATCGACAAGACCCGCTATCTGGTAAAGAACGGTGACCTCACCTTCGAAGTGGATGAGTTCTACGGTGACAACGACGGTCTGACCGTTGCTGAGATTGAGCTGCCCGACGAGGATACACAGTTCAACCGTCCTGCATGGCTGGGAGAGGAAGTAACGGGCGATGTCCGTTTCTACAACTCCATGCTCATGAAGAATCCCTATAAGAACTGGAAGTAACCTTCTTCATGTCAGAGTGTGCTCCCTTAGGGGAGCCACTCTTCAATCCTTCAACATATCATGAACAACGAAAACAAACCTACTCCGGCATTCGATCCGCTCGATATGAATAACTACCGTATCGAGAAACTGCCGAAGATGAAGAAATCAGGATTCGAGCGGGTGCTCCAGCGCATTGGGGCTCCCTTGGCTATCCTGGCATTCATCTTACTCTACTGGGTGGTTGACATCCCGTTTGTCAACCGGATCGATACCAATAAGGAGACCACTACCCTCACCTCTTCGGCCGTGAAACGCTATGACCAGCTGGCGGAAACTGCCATGGAGCAGATAACGGCAGAACAGACAGAGAAGACCGTTACCGCACAGATTGAGGAACAGGTGGAGGATGCTGCCCATAACAAGTTCATCCGCATTAACTATGCCATGTTGGCCATCTTTGTGGCAGCCATCATTCTATGGATTTCAGAGGCTATACCCAATTACCTTACCTCGCTGTTGGTTATCCTGGGTATCGTACTGACCAATATCACGACCGACAAGACGGCCTATGCCCAGTTGGGACATCCCGTCATGTGGCTGAACATCTTGTCGTTCATCCTGGCCAGTATGCTGGTGAAGACACAGGTGGCCAAACGCTTTGCACTGTGGTTTGTCCTGAAGTTCGGACGGAACGCAGGAGGTATCATGATCAGCTTTATCATCATCAACCTCGTCTTGTCGGCTTTCATCTCCGCCACAACGGCCAAGGCGGCCATCTTATTACCTATCTTCATGGTGGTGGCAGCCATCTATGGAGCCACAGGTGGGGAACACAGGAACAATTTCGGGCGAAACCTCATCCTGCAGAACCTCTTCCAGATCAACTTAGGTGCCAACGCTTTCCTCACGGGATCAGGAGCCACCTTGTTGGCAGGATCACTTATAGCAGGAGCCATGGGTATTGGTTCTTTCAGTTACCAGGACTGGTTCAAAGCGGCCTTCCCAATGAACGTATTACTCATTCTGATTGCTTGGTTTGTGGGTACGAAGATCTTCTTCCCGCTGAAGAAAGAGGAACGTGTGCCGCAGATTGCCGGTGGTATGGAACGACTCCGTGAGGAACTGAACAAATTAGGTAAGATGAAACCCGAGGAATGGAAGTCGGTGGCCATCTTCATGGTTGTTCTCATTCTTTGGGCAACCGACAAGCAGCACGGTATTAACCAGACGGCCGTGGCCTTCATGGGAGCTGTCGTTGCCCTACTACCAGGTATCGGTGTAGTGAAATGGAACGATGTGGATATTCCTTGGCATCTGCTGCTCTTCTCTGCCGGTGCCTATACCTTAGGAGCAGGACTCGATGCTACTGGTCTTCCGGGAACGCTTATCGATGCGTTGTTCAGTAATATCGGTATCACGCAGGAGACACCTTTCTGGGTACTCTACCTGATACTGACTGCCGGTATGTTGCTATTCTCTCTGGTGTTCCAGTCGAAAACCATGCTGACACTGATTTTCGTGCCCATCGCCATCGGTGTGGCCCAGAAGAACGGGTATGCCATCATGAGTCTGGCCTTCCCCGTAGCCATGCTGGTAGGTCATGTTTATGTTCTGCCTTTCAACAGTAAGCCTGCCGCCCTGCTCTACACAACGAACCAGTACAGCTGGAGCGACACGTTCAAGTTCGGCATCACCATGATGTTCATCAGCTGGCTCATGATCATCCTCTGGGGTGAGACCGTATTGAAATGGTTCGGCTACACTAACGGTGTCTTCTAAGATTGTTTCATGAATAAAAACCGTAGTATATGATTGATATTCTTCCGAAAATACACGACCGTAATACATTGGAGTTCAAGGTAGGCTACAAGGCACCTGATGGTACTGCCTATCACGACTTCGAGATGAATACATGGATATTCATCCCGGAGACACTCGATGTGAACAAGCATACCTATCTGAAGGAGAATTTCTATCGTGACATCCTGTCGTACATACGGTTGATTACCCCCTACTATCAGCTGGAGGAGTTGGCTTCCACAACCAGTCTACCTTATCAACGACTCAGTAATGCGTGCCTGTCACTTTCTCCGCAGTCGTCGGAAAAAGAAAAGGAACAGGAGGATTACGAGCGTGAAATCAAGATGTTTGCCTCGATCTTCAAGAGCAGCATCCGTGATACGTTCCGAGCCGCCATCAGTAGCAAACAACCGATTGATCAGGAGCAGTGCAGGAAAACGCTGGGGAGTATTGCCCAGATTTTCAAGAACTACCGTTCGTTGGGCGAGCAGATGGAAAAGAAAGGCACGCCCAATGAACTGATGCTCTATTTCCGCTATGGAGATGAGTTCCTGTCGAACGTGGTGGAGCAGCATGTCTTCAGGATGATCCAACATCTCCGTAAGCATGACTCCCAAGGCTACGAGGCATTGAAGTCGGATCTCCAGCAGTTGCTTGACAGTGAGCACGACTACCGGTTGCAGGCAGGATACCTCTGTGTGCAGGAAGGTTCTGCTGAAGATAATACCGAGTTTGTGTATCATGCAGGAAAGCTGAAGAAATACATTGAGAGTAATCTCTACCTGCCTACTCATAAACGGAGGAATGCCGTATTCCTGGAGCAGGTGGTATTCAGTCTGGCGGCCGGTCTTTCCATGATCTTCGCCACCGTCATCTCTTTCGCTTTCCAGCAGACATACGGCAACTTCACGCTACCCTTCTTCATTGCGCTGGTCATCAGTTACATGTTCAAGGACCGTATCAAGGAACTGGTTCGTGTGTACTTCGCCACCCGACTGAGCAGTCGTCTGTTCGACTATAAGACCGAGATCCGTGTTGGCTTCTTAAAAGTAGGTTGGTGTAAAGAAGGATTCGATTTCATGAATCCCGAAAAGATCACACAACTGGTCAGGAAGATGCGCAACCGTCACTCCCCCTTGGTGATTGGAAGAGGTGTGGAAGAACAGGTGATTCAATTCCGTAAGAAAATCCACCTGAACAGAAAGGCCATCAGTAAGCTATCTCCCTATCCGCTGAGTGGCATCAATGATATTGTGCGTTACAACCTTTCGGAGTTCATGCGGAAGATGGATAATCCAAAGGTTCCCCTGTGTGCCAATAAGGGAAACGGACAGTATATTCCTGTGGAGGGGCGCAAGGTGTATTACCTGAACTTCATCATCCAGCTAAAATATGAAGAGGCCACCCGTTATCGCCGTTACCGTATCTGCCTGAGCAGAAAGGGCATACACGACATAGAAGAAATATAAAGATATGAAAAAGATCATCCCTGTCATCTTGCTGTGCATCTTGCTGCTGACAGCATGTGAGAACAATCATTCCGTCAATATCCTGATTGCCAATACCGCCAATCAGTCATTCAGGCAACGGGAGATTATTATACCTCTCGACACCATCTGTATGTGGCTGGAGCTAACCGACCATGATACGCTCATTTTGCTAAATGAAAAGAATGAGTCACAGGATTTTCGATTTATTAAAGGACGTTCGGCCATTGCCTTCATCGTTCCCGTTATCCAAAGTCAGTCGCAGAAGAACTACACAATCAACAAGTCACACACTCGTCTTGGGGAGAACATCCTGGCTTTCCGTAAAAAGAAGATCAGGATTGTCCTGCAATAGAGGTCTCCTCGTCAAGAAGGAACTCTTCCGCCTGTTGGAGAGAATTGAGCTTCCCTACATCGATCATCCGCAGGTTGTCTGCCACATATCCGGAAAGAGGATGTGTGGCACAAGCGTTTAGGTAGAAGTCGATGATGGGGAAACGGTCGGGCCATTGATCCATCATCGGGAACAAGGCAGGACTAAACACATGAATACCTGAAAAAGCCAGCATCTGCAAGGATTGCAGTTCATCTTTCACCCAGTCGTGCGGAGACTTCACCTCACCTGTTTCCTTGTTCGTCCACCCTACCAATCGGTATTCCTCATCAAAGAGCAGGTAGCGTTTCGTCTGTCGTTCACTTACCAGCAGCGTAGCCTCAGCTCCGGAAGCGCAAGCATGATCATAGAAGGCGGTCAGATCCACATTACTGAGGATATCCACATTATGAATAAGCACAGGTGAGTGAGGATCGAACAAATCCCTTGCCTTCTTGATGCCACCACCGGTTTCCAGCAGCTGTTCGGTCTCATCAGAAAACCTGATATCCAGTCCGAAGTGCTCATTCTCTTCCAGATAGTCGATAATCTGCTGGGCAAAATGGTGCACGTTGACGACAATACGTTGGAATCCCGCATCCTTCAAGCGAAGAATGACATGTTTGATGAGGGGTTCCCCACCAATCCTCACCAATGCTTTGGGCATGGTGTCAGTAAGCGGTTTGAGTCGTGTGCCCAATCCCGCTGCAAATATCATGGCCTGTCTTATAGATTGTTCTTCCATCACCTTTTAATCCTATAACGCAACAACGGTTTTGTTTCCATCGTACTTCACCGTCTGATTCTTCCCATTCACCACCTGTACCACAAAGCTACGAGAGCGTGGCATAGAGTCAAACTGTCCCTGTCGTTCATCGATGGTCAGCTGCTGCTGACTGTCATTCCACCGGAAGGTGATGCGTGAGCATTTTCCCCGTTCATACGCATTCGTATGACCGTCGTCTTCATAAAGGGTAAAGATGGCATCAGAACCCGGATAGATACGAATCTCAAGAGGGGTATGCAGCGTCTTGGCGGCAATCAGTGGATCAACGGCTAAGGGTAAGATACTTCCTCCCTTCACAAACACTGGTATTCTTGATTTGTCAACAGCGGTAGTAACCGTCTTTCCTCCCTCCATCTTCTTTCCTGTGTAATAATCATACCACCCTTGAGAATGAACGGGAAGGTAGGTCTTCCAAGAAGTAACACCTGGTTCGGTAACAGGACTTACCAGTAACGACTGTCCGAACATGTACTCATATTTCTGCTGCAAAGCCTCCTTATCATAGGGGAAATCAAAGATGAACGGTCGCATCAGCGTAGAGCCATCAAACGAAACGGCTGCTGCACCACTATAGATATACGACTGCAGGCGGTAGCGTTCTGAGAGGCAGGAAGCAATGATATCCTGTGCCTCCTTCCCGTATTTCCACGGCTCTGTCTCACTCATATAACCATGGACACGCATCAAGGGCAGGAAGACACTCGTCTCTATCCACCGCAGCATCCGCTCGATATATTCCTGGTTGGTGTATTGATTATTCGGACGGAAGAAACCACCTGCATCGTATGTCCACCATGGAACCCCAGCAGCCTGCAGACCCATTCCTGCTGTCAGTTGTCGACGTAATGTCTCCCAGTCGTTTCCTACGTCACCCGACCACAAAGCCGTTCCGTAGCGCTGGATTCCAGTATAACCACAACGGGTAAGAATCATCGGACGCTGTTCCGGTCTATCGTTGCGTAATCCCTCATAAACGGTTTTATTCACCAGCAACGGATAGATATTCCTCACATCCTCACCTGCCCATCGACCATTGTTCACCCGTCGACCAACAAGATCATCATTCTCTGGCTCCGTAGCATCCTGCCACCAAGCATCAATACCCAGGGGGAGGAGCCGCTGACTGAAGTTCTGCCAATAGGCCTGGGCAGCTTCAGGAGAGAAGAAATCAATCCAGTCGGTGTCAGGGATGTAATAGCCTTTTCGCACCATTTCCTTACCTACCTCGGAGTTCTTGTCAATCTTCGACCACACACTGAGCATCAGCTTGACGCCCTGATGATGCAGACTATCTGTCAACTCCTTCGGGTTGGGGTAATGATCCTCGTCGAACTGCATGGCATTCCAACCATACTTACCCCAATACTGCCAGTCTTGTACAATCACATCCAAAGGCAGGTTCTCCTGTCGGAATCTTGCTACTGTCTGTAATATCTCATCCTGTGAATGGAATCGTTCCCGACAATGGATATAACCAGTAGCCCATCGTGGCATAAGTGGTGCATGACCGGTAAGATCACGATAGGAAGCAATAATCTCGTCGGCAGTACCGACAAAGATGGTATAGTCAACCGCCGTGGCTTTAGGAGAATGGAATACCGTTTCATCCTTCACCTTACCATAATATACTACAGGCTCATCTCCTCTGGAGAGCTCTGCGTAAAGGGTATGCTTCCCTTTCTTCAGATGAACGATGGCAGAAGCTGTTGGCGGAAGCCATGTGTTCTGCAGGTCGATAACCGTTTCCCCATCTATCTGCAGATGATGCCTGCGAGCCATCTTCTGACCCACATCCAGCAGCAGCGAATAGTCACCTTCTTTTTTCACGTTGATGGTTGCCTGGAAGACATTACGCTGGCGCACCTCTCTCCTTGTTCCTTCTGTAGAGGTTACATTCACCACCTCCCTATTGCCTTCGCCTTCCTGTTTTGTCAACGCCACGCATTGGTTACTGGGATTGAAATCGGTTAATCCATAGTTGTTCCACAGTAAGCCGTAGCCCTTACTGGAAAGCATCATGGGAACAGATATCTGCGTATTCACCTGCGTCAGTCTACGGGTAAGTCCGCGGATATTACTATATCCATCCTGGAACTGACCGAGTCCGTAAAGGCACTCATCCTTCGGTGAGGCAATGACAAGTGTAGCCTCCCCATTCACCAATTCGTGTCTGAGAGCCGTGAACACGGTTTTCCCCTTCTTATCCTTCACCACCACCCGCTGACGTTTCTTATCCACGTCAACACGGATGTCGGCATTCACTTCATCATGTTTCACATAAACCCAGTCGGGTAAGTTGTTATCTTCTCCTTCTGCATATTGTATGCGTACGGCGTTCCTTGCTACTGTTTTAACCGTCAGTGTTCCTTTGGCAAAAGAAGCCGTAACCATGCCCATATGAAGTATTAGGGACAAAACAAAAACAACCAGTTTCTTGTAAGATTTCATATACTTAAGCAGTTTATTGCCTGCAAAGGTACGGATAAACGAGAACAAATCAAAGAAAAATACTTAGTTTTTCTTTTAAAACAAACATGGTTTGTATCAAAAAATGACACCTCATGTTACATCGAAAAAAAAAGACAGTCTTGGATAACATCTAATTCGTTAAAAATTCTATCTTTGCAAAATCCATTGAAAAATCGAACCCAATTAATAACTAAAAACTATTGTAGCATGAAGAAATTATTGTTTGCCTTACCCCTTCTGCTCCTCTTGAGCTGCAGTAAGGAAGCCAATAATCCCGTACTGACCATCGAAGGCGGTCAGATTCAGGGCGTGTTGGCAGAGAATCCTGGAGTGTACGTTTATCGTGGTATCCCTTACGCAGCACCTCCTATTGGTGAACTGCGTTGGAAGGAGCCTCAGCCTGTGGTGGCTTGGGACAGTATCCGCATCTGCGACAAGTTCGGTCATCCTGGCTATCAAGCCGTTCATTACCCTGGTTTCTATGCTTCTGAGTGGGGCTACGGCGACGAATCTCCTTACAGTGAGGACTGCCTTTACCTGAATGTCTGGACAAAGGCGCCTGGTGATGTGAACAAGAAACTGCCTGTAGCCTTGTGGATTCACGGTGGCGGCTACCGGGAAGGCTGGGGTTCAGAGCCCGAGTTCGATGGTCAGGAGTGGGCTTCGAAGGATGTCGTGCTTGTATCCATCAACTACCGTCTGGGCGTCTTCGGTTTCTTCACCTATCCGGAGTTGTCCAAGGAAAATCCTAACAACGTTTCCGGCAACTATGGTATCCTCGATCAGATCCAGTCGCTTAAGTGGATTAAGAACAATATCGCCCAGTTCGGCGGCGACCCCGATAATGTAACCATCTTCGGTCAGAGTGCCGGTGCAGGTAGTGTGAAGACCCTTTGCGAGTCGCCACTGGCCCGCGGTCTGTTCCACAAGGCTGTCATCATGAGCGGTGGAGGCATCAATGTTCCTGCCAAAGAAGGTGAGGAGGCCAAGCCAGCCACTCCCATGAACCGTTTCTTCACTTACAATCCTTCTCTTCAGGAATCAGAAGCCAACACCAAGAAGGTGATGGACTGGGCCGGTCTTACCGATTTGGAGAAGTTGCGTGCAGCATCAACAGAGACCATGTACACCGTGGCCGACCTTTATAATGCTGTTACCAAGAACGATGTGTATCTCATTAACCGTCCTATCGTTGACGGCTATGTGAGTCTGAAGAGTTTCGACGAGGCTGCCCGCGCCGGTTCACTGGCTGATGTACCTTATATGATTGGTTACACCCTGAATGACATGGGTGATATGGCTGCTGGCATTGCTGAGTTCTGTAAGGTTCGTGAGAGTCAGGGCGGTAAGGCCTGGGCTTATGAGTTCGCCCGCCCGTTGCCCGATGATGGTAAGCATCCCGAGATCACATCCCGTCTGAAAGGTGCGTTCCACTCTTCCGATCTCTGGTTTGTGTTCAAGAGCCTGAAGCATTGCTGGCGCCCGTGGACACAAGGCGACTGGGATCTAGCTGAGAAGATGCTCACTGCTTGGACTAACTTCGCCAAGTACAGTAATCCGAATGGTAAGGAAGATGGTGAATGGACTCCCTGTACCGCAGCGAACCCGAACTTCATGCTTTTCCGATTGGACGAGAATAACGTGGAAAACTCTCAGATGGGTGTGCCCATCAAGCCGTAAGGCATCGAAACGCCATAAACAAAGATCAGCCGAATTCTCATTCGGCTGATCTTCTTTATTCTCCAATCGTTCATCTTTCAACTCGTTTCTTTCCATCCTTGATATAGATACCAGGTTGCAACTGCTTCCCATTGACACGACTGCCATTGAGATCATACACTTGCTGATCTGAAGGATGATCGTTATTCACCTCTTGGATACCTGTTCCTACACAAGATACATGGAACGATGTGGTAACGGTGTTACCAAGGAAATCGGTATAACTGATAACCACATCACCTTCCCCTTCATCATTCACCTTGATCTTTCCATCCTTGAAGGTGATGAAATCAGGAAGGGTAATCTGCGCCTCGTTCATCACATCTTCGGTATGCTTATCAGCAAAGGTGGCCGTAATTTTGAGGGCTCTGGTAGCACCCTTCTTCGGTGAGAAGTCATTAATCTTCTTGAGTTCTGTAACCTCAAAGAACTTCTTCAGGTTATCATTCATCTCATAGTCGTCATCAACTTTCGTTTCACGTCCCATCACCTTCAGCGCCTCATAGGCGTAACGTTTACCAAAGGTACGGTAGCCTGCGGCAGAGAAATGCCACTGATCCATGTTATTGCCTGGAATGCCGTTTGAATAGACAATATACGAAGTGGGTACTACTGACGGCATCTTGGCCACCACTGTATTATGCTGGTAGCAGCCTCCACCTTGATCTTGTCGTAAGGTCTCGCCTACGAACAAGGGTACATCAGCCGCACCCAGACCCAATTCAGCCAGAATACCCTCATATATACCCTTCACCTTCTGTGGCCAATCAGACTGACCATTGTTCGAGCAGCCCTGGTGGAGCAGGATGCCTTTGATCACCCCCACCTCCTGAGCCTTCTTGCCCATGTCAACCAGTCGTCTGTAGGGATCACTTCCATAGGCAATGATCCTTTCTTTCTGCCAACCATCAGCACTTTTGAGGAGATCACCTATCTTATCCGACATGAAGCCCTCAATGGCAATGCCACCAATGGCCACATCAACAACACCCACTCTGACATTCGAAGGTAAAGCAGCCACCATTGTACGTCCGAAATAGTCGGCCATACCTAATCCTCCCCAAGGACTGACGATGGGACACGTTGCTGTGTACCATTCGCCCATTGTCCTTTTGGGAGAGTTGAAATTGGTGGTTGCCAGCATCTGAAAGCGCGGATCAACATATTGTTTGTCGACACTTTGCGGCTGGGCGTTACCTTCCATATTCGACTGTCCGAAGCACAGATAAATATAGAAATTCGGATCTACGTCAGCCTTGGCACCGACGAAAAGGGTGGTGAGCAGCACCCCTATGATAAATAGCTTCTTCATTGTTTATTTTTTGGTTCTTACTGCATTGAGGAAGTTCACCATCTTCTGCAGATTCTCCTCGGCGTACATACCCATGCCATGTCCACCTTCCGGAACGAAGGTAGCTTCGGTCTTTACGCCTGCAGCCTTCAGCAGCTCATAGAACTCCTTTCCTTGACAGCAAGGTACCACGTTATCCTTCTCACCATGGAAGATGATGATAGGCGGATTGTTCTTGTTTACATAGTTTGTAGCACTCAGACTGCGGTACTTATCAGGTTCCTCAGCCAGTTTAGATCCTAACAGAACATCCTCAGGACTGTTAGCGCCCATACTCATTGATTCACCGCAGTCCATATTGGTAAGGTCAACCGGTCCCGACCAGTCGCAAGCAGCATTCACTGTACTGGGTTGTCCTGTATAGCGTCCTAATGATCCTTCAAGGTCGATGTCAACAGTACCCACCTTTGTCTGCTTGATACCACTTGTCGTTGCTGCTGTGGAAGAGAGATGACCGCCACTGCTGAATCCGCTGGTAGCGATGAACGAAGGATCGAAGTGGTACACAGCAGCCTCAGCACGTACGAAACGGATCACGGCACGGATATCGTGAATCTGTGCGGGCCACTTGGCATCACCACTGGAACGGTGGTTCGGACATACCACGGCATAACCAGCCTTGAGCAGTGCATTGACAATTGTACCTAAGTCAGCTGCCCCCTTACTATTGTTACTGAACCAGGCACTACCATAGATATGGATCACCACGGGATAAGAAGCCTGCTTCTTCTTAGGCAGATAGATATCACAGGTGTGATAAGCCTTGCCATCACCCACATAGTTCACATCTTTCCACTCTTGAGAAGTTTCCAACTTGACCTGTTGAGCCTGGAAACCACCAAAGCCTCCGAAGCCACCACCAGGACGACCGCCACCGGGCTGTGCTTCCATTGCGAGTGCACAGCCGAAAAGCATTGCAGATAATAAGATCTTTTTCATTGTTTGTAATATTGATAATAATAAGTAATAAATTAGTTTTTACTTTCGAGTATTTGCGTAATCTCCTGTTCACGATGACAAATACGCACCTCCACCCCATATTTCCGATGGATATGTTCTGCCAGATGCTGGGCGCAATAGACCGAACGGTGCTGTCCGCCCGTACAGCCAAACGAGAACATCAGAGAGGTAAAACCACGCTGGATATACCGTGCCACATGATGATCAGCCAGCTTATATACGCTATCTAGGAATGATAGTATCTCTCCATCATCCTCCAGGAATCGGATCACGGGTTCATCCAGTCCTGTAAGCTTCTTATACGGCTCATATCGACCGGGATTATGCGTACTTCTGCAGTCGAACACATATCCTCCGCCATTACCACTCTCATCCTCAGGAATGCCCTTGCGGTATGAGAAACTGAACACGCGCACCACCAGCGGACCTTTATTGTCATATTTCGAATAGGTGGCAGGACCGTCCATGGGATGCGCCTGATAGACATTACTTTCAGTAGTCTTATAGCCATCAGCCCTACTCAATGCCGGTTCCTCAATCTGTGCAAACTGTGGCAGTTCCGTCAGTCGCCTCAGCATATCCATCATATAAGGATACTGTTGCAGCAGGTGGGTTGTGAACGGAGATATCTGTGAATCTGCTACGCCCAGTAGCTCCCGCAGGTTCTGAATAGCTGGCGGGATACTGTCAATGAAATGTTTCTTCCGTTCAAAATAACCACGGAAGCCATAGGCCCCCAAAACCTGAAGCGTACGGAAGAGGACGAAGAGAGATAGCTGATCAACAAAATGCCTTTTCGATGGAACCTCTACATAGTTTCTCAACGACTGATAGTATTCATATATCAGTTCCCGACGCAGTTTATTCGGATACTTGGCTGAAGCCTGCCACAGGAACGAAGCCAGATCATAGTAGAACGGACCCTTCCGTCCTCCCTGGAAATCAATGAAGTAAGGTTTCTGCGCCCCATCTTTATCTTCCACCATCATCACATTCCTTGCCTGGAAATCGCGGTAGAGGAAACTCTCTCCTGGTTCCGATGTAAGATCCTTGGCCAGCAGACGGAAGTTCGCCTCCAGTTTCAGTTCATGGAAATCGAGGTCGGTTGGCTTGAGAAAGCAGTATTTGAAGTAGTTCAAGTCGAACAACACACTCTCTGTATCAAACACCGGTTGCGGATAGCAGTTACTCCAATCAAGTCCTCTGGCTCCCCTCATCTGAATATTGGGAAGTTCCCGCACCACCTTTTTCAGCAGTTCCTTTTCCCGTTGGTTATATCTTCCTCCTGCTTCCCTACCGCCTTTGACAGCCTCGAAGAGAGAGAGGCTACCCAAGTCTTCCTGCAGGTATCTCAATTCGTCATCATCAACAGCCAGAACTTGCGGCACGGGTAGCTGACGCTTATTGAAGTGTTTGGCGAGATAGATAAATGCATGGTTCTCATCGCGGCTCGTGCCCACAACACCTATTACCGTACTGCCATCAGCATCACTCATGCGGTAATAGGCACGGTTACTCCCCGCTCCCATCAGTTTCTCGGTCAGCAGTGGTTCTTGTCCTTTCCACCTTTTATATAGCGCAACCAGTCTTTGCATCCAAGTACATCATTTACATTAATCTTTGCAAAGGTAGTCATAATAAATGAAAGAACCAAAAAAAAATCGGATGTCATCCCGACACCCGATTCTCAAAAACAAACTACTTAAAAACTAATCTACTAAAACAAATCAAAAAATAATATCTTTTTTCGGCCCTCACCGATACTTTTTCAACTTTTCGGTGCAAAATTAGCTACTTTTTCCCTAATTCACCAAAAAATACACATACTTTTTTTGCAAATGTTACAAGCGACAAGAAAAAAGAGACAAGTCGTAAAAACTTGTCTCTTTTTCTATTCTCGATGTATTCTTTTCAATCATTACATCATTCCACCCATACCTGGGGCTCCACCCATTGGCATAGCAGGATGCTCCTCGGGTTTGTCAACAATCAGGCACTCGGTTGTCAGGAACATACCAGCGATAGATGCTGCATTCTCCAAAGCTACACGAGCCACCTTAGCGGGATCGATGACACCCGATTCACGCAGATCCTCATACTGATCGGTGCGGGCATTGTAACCGAAGTCACCCTTACCCTCGCTGACCTTCTGAACAACCACGGCACCCTCACCGCCACCATTGATGGCAATCTGACGCAGCGGTTCCTCGATGGCGCGCTCCACAATCTTGATACCTGTTTCCTCATCGGCGTTGTCACCCTTGAGTTTCTTCACGGCCTCGATGGCACGGATATAAGTGGTACCGCCACCGGCAACCACACCCTCTTCGATAGCAGCACGGGTAGCGCAGAGAGCATCGTCAACGCGATCCTTCTTCTCCTTCATCTCTACCTCGCTGTTTGCACCAACGTAGAGCACTGCTACACCGCCGGCCAACTTAGCCAGACGCTCCTGCAGCTTCTCCTTGTCGTACGAGCTGGTGGTATTCTCAATCTCTTTCTTGATCTGAGCCACACGGTCGGCAATAGCCTCTTTCTGGCCGGCACCGTTTACGATAGTGGTGTTATCCTTGGAGATGGTCACCTTGTCGCAAGTTCCCAGCATATCGAGGGTAGCCTGCTCCAGTTTCAGACCCTTCTCCTCGCTGATTACCAGACCACCAGTGAGCACTGCAATATCCTCAAGCATGGCCTTACGGCGATCGCCGAAGCCCGGAGCCTTTACAGCACATACCTTCAAACCAGCACGCAGACGGTTTACTACCAAGGTGGTCAGTGCCTCAGAATCCACATCCTCAGCAATGATCAACAGTGGCATACCCTGTTCAGCAGCAGGCTGCAGCACGGGCATCAAGTCCTTCAGGTTCGAGATCTTCTTATCGTAGATCAGGATACGCGGATGATCCATCACGCACTCCATCTTATCAGCATCAGTCATGAAGTAACCGCTCAGATAACCACGGTCGAACTGCATACCTTCCACCACACCGATATGGGTGTCACGACTCTTGCTCTCCTCGATGGTAATCACACCATCCTTGCTTACCTTACGGAAAGCTTCAGCGAGCAACTTGCCAATCTCTGGATCGTTATTAGCAGATACAGTAGCTACCTGCTCTATCTTGTCATAGTTATCGTCCACCTTCTCAGCACTTGAAGCGATATAGTCAACCACAGCCTTCACTGCCTTGTCAATACCACGCTTCAGGTCCATGGGGTTTGCACCTGCAGTAACGTTCTTCAAACCTACATTAATAATACTCTGTGCAAGGATAGTAGCAGTAGTTGTACCATCACCAGCATCGTCACCAGTCTTTGAGGCTACGCTCTTCAGGAGCTGTGCACCAGTATTCTCGAACTTATCCTCCAGCTCAATCTCCTTGGCCACGGTCACACCGTCCTTGGTAATCTGCGGAGCACCAAACTTCTTCTCGATAATCACGTTGCGGCCCTTCGGACCCAGGGTTACTTTCACTGCATTAGCCAGCTGATCTACACCATTCTTCAGGAGATCGCGGGCATCCATATTGAATCTAATATCTTTTGCCATGATACTAATTGTTTTTCGTTATTACGATATAACGGTTTTTCGGTAAAACGTTAATGATTATTTCTCAAGAACAGCGAGCACATCACTCTGGCGCATCATCAGGTACTTCTCACCGTCGAACTCAAGTTCAGTTCCGGCATACTTGCCATACAGTACCTCGTCGCCTGCTTTCAGGAACATTTCTTCATCTTTCGTACCCTTACCGGTAGCTACTACCTTGCCTCGCAAAGGTTTCTCCTTGGCTGTATCAGGAATGATGATACCGCCGATTTTCTCCTCAGCTGCTGCCGGGAGAATCAGAACTCTGTCTGCTAATGGTTGAATCTTCATAATGATATTTTTTATTTGTGATTAAATTTCTACCCTCCATTAAGCAAACAGTGTGCCAAACTGTCACGCCACCCACTTTGTCACCACGTGACTGAAAAAATGTCAGTCGGAAGAAAAAACATGGAATAGTTGCCCATACACATTATTATTTGTATCTTTGCGCCAAATTTAATAAAAAATGACGAGACTACTTATTCAAACTACCATTCTACTATTGTTCAGCACAGCGACAACTGTATCTGCCCAGACTGTGGCAAAGACTACCTACGGACCCGTTCCCAGCGAGAACCAGTTACGTTGGCAGGAAATGGAAATGTACGCTTTTATTCACTACTCGCTGAACACCTATACTGATCAGGAATGGGGATACGGTAATGAAGATCCGAAATTGTTCAATCCTTCCCACCTCGATTGTAGGCAGTGGGCACGAGTATGCAAGCAGGCAGGCATGAAGGGGATTATCTTTACTGCCAAACATCATTGCGGTTTTTGTATGTGGCCATCAGCTTATACGGAGTATTCCGTGAAGAACTCCCCTTGGAAGAACGGTAAGGGAGACGTTGTGAAAGAGCTGGCAGAAGCCTGTCGGGAGGAAGGATTGCAATTTGCCGTCTATCTATCGCCATGGGACAGGAACCATAAAGACTACAGCAAGCCTGAGTATGTGACCTACTTCCGTAACCAACTGCGCGAGTTACTGACCAACTACGGCGACATCTTTGAGGTATGGTTCGACGGAGCCAATGGCGGTGATGGTTGGTATGGTGGTGCTAACGAGACACGTCGTATTGACGGAAAGACCTATTATGGCTGGGCAGAGACATTCCGTATGATTCGTGAACTACAGCCCCAAGCAGTAATTTGGAACGATGGTGGCGACCGAGGCGACCTTCGCTGGGTGGGCACGGAAGCAGGTAATATTGGTGAGACCAATTGGAGTATGATGCCCGGTAAGGGCGACACCCCTTACCACATGCTGCACTACGGAGTGGAAGATGGTGACGTATGGTGCCCTGGTGAAACGAATACCAGTATCCGTCCCGGTTGGTTCTACCATGAAACCGAAAACGAACATGTGAAGAGTCTGTCAAAACTCATGGACACCTATTATAAATCAGTAGGTCGCAACTCATGCCTGCTACTCAACTTCCCCATAGCCCCCAATGGGCGCATCCATCCCACCGATAGTCTGCGAGGCATTGCCTTCAAGCAGATGATCGACGAAGTCTTTAGAGAAAACTTAGCCTCAACCCCAGCCACTCCCCAAAGGGAGAATGGGATTGTTAGTTATACCCTTGACATCAAAGAGGGAAAGTCCTTCAACCGCTTTGTGGCCGAAGAAGATATTCGTTATGGTCAGCGGGTGAAGAAGTTCTCCCTTGAAGCACTTGTTGATGGACAATGGCAGTCGTTGAAGGATGAACTGGTGGAGAATGGTGACGGTTTGACCACCATCGGACATCGTCGTATCATATGCTTCCCCACCGTCAAAGCCACAAAACTGCGGTTTACCATCACTGATTCCAGGGCAGAGCCTATCATCAAGAAACTCGGTGTTTATCTTGCTCCTGAACTCTCTGCTGATATTCCCAATAGCGGCGAGAAGAAATCATCAGGACTTCACTTCTTCTTTAGCAGCCCCAAGCAAATGCTGATTGACTGGGACAAGGAGCAGACCATTACCTCGTTCCGCTATTTGCCTCCACAAGAGTCGAAAGATGGTATTATAACACACTATACCCTATGGGCATCTACCGACTGGGCAAACTGGACAAAGCTTGCCTCAAGTGAATTCTCTAACATCGTGAACAACCCCATCTGGCAGACCATCAAGTTTCCTGCCACCAAGGCCCGTATCCTCAAACTTGATGCCGACCGTTTGAGTGAAGGTGAGAGAATGGCTTTTAGCGATATAGAAGTTGTAACAGAATAAGTAGCTATGAAGAGATTCCTATTATTCGAATTGGTTGTGTGCTTATCATTGACAGGTTGGGCGCAGGGATTCAAGAATCCTGTACTTCCTGGTTTTCATGCTGATCCCTCGGTGTGTCGGGCCGGTGATGATTTCTACCTGGTAAACAGTACGTTCCAGTATTTCCCAGGAGTACCGGTCTTCCATAGTAAAGACTTGGTGAACTGGGAACAGGTGGGCAATTGTCTGACTCGTCCTTCACAGGTTGACTTGAAAGGCACCGATGGGAATAGTGGTATCTATGCGCCAACCATCCGTTATAATAACGGACGTTTCTACATGGTAACGACGGTATTCCCTTCTCGACGACATTTCTATGTCTGGACTGACAATCCTGCTGGCGAGTGGTCGGAACCCATCGTGATTGACTTTGCCATCGGTAGTTGTGACCCTACGCTCTTCTTCGACGAGGGCAAATGCTATTTCCTGTGGAAGGCAGCAGCAGACGAAACACGACCAGGAATTAAACCTGGTGTAATAAACATTTGCGAGATTGATGTGGAGACGGGCAAGCAACTGGGTGAGATTCATCACTTGGGAACTGGCCTTGGCGGACGATATCCTGAAGGACCACATATTTACAAAAAGGACGGCTACTATTATCTGCTGCTGGCAGAAGGCGGTACCGAGCATGGACATCATGTAAACATTCTACGCAGTAAGGATCTTTTCGGCCCCTACGAATCGAACCCTGCCAATCCCATCCTTTCTCACTTCAACATGAAGATGCAGAACAGTCAGATACAGGGTCTGGGACATGCCGATCTCGTACAGGCTTCAGACTCTTCATGGTGGATGATTTGTCTGGGATATCGTACTAGCGGTTATCTACAACACGTAATGGGGCGCGAGACGATGCTTGCCCCCGTGACGTGGGAAAAGGACGGGTGGCCTGTGGTGAACGGTGACGGTACGCTACAAACGGACATGAAATGCAAAACGCTGCCGCAGGTGCTGCTGCCCAAAGACCCGATTAAGGAAGAATTCAATTACGTGAAGCGTGAAGCTCCCAAAGACAGCTATCACTCGTTGGGCTTGCCTATGGGATGGATGAGCTTATGTAATCCCTACTATACCAAATACTCATTGACTGAGCGTAAAGGTTGGCTTAGACTATATCCCTCCACAGTCGATCTCAGTGAGACGGACTCGCCTACCTTTGTAGCCCGACGTCAGACAGAACTGAACTTTTCAGCCACAGCTTTGTTCGACCTTTCACATCTTACAGAAGGCATGCAGGCAGGACTTACTGCTTATGCTGCTCCGCTGAATCATTATGATGTGGTGGCAGAAAAGCGAAACGGACAAATCTATATTAAATCGAATGTACGGTTAGGACAAACCAACCATAACGAGAAGGAATTCGCACTCAACGGTACGCATGCCTGGTTGCGTATCACCTCCGACAAGGATTTCTACTATATGTTGGCATCTTCCGACGGTATCAAATTCGTAGAACTGGCCAAGATGGAATACCGTTTCCTTAGTACAGAAACAATCGGTGGTTTTACAGGTGTGATGCTTGGACTCTTTGCACAATGCAGCCATGCCAACGACAAAGGTTATGTTGATATAGATTGGTTTGAGTATCAATAAGTATTTATAAAATCCAGATACAAATGAAAAGACTGGCATTGTTTATTACTGCAGTAAGCATCTCAACTTGCTTGAATGCACAAACGCCTCACGACTGGGAGAACCCCGCTGTGCTAAGTATCAACAAACTGCCCTATCATGCCACACTACAACTGCCTTCAAAAGAAAAGGAATGCAAGGAGATTGTGAGTCTTGACGGACAGTGGCTGTTCCACTGGAGCAGAAATCCGGAAGAACGACCAGCCGACTTCTACAAAGAAGATTATGATATAAGCAGTTGGGGGAAGATTACCGTCCCTGGCAACTGGCAGACTCAAGGCTACGGAACCCCCATCTACTCCAATATCGGATACCCTTTCAAGCGTAACCGGCCCAGCGTTACCAGTGAGCCACCCAAGGACTGGACTGCATATGAGAACCGCAACCCTGTGGGCTCATATGTAACGTTCGTAAATGTCACCGAGGAGATGCTGAAAAACAATCTTATTCTGCATTTTGGTGGCGTTCATTCGGCGATGTATCTTTGGATTAACGGTCAGAAAGTGGGGTATAGTCAGAATTCCATGTCACCAGCGGAGTTTGATGTGACAAGCTATCTTCGCAAGGGGAAGAACAAACTTGCCGTTGAGGTGTACAGATGGTGCGACGGCAGTTATCTCGAAGACCAAGACATGTGGCGACTCAGTGGTATTTTCCGTAGCGTACAGCTGTGGGTAAGGCCCTTGGTACACATCAGCGACTATCATGTAACGGCATTGCCTTCACTGACGGAGAATAAGGCCACCGTGCATGCAGACATCAGTCTGTGCAACGTGAGTAAAAAAGCTGTGAATAACTTGCGGGCAGTATGGAAGATAGACGGACAAGAGATGGTGGGTAGCTTGAAACGCCTGTCTGCCAACGACACCACCACCGTTTCTTTGGAATACACCCTTAACAATCCGCTGTTATGGTCGGCCGAGAAGCCACATCTCTATCCTTTCAGCGTGGAACTGCAAGACCAGAATGGTCGTGTCATTGAGCATTTCGACTATCACCTGGGGGTGAAGAAGGTGGAAATCATTGGTGAAGTATTCAAGATCAACGGTAAGAACGTGAAGTTGCGCGGCGTGAACCGCCACGACCACCATCCCAAGACCGGCCGCTACGTTGATGATGCCACTTACGAGCAGGATATCCGTTTGATGAAACAAGCCAACATCAATTTCCTTCGCACTTCGCATTATCCCGACCGCGAGTACCTCTACGAACTTTGTGATAAATGGGGCATCTACGTGATGGATGAGGCCAACCACGAAACCCACGGCTACGGCTATGCCAATAAGGTGATGGGCGAGGACCTCTCTTTCCAGCAGGCACATGTTGACAGGGCCGAATCACTGGTCAAACGCGATTTCAACCACCCTTGTATCATCCTCTGGAGCATGGGTAACGAAGGAGGTGTCGGTCCGAACATCGAGGCTATGTATAATAAGGTACGCGAATTAGATATCACCCGACCGCCGTTCTACGATAGCGACCGTCGCTATTCTGCCATTTGGGACGACAGCTATCTCTACCCAGACGACCTGAAGAAGAATGCCCAGCAGGTAACCGATAAACCCTTTATGATGCGCGAATATGCGCACGCCATGGGAAATTCCGTGGGAAATCTGCAAGAGTACTGGGACGTGATCTATGCCGATAGCAGCATCGTTGGTGCTGCCATATGGGACTGGGTGGACCAGGGACTGGAGCGCGATGGTTATTATGCCTACGGTGGCGACTTCGGCGACAAACCCAACGATGGGGAGTTCTGCCTCAATGGCATCATTGCTCCCGACCGTAAGCCGCATCCGCACTACTACGAGGTGCAGCATGTCTATCAACCTATCCAGTTCGTGCAAGAGGGAGACTCTACGATTCGTATCATCAACCGCGACAACTTCACCGGTATCGATGAATACGAGTACTACTGCGAGGTATTCCACAATGGTGAACTGGTTTCAGGTGAACTCGCCAGAATAAAGAATGACAGGTTCGAGATACCCTATCCCTATTACCCTTATGATGACCCCGAACTGATTCTGAATGTATCTGCCCGACTGCGGCATGATACTCCTTGGGCAGAAGAAGGATTTGTGGTAGCTCGCGAGCAGTTTGTACTAAAACCAGAAACATTCTGGCCAGCCTTCGGAGGTAAGTCGGCTGTGATGATGCGGCTCGACAACGACATCAATGTAACCACCAAAGATGCAATCATCCTCTTCAATGGCACAGGAGCCATGAGCAGTCTGGTAGTAAAAGGAAAACAACTGCTTGAGGCACCCCTTGAACCCTATTTCTGGAAGCCCGAGAACGACAATCAACATGCCGCGCACTTTGCCGAGCGTACTGCTGCCTGGAAGGATGCTACAGAGAAACGGGTGGTGAAGAATATCCGCACTGAGGAGAAGAAGGACGTCGTAAAGATTATCTATGAGATGTCGTTGCCCACGGTTGCTGCCGACCTCACCCTCACCTACTCCATCACCAACGACACACAGATCAAGGTGGAAATGAATTATAAGCCTACTGCTAACAACCTGCCCGTAATGCCGAAATTCGGTATGCGCATGCGAATTCCCGCTGATTACACACAGATACGTTACTACGGAAGAGGACCGTGGGAGAACTATCCCGACCGCAAGCGTTCGGCTTTCCTCGGCATTTACGAGATGCCCCTCAGCGAGTACGAAACAGAGTATATCCATCCGCAGGACAATGGTAATAGATGTGACATCCGATGGTTTGAGATTTCATCGGTAGGAAAAGCAGAGAAACTCCGCATCGACGGTAACCAACCTCTCTGTATTCGTGCATGGGACTATGGTGAGGAAGATCTTGAAGGAGTGCGCCATCCCAACGAAATCGTTCGCGGCCGTTTTGTCAACCTGAACATCGATGCAAACATCCACGGTGTGGGTGGCACAGATACGTGGGGAAAGCGCACCCTACCCCAATATACCATTGATGGAAACAAACCGCACCACTATAGTTTTGTGCTGTCAGTAAATACAGATTAACAAACCTTCTCTAATCTTCTCAATGACAATAACGAAATAACGGGATATCCAAAATTAAAGGAAGCAGGGAATACCCTGCTTCCTTTTTGAGCCTCTTGTCGGATTCGAACCAACGACCCCGAGATTACAAATCACGTGCTCTGGCCAACTGAGCTAAAGAGGCGGGTGGGCAAGCTACCCGTATCGCGCCGCTACAACCAACTACCTTTGCTACGTTCCCGTCCTGGAGGATTCGAAGGGAGCTGGCCGTACGGGACTTACCCATGTTTTTTGCGGGTGCAATGTCTGTGCAAACCGAACGCAGAACATTTATGTTTTGCTGAGGTGCCGCCAGACATCGCGGCGCTTTTAAGCGGCTGCAAAGGTAATACAATAATATTAGAACAAAGAAGGAAAGGGGAAAGAATTAAAATATATTAACGATATATCATTCCAATTCTTTCCCCTCGCATGATTATTTCAGCACATCATTTCAAGATGGCTTTTCTACCATTGTGAATGTAGATTCCTTTCTTGGTAGGTTTGCCGCTGAGTCTCTGACCATCCAGCGAGAACCAGTTGTCACTTTGATTTGAACTTTGAACTTTATCTCCGAGCAAGGCCTCACCAGTGGTGACACCGATGCTTTCACCATTCAATGTGGTAAACTGAGCTATGGGCGACCAATCAGTTGTTTCCGAACCCTTCACGCCTTGTATCTGGTATTCGTAGGTGGTTAACGGAGGAAGGCCCATAATTACAATGCTATTTTCCTGGGCAGTACGTGATAACCAATTTCCGGCAGAAATGCTTTTACCATAGATGCCGAAGTCGTCAAGTAAGAGGAAATTTTTATCATAGTCCTTATTCCTCAGGGCAATGTATCCCTTTTGTCCATGGAAACTACTCAGATCAACGGTCACCTCCTGCCATACTTTAGAAGCATCGCCTGGCTCATAAAACAACGTAAAGGCACTGATATCGCTGGTAGTAGTAGATACGTACACGTCGTAGTGCTCATGAAAAGTACCATCGTCAAACACCCAGAACTTCAGTGTTCCATCTAAAGTCACTTCCTGTGTAATCAGCCAGTTGTCAACATCGAATTTTAAGTAATGATAACTTCTGGTTACGGCTGTATGAGAACCGCTGTGAGCTTCATAAGTGTTTCCCCATATACTCCGCGGGTCAACCTGATGCCAGTCTGTATCATCTTCACCTCCGCCATTGCGGATAGTCGTCCATTGACTCATATCGTTTTCAAAGTCGTCGAAGAATAACTTTTTCTCTTGTGCCGCCCTCCTGTAACGGATATTATACTCCGTACTGTAACCCGTCCAGCTGATGGTAGCTTCGTTCGCTTCAGACTCAGCTGTCATATCAAACGGCACGGGGTTGTCAGAAAGAGTTACAAACGACTTCGTCACCCAATTACTGTCGCCATCGTCTGTTTTCACTCTGACAACATACGGTGTGTTCGCACTTAGGTTCATCATCTTGTAAGGAGATGTGGGATTGGGAACATCATTCCATGAATAAGATTCCATATCCTCTCCTATTAAGGCGCGAACCATAAAGACAACATTTGAGTAACTGCTGTCGTATTGTGACAAATCCATCCAGTCACCGCCAAAGGATATCCATCTACCATTGGGATCCCCATCGTTGTTTTCACTGGCTGCTGCCGGAGATGTATCTCCGTCATCTGTATCAATGATTACCCACACGTTTTTGGTTTCATCCAATGGCACGTAGAAGGGGAAAGTCACGAATTCCTGAGCACCCGTCAACGTGATTTTCTTTGATTTGAGGGGTTTGCCAGAGGGTCCTTTTTCACCAGCATTGTAGATGGAAATTGTTCCCGCCATTTCAGAACAGTCGTATATGGAAACCTCTTTCAACATCCCGCTTCCAAAGCTACCAGCAGGAAACATCACGCCCCATGAGAAAGTATCGTTTTCATATCCAATCCGAGATAGGGATTCCTCATCAACGTCCTCTTTATCATAATGCAGCCATTCGCCGTATCCCTCAGGACGTTGGATATATTGCAGATCAACGATGGGTTCTTCAGATGTCCAACTGACCGTGGCAGAATAGGGTGTAATCTCACTGATGGTCATTTGGGGAGTAAAGACGCTAAATGGTTTGATTCCGATCTTGATGTTATTGCGATATCTATATGTGCATTTGGATCCACTATATGAACCAAGATCATCTAGTTCCAGGTCACTGTCACTATGGTAAGAAAGAGAGGTGTAGTCTGAAGTATTGGAACAGTTGAACGTATAACTGCTCCCTGGATAGTCACACTCTGAGTCATAGCAGCAGACCATCAAGTTCTGAATGCCACTATAAGTAAACGGCGAAGAAAGTTCGATGGTCACCCATCCCGGCTCAGAGACCTCGATGTATCCTTCAAATACAAGGTCTGCTTCTTCATCAATAGGAACAAAGTCACTAGAACCTGAAAATGAGCTCTTATCCACCTCTTTGAGATACACCTTTATATTATACATGTCGAGCTTTTGAGTATAGGCATAGTAGAATGAAATGGAAGTTATTTCTCCACCTGTGCCAATCTCATCAGCAGTATAGATCTGCTGTGTCAGAGAATAATTGTATAACATGTGAAAAGGCAATGTGCTTTTTGTATTAGTTTCTTTGCCAATAATTACATTCCTTGCACTTAGTGTTCCCATGCATGCTATCAAGAGCATGGATAATAGTAAAAATCTTTTTTTCATGCGGGTTGAAATCTCATTTTAACAATAATGGCTGCAAAGTTACGAAAAATCGAGAGCAGAACAAAATAAATTCATTAATTTTTTATGCCGAGATGGAGTAACTTATCTAAAGATACGAAAAATCTGATTAAGCGAGAAGGAAACAAATGGATTTGTTTGCTAGAGCGTGAAGATTTTATGCAAAAAGCGAGCAAAATGCCAAATTTATACATCCTTTTTGTCCCTTTGTCCCAACGTCCCAACGTCCCAACGTCCCATTAAGGTGGTTTTAATATGGTGAAAGGACAATGGGCTAATAAATAATAAGTATATTATAATTATATTATATATATAATATATATATTATATATAAATATAAACATTCTAGTCTGCATGTCGGAAGGTGCTTAATGGGACGTTGGGACAATGGGACATTGGGACGTTTTGCAAATCAACTACGGCACTTCCTCATGCAAACTATGGCACTTTCCGACACAAACTATGGCACTTTATATAATTTAACAAAAAGGACGCCCAGAAACGTAATAGTATTACACAAAACGTTTGGTAGTCTCGTGATTATTTAGTACCTTTGGCTTCGCCGATATTGCTCACGCTCGGCAATCGATGCAAGTATCATTGCTCTCACTTAAACGCAACATTGGCTTCGCCGAAAGTACTTCCGCTCGACAAAACAAAGAAAAACGAGTTTTCCTTTGGTTTTGTGCTCGCTTATTCGTACCTTTGCACTCATTATGACATCACATCAGGACATAGAACAAATGCAGGCGTTTGCCCGAATCGACGGATTATGGCTCGCCATATTCTGGATAGCCAGCTTCGCCTGTTTCGTGGGAAGCTTCACTTATCCGGCGCTGGCCACCTCGGTACTGTTGATCGGAGCGGTATCACTGGTGTTCGCCGCTCTGCGAGTACGCCGTTATAGGGATGATGTGCGCGAAGGAGAACTGTCGTTCCGGCGGGGATTCCTCTATAGCATGCTTATCTATCTGCATGCAGCCCTGCTGTTTGCAATGGCGCAATACGTGTATTTCCGTTTTCTCGACAACGGATTCATCGCCAACTATCGTGATTTGGTAAGCACAGACGACTTCAAGCAGATGGCACAAGGGTTCGGACTGTCGGAAGTTGACTGGAAGGTGGTGATGGAGAACCTGGCAAGTCTGCGCCCCATCGACCTGGCCCTTCAGTTCTTCACCACGAACGTGTTCATGGGTTTCTTCATCAGTGTGCCCGTTGCACTGATCATGATGCGAAGTCCCAAAAATAACAGAAAAACAAAATCCTAATGATCATGGATATATCAGTAGTCATACCTTTATACAATGAAGACGAGTCTATCCCCGAACTGTATTCGTGGATAGAACGCGTGATGAAAGAGAACGGCTATTCGTTCGAGGTGATCTTCGTGAACGACGGTTCCACCGACAACTCCTGGACAGTGATCGATAACCTGAGTGAGGAGCATACGAACGTGAAAGGCATCAAGTTCCGCAGGAACTACGGAAAGAGTCCGGCCCTGTATTGCGGCTTCAAGGCTGCCGAGGGCGATGTGGTGATTACGATGGATGCCGACTTGCAGGACTCGCCCGATGAGATTCCCGAACTGTACGACATGATCATGAACGGTGGCTATGACCTCGTTTCGGGTTATAAGCAAAAACGCTACGACCCGCTTTCAAAGACCATTCCCACCAAGCTGTTCAATGCCACTGCAAGGAAGGTGAGCGGGATTAAGAACCTGCACGACTTCAACTGCGGACTGAAGGCTTACCGCAAGGACGTGGTAAAGAATATCGAGGTGTATGGCGAGATGCACCGCTTTATCCCCTATCTGGCCAAGAATGCGGGATTCGACAAGATTGGCGAGAAGGTGGTACACCATCAGGCAAGGAAATACGGGAAGTCGAAGTTCATGGGCCTGAACCGCTTTGTGAACGGCTACCTCGACTTGCTGACCCTGTGGTTCCTGAGTACCTTCGGTAGAAAACCGATGCATGTGTTCGGTTTCCTGGGCACCATTATGTTCTTCATCGGTTTCCTCGCTGCAGCGTGGATAGGTATCGACAAGCTGTGGGCATTAGCGCATCACATTCCTCAACGACTGGTAACCGACTCACCCTATTTCTATATCTCGCTCACCATGATGATCATAGGTACACAGTTGTTCCTCGCCGGGTTCGTAGGCGACCTGATCAGTCGGAACTCCCAAGGAAGGAACGACTACCAGATTGAGAAAACGGTGAACTTGTAAGCCTTTGGCTTTGAGGAGTGTGGAGTGAGAAATGTGGAGTGAGAAATGATTTCAAGAAATGGAATAATCAATGAGAATAAAGACCATATCATATATTAAAGAGAAGGTGGTAGGAAACATATCTCCCTCCACACTCCTCCCTCCACACTCCACGAAATTTCTTTTGGGGGGTATTTGCCTCCTCCTATTCCTCTCCTGCTCCTCCATCGACTGTCCGATGAACACTACTGTTTCCACAAAGTACGGACTGTACAAGAGTGACGGGACGGCAGATACACTGAAGGATACGCTGACGGTGATTACCCTACAGCGGATAGCTGGACATGACCCTGTGCTGCTGAACCGATCGGTTAACACCACAACAATGGATATTCCCATCAGCTACCAAAGCGACGAGGATGTGCTCTATTTCGTACGCTCATTCCCCTACCTGTATGAGACAACAGTCATCAACGAGGAAGGAATAGAGGTGGATACGATCCTGAAATTGGCCGCCTATGTCACCGATACCGTTACTGTTGTGAAGACCAACAAAAAGCATTTCGAGTCAATCGACTGCACCCCCTCGTTCTTCCATACCATCCGTAACGTTACATATACCCGAAACGCTATCGACTCCATTGTGATCAATAACCCAGAAGTGAACTATGATCCGTTTAAAGAACATTTCCGCGTGTATTTTAAGTCTCGTGATTAGTCTGCTGATCATCGGGACCACCACCGCATCGGCCCAATACCGAAAAAAGAAGCCGCAGATCATTGTACCTGATACGGTACCGCTGTTCAATGGTTTCCAGGTGTCGGCCGACCTGCTGGGAGCGGCTATGATGCATCTGGGCAGCTACGGACAATATGAAGGGGCGCTGCGACTGAATCTGCGCGACCGCTACTTCCCCATCGTGGAGCTGGGATATGGAAAGGCCGACCATACTGACGACGGTACGCAGTTGAACTACAAGACCAAGGCACCCTATGGACGCATCGGAGTGGATCTGAACCTGATGAAGGATAAGCACGATGCCTACCGTTTGCTGGCTGGTGTACGCTATGGATTTACCTCGTTCAAATACGATGTGTTTCATCCTTCCGTGGAAGATCCCGTCTGGGGCGACCTTGTGGAGTTCCGTGCCGAAGGGGTGCAGGCCAAGTATCACTGGATGGAGGTGGTATTCGGCGTAGATGCAACCATCTGGGGACCACTTCATCTGGGATGGAGCGTACGATACCGTAACCGGTTATCACACGACGCGGGGGAACTCGATAATGTATGGTACGTACCTGGCTATGGAAAATCGGGGAAATCGGTTCTTGGTGGAACCTTCAATGTGATTATCGATATCTAACATAACATGAGCAAAAAAAACCTATTACGACTAGCCTTTCTGCTGTTCTTGATTATCGGTACGATACTGATTATCCGACAGCAGCACGAAATGCCCTATCAGCATAATTCCGGATTGGTATTCGGTACGGTGTATAACATTACTTATCAGCACGACCGCGACCTGCAGAAAGAGATCGAGGCAGAGCTGATGAAAGTTGACAACTCCCTTTCACCCTTTAACGAACAATCGGTTATCACCAAGGTGAACCGCAATGAACCCGTTGAGCTCAACAAAATGTTTCTCGATGTGTTCACACTGGCAGAGAAGATCTCACAGGAAACCGACGGTGCCTTCGATGTTACTGTGGCTCCGCTGGTGAATGCTTGGGGTTTCGGTTTCAAACAAGGAATATCGCCTACTGAGCAAACCATCGACAGTCTGCGCCAGGTAGTGGGATTCCAGAAGGTATCTCTTACTGCCGATTCAAAGACGGTAAAGAAGCAGGATCCGAGAATCATGCTCGACTGCTCGGCCATCGCCAAGGGTTATGGCTGCGACGTGGTGGCTGAACTGCTCAAGAACAACGGCATCCAGAACTTCATGGTAGAGATTGGGGGCGAGGTAGTGACCAAGGGCGTCAGCGACAAAAGGGTACCTTGGCGCATTGGGGTGACCAAGCCCACCGATGATACCATCAGTGTGAATAATGAGCTGCAGACCATTCTGAATGTCACGAACAAAGCCATGGCCACAAGCGGTAACTACCGTAATTTCTATTACAAGGGCGGAAAGAAATATGCCCACACCATTGACCCCAAAACAGGCTATCCTGTGCAGCACAACATACTCTCTGCCACGGTGTTGGCCGACAACTGTGCCACGGCTGATGCCTATGCCACCTCGTTCATGGTACTGGGCATGGAGGGCACTCGTCGCATCCTCGACAAACATCCTGAACTGATGGCCTACCTGATCTATACAGACGACAAGGGCGACTATTCTGTGTGGTATTCGCCGAGTATGGAAGACAAGATAGTTGACAATTGAGAGTTGAGAGTTGACAGTTGATAGTTGACAGTTGGGATGCAGATATTTGAGAAACTATTGATGTTGCCGCTGTTTCAGGGCATGAGCAACAACGACCTGAACGAAGTTGTGGCACGAACGAAGTTTGGCTTCCACCGGGTGTCGAAAGGAAAGAAGGTGGTGAGCGAGGGCGATCCGTGCCAGAACCTTCTCTTCTTGTTGGAAGGCAGTCTGCAGGTAACCAGTAGGGCGGATGACAATAGTTACTCGATGGTGGAAGAGCTGGCAGCACCTGACGTGATTCAGCCCGAGAGAATCTTCGGACTGACCCAGCGATACAGCAAGACCTTCGTCGCACTCACGGAATGCCGACTGGTGAGCGTCAGTAAGGCAGAGATGCTACGACTGTCGGAGGAGCACATGATCTTCCAGCTGAACCTGCTCAACATCATCAGTACGCAGAGTCAGCGCATCACCCATCAGCCCTGGCGAGTCCATCCCCAAGGAATCAGGAACAAGATCATCCGCTTCGTAGAAACGCATAGCATGCGGCCCGCTGGAGAGAAAACACTTTACATCAAGATGGAGACGTTGGCCACCCTCATTGCGGAAAGTCGACTGAATGTCTCCAGGGAACTCAATGCCATGCAACACGAAGGACTTATCAGTATTACACGCGGCATCATTCGCGTTCCGGCATTGGAAAAGTTGCTTTCTCTGTAATTTTAGTTAAAAATCCTGCTATTATAAATAGGTATTTAATAATTTGGTGTATCTTTGCAGTTTGAATATAGTATGCATGAAAATATGGCAGAGGAAGCAAAGAGAATAAATCCCTTTTTTGAAGACTACCAGACACCGCACGACACGGTGCCCTTTGACCGTATTCGCCTTTCCGACTTCGAAGAGGCGTTCATGGAGGGTATCAGACGTGATAATGAGCAGATAGAGAAAACCATCAATAATCCCGAAAAACCCACCTTCGACAATACCATCATCAATACAGAAGAAGACAAGGACGGCTATTACGACCTGTTAGGACGGGTGAGTACCGTGTTCTTCAACCTGATGAGTGCTGAGACGAACGATGAGATGGATGCGCTGGCACAGAAGATACAACCCATCCTGACACAGCATGCCAACGATATCCGACTGAACAGGAAACTGTTTGAACGCATTCAGTATGTACATCGTCATCACCGTAAGCTCACACCCGAGGAGAAGATGTTGCTCGACAACTGCTACGATGGCTTTGTGAGAAGTGGTGCCCTGCTCGATGAGGAGGGAAAGGAGAAACTGCGTAAGCTCACTGAAGAGGCTTCGATGCTCTCATTGCAGTTCTCACAGAACCTGCTGAAAGAGAACAAGGCGTTCATCCTGCATATCACCGATGAGAAGCAGTTGGACGGACTGCCTGAAACAGCTCGTGAGGCAGCAACCCTGACAGCTAAGGAGAGAGAAATGGATGGATGGGTATTTACTCTCGATGCCCCCAGCTATAGTCCGTTCATGACCTACAGTACGCAGCGTGATCTCCGCGAGAAGATGTACATGGCCAGGAATTCGGTATGTATTCACGACAATGCCGAGAACAATCTCGAGATCTGTAATCGTATCGTCAATCTGCGGCGCGAAGTGGCGCAGCTGTTGGGCTTCCGCACCTATGCCGACTATGTGCTGAAACATCGCATGGCCAGTAAGGTGAAGAATGTGTACCGACTGCTTGACGACTTGATTGATGCCTATAAGCCGACGGCCAAGAAGGAATATGCGGAAATCGAGAAGATAGCTCAGAAGAGCGAAGGGAAGGACTTTAAGATGGAACCGTGGGACCAGGGGTTCTACTCTCATCAGCTGCAACTGAAGAAGTACAACCTCGATGCAGAGATGCTACGACCGTATTTCGAACTGTCGAAGGTCATTGACGGTGTGTTCGGATTGGCCAACAAGCTCTATGGCATTACGTTCAAGGAGAACAAGGAGATTCCCGTATATCATCCCGACGTAAAGGCCTACGAGGTGTTCGACAAAGACGGCTCGTACCTGGCAGTGTTCTATGCCGACTTCCACCCACGCAAGGGAAAGCAGGGCGGTGCTTGGATGACCGAATACCAAGGTCAGTTTATCAAAGAAAAGAAAGACAAAACAAAAGAAAACGTTCGTCCGCACGTGAGCGTGGTGATGAACCTCACCAAGCCTACGGAAGAAAAGCCTGCCCTACTGACATTAGGAGAGGTAGAGACGTTCCTGCATGAGTTCGGACACTCCCTGCATGGTATGTTTGCTAACTCGCGCTTCGAGAGTCTGAGCGGCACGAATGTGTGGTGGGACTTCGTGGAACTGCCCTCGCAGTTCATGGAGAACTATGCGGTGGAAAAGGAGTTCCTCAGAACATTCGCCTTCCATTATCAGACCGGCGAGCCCATTCCCGACGACCTGATCAAGAGGATTGTCAAGAGCAGGAACTTCATGGCCGCTACCGCCTGTCTCAGACAGGTGAGCTTCGGACTGCTCGACATGGCGTACTATACCCAGAAGGAGGCGTTCACTGAAGATATCATCCCCTTCGAGAAGAAAGCATGGGCGAAAGCGAAGATCACCCGGAAGAAGCCCAGAACAGATACTTGTATGACCGTGCAGTTCTCGCATATCATGGCGGGTGGCTATGCTGCCGGCTACTATAGCTATAAATGGGCGGAGGTACTGGATGCTGATGCCTTCAGCGTGTTCAAGAAAGAGGGTATCTTCAACCAGAAGACCGCCCAGCGGTTCCGCGACGAGATACTGAGCAAGGGCGGCACTGAACATCCCATGATGCTCTATAAGCGGTTCCGAGGACAGGAGCCTACGATTGATGCCCTGCTGAAGAGGAACGGAATCAAGCGAGAAGTGACAAGTGATAAGTGACAAGTGATAAGTGTGAGATGACAGAGAAACAAAGGAAACTGGATCTGCGCTATCTGCGCATGGCAAGGATATGGGCTGAAAACAGCTACTGTCAACGCCGTCAGGTGGGAGCCCTGGTGGTGAAGGACAAGATGATCATCAGCGACGGCTATAACGGAACGCCCAGCGGATTCGAGAATGTCTGCGAGGATGAGAACAATGTTACGAAGCCCTATGTACTGCATGCCGAGGCAAATGCCATCACCAAGCTGGCCCGCAGCTCGAACAACAGCGACGGTTCCACGCTCTATGTCACGGCCTCACCCTGCATTGAATGTGCCAAGCTCATCATTCAGGCTGGCATCAAGCGGGTGGTATATGGTGAACAGTATCGGTTGGAAGACGGCATCAATCTGCTGAAACGTGCCGGCATCGAGGTAGAATACCTAAACCCCGACGACCAATAAAAAGCATCCCCCCGCTATTTAGCCCATTAACCCCATTAAGCCCATTAAGCCCATAATATTACCATATGAAACAAAGCAAGAAATACCGCTATATGCCCCTGTTGATGGCACTCTGCATCGTCATCGGCGTAGTGATTGGCACCTTTTTCGCCAACCACTTCTCCAGTCAGCGACTGAACATCATCAACAGCGGAAGCAACCGACTGAACAACCTGTTGCATATCATCGACGACCAATATGTGGATAAGGTGAACCTGGATTCACTGGTGGAAAAGGCTATCCCACAGATCTTGGGCGACCTTGATCCGCACTCTGTCTATATCAGTGCGAAGGATGTGCAAACCGCCACTGACGACCTGAAAGGCTCGTTCTCTGGGGTGGGTATTGAGTTTGTGATCCGTGAGGATACAATTCATATTCAGGGTGTCATCAAGAACGGTCCTGCTGAAAGGGCGGGCTTGCTGGCAGGAGATAAGATCGTGACTGTTGACGACAAGCCGTTTGTGGGTAAGACCGTTACGAACGAAGAGGCGCAGCATCGTCTGAAAGGTCCGAAGGACACGAAGGTGAAGATTGGTGTGCTGCGCTATGGGGAGAAGAAGATACAGCAGTATGTGGTTACCCGTGGCGAGATTCCCACCAAGAGCGTCACCGCCACCTATATGCTCGATGATGACACGGGCTATATCCGCATCAAGAACTTTGGCGAGAACACATACCCCGAGATGCTGATTGCCTTGGCCAAGCTGTCACAGGAGAATTTCAGTAACCTGATTATCGACCTGCGTGACAATACCGGCGGCTACCTGCAGTCGGCTGTGCAGATCATCAATGAGTTCCTGCCGAACAACAAACTGATTGTCTATACTCAGGGAAGGAAATCACCGCGTCAGGAATACAAGAGTAACGGTAAGGGCAGCTACCAGAAGATTCCACTCATCGTACTGATCAACGAGAGCAGTGCCTCGGCTTCGGAAATCTTTGCCGGAGCCATGCAGGACAACGACCGCGCCACGATTATCGGGCGACGTTCGTTTGGTAAAGGACTGGTACAGCAGCAGATTGGATTCCCCGACGGATCAATGATCCGACTCACCATTGCCCGTTACTATACACCGTCGGGACGTTGCATCCAGAAGCCGTATTCTCCAGGCGACAAGAACTACGAGGAGGATTTGCTGGAACGCTACGAACACGGTGAGTTCTTCAGTCAGGACAGCATCAAGCACACCGGCCCGGCCTACCACACCAGTATCGGTCGTGAGGTGTTCGGTGGCGGTGGTATCACCCCGGATATCTTTGTTCCTGAGGACACCCTCGGCATTACGTCATACTACAAGCAGGCCAGCATGAGCGGACTGATCCTACAGTTTGCGTTCACCTATACAGATGATAACCGTTTGAAGCTGAATAACTTCACCGAGATGATGGCCTTGTCAGACTATCTGGTCAAGCAGAACACAGTGGATAAGTTCGCTACATATGCTGATAACCGCGGACTGAAACGGCGGAACCTGATGATACAGAAGAGTCATCACCTCCTGCAGCGGTATATCAACAGTAGGATTATCTATAACATCATGGACGAGGACGCATGGGTGCAGTACCTGAATCTCGACGATCCCGTGATTCGTGCGGCTCAGAAGGTGTTCAAGGACAAGACTGCGTTCCCGCAGAAAACAGACGTACAAGAGAAGAAAGACCAGAAAGTGGCACGTTCTCATCCCGATGCGTTCTTCAACAGAGAGATCGGGAAGAGCTACCACATCGTTGCCCTCAGCTAACCATGGACAAGAAAGACCTCAGGCAGTTCATCCGCATGCAGAAAGGACAGTTCACCACTGCCCAGCTGGAAGCGTTCTCCCTTCCCATCATCAAGCGGTTGCTTGCCCACCCCAGAATCAAACAGGCGCAGGTCATCCTGATGTACTATTCGCTGGATGATGAGGTGAACACCCATGAGGTGATCAACGAACTGGCGGCACAAGGAAAAACGGTTCTTCTGCCTGCCGTGGTTGACGACACGCGGATGGAACTGCGGGAGTACCATGGAAAGCAGGATCTGGAGAGTGGTTTCTTCCATCTCATGGAGCCAGTGGGAAAGGTGTTCACGCAGTATGATAATATTGATGTGGCTGTGGTACCGGGTATGGCTTTCGATTCACGTCATAACCGGTTGGGACGCGGTAAAGGCTACTACGACCGTTTCCTGTCGCAGATTCCCGCTGTTTATAAGATAGGTATTTGTTTCGATTTCCAAAAGCTACCGGGCATTCCCGCTGAGGAAAACGATATCAAGATGAACGAGGTGCTTTAATAGAACCGGATATCAATGATGATCTTCGCCCCCACCTCCTGATTCAGGCGGTTCACCAAATCGGTACGCATCATGGAGAGATCGGAACGAAGGGCAGGTCGGGATAGTTTGACAAAGAGCACCTGGTTACGGATATATTTCTCCTCCGTATAGCGGTCTATGGTCTTACCTGCCACCTTCCCCCAGCTATCAATCAACCGACGCTGCAGTAACGGCGTCTCCAAACCGTTCTGACGAAGGAAGGCATTCACCAGTTCGGATACATCATGAATGTCACGCCTAAACATCCGAACCTCCTTTCTCCCCTCGCACCGTTACCTCACCATCGTGCACCGAGAACAGCTGATAGTCGAAACTATTGGCTTGCAGAATCTTATCCAGATGCTCGCGGTTGGTATCGGTAATGAATATCTGACCGTATTCCTTGCTGGCCACCAGACTGACGATTCGTTCCACGCGATGCGCATCCAGTTTGTCGAAGATATCATCCAAGAGCAGTAAGGGAGTAGTCTGACTGCAGGTGCGCTTCAGGAAGCTGAACTGCGCCAGCTTCATGGCAATAACAAAGGTCTTAAGCTGTCCCTGACTACCTTCGCGGCGCATGGGATAATCGCCCAACAGCATCTCCAGGTCATCACGATGAACACCATGCAGGGAATAGCCCACCGCACGATCCTTCATCCTGTCGCGTTGAATCACTTCCAACAACGGCCCCCGCTGACCGTGAGACACATAGCGCAACGACACCGACTCCCTGTCGTCAGAAATCTGCTGATAGATCTGCTGGAACACAGGAATCAGTTCCTGAACGAAAGCACTCCTTTTCTGATAGATCACCTCACCTTCAGCAGCCATCTGCTCTTCCCAGATGCGCATCAGCTCCAGGTCGGGCTCCTCCTCCATCTTCAACAAGGTATTCCGTTGCAGTAAGGCTTTGTTATAGCGGTTCAGCGCGTCCAGGTAAAGGTTATCATACTGTGAGATCACCATATCCATCAACCTGCGTCGCTCCTCTCCTCCCCCATCCACCAGATAGGTATCAGCGGGTGACACAAAGATCAGGGGAATCAGTCCGATATGCTGCGACAACCGCTTATATTCCTTCTTGTTACACTTAAAATGCTTCTTTGTGCCCCTTTTCATGCCGCAATAGATGGACAGCTTGCGCTGTTCATCCTGATCCTCACCCAGCATACCACGGTCGTCGGTGTAATCCCCCTCAACCACAAAGAAATCCTGGTCATGACGAATCACCTGCGAGTCAACACTGGTATAGGCACTTCTGCAGAACGACAGGTAATACACAGCATCCAACAAGTTGGTCTTACCGGTACCGTTCGGTCCGATAAAACAATTCATCTTCGGCGACAACGTCAGTGTTGCCTCCTGGATATTCTTGTAGTTAATGATGGATAACCTGTTCAGAATCATCTGCTATCTTCTGCAAATTCCTTACAAAGGTACACCTTTTATTACTGAAAAACAAAAAAAGTCGGCAAGAAATTTCAATAAGTGGAATTTATTCCGTAATTTTGCATCCCAAATGAACAGTCTGCATCGACAGACCTGAAAACTGGAAATAAAATACATTCAATAATGGCAAAAGTAAACGTTAAAGAACAGAATGCTGAGAACATCAGCAAAAGTGAGGATTTCTTGCTGAAGAACAAGAAAACCATTTTGTATGCGGTAATCGCCCTGATCGTGATCATCGCAGGTATTATTCTCTACAACAACTTCGTTAAGGCTCCCCGTGAAGCTAAGGCCAGCACAGAACTGGCTAAGGGACAGACCATGTTTGCAAACCAGCAGTTTGCCCAAGCTCTTAACGGCGACAGCACTGGTTATGCAGGCTTCGTGAAGATCGCTTCCGACTACAGCAGCACTCCTGCCGGAAACCTGGCTAACTTGTATGCTGGACTCTGCTATGCAAACCTCGACAAGTGGGAAGATGCCGTGAAGTTCCTCGACAAGTACTCTCCTGCAAACGACGAGATGGTTAGTCCTGCCGCCATTGCAGCTCTTGGCAACGCCTACGCTCATGTAAAGCAACTCGACAAGGCTGTGGATGCTTTGAAGAAAGCAGCTAAGATGGCCGACAGTCAGGCACTCGACAATACCAACAACAGTTTGTCTCCCACCTTCCTGATCCAGGCCGCCACTATCTTGGAGAGCCAGAACAAGAAGGATGAGGCACTGAAGATCTACCAGGACATCAAGAAGAAATATGTGAATTCTGCTGTTTCTCAGGAGATCGACAAGTACATCGAACGTGCATTAGGTAAATAATGGCAACTGCACTTCATAACCTTTCCGACTATAACGCCGATCAGGTTCCTGATGCCAGTAACATGTGTTTTGGCATCGTGGTTTCTGAATGGAATCCGGAAATTACCAACGCCCTGCTCGAAGGAGCGGTTAGCACACTGGAGAAACATGGTGCTCTGCCAGAGAATATCCATGTGAAGACTGTTCCAGGTTCTTTCGAACTGGTGTATGGCGCACGGCAGATGACGCGCAACGACGGGTACGATGCCGTCATCATCTTAGGATGTGTGATTCGTGGTGAGACACCCCACTTCGACTATATCTGTCAGGGGGTGACCTATGGAATAGCCCGTCTGAATGCCACCAACGAAGTTCCTGTGGTATTCGGTCTGCTTACCACCAACGACCTTCAACAGGCAAAAGACCGTGCAGGCGGTCGTTTAGGAAACAAAGGCGATGAATGCGCTGTCGTAGCAATAAAAATGGCGAAGTTCTAACGAGCTTCGCCTTTTTCTTTGTCTTGTTTTAGAACAAAAACGCATTTTTCCCAAGACCTAACATCGCCAAAACCTAATTGCCTAATAACAAGCAACTTGCAATCAAAATAAGCTCTTAAAGACCTAACATAAACCTAACAAAAACCTAACAAAAAGGTAACATGTTAGGTATTGGGTTAGGTCTAATGTTACCTTTTTGTTAGGTCTTATGTTAGGTCTAAAAATCGTGAAACATCTATATATAGGGCATTTTGCCGTGAAACTGTTAGGTCTTTGAAAAAAACGCAAAATTTATCTCCCCACCCCAGCTTCGCTCACCCCTCCCCTGAGATGGGAGGGGAGTTCGGGGGTACTCCCACGTACCCCCCCCGAAGTATCGATCGCTCTTTCGGCTCCCCACCCCAGCTTAGGGCGTTCCTGGCATTGCTCTCTCGGCTCCCCACCCCTCTTAGGGGCGGGGTCCTGGCAAGGGGGGCGGGGTGCGAGATTACTGCCATAAAACAAGTTGTTCCCAACGTGGGAACACTTTATTCCCACGTTGGGAATATTTGAATCTTATTGCAGTTCTCTACTCGTTCAATTGATAAAGAGTGAAAAACTTGCTTTACAAGGTAGTTATTCAACGTAGTTTAACCAAAACACCTACTTTGATGGCCAAGATAAACAGTAACTCTGGCTTCGCCGAAGTTACAATGCACTCGGCAATGAAAAGAAAAACAAGTTTTTCTTTTGCATTGCTCTCGTTTTTTCGTAACTTTGTGGCATGAAACTCATCAGTTGGAACGTAAACGGGCTGAGAGCCTGTGAAGGAAAGGGATACTTCAGTGAGGCATTCAAGACATTGGATGCTGATTTCTTCTGTCTGCAAGAAACGAAGATGCAGGCAGGACAGTTGGACTTGCAGTTCGAGGGTTATACATCGTACTGGAACTATGCCGAGAAGAAAGGCTATAGCGGAACGGCGATCTTCACCAAGCACCAACCACTGAACGTGAGCTATGGCATCGGTATTGACGAGCACGACCATGAGGGACGGGTAATCACCCTGGAGATGGAGGATTTCTATCTCGTTACGGTCTATACGCCGAACTCGCAAGACGGACTGAAGCGTCTCGACTACCGCATGCAGTGGGAGGATGATTTCCTGGCTTATATCAAGGGATTGGATGCGAAGAAACCTGTGATATTCTGTGGCGACCTGAATGTGGCTCATCAGGAGATCGACCTGAAGAATCCCAAGACAAACCGTAAGAATGCGGGATTCACTGATGAGGAACGGGCGAAGTTCACTGTCTTGCTTAGCAATGGCTTCACCGATTCGTTCCGTTTCTTCTACCCCGACATGGAGAATATCTACTCATGGTGGAGCTACCGCTTCAAAGCAAGAGAGAAGAACGCTGGGTGGCGCATCGACTACTTCGTCGTGTCGAACCGCATAGCCGACAAGATGCAGGATGCAAAGATCCATACGGAAATCTACGGCAGCGACCATTGCCCGGTGGAACTGGTAATAGATGAGAGATGATAATTCGTCTAATTTGTCTAATTCGTAGAGAAAAAACGCTGAGAAGAATAAGATATGAAAGTAAAAGAATTATTGCAGACCTTTGAGTTCGACGACCTCTTCCCAACCATCGCCATTATGTACCCTAACGCCAAGCGACATAAGCGTGAGTTCAAGGAAGCGTTCGACTTGCTCACCACGATGAGGGCCACCAGTAGTAAGCAAACGGTGCGGTATATGATTATTGAGGATCCCTTCTCGAAAGATAACTATTTCGGTGCGAAGGATTCGAACTTCAATACCTCGTGGGATGTACTGTTGGGTAAGGAAGTGAAGCGCGACCAGTATGTCGATCTCACCGATGAAGAGATGGCGGCCAATATCATCATCAATGCCATCTTCATCAGTAAGTGTCCCAAAAGTTTTGAGGAGAATCAAAGGGCACTAAAAAGAGCGTAACTTAAACGCCTTCCTCTTCTTCCTCAGGCACTTCCGTATCAATCTTCGTATCCCGCTTGATACCTACATCGCCCATACGACTGATGGTAAGGATGAGGGGGATATACTCGTCGCTCAGACGGTCGGGTGAGCCCACGCTGGCTCCCAGATAGAGGTTGTCGCCTTCGGCATGATCGAACACGATGCCCAACAAAGCACCTGTCTTCCTGGTGTTCTCGTCGAGGTAATCATTGAAACTCTTCTTGGAAAATACACGATTGAAGAACTCCGATCCGTCGGCTCGCAACACACGGACACGGATCAGGTTATCGAAATAGGGATTACCCTGCTCATCCTTCACCTTCGGCAGACTGTCGGCCACGAAGCGGTGTACCTCCACTTTGTAGGTCTTGTCCAGCCAAGGCACATCATCCGTATGCTTGAACTCATCCATCTTAGCCGGTGCCTTTGGAGCCTGCTTCACAGGTTTCGGGGCAATAATCACATTCGATTGTTTCTTCTCGCTGCATGATAACACCAAACATGCTGCTATCAAGGCAGCTGCTATTCCCAAACCACGTTTCATCTTCATGTATATCATATTTCTTATATTAACTAACATTTTGAAAGAAAATTGTGATGAATGGCGAAAAATTACTATCTTTGCAGTAAAAATATAAATCATCATGAAACAAACAATACTGATTGCCGTGCTCACGATGTTCCTCATTGCATCCTGCACCGACAACAAACCAACGGCTCAGGAACCAGCACCCATCGACACCATACCCATGATGGTGATGCAGATACAGAAATGTGCGAAGCTGCATACAGCCGAGGTTCATGTACACAAGATCGTGACTCACGACGATCAGATGAAGCTCAAGGGTTCGTTCCTGCAGAAGGAGTTCAACATCATCCTACCCGTAGGACAGCGGAAGATTGCCATTCCTATGGACGCAACGCTGAAGGCATCGGTGGATTTCAGTAGCTTCTCAGAGAAGAACATCAAACGTCATGGTGACAAGATTGAAATATTACTGCCCGATCCGAAGGTGGAGCTGACCAGCAGTAAGATCAATCATGCGGAGATCAAGAAACAGGTGTCTATCCTCCGTGCCAACTTCTCGGATGCTGAGATGGCCAACTACGAAAACCAAGGACGTGCTGCCATCATCAACGATATTCCCCGGATGAACATCATCCCGCAGGCACAGGCCAGTGCCGCCAATATCATCATCCCGATGATTGTGGCCATGGGCTACCCCGAAGAGAATATCACCGTGTCCTTCCGAAAGCAGTTCTCGGTGAAGGATCTCCCCACATTGTTTGACGCTAAATCCATTGCACGATGACCAAGAAGGAAGCTACTCCCAAAAAGACTTCTTCGGTGTCTAAGAAGACAACAAAGACTACGAAGAAAAAGCAGGCACAGCAAAACGCTGATCCCACACAAGAGGAGATCACCAAAGGGATAGAGAATGTGCTTACGTCGTTGTTCGAGATGCTGGGGAAAGCCAGTAAGTGGACCATCATCGCCATCCTGGCCATCATCCTCCTCATCGTGGGGATTGGCTACTATACCTTATATAGAGTAACCGATGCCTCTGCTTCTATTGAGATCGACCAACGTATCGGGATTACACCTACTCAGGTGAAGTCGATGAAGGATATCGGACAATGGGAATTCCTCTCGATTGCCGACGAGGAGATGATTGATACTACGCGCAACGGATTCTTCACCGACGATCAGCTCATCCGCATCTATTATGGTACCCTGCGACTGGGAATCGACATGAATGAGGTGGCAGCCGACTGGATCAAAAAGGAGAAGGACAGTATCGTGGTGACCTTACCGCCCATCAAGCTCCTTGATGAACGGTTCATTGACGAGGCACGCACCAAGTCGTTCTTCGAATCGGGCAAGTGGACCGATGGTGACCGTGAGCTGATGTACAAACGTGCATACCAGCGCATGAAGGATCGCTGCATGACCAAAGAGAATATTGCCAGTGCCGAACAGAACGCCACTCGCCAGTTCTACCAGCTCATGCGATCAATGGGCTTCGATCAAGTAAAAGTAATAGTGAATAGTGATGGAAAGGATTAACCAGATTTTGATAGATATTAGCGGTTTCCTCTGGGGCTGGCCGATGATCATATTGTTGTTGGGAACGCATGTGTTCCTAACCATTCGATTGAAATTCCCGCAACGTTATCTGTGGACGGCCATCAAGCTGAGTGTTCGGAAGGACAAGGGATCGAAAGGTGATGTGTCGCAGTTCGGTGCCTTGGCTACTGCCTTGGCTGCCACCATCGGTACAGGAAACATCGTGGGCGTGGCTACGGCTGTTGCCTTAGGCGGTCCTGGTGCTGTACTTTGGTGCTGGCTTACCGGTTTGTTCGGTATTTCCACGAAGTATGCTGAAGGACTGCTGGCCGTGAAGTATCGCGAGAAGACACCACAGGGACGCATGCTGGGCGGTCCGATGTACGCATTGGAAAAAGGTCTGGGCTGGAAGGGTATGGCCATTCTCTTTGCTGTGTTCACCGCCATCGCCTCCTTCGGTATTGGTAACACCGTACAGGCTAACGCCATTGCCACCCTGACCTTCGAAACCTATAGCATTTCGCCCTATATCACGGGAATTGTAATCATGCTGCTGACAGGTGCTGTGGTTCTGGGCGGTATCAAGAGCATCGCAAGGGTTTGTATGATGCTCGTTCCTTTCATGGCCTTCTTCTATGTCATCGGCTGCATCGTCATCCTCTTCATGAATGGCGCGTATGTGTGGCCGGCACTGAAGCTGATCTGTGAAGCAGCGTTCTCTCCACAGGCTGCAGGTGGTGGCTTTATAGGTGGAACAGTGATGATGGCTGCCCGTTATGGTATTGCCCGCGGACTCTTCTCAAACGAGTCGGGTATGGGTAGTGCACCCATCGTGGCATCAGCAGCTCAGACTCGCAATCCTGTACGCCAGGCTTTGGTTTCTTCCAGCGGTACCTTCTGGGATACAGTAGTGATCTGTGCCCTTACCGGACTGGTCATCGTGAGCAGTATCATTGCCTATCCGGATATCTCCTACGAGAACGGAGCCGCCCTTACCAAGGTGGCCTTCAGTAAGATTCCTTATATCGGAGCGCCCTTGCTCACCTTCGGTCTGCTCACCTTCGCCTTCTCCACCATCCTCGGATGGGAGCTCTATGGGGAACGTGCTGTGGAATACTTAGGAAACCTCGGGAAGCAATCGCCAGAATCAAAGTTCCAGGCTAAGAATATCTACCGCATCCTGTATATCATCGCCATCTTTATTGGAGCCGTGATGAACCTGACCGTCGTATGGAACCTGGCCGACTGCATGAATGCGCTCATGGCCATCCCGAACCTCCTCTCCCTCCTCTTCCTCAGCGGCGTGCTGGTCAAAGAAACCAGACATTATCTGTGGGAAGACCGACTGGATAAGGATATGGAATAAAAGCAAAGGGAAAGAAGAATGAACTTGTTCGACCTGCTATTTCTGGCAGTAGCCTTGGCTATGGACTGCTTCACGGTGTCGATGGTGAGTGGGGCCATCCTGGGTCATGGGGACAGGCACTTGACCCAGGATGGGGTCAACGGTCCTGTCCCCACGACCCATTGGAAGGTGATCCTGCAGATCAGTTTCCTGTTCGGCTTGTTCCAGGCAATGATGCCTTTGTTGGGATGGCTGGGAACGACCTACGTACAGCAGTATATCGAGGCATACGACCATTGGATTGCCTTCGGACTGCTGGCTTTCATCGGTATCAGGATGATTCGCGAGGCGTTTATGCCTGAAGAGGAACGGTTCTTCAATCCCCGTAAGCTGCGCACACAAATCCTACTGGCCATAGCCACCAGTATTGATGCCTTGGCCGTAGGAATCTCATTTGTGTGTACAGGTTACCAAACCCTGGAGAGTCTTACCCTACCCCTCTGGATCATCGGTCTTACCTCCTTTGTGTTCTCCATCGTCGGGAACCTGCTTGGCATTCGCTTCGGTAAGCTCACGCATCGCATCAAGCCCGAACTGTTTGGAGGCATTATCCTGATTGCCATCGGGTGCAAGATTCTATATACGCACCTCTGTCTTTAATCACTTCTCAACAACCTGCACCTTCGTATCTCCGGGTTTGAAGAGCAAGCCCTTGCAGGACTTGGCATCTGCCTTATAAGCTTTCCACTCCACTTTGTCCCACTCAATCTTGTCAGTACGCTGGGCAAGAGGTACATGAGGAATCAGCGAGCCATCGCGAACCAGGATGATACACGGAATCTTCCCAGCCTCGATCTCTTGATAACCACCTTCATAAACCTTACCAGTCTGGTAGTCAATCCACTTGCCCTTTGGCAGATAGCAGGTACGACTGTTTCCGCTCTCCAGTAAAGGAGCCACCAGCATCTGACTGCCGAACATATATTCATCTTCCACTAACCATGCACCTGGATCATTGGGGAACTCCACCAAGAGCGCCCGCACCATGGGCAGACCGCGTTCTGAACAGTCTTTTGCCTGTGCATAGACATAAGGCATCAGTTTATATTTCATCTCAGCACATTCGCGGAACGCATCAGTGAAGTTCTCGGAGATCAGCCAAGGCTCCGTAGGAGGAGCGCCATGGGCTCTTGTATGGGATGAGAGGAAGCCGAAGGGCAGCCAACGGCGGTAGATATCCTCAGGACTGGCTGTGACGAAACCGCCCATGTCATGACTCCAGAAAGAGAAGCCGCTAAGACCGAAACTCAGTCCGCCACGCAGATCACCCAACATTCCGGTATTGGTAGTCGCCGCATCACCACCCCAATGCAGGGCATAACGCTGCGAACCGGCCCAAGCCGAACGTGCCCAGATAATGCCATTGCCAGGGTATTGTTGTTCCACAGCTTCCCAGAGTGCTTTGTTATAGCGTAACGGATAGAGGTTATGCTCATACAAACCACCCTTACCACTGTGATAGAATCCGTTGTAGGGAGCCGCCTCACCGAAGTCGCATTTGATGGTAGATACGCCTTGCTTCAACAAACCGAGAATCTTCGACTGGTACCACGTTACTGTTTCGGGATTGGAGAAATCGAGAATCGCATCTTCCACTGGCATACCGCCCGTGGCATTTACCACGTGGAGACCTTTCTCAATGATCTCCGGGAAGAAACGGTTCTTCGGCGTGAAATAAGGTAACTGCCACAGACAAGTATGGAAACCATCGTCGGCCAGCTGCTTCAACATCTTCACCGGATTCTTGAAACGGTTCTTCGAGAACTCATAGTCGCATTGCCAATCCACATCGAACCACCCTGTGTCGAAATGAATCACATCGGCAGGAATACGATGGCTACGCAACTGATGGGCAATCTCCAGTCCTTCCTCCTGAGAGAAATAAGTAATACGACTCATCCAGGTACCAAAGCTCCATAGGGGAAGCATCGGACTCTTTCCTGTTACGTTGGTATATTCATCCAGGATCTCTTTCGGCTCACCGAAGAAAAGGAAGAGGTCGATCTGCTCATCAGCCATGAACAGACGCTGTGCACCGATATAGCTCTGACCGAAGTCGCAGGTGACCGGTGCCGAGGTATGCATGAACACCCCATAGCCCCGATTCGAGAAATAGAACGGAACCGGCTTATACTGACCGTCACTTTCGGGTCCTTGCGGATCGGTAACAGAAAGATGCACCTTCTGTCCTACCTTATTAAGCGAGGTGAACGACTCACCGCAGCCATAGATACGCTCATTGGGAGCAAGCGTGAACACCGGGTTTACGCTCCTACTGTTATCCGATCCCCTTTTAATGAATGAGAAAGGAAGCAGTTTGATCTGTGAAGAGTCGTTATCGATGATATGGCGTGTCTGCGTAAGCACCTTCCCCTTAGCATCCTTGACTACGATGCGCCATGGATATTTCTGTACCTCAACAGAACCGAACGCACTACTATAGGTAATCTTCCCATCATCTTCTCCCCTCTTGATGGAGAGGTTAGGAGTGGTTCTCTTTTTGAATGCCTCGCAGAACATCACGTCATCCTGATCATTGTCTCTCGGTTCCACAGGGGTTGTCAGCATCGTGATTCTGACTGTCCTGGGTGTGATGAACGCTATTTTGATTCTCAATTCAGGATCATTCACATAGGCTGCATCAGGGAAATCGAGCATCTGCATGCGCACAGGCCAATAGCCGTTGAGGTTAAATGCCTGGCGTGGTGACAAGCGATAACGTTTCCACTGCACCGATCCTTCTCCCTTTGCTGCATCGAAGCTCGTGAGTGAATCAGCCAGGAAATAAGTGTTCGACAGATCACTGAAATCTGTTGACACATCTTTCGGCATACACTGCAGGTACTGAACACCTGCGTTGGTCTGGATCTGTGCAGCTACACTGCTCAATGTCAAATGACAGATGATAAATGATAAAGCTATCAGGTACCTTTTCATAATTCATGATGCTTAATGCACAATGTTTAATTCGCTCTTGCCCAGTACAGGCGACTGCGCTTTGAGTGTTCCCTTACCCTTGACCACCACCATACATTTGCCGAAGAAGGCTTTTCGCTGGGGTGCCTTGAAGTTCTCCATGGAGGTCTGACAACCATTATCGGTACCGATGATCTCCGCACCGCCGTCAACAGAGAAATAGATCTGATCCTCGGCCAACGGACAGAGGTTACCATCTTTATCCACTACCTCTACATTCACGAACGTGGTAGTCTTACCTTGATAATCAGGGATGAGACGGATGCTGGCAGGAGCACCTGCGGTCTTGATAACCTGTTCGTTCACCACCTTCCCGTTTTTACGAGCCACAGCCTTCACCTCACCCGGTTCGAAGGTAACGCGCCATCCCACATGGTATTCACTGTTCAGCTTCGCCTTGGTCTGGTGCATATCATACCGTCCTTCAGGTTGTTCTCCAGTCTTCCTTCGAACACCCTGACTCTTACCGTTGATGAACAGTTCCACCTCGTCGGCATTGTTATAGTAGCACCACATATCGATGGTCTGACCCGGCAGCCAGTTCCAGTGCGGGAACAAGTGCAGTACCGGTTTGTCCGTCCACTCACTCTGATACATATAATAACTGTCCTTGGGGAAGCCCGCCAGGTCGATGATACCGAAATACGACGAGCGAGCAGGGAATCCGTAAGGCGTAGGCTCACCAATGTAGTCCCAGCCCGTCCAGATATACTGTCCTCCTACGAAGTCGTTATGTTTCACCACATCCCAGGTCTCCTCATGGGTAGAGCTCCACGACGCATGCATATTGTCGTACGACGAGCACATATACGAAGGATCGGTATATGGCAGGTACCATTCCTCGGGTGCCCAGGTAACCACATCAGAAGGCATCTTATAATACCCTCTTGTCTGCAGGGCCGAAACACTCTCGCTGAAGATAAAAGGCTTGTCGGGGAAGTTCTTCCTGACATCCTTCACCCACTGATGGTGATAGTTGAAGCCGATGATATCGATCACACCGCTCTTGAAGAGGTGGTTGTTCGGATTCGGTTCATTACAGCCGGCAGTGATGGGGCGCGACTTGTCGTACTTCCTGATGATATCCGCCAGATGGATGGTCAGCAGGGAGTTCGGACTCAACTCCCCGTCCTTGGCCAGCGTGGAAGCATCACGACTCGCATTGAGCAGGAGGTTAGCCTGTTCCAAGGTGAGCTCATCATTATCGGTGCTCGACCACTGTTCCAGCACCTCATTACCGATGCTCCACATCAAGATGCAAGGATGGTTACGGTCGCGTAACACCAGATCAGACAGGTCTCTTTCATGCCATTCCTCAAAGAAACGGGCATAGTCGTTCTGTGTCTTCTTGCGCCGCCACATGTCAAACGACTCATCCATCACGATCAGTCCCATGGTGTCGCACATATTCAGCAACTCAGGTGCTGGCGGGTTATGCGAAGAACGGATGGAGTTCACTCCCATCGCCTTCAGCTTGGAGAGCTTACGATGCAGGGCATCCTCGTTCAAGGCAGCACCCAGACAACCAAAGTCATGATGCTCGCATACACCATTGATCTTAAAGTTCTTACCATTGAGCCAGAAACCTGTTTGGGGATCGAACTTAAAATCACGGAAGCCCGTAGTGGTCTCGTAGGTATCCACCACCTTACCGCCACTCTTCACTTCTGTACGTACCTTATATATATAGGGGGTCTCGCACGACCACCGTTTCAACTTGGAACTTGGCACTTTGAACTTGGAACTCTGACCATTGCCACGGGCAACCAATTTGCCATCAGGACCATAAAGGGTATGAGAGACAGTAAGTTTGGCGTTCGAGGGATTCTCAATATCAGTTTCCACAAACACCTTACCATCAGCCTGTGTCTCCACATGCACACCCCAGTGCTTTACATGGATAGGGTCCGTCTTCGTGAGCCATACATGACGGTAGATACCGCAACCGCTATACCAACGGGAATTGGGCTGGTCGGAGTTGTCAACACGCACTGCTACCACATTCTCCCCTTCCTTCAGATAGGAAGTGATATCATATTCAAACGAACTGTAGCCATAAGGGCGATATCCCACCTTCTGTCCGTTGACATAGACCGTGGAGTTCATATATACACCGTCGAACTCCAAATAATATCGAACTTTGAACTTTGAACTTTGAACTTTATGATTTGATTCTTCAATTCTGAAATGCTTACGGTACCAGCCGATGCCACCAGGTAAGGCACCGCCACCTGCGCCACTGGGATTACCGGCATAGAAATCACCCTCAATAGCCCAGTCGTGCGGCACGTCAAGTTTGCGCCACCAGGAATCGTTATACTCCACTTTCGACATCTGGACGGAATCACCAAGATGGAATCGCCAATTGTTGTCAAAGCATTGTCTGTCTCGAGCTTGGGCGGTCAGTCCCATCATGACTGCACATAATACGACCGCTGTTTTCATTAGGTTTGACATGAGTCTTGTCTTTAATTATTGTTGATGATCTGATTGGTTAGCCATACCTGCATTTTTCCTGCACCACGGTGGTTCCAGGCATAGTAAGGAATGAGTTTGATGACCGCATCACAGACTTTCACCTTTCCGTTGCTGTCATAGTCCAGTACCTGTCCGTTAGCCGTAATCTGCTGGATACCTCCAACAAGCGTGGGGTTGTCGATTACTTGGAAACCAGGATTACCTGTCAGTAGGAAGTTGAAGATATCCATTCCCGTGTTGTCAACAGCCTCAGCACAATATACCAGCGGACCACGTTCCACAGATAGCTTACCATGGTCGGCCGCAACACGGCGGTGAGCTTTGACGGTGCGCACCTTCATATCGAAATGAACATTCACCACATCCCCTTTCTTCCATTTACGGGTAAGTGAAACATACCCATCTTTATCAATGGCAGGTGCAGAACCATCCTTCGTGATCTGCTGTCCGTTGATATTGACTGTATAACCCAGTTTCTCATTATCAGCATAGGTATAGAGATCGGTGGGCACCACCTCACCATGCACCCATCCGGGTATTCTGACCTTCATGGTAAACAGTCCTGCCTGATTTGCTTTCACACGGATAGCCACATCACCATTCCACGGATAGTTGGTCTGCTGCTCCAGCTCCACCTTCTTACCATTCACCTGCATCGTGGCAGTACTGCCCGCAAAGAGATTGACATAGATAGAAGGACAGTACGCATCCTTTCCACCATGATGCACAGCATACATATATCCGGGCAAGGAAGGGATGAAACGACAGAGATTACTCGGACAGCAGGCGCAGCCGAACCAAGGCTGACGCGTATTGGTGTTATCGGCATTGAACATATACTTCCCGTCAGCACTCAGCGGATTGGGATAGAAGAATCGTCCGCCGTCGATGGACATTCCGCTGATGACACCATTATAAAGCGTACGCTCCAGACAGTCGATGTACTTCGCCTCGCCATGCAGCAAGAACATACGGTAGAACAGATACACCATCGCGATGGCAGCACACGTTTCGTTATAGGCAGTCAGATTGGGCAGCTCATAGTCGGCACCGAATGACTCTCCCGAATGACGGGCACCCACACCGCCAGTGATATAGTACTTACGACCGACGATGTTCTGCCAGATAGCATCAATGGTACGGACATAGTCTTTGTCGCCTGTGAGGGCAGCCACGTCAGCAATGCCCGAATACATATACCCGGCTCTGACAGCATGTCCCCATGCCTCTTTCTGTTCGAGAATAGGTTTGTCGCTTTGGGAATAGATATCGTGGATAGTAGTCTTTCCACGCATATCGAGGAAGAACTTGGCCTGATCAAGGTATTTCTTCTCACCCGTGAGCACATAGAGTCGGGCCAGCGCCATCTCGGCAATCTGATGACCAGGAACCACACAAGCCTGTCCCGGGTTCGGTCCAACCTCACGAATCACACAGTCGGCATAGCGTTTGGCGATGTTCAGGAACTTGTCACTCCCTGTAGCCTGATAATGGGCACAAGCAGCATCCACCATATGTCCCAGGTTGTAGAGTTCATGACTCAACACCTCTACCCTCTCCCACCTGTGCTTACCAGCCCAGCCATGCGGATGGTTGGGATTGATGGTGCGGGCAGTATAGAGATAACCATCAGACTCCTGTGCTGCAGCCACGATATCCAGTACCGAGTCGATATAGTTCTTCAGACGCTTGTCAGGATAGGTCTGCAGCACATAGCTGGCCCCTTCGATGGTCTTATACACATCGGTATCATCAAACGAGAACCCCATGAACTTAGCCACATCCCACTCGGCTGTTTCCAATCCAGGATGTCCCGGATGCTGCAGGGTATAGGCAGCCATCTCGAAGTTCTTGTAACGATGCTCACTCTCGCATTTACTGAACGCCAACGGGATTGTCACCTCACGGGCGGCCTTGATACGCTGTCCCCAGAAGGTATTAGGCATGATCTTTACTGCCGTGAACGGAACCTGACCAATAGGATAGCCGTTGTTCACCACATCAGTTTTCTGTGCACTTACACCCATTACTATCAAGGTAAGGACCACAAGGATAGATAGTCTCTTCATGATTGTATCATCAAATAGTTACAGGACAACACGCACTTCCTTACCGCTGTAGTTCACCATCTTACCCTCCGGATTGTCGAGGTTAAGTGCCTTAGCAGTATCCTTGCCGATCAGCACGATGTTGAAACGACGGTTCTTGAGCATACCGTTGAAAGAGCCCATCCGCTTTCCGAAAGTAACGGTTTTGGTTGCCTCCTCATAACGGATATCAATGGTGGCATACTTACCCTTTTCGTAGTTGTAGTTCGTACCCTCGTCTTCATAGAGCTGGAAGGTAGCATCGGCTCCAGCATAGACATAGAGGTTGATGAGTTCAGCCGGTTTCTCGTCACTGTACTGCATAGCCGGTCCGAACGGGATGATGCTACCCTCGCGGACAAACACCGGAATCTTCTCATACGGAGCATCCACAACCAGTCGCTGTCCACCTTCGATATAGTCGCCTGTATAGAAATCATACCAGCCACACTGCTTCGGGAAATAGACACTGCGGTTACGAGCCTTGTAATAGCCTACCGGACAAGCCATCAGTGCCGGTCCGAACATCCACTGGTCGGGAATATCCAACACGTTCTCATCCCCATTGAAATCCATCACTAGTCCGCGCATCAGCGTATAGTCCTTGAAATGCGCCCAGCCTGCCATGGAATAGAGATAAGGCATCAGTCGGTAGCGCAGTTTGTCGTACCATACGATAGTCTGATAAGCCGGATGATTCTCTGGAGCGATGTTCCACACTTCACGCAACGGCCATTGTCCATGAGCACGGAACAAAGGAATGAAGCATCCGAACTGGTTCCACCGTGTCTGTAACTCACGCCATTCCTTGAGATCACTGTTCTCAACGCCCGTCTTGTCAAACTCCTGCTGGGCAGCCACATAACGGTTCTCCACACTGAAACCACCTTGATCCATACCCCAGAACGGTATTCCACTCATGGAATAGTTCAGTCCGGCAGTCATCTGAGCCCGCATATCCTCCCAGCGGGTACCTATATCACCGCTCCAGGTAGCAGTAGAGTAACGCTGCTCTCCTGCAAAGCCACTACGGGTAAGGAGGAAGACACGCGGTTCGTTGTTGGCTCCCTTGAAGACAGAGCGCTGACCGTTGTAGATAGCATCGGCATTCACTGTGGAATAAGCGTTGAAATACTCCGTGGATGTGCCGAGGGCGGTAGGACCGCACAAAGCCTTACGGTACCACATCGGAGTACAGTCGCGCACATTCGGCTCAGAAGCATCCATCCACCATGCATCGATACCATGCTTATACTTGGTATAGAGGTTCTCGTCCATCTGTCGCCAGAACACCTTTCGTGCACCAGCATCATAGGCATCATAGAATCCTCCCACATAGCCACGACCAACCCAGTCGTGTATATCATCTTTCACAGCTTGTGTGTACATCCATCCATTTGAATCAAGTTCCTTGTAATTGTCGGTATTCACATAGAACTTCGGCCAGACGGAAATCATGAAACGACCGTGCATCTTATGTACGTTGTCGAGCATTGCCTGAGGATTGGGGAAACGTGAAGTCTCGAACTGATGACTTCCCCACTGATCTTCCTTCCAGTAGTTCCAGTCCTGCACGATATTATCAATAGGAATCTGACGGTCGCGGAACTCCTTCAGAGTCTCCTCCACCTCAGCCTGCGTCTTATAGCGTTCCCTGCTCTGCCAGAAACCCAGCACCCATTTCGGATAGACCGGCGCCTTACCTGTCAGGGTGCGGTAGCCAGAGATAATGTCATCGAAGTTATTACCGGCAATAAAGTAGTAGTCCATATCGCGGGCCATCTCGCTCCAGATGCTCAGCTGTCCGCGTTCCTCCTCAGAGCGAGGGGCAGACACACGGAGTCCGCAATAGCTCTCTCCGCCATCTGGCTGCCATTCAATGCGAAGCTGCGCCTTCTTTCCTTTCTTCAGCATCGTACTGAACTTATAGGTATTGGGGTTCCAAGCAGTACGCCAGCGTTCTGTCACCACTTCCTTACCATCGATATATACCTTGATATACCCTGCATAGTAGAGGATGAACTGATAGAGCTGCTCCTTGCCTTCACACTTACCACAGCACTCCGGCTCGATAAAGCCCTCATACACCACATTGGCACCTTGCAGACTGAATCCCTTCGGAAGATTCTTGATACCACCATTCTCGGTTTGATTAGCAATCTCTGATGCTGCAGGAAAACCATATTCATAATAGATAGAATCCTCATCGCGCACCAGTTTCTTTCCCATCCTGTCGATATAGGTTCCCGTAAGATGACCTTCCTTGCCATTCTTATCATAGAGTTTGAAGGCACGGTTCAACTGAAGATAATCATCGGGATTACCGAATCGGCAGAAGGAATAGGAATCCCACAAGATACCATAGTTCTTGTTGGAGAGGACAAACGGAATGCTTACCTTGGTATTATACTGGAAGAGGTCTTCGTTCTTACCCTTCATGTTCAGTTCTTCCGACTGATGCTGACCGAGTCCGTAGAAAGCCTCATCGGCAGGACTGTCGAACTTCATCTGCCACTGCAGACCGTGTTTCATCTCTTCTGTGATGGCAGGACCACCCTTAAGACCGTATTCCCGCTCGGGTACCGTGAAATGTTTGAAGGTCTTACCATCCTTCGCCTCCTTCAGTAACTGGTTACCGTTACCGTCGAAGAAGGTGATGGCGCCCGACGACTTGTTGACAACCGCCTGCACACCCTTCGCTTTCACCCTCACCTCATCTTGGTTCTCTGCCACATCAAAACTCACTTGTTTGGTGCTCTGTGGCACAATCATCAGACTGTTCTTTGTGGGGAACGCATCCTCGCAGGTGGCCTGCACACGGATAATCCGATCGTTCATCACTTGCAGACGCACCATCTTGGCACCATTCTTGGCCGGGTCGTTTACATGAACAGTAATACTGTTTCCATTTTTCTCAAATCCTGCTGCCTGTATCGCGGTGGATACAGACAGCAGAATGGCTGGGACGAATAATTTCGCGCTTCTCATTCTTTTTATTGGTATTTTATTAGTTTTTTGTTTAATGTATCAAATTAGCGATGCAAAGATACGGAAAAAAACGCACATATAAAGTCACGTATGTTTCAAAACAATGTATGAGATGTTAATTCTCCTTGTATTTATCCTTATATTGCGACGGTGTCATCCCATACATCTCACGGAAGTACTTCGAGAAATAGCGGGGATTGTTGAATCCTACGGCATACGACACCTCTGCTACATTCAACTGACTCTGGCGTAACAACTGTTCAGCACGACGAAGACGGATAAGACGGATGAACTCCGAAGGAGTGTTACCGGTCAGCGACAGCAGTTTCTTATACAGATGGACACGCGACATGTTCAGGACGGAGCTCAGTGTCTCTACCGACAATTCATCATCACTGATGTTCTGCTCCACATATTCCGTTGCATCCTTCACCAGCTTCTCATCCAGAGAGGTGATCTCTATCTCTTTCACCTGCGGTTCCAAACGACTGGTTCTGCCGCTGCGTTTCCATTTCAGCAGATTATTCATTCGTAAGGTCAGCAGGTCGATGTTGAACGGTTTGGTGATATAGTCATCTGCACCGCTCTCCATACCTTCGATCTTGCTCTCCTGTGCCATACGTGCCGTAAGGAGCACAAACGGAATCCTTTCCGTCTCGTGGTTACCCTTGATGGCACGACAGAGCTCGATACCATCCATCACCGGCATCATCACATCACTCAGGATAATATCAGGTTTCCGTTCTTTCACCAAAGTCAGGGCTTCCATACCATCATGGGCCACACGAACCTGATAACTATCAGCCATCACGCCTGACATGAATTCCAGGAAATCATCACTATCATCAACGATCAGCAAGTCGGCCTTAACGGAATCTTGTTGCTTCTGAGGTACTGAGGGTTCCTCTTCTGCTGCAGGAGCAGCAACAGGTTCCTCATCTGTCTTATTGATTGGCAGGAGGACGGTGAATACCGAGCCGCCGCCCGGGTTATCCGCAACGGATACTGTTCCACCGTGCATCTCCACAAAGTCTTTCACCAAGTTCAGTCCCACGCCACTTGCCCCATAGGGCTGCTTTTCCTTGGAGCTAACCTGGTAGAACCGCTCAAAGACATGCTTCTTGTCCTCATCACTGATGCCCTTACCGGTATCACTCACACATATCTGCAGCTTGGATGATTGCTCCACCGTTGACAAGGATACGCGGACTTCACCTTGGTCTGTATATTTGTAAGCATTCGACAAGAGGTTGTTCATCACCTTGGTCATCTTCTCATCATCGTATGACATCAGCAAGGATTTCTCAGTCGACTCAAACGAAAACTTGATCGGCTTGTCTTGCAACAGACGGAACGACTGACAGATGCTGCTGATACGCTCCACTATGTCGCCCATCACAGGATTCAGTTCCACCTTTTTCGCATCGAGCTTGCGGAAATCCAGGATATCGTTCACCAAGGTCAGCAGCTTCTCGGCGTTGCGGTGCACCAAGGAGAGTTGTGAACGCTTCTCCTCGTCCTCTTCCTTGCTGATCATATGCGACAAGGGTGAGATAATCAGCGTAAGCGGGGTACGCAGTTCATGACTGGCGTTGGTGTAGAACTGCATCTTCATCTCGTCCATCTTCTGCTTCTGGCGAGTCATGATCCGATAATAGATATAATACAGCAGAGCGCAGCCTAAGAGGATATATGCCAGGATGGCCCATATCGTCAAATAGAAAGGCGGACGGATTACAATCTCCAGTTCACTGATCTCCGAATACGGCTTCCCATAACGGTCGAGCACCTGCACCTGCAAGCGATAGGTGCCTGGAGAGAGGTTGGTATAGGTGATATCGCTCCGCCATGAACTCGTGCGCAGCCATTGGTCGTTGAAACCCACCAGTCGGTAGAGATACTGCTTACGGGAAGGATAGACAAAGCTGCTGGCGGCCAGTTGGATAGTAAATGCGTTCTCACTGTATTTCAGCACCAGACGTTTGCTCTCCTGCAATGCTTCTTTTAGGATTACCCTTCCATTATACTCCTCACCCACTGCCAGAGGATGGTCGAAAAGGATGAGACCCGTAAACAAGGCATGCGATTCTGCCTGTTTCTCATGCTGGTGATGACGTGGCACCACATTGATACCATCCTGTCCGCCTACCAACACATCACCCATCCTTGATACCAAAATACTGCGCAAGTTAAACTGTCTGTCCTGCAGACCGTCAAGACTGTCGTAGCTGGAGGCTTCCAACGCCCAGCCCTTCTCGTTCTTGATCACCCTCACCTGCATCAGTCCGTTATCCGAGACAATCCACACGTTATGGTTCAAATCCTCTACCAAGGAACAGCTCATACCTCGCATCGTCATCAGCTGATCGGTTTGGGGATCATAGACGTTCACACCCGAAGATGTGGCAATCCAAATCAAGCCACGACTGTCTATGAGGATATGGTTAGCCATGGAATTGATGAAGGGCTGACCGCTGCGTGTTTTCTCCATACGGGTGAACTGACGGGTCTTGGCATCCATCCGTGAGAGGATTTGTGAATGACCGATCAGGATATTCCCTTCTTTGTCGATGAAGATCGTAGAGATATAATCAGACAACAGTTTGGAATTCTTGGTATCATAGGTGGTCCACTTACCAGTCTTCACATCCAGTTCCTGCAGACCGCCGCCTAAGGTACCTATCCATATATGACCGTCGGGTGACTCCGCCAACGACCAGACGTTATCGTTGGCCAGTCCGTCTTTTACTCGATAAACCTGGAAATGCCCATCCTTGTAATGCGCAATGCCACCCTGGAAGGTACCGAACCAAAGCGAACCGTCGGAAGCCATCAACGAGCATATCACCACATCAGTCCCCAGGCCCGTCTCGTTCTTCCGATAGACACGTTGCGTACCTGTCAGCGGCTGGTAGCAGATAATACCCTTGTCGTTCGTGCCACACCAGAGATTACCTACACGATCTTCCACCATCGTACAGATATCGCCCAACGGCAGCAAGGGGAAACGGGTTGCCCCCTCCCACAGATAGGCTGCACCGTTCTTCAGTGTACCAATCCAAAGAGCACCGTTATCATCGAGCATCAAGCTCTGCAAGGTGTTGTCGGGCAAGGCGCCGCTCTTCCCGTGCTCGGCGCGGTAAACAGACAGCTGATGATCCTTGTCGATCTTCAGCAGACCGGCATGATCCGTGGCCATCCATAGATTACCTTTATTGTCTTCAACCAAGTCAGACAGGAGCAACTTTCCCCCTTCATAATGAATGCCTTGGGCGGAAAGCCATTGCTCAATGGATGGGAACCACTGCTCTGATGCAGAACGGGAGGCAGGACAACAAACCATGGACAGACCGTCGGTGCTCACCCAATAGCGGTTCTTACTATCCACACGGAGATGATAGGCTTTATATGTCGGAGCTGCGTGTTTCGGAAGGTAGTTGTTCACCTGCACCTTCCCTCCCTGAGGCGACGAGTCGGGCATAATCGTGATAATCACCCCATGGTCGTCAATAACCGCCACGCCCTTCGGCGTTTCACAGATATCAGTAAACACGTGCTGCTGACCAACCGGGAATAGTCGTGCCTTACTGCCTTTACTCCCCTCTTTCAAGGTATAGACACCACGACCGTTTACCGCTATCCACAACTGTTTCTTCGAATCGACGAGCACCCTGTTGGGAATACCCTCCATTCCTCTTGCCTTCATCCAAGCCCCCATGTTCCTGTCGAACGACTCTGTTGCGGGATGATAGAGACAATAGCCAACCATCGTCTCCACCCAGATATCCCCGTTGACATCTTCCTCAAGACGGGTGATATAATCGCTCAATAACGAAAGGGTATCAGAAGTGGAATAGAAATTCTTGAAACGGAAACCGTCAAAGCGGTCCAACCCCGACAAGGTGCCGAACCACACATAGCCACGACTGTCTTTGAGGAAACAGCCCACCTGACTGTTCGACAATCCTTGTCTGAGACCAATCGTACGGAAATGTGGTCCCGCCGTCTGTGCCATTACTCGCGAAGTGCCGAGATAAACAGCACAAAAACATATAGCAAATAATAAAACGACCTTTCTCATCACAGTTTATAGTAGTTTCTTCTTATCTGAACTTTCTCTAATCTCCAGCGTCATGGGGATGATCTCCCGATAGATTCTGGTATCACCCTTGATTCTTCTCAGGAGCAACTCACATGCCTTCTCTCCCAGCTGATGCGCCTGATCCTTTATCACGGTAAGCTTAGGGGTGACAAATGCCGAAGCATCATTCTCGGTGAAACCAATGATGGCCACGTCTTGCGGGATACGCAGATGACGGGTTTTGATGGCATCAAAGACGGCAAATGTCACTGTGTCATTCACGGCAAGGATCGCATCAGGACGATCCTCCCGATCCAGCAATCGAAGGGCTGCTTCGCGGGCTTCCGCAAAGTCCATCTTCCCGCTCACCACCAAGGAACGGTCAATGGCTATCTTGTTCTCGCGGAGTGCTTCCAGATAACCATGCTTACGCCGCTGCACCAGATCCAGGTGATTAGGTCCACCCAGAAAGGCGATACGACGACTGCCTGTATCAATCAGATGCTGCGTGGCTTCCTGGGCGGCCTCATCCCCATTACCCGTCACACAAGAGAACCGGTCTTGCATACAGGTACGGGCGTAGAACACCAAAGGAATACCTATCTCGTTAATCACCTCGAAATGTTTGTAATCCACCGTATCCTGCGCCAGACAAGCGATAATGCCTTCCACATGCATGCTGACGAAGTTCTCTACGGCCTGTTCCTCGCGTGTATGGCTTTCATGGGAATTGGCACTGATCACCGAGTAGCCTTCCTTCGTGGCATATTCTTCTATCCCATCGAGAACAGCTGCATTGAAATGAGTAACAAGATTGGGAAGCACAACACCTATCATCTTAGGTGCCTCACTGCGGAGTCCTTGCGCAAAGGGATTCGGTCGGTAGTTCAGTTCCTTAGCCAATGCCTGAACCTTCTGTTTCATCTCATCTCCTACCTCATGCGAGTTCCTCAACGCCCGTGAGACCGTTGCGATGCTGACTCCCAATTGTTCAGCCAGATCTTTCAATGATGTTCTCCGTTGTTTCATGATACTCATTTATGCGGTAGTAGAAGTAGCCTTTGCTTATATCGATGATGCAAATATAACAAAAAATTTTGATTTCCGCAAACGTTTACGTAGATTTTTTTGCGTAATTATGCTATTTATATCGGGAAACATCGTAACTTTGCAGCAGAAAATGAGTAATGAATAGTTGATAATAAGTTAGTTAGAAAAAAGTACGGGCCAAAATTGTTGTGAAACAATCTTGGCCATTTTGTTTGTAGGAAGGTGTAAGAGAGAGATTTAGCAGGTATAAGAGAGAAGATCTTGGAGGTCGGTAATCACGACATCGGGTACTGACTCATCCTCTTGCTTGTCGGTCCACCCCTCACCCTTATACCAAGCGGTTTTACACCCAATCTCCCGCGCCGGCATGATATCTTTCGACATACTGTCACCTACCACCAATACCTCATCAGCAGCAAGCCCTAACGCATCGACACCTAATTGGAAGATGCGGGCATCAGGCTTTCTGATGCCAACGACAGCCGACTCGATAATCTTCTGGAATATTCCCTCCAGACGGAATTCCTGTAACACCACCTCGATGTTCCCATAGAAGTTGCTGACCAGTACCATGGGATAGCGTTCCTTCAGTTGCAGCAGAATCTCACGACTATAAGCCACTGTTTGTCGCACTTGTCCGTAGAGATCGTCCAGCAAGGCCAGTTCCATCTTCGTATAGGTATTCTTGTCGATGGTCCAATACCCTTTCGTGAACAGATATTCCATCTCCAAGCGGAGTTTCACATCAAGCAGTTTCTTGAACGTATAGGTAGGCAGGATGATGGGATTCCTGCCCAACGTTCGTTCCGCATAGACATAGGCCTCGCGGAACTGCTCTTCCGTGACAGGAATCTGTTGGCGCTCGTAAGCGTGCCACAGCACCTTCCCCCAGTGGTTACCCCGCGTATCGAGCGTACCTCCGTAATCGAATATAATACCTTTTATCATCCTTCGTGTCATTTAGAATGTCATGCGCATCATGAAGCGAATACCATGCTTTTGGGCTGTAGGAAGATCCAAGTAGTTCAGTCGGCGCACATACTCCACATGCAGTATCTTGAAGATATTATGCACACCGGCAATCAGCTCGAAGTAAGGCTGATGACTATCCATGACGAACGACCCCTCTGGGAACATCATCAGGGTCTTGTCCTGAAGGTTCTCCTCCAGCATGGGATTGTTCTTATCAGTCAGCGCACCCCACAACATCTTCACACCGAAATACTCACGCCATTTCAGTTTCTTCAGCAAGGGGATACGGTTGAACACCTTTCCGTTCAAATCCCATGACATATCGGCAGATACATACCGGTCGTTCAGGAACTCCATATTATTGATAAGGTTGAAGGTTTCGTCCTCTACGATATACGAGAGGTTTGCTGCGGGCATGATCAACAGCGGGAACGGCACCTTGTTCCATTGTACCCCACCCTTCACATAGCAGTCGATCTTTCCCCAGTTATGAGGGAGCCAGAACCGTTTGTACATGGTGGCCTCAGTAAAATTATAGGCATAGTCGCCACCCAGCACGCCCTTCAGTCCGAAGGTATGTCCCAGCGTAAAGACAGGTGCATCCAGGTTGATGGTGAGTCGTCGTTGCTTGGTATTGATGAAGGTCTCGCCAGGTGCAAAGCGCACCATCGCCATCAGCTCCGTGGTACGGATCTTCCCGTTGTGCAGGGAAAGGGGATCATTGGCTGTAACGCCCGTGTTCACCACCCCCCACTGATTCATGGGGACGAATGCCAGTCCGCCACACGCCTCGTTCTCCTCGGCCTTCATGGATATGGTAGTCTTGAATCCAAACTCCTCTTCCCATTCAAAGGCCAGTTGCTGACGGTTGTAGAACATCATCTTGTCCACCTTCGCCCACTTGAATGCTGTGAACACATTATCCTTATCCGTATGTACGAACTTGTCGGAAGGACTGGTCACATCGTAGGTACTGGTAAACGTGATCGTACGCTTGGGGAACTCTCGCGGCAGGTAGTCTTTCTTGTTGAATGAATAGATCAGCTCCGCCTTGTAATAGTCTTTCTTGCTATCCCATCCGTGGGCATAATACCCGTTGGCAAACCAGTGCGGGTTCAGGTTAGCTGTTGTCTGCGCACTGACACGCGTTCGCAGTCCGTCAATGAAGTTCTTGGTAATCATCGTGTTAACAGGACCGATGTCCACCTTACTGGGATGTTCCTTCGTTCCTGTATCCACGAAGTTCTCGATGAGGGCCTTCAAACCGAAGATGATGTATTTGAAGCCCTTGATATTCTCGATGTTTTTGATGAAACTATCCATGGAACTCTCGCCCTTGGTAAGCTGCACGGAGCGGTACTGGTTCCAGAAGTCATCATCACGCATCTGCGCATTCGCCTCATGACGTTCCTTCTGCTTACCCTTGAACAGCTTCTTATTGATCTCCTCAAAATCGTAGTCCTGCGTACGGGTGGTCCTGATGACTATCACCTTACTGAGGAACTTGGCCACCGACATCTCCACGAACATATCATCCGTGCTGAGCACCCATTCCCCATTGTCGAGCTGACGATACTCCTGAATGATCTGCAGGTTATCCACGAAGTTCACATCACTCTTCTTGGGAATGGTAAGGGTACATTTGCGCACATGCAGCGTACTGTCGGCTATGACGTACAGATCACCACGGAAGCCGAAGTCCTGCTGGTTATTGGGCATAAACTGCAGATGATAGCACTTGTCACGGTCAACAAACGTGGTATCCTCTATATAATAACGGTAGAAGCTGATGGCGTTATCGGCAATCGGACTGGTAAACGGATACTGAAGCAGGCGCATCTGGTTATCATACAGATCCACATCGGTAAACACATCCTTCAGTACGGTATTGAGGATATCACCCGTCTCGAACAGATCATTCAATCCTGTGGTATTCTGACCCATAACGATGCTCTTTTCACTCTTGGGATCCTTGCGGTAGATATGCCTTGTCACCGTTTCGTCCACACTCACCGGTAGGATCAGTTTGTTATTATATGGGCACAACTCCAACTGGTCGAGCACCCATTGTTTCTTACCGAAGATACCGTTTTCCACATCCTGCGGACTCAGTTCATTGAAGGCCAGTGTAAGCTTTTGGTATTTGTTATACTGGTAGAAGTCGTGGTTGGCCAAATCGGTCTTCTTCTTGGCGGCAATCACCCGTCGCATCAGTTCCACGGCAGGATTGTTCCTACGTGAATAACGGTTTCGTCTGCCCGTAACCGTCACGTTCTGCAACTGTGTCCTCTCAGGTTTCAGGGCTATTCGCATCGGCGATTTCGTATTCGCGCTGATCTCGACTGTCAGCGGCTGATAGCCCACAGCACTGAATGTCAGCTTCCAACCATTATGACGGTCTATGGAAAACTGTCCTTCGGCATTACTGCTTACCATTACGTGGTTTCCACGATATACCGCACTGGCATACGGGATGTACTCGCCGTCGTTATCATCCACGATTACACCGGTTAGCTTTTGTGCCATCATCGGCATCATCACAAATACCGACAACAATAATACAATATACTTTTTCAATTCCAAATTCATATCTTATGACCTATAAACTACAAATCCTCTTCAATATTTAACTTCGTTGACTTTTCAATTCTTCAATTCTTCAACTCTTCAATTCTCCAAGCATCGTTTCGCATAAATGTTCATGTCGGCTGTGCATGTGAACATACAAAACGGTCAGCACCAGAATCTCAAACAACAGATATACCCATGGACAGTTCAGCAGACAGGTGATATAGAGACATATCGCCCTGGAGTTGAATGTCAGCAAGTTGGTGTATTTCATCAGGGGACGACTCCCTTCCACGAAATCTGCCCGTACCTTGGAGACGGCCAAAGATTCATTACCAGGTTCTGCATCCTCTCCGCTGATTTTCAGATATTCTTTGAAGAATGCCTGGAAACGCGGTGTACGTTTCTCCTGACTCTTGCAATACTTCGCGTAGTTAAAATAGAACAGACGGGCAAACCACTTATGTTTCGGCAGTGAGTCATAGATAGCTCGCTGCTGGGCGGAATTATCCAGTTCACTACCCGCCTTTCCCTTCAGGAAGAACAGATGGATCTGACGGTAGTAGTCGGCCAGACTGGCTTGCGGTGAATGACAGAATATGCCTGCCACAACAGCCAATGCCCAGATAATCAATCCCCAGTGGACTGCCGTACCCGGTATATACTGATACATCATGCGCAGACACAGGGCAACATAGATGGCAAAGAACCACACATCACCCGAAAAGCCGTCGAGTACGCGACCTACCAGTGTCTTCTTCCCTGTCAATCGCGCCATCTGTCCGTCCGTACTGTCGCAGAAATTGGCAAACATCAGTAATACGACACCTGCCACATTGTGCCACAGATCGGTAAAGTAGAACATATAGGCGGCGCCGATTCCAAGGAAGATGGAAAGGATTGTAATAACGTTGGGATGGACTCCCAACTTGTTCCAGAACAGTGCAAAAACGAGTCCGATGGGACGTGTAAAGTGCACGTCCAACCATTCTTCTGTATCATTCGACTTAAAAGATGCCTGCAGCATCTCTTTAAATGTACTCATATTCTGTAATTCTCAATTTTCAATTCTCAATTATCAATTCGCTTTGCAATCGCCTCTGCCGCCTCTTCCCTGCAACGGGAGAAGCTGGGCCAGTCGTTGAAATCGATGATGACAAACGACCCGTCCTCACGAACGATGCAATCACCGCCGTAGATAACCACATCTGTCAGTACCGACAATCGTTCGGCCTCTGCTCGCAGATCATCTATATGGAAGGCGTAATGCCTGGCTATACCGTTTCGTTTCTCATCGTCAAACTTCGTATCCCCATCATCAGTGGGATAGAAGAATCGGAAGAATCCCGTGCCCTGTACGCCGTAGAACTTCACCAGATCGCCCTTCACATGCTCGGTTATCAGCACATCCTGAATCTTCCGTTGATGGAACGATTTCATAAGGCGGTTCACCTCCTTGATATCCTTGGCAAAGAGCACATCCTCTCTGCTCTGTGCAGCCGCATCGCCACGTTTGAGCCAATAGCCATCGGCCACCCGCTGTTCATCGAACAAAGGAGCGGCCGGGATATGATTCGCCCGCATCAGTCGGTCAAGCACCATACGTGCCGTACGTTCAACGCCCTCACCGCTGTTCACGGTTGCTCGTCCTACCGCTGCTTTATGCTTAAGAATCGCCAGTGTTTCCGGCAGACGCCCCATGGACAGATAGACATCAGCCTCATCCTCCTCTCGGAAGCATTCCTCTTGCACGAACCGCACGTTATTCCCCTGCTCCTTCAGACGACTGCCCACTGCTTCCAGTATCAGCTTGTCTTTCTCTACGGAATTCGGCGAGAACTGCGGGGCGCGATAGATCAACAGGAACTTCCGCATGCTCTTAGGTATTGAGGAAAGCCTCAGCCTTGGTAATGTCTGAGGCATGATCAATGTCCAGCACCTTACTGAACGGATAAGCCTTCAGTTGCAAGCCGTCGCGTATCAGTGCCCGCTGAAAGTTACGCATGCGCTGTTCACCTCGGCTGATGCAGTCGTTCAGCGTCTCAACAGCCTTCGGAGTTAATCCGTATATACCGCCCGAGATATACTTACACGGCGGATTGTTCGTATCGAAAAAGCCAGTAACGGTCATCTTCTCATCCGTTCCCACATACAAGGGTTTCTCGTCGTCTATGTAATCCGTCACACCCATCAGTCCGTCAAGACCATCCTGGGCCACGCACTTCCGGAACGTTTTCACATAATCCTTGAACTCCTGCTCCTTGAAGATGGTGTCAACGGTGGTCAGCACAAAGGGTCCAGCGGTCAGATGACTGCTGATCTCATAGAAGCTGTGCATGCTACTGGGGGTGCTCTTCACGAGGAAGAACAAAGGAACGCTGCGGCCGTTCAAACCATCTTCCTGGATACGCAACAGATGACGGGCGACCAAAGAGGTCAGATCGTTGCAAATCACCACAATCTGTTCTGCCTCATTGTCCATAAAGATTCGAATCAGACGGTCTATCAGTCGTTCTTCTCCTACCCTCACCAACGGCTTAGGGTCTTCTATTCCCTCTGCCGCTAATCGTGAACCTTCGCCTGCAGCGATAATAGCGTATTTCATGCTCGATTCATTATTGTAATTGCAAAGGTACAGATAAGTGAGCGAAAAACCAAACAAAAGCTTGTTTTTGTTTCTTTTTCCGAACGAAAGTACCTTCGACGCAGTCAAAGGTACAACTAATTTATTAGAACTCCAACAACACAAATACTCCCCACAGACAATGTCTGCAGGGAGCACTGGAGTCTTTCAAAATTTACTGTTTCCTTGTTATCCTGATTACTTACCAATAATCAATCCGCTCTTTTCCACTTTTCCTGAGCCGGCTATTGATTCTTCATATTTTTTCGTACGACCGCCGAACTTCATATCACCACTACCGGCAATACTTGTACTCAGTTCACCACAGTCGATATCCTTAGCTTCTATATCACCGCTACCGGCGATACTGAATTCGGCCTTTCCTGCAACCATCTTCTTGATCTTGATATCACCGCTGCCGGCAATCGTCGCATCCAGTTCGTCACAGATCAGGTCTTCAAGTTTCATATCTGCAGAGCCTGCAATACTCAACTCCAGCCGGTCGGTATCCAGATGACCGTTCACATCAAACTCGCCACTACCAGCAATCTCTGCCGATGTCAGATCGGGAGAGGTGGCATATACATACACCTTATGATGTCGATTCAGTGACTTCAGCGAGAAGAGCAGATTCTTTCTCTTCGGACCGATATATAATGTTTCTCCATCTGTATAGATGTCAATTTCTTTCATCGCATCTTGAGGAGCCTCAATCCGTACTGTGCAAGAATCTCCCTGCCTATAGGTTACATCAAACGATCCGGCAATCTGAACTTTCTCGAACGGTTGCACCACCACGTCCTTGTTCAATACTTTTACCCGCTGACCTTTTGAGGAACTTTTTCTAATGTAAAAATCACAAGAAGAGAAAACCGCAGCCAGCAAGGCCATACCCAATAATAGATAACCTTTCTTCATTTCCTTTGTTTTTATATTCATTTACCTGTTAGACGATGGAAACCAATGAAAAGTTGCAAGGAACTCTATTTCTTCATTCTTTTAGCCACCCACAGAACCCAGGAGTCGATGTTGTCAGTCAACTGCTCGGGATATGGCAGCGGAATCATCACATCGGGCTTAAAACCAGGATTACGATCCTTGCATGCCTCCTCGAATTCGGCATCTACCGTCATGGGATACGTCAGTACGATATTGCTATTAGGGAGACGGATATTATTACAGTTTCCCGACATCTCGCATCCCATCGACCGGTCACGCCCATACACCTTGGCATGACTCTTGGAGTAGGTGCGTACAAAGCTGACAGGCGATTCACCTGCGCTGGCGCTGTAATTATCAATAATGATAGCACCCTTGCGCACCATCGGTGTAAACCCGCCAGAACCCTTGGGAGTTGACATCCAATGGATAAGACTGCCTTCCTCGGTCGATTCCGCTTCTGCCAACACCTTGTCCATAAAAGACAGGTGGAAAGCCTTGCAGTATTTCTTAAGCTGTTTATTGTTCTCAGTACTGTTCATATAGAATGACTGATGGTCGTTCAATGAACTGCAGTCACACATCATCTTGGCAAACATCTCACCAAAGGCATCACTGCCACCACCGTTTCCTCGAAGGTCGAGAATCAGGTATTGACAACCCGACTGCTTGAACTCCTCCACCTTATTCAGCATCCAGTCCCATGTGGGCAAATTACCCTGACTCGAAGGTAGTCGCAACAGGTAAGTATCTTTATCCACCTTGCATCCCACCGGCTCCGGGGCGTAATGGGCAATCAGGGCTTTGTAGTTCACCAGTGCCTCCGACCGTAACTGGGAGAAGGTTCTTGATGAACAATTCGTATGGCGGTCGAAATCCTTATAAAACCAGAACATATAGCGCCCTACTGCTTCATCCACATCCATCTCACCGTTCATCAAGCGTGAAAGGAGCGATTCCTTCATCTCCTTGTATTCTTCTTCATAACCATTGCGCATCAACACCGGGAAGATGGCATTGTTCTTTTCGTTCGCATTCACGGCGTAGTCGAACGTCTCATAGGCCATACGGATGGAATCTGGCTGATTGCCGTATTTCTTGAGGAAGCCTTCGGTATAGTAAGACGAGAGATCCTTGGTGGTTTGAGGACAACGAGTACCGAACAGCTCTTGGATATGTTGTGGCAGTCCACAGCGATCCCATACCGTAACCATAGGCTGACCAGAGGCTCCGATAAGCGTCAAGGAAGCTGTTTCACCATCAAACCAATTCAATATACCTGTCCGCCCGTCCCACTTGATAGCGCTCTCGTCCAGATAGGTACAAGGTGAATAATAGCCTTGCATCTTGGCTCGTGGGAACCCGCCACTGTTTACGATGGTAACAGAAGCGCCATTACCAAAGATCTGATAGGTTTCAGGACCATTGGGTACAATCCAGTACTGCGAGTTGGCGTTGTTCATCGACTGTCTGCCGCGCATCTTCCATGCGCCCTGCAAACGATGACTCTTGTCCATCTTCATCTCGAGTAAGTTCAACACCTGCTGTATAGCATTGGTGGAATCTTTCACCATTTCATATTTCTCCTCAATTGTGGTCTGAGAAGGGAACAGTCGTTCGTCTTGCGTATTCTTGTCATTGAACCAACGCAGCGTAAAAGTACTGTCTGAAGTACTTGTCATCTGCAGGGGTTGCACTTCCGGATAAGAAACGATGAAATTAAACGACTCTTCCAACTCGCTCGAATAATAGGTAAACTCGAGCGTGGTATCATCCTTATAGTATTTATACTGCTGATACCCAGCCTCCATGTGTTTGCCGTCCTGATGAACAATCTCTTTCAGTTTGTATAACCCTTGCGGTTGATACGATTGGGCCGACACCGAAACAGTCCCTTCAAATAGGACTGTTGTAACAAATAGAATCTTAAGAATTCTGTTAGAAAAATAATGATTCATGATCACACAATATATATTATTTAAGGTATTAGACGATGGAAACCGACAAAAAGTTGCATGGGGTTTATCATTCAAGGTTTCCTCCATTGAATGGCGAGCATAGTGAGGTCATCGCTTTGCTCGGTATCGCCCACAAAGTCGGCCGCAGTCTGCATCATACGCTCGATGAGCGTACGGGGCTCCTTGGAGGCGGTTTGTACTACCTCCAAGATCCGTTTCTTGCCAAACAGCTGGCGGTCGGCATCCTCAGCCTCATCGAGTCCGTCGGTATAGAGGAAGAGCGTACTGCCTGGGGCAAGGTCGGCCTCTTGAGCCACCAGGCTATATGGCATACGACTATTTGAAGGGTATGATGATGGCCTACTTTCCACCGTTTAAGTTATTCTTTCTTCTCATCGCTTTGTCGCTATTAGTAGAATCCGGCTTTAATATCCGAAGGGTCAACCGCCTCGAGGAGAGCATGGAGTTATACGACAAGATGGAGATGGAAAACAATAGTTTAGGAAATGGCCAACAAGGCGATGAGATAGGGAAACAGGCAACTGCCGCCTTTCTGGGAAAAGCCAAGAAAGCGAACGTGTGGATAAACAAACACCTATCCATTGTGTTACTTATTGTCGTACTGCTCCTATGTGGTCCACTCTACCTTTTCTTCCGTTATTGTCCCAACATACCTGATATGAGGTTTTCGGAGTTTTTCGTCTCGATGATCTATTTCACAGACATGTGGTACCTCTATTCCATCGTTGCCTCATTCTTCTGTATGAACTACTATTATGAATCGGTTTTCCCGCTGCTAACCATTATCCCCCTGAAGCAACTTTCGGGCTATAGCTATTGGCAAACCATCTGGAGGGCAATCCTCGCTCTCGGCATCTTCATCGCGGTCTACTTGGGAATCCTTATAGCCTTTTTCCTTTTCAGCATCATTAGCGCTGCACGATAGAAATATACTGCAGATTTCCCGTAAACATCTTGAAACGCCTTTGCTCAGAGGTTTTGAGGGACGGGATATGTTGCTCAAACATATCCCGTAGATCTCCCGTAGATTTCCCGTTCATATCCCGTTCATATCCCGTAGATCTCCAACAAATACATTTCCTTGGTTCCTTGGCCTTTTACATTAAAGATTAAAAATTAAACATTTAATCTTTGGTCCTTTGGTTCTTTTGTCTAAATATAAATATGTTGGATTTCATCCTACTTTTTCTCGCCATGGCAAAGTCGAAGCAAGCTTCACTTTGCTCATCTGGCTTAACGAAAACGTTCTTTTGTTATTATGTCTAAAAAGTTCTTCTGTCTAATCTTGGTTCTTCGGTACAAAGGTACGAAATAATCCTGAGATGACCAAAAATCAACCCCTCATAGGATGCAAAAATTCGTTAACAAAACCCTATCTTTCTGTTAAAAAACACTGAACGCCGTAGACGCTATGAGTGAATGGCGTTCCCACTATCAGCGTTTGACGTTCCCACTATTAGCGTTTGAGGCACTTTTTACCAGAAACTGCCATAGTTTCTAACGCAAATTGACATGGTTTCCTTCATTCCCTGAAGGAATGAAGATAAGAAGCAAGAGGCAAGAACTTTTGGAGCAGCGAGTGCCACCATGCTTGCATGATTGGCCGAGTCGTGACAAAAGTCAACGAAGTTAAGCAAGAGATTACCACTAAATACAGTTCGTAGTTATTTGGACTTGATAGAAGATAGATGAACGGGGGATCTACGGGAAATCTACGGGATATGTTTGAGCAACATATCCCGTTGGTCAAACCCTTTACACATCGTTGTTTCGTGACTTTTACGGGAAATGTAGGGTGAAATTTGGCTGCTTCACCTGTTGAGAAATCCTTTGGCCTTCAGCCATTGTAGCATCTGGGTACTCCAGGTTTCTGTTGTAGTCTCACCTGTTTGGGGCATCAGTTCGTAAGGACCCTTGCCATCGCCATAGATGTGCAGTTCGGCATTAGCTCCGGTTTTCTTCCACTCCATAAATAGGGCAACAAGACCAGCCGCTACATTGGGGTGGTCGGCACGGGTCATGATCAACAGTGGAGGAGCATCAACAGGAACGGTGACGGGCATCAGCGAAGGACCAAAGTTGGTGCAGAGGAAATCGGGGCATTCCATGCTGTTTGCTGACATTGTTGCAGCAATGGCCACGCCTCCACCTGCTGAGAAACCCAGGAATCCGATCTTTTCCTTATTGATATGCCATTCATCAGCATGCTCCCTCACCATTCGGATGGCCGCCTTAGCATCTAATGCCGCAAGATGGATGATGGAATCACCACTCGCATTGTGCATCGGATTGGCATCAGCTTGAGGAAATGCATCTGGGTGCGTTACATCCACCATCGGAGGCATCTGCACTCCCTGCGGCATCTGTCCCCCACCCTTGTTGAGGTGATAGCGGAGTCCGATGGCAGCAATACCCTGCTCGTTCAGAAAGGATGCCATCTTCACTACATCGCTTTCCCATGAAAGTCATCTCATGGCGCCACCAGGGCAAAGCACGACGGCACAGCCATTGGCCACCTCCTCTTTGGGCAGATAGACCTCAATCATCGGTTTGTCCTTCTCGTCAGCTGATGCATCACCTGTTGGAAGGAAATACTGCTTTTGTGCAAATGCCACCAATGGCATTGCCAGGATACAAAGTGAAACTATTCTTTTCTTCATCATGTAATATCGTTGGTTGTGGTTTGTAATTATCAGAATTCCAGGCGGAAGCCTTTTTCCTTCATTTCTTTATAGCTATCCAGATTGAACTTATAAAGGAATGCTATTTTCTTATTGGACATAGGAAGCGTTTCTTCCAATTGGGTAAGAATGCCCAGTTTCAGTATCTTGTTGCTGAAGTTGCGGCGATCGAACTTCACATTGAGGATAGCTTCATAGAGATGCTGCAACTGGGTCATCGTGAATATCTCAGGCAACAGTTCAAAACCGATGGGTTCGAAATGGATTTGGCGGCGCAACTCGTTGGTAGCCATACGGAGAATCTTGTCGTGATCGAAAGCCAGCGGCGGCACCTTATCCAAAGGAAACCACTGAGCTTTAGCTGCATCGTCACCAGCTTTCACCTCACTGATACGTACCAATGCATAATAAGCAATGGTAATGACACGGTCGCGAGGGTCGCGATTGACCTCAGAGAAAGCATGGAACTGGTGGATGTAGGCATCTTTTAAACCTGTCTCTTCGTAGAGTTCACGCTTGGCACCCTGAAGTGCCGTCTCATCCATATTCAAAAAGCCACCTGGGAAGGCCCAATGTCCCTTATAGGGCTCGATACCCCGTTCTATCAACAAGACATTAAGTTTGGCTCCGTCGAATCCAAAAACCACACAATCCGTGGTGACACAAGGACGTGGATACTTGTAACGATATTTTAGCTCTTCCATATCTTATTGCAACCATTGCGTAATAATCACACTGCAAAAGTATAAAGAATCTTTTAATCTTCCAAACTTCTCTTCGTTTTATTACGTAACAATAAAAAACAAATGAATTTGTTTTGTTCTGCTCTCGTTTTTTCGTAACTTTGTCCCCGAATTTATTGATACAGCATTATAATGAGCACAGAGAACATGACGCAGATTCTGACAAGGACAGTGGAGGAACTGTCTGAAAAGGAATCTTTGCAAGGGTTATTCCACGAGCACCGCGACGGCGACCCGTTGCCTTCCAGTAAGGCTTTGGAGGAAATTATTGATCTTTCCCGCTCGATTCTTTTCCCAGGATATTTCGGTAAGTCAACCGTAAATATCAACACCATCAGATACCATATCGGAGTGAACATCGAAAGACTCCACAAACTCTTGGCCGACCAGATTCAGGCAGGACTCTGTTTTGCCGATGGTAACACCTCGGAGAGCTATGAGGAACGTACAGCCTGCAGGATGAATGCCGAACGACTGGCCTTGGAGTTGATTAGCAGATACCCCAAGATCAGGAAAATCCTGGCTACGGATGTGATTGCAGCCTATAATGGTGATCCCGCAGCAGAGAACTACGGGGAGATCATCTCCTGTTATCCCATCATCAAAACACTGGTCAACTACCGCATTGCCCATGAGCTGCTGGTTCTTGGCGTTCCACTTATTCCAAGAATCATCACAGAGATGGCGCACTCCGAGACGGGTATTGACATTCATCCGGGCGCGCAGATCGGTCATCATTTCACCATCGACCACGGAACAGGTGTGGTGATTGGTGCTACTTGCATCATCGGCAATAACGTGAAACTCTATCAGGGAGTGACGCTGGGAGCCAAGAGCTTCCCGCTGGATGAGCATGGGAATCCCATCAAGGGCATTCCCCGTCACCCGATTCTCGAAGATGACGTGGTGGTCTATTCCAATGCCACCATCTTAGGACGAATCACCATCGGTAAGGGCTGCGTGGTGGGTGCCAACCTCTGGATTACTCGCGACATGAAGCCGAATACAAAGAAGTACAAACAAGAGAAGACTGACAATTTAGATATCGAATTCAATCATGGAACAGGCATTTGAACTCATTGCCAAGACCTTTATGGGACTGGAGCCCATCTTGGCACAAGAGCTGACAGAACTGGGAGCTGACAATGTGCAGATTGGCAGACGAATGGTGTCATTTACCGGTAACAAGGAGATGATGTACCGCGCTAACTTCCAACTGCACACGGCTATACGCATCCTCAAACCCATCAAACACTTCAAAGCCTTGTCGGCCGACGATGTCTATGAGGAGGTGAAGAAGATTGACTGGAGCGACTATCTGACAAGTAAAAACACCTTTGCGGTGGATTCCGTGGTGTTCTCAGAAGAGTTCCGCCATTCTAAATTTGTAGCATATAAAGTGAAGGATGCCATCGTTGACCAGTTCAGGGAGAACACGGGAATCCGTCCTAATGTGTCGGTATCCAACCCTGACATCCGACTGCATATCCATATTGCAGACGACAAGGCGACACTTTGTCTGGATTCCAGCGGTGAGAGTCTGCACCGTAGAGGCTATCGACAGGAATCAGTGGAAGCTCCCTTAAACGAAGTGCTGGCAGCCGGTATGATCCTGATGAGCGGCTGGAAAGGGGAAACCGATTTTATCGACCCGATGTGCGGTAGCGGTACGCTACTTATAGAAGCTGCCCTGATTGCCCGGAATATGTCGCCCGGTGTTTTCCGCAAAGAATATGCGTTTGAGAAATGGCCCGACTTCGACAAAGATCTGTTCGACATGATCTATAATGATGAATCGAAGGAACGTGACTTCGAACATCACATCTATGGATACGATATCGACATGAAGGCGGTGAACACGGCAAGGATGAACATCCGAGCAGCCGGTCTGACCAAGGATATCACGGTGGAGCAACTCGATTTCGCCGATTTCAAACAGCCTGCAGAGAAGGCCATTATGATTACCAATCCGCCTTATGGGGAACGCATCTCCACGCCGAACCTGCTGGCTACTTACAAGATGATTGGCGAGAAACTGAAGCATGAGTTCCAGGGGAACAATGCATGGATTCTCAGCTATCGTGAAGAGTGCTTCGAGCAGATCGGTCTGCGTCCAAGTATCAAGATTCCCGTGTTTAATGGCTCTCTTGAATGCGAGTTCCGTAAGTATCAGATGTTCCAAGGGAAGCTCAAGGAGTTCCGCAGCGAAGGTAACATCCTGAAGACGGAAGAGGAGAAGGAGACCATGGCCGAGAAGCATCGCTTCAAGAAGAACAGGGAGTTCAAGAAACGAATGGATGAGGACGAGGCCAACGAAACGGGAGATATCCGCTCATTTACCTTCCATAAGCATCATCCTGCCTTCGATGAAAGGATGTTCGAACGCAAGGAAGAACGGTCGTTCCGTCGCAGTCGTGACCGTGAAGATGGCGACCGACAGGAAGGTAGACCGTTCAGGGGGAAAGACGGTTTCAAGGGGAAACGGGATTTCCGCGACGGAAGAAACGGCAAGGGCGACTTCAAAGGCAAAGGCGGTAAGCGCTTTGATAAAACAGAAGGTAGGAATTTCAAAAAGAACAACAAAAGATATGATGATTAATAGCAGGAGTATCGTATTATCCGTTCTCCTTTCTTTCCTTATGATTCCATTATCAATGAACGCCCAGCAGCTGTTTACGCTGGAAGACCTGAACTACGGTGGTAAGAACGCTCACAACTTGGCGGCCAAGAACATGTGGCTCACATGGTGGGGCGACCAGCTTGTGCAGACCGATGTGGAAGAATGCTACACCATAGATGCCAGGACGGGAAAGAAGGAGGTGCTCTTCACACTTGATGAAGTAAACAAGTGGATCAAGAGCGATGATGAGCGTTTTGTGCGCCATTTGATGAATGTCATCTTCCCCTACCCTGACAAGCCTCTGGCTGCCATGGGTAACCGTCATGCCTATATATTGGTTGACTTCAAACAGAAGCAAATTGTATGGCAGGACAGTATATCAGGACAGGACAGCAATGATTGGAACGCTGCTTCGCGAGCCACGGCTTATATCAAGGACCAGCAACTGTATGTGGCCGACGGTGAGGGACATGAACATCAGCTCACCACCGACGGCTCGCGCGAAATCGTCTATGGTCAGAGCGTACACCGTAATGAGTTCGGCATTGAAAAGGGAACATTCTGGAGTCCTGACGGACAGAAACTGGCTTTTTACCGTATGGACCAAAGCATGGTGACGGATTATCCACAGGTTGACCTCAGTCCGTACACGGAAAAGGGAATTGCCAAGGTGGATCCCGACAAATACCCCATGGCGGGAGGTAACACCCATGTGGTAACCGTAGGCATATACAACCTCCAGACAAACAAGACCATCTATCTGCAGACTCCTGTCACAGATGTTTCTCCGACAGCGTTGCAGCAGACGTGCTATTTCACGAATATCGCCTGGAGTCCCGACTCGAAAACAGTCTATATGTTCGAGTTGAACCGCGACCAGAACGACTGTCGCCTGGTTTCGTATGACGCAACAACTGGCACAAGAATGAAGGAGATCTACCGTGAGACGAGTGAGAAATACGTGGAGCCGCTGCATCCCATCCAGTTCCTGCCATGGGACAACACGAAGTTCCTGATGCTGAGTCAGCGCGATGGTTATAACCACATTTATTTATATAATACTGACGGTAAGTGCCTTCGTCAGCTGACCAGTGGTTCATGGGTAGTATCAGATATCTTAGGCTTCAACAAAAAGCAGAAGACCATCATCTTCAAGGGCAACAAGGAGCACCCCCTGCATCAGCGTCTGTACAGTGTCAGCATGACAGGAAAGAGGCAACAGTTGGAAACAGTAGATGGTGTTCATAACGCTGTTGTTTCACCATCTGGTAACTTCCTCATCGACAGATTCTCCACACCAACAAGAGCGCGTGTCATTGATGTGGTGGACCTTACCAAGAAGAGCCCTCAGCACACGAACCTCTTGGAGGCAGAAGACCCGTGGAAAGGATATCAGCAGCCCATCTTTGAATGCGGAAGCATCAAGGCGGCTGATGGCATCACCGACCTCTATTATAGAATGGTGAAACCCGCAGACTTCAACCCAGAGAAGAAATACCCCACCGTGATTTACGTCTATGGCGGTCCGCATGCCCATAACGTGGAAGCATCATGGCACTGGGGAAGCAGGTCGTGGGAGACCTACATGGCACAGAAAGGCTACCTGCTCTTCATCCTTGACAACCGAGGATCGGAGAACAGAGGACGTGACTTTGAGCAGGCCACCTTCCGTCAGTTGGGACAGATTGAGATGCAGGACCAGATGAAAGGTGTAGAATACCTGAAATCACTGTCATATGTTGATCAAGACAGGATGGGCGTTCACGGCTGGAGCTTCGGTGGATTCATGACCATTTCCCTGATGACCAACTATCCTGACGTGTTCAAGGTAGGTGTGGCAGGCGGTCCGGTGATCGACTGGCACTGGTACGAGGTGATGTACGGAGAACGCTATATGGACACGCCCCAGTCGAACCCTGAGGGCTACGAGAAAACCAGTCTGCTGAGCAAAGCCAAGAATCTGAAGGGTAAGCTGCAGATCATCACAGGCTATAACGATGAAACCGTAGTGCCGCAGCACTGTCTGTCGTTCCTTGCCGAGTGCATCAAGGCAGGTACCCAGCCCGACTTCTTCGTCTATCCTGGTGAACCGCACAATATGCGGGGACATCAGAGCGTTCATCTCCATGAAAGGATTACACAGTATTTTGAAGACTATCTAAAATAACAAACGCCATGCGTATAAATGCGATTGTGCCGGAATTCCCGGCAAAGAAAAAGACAGCGATGTTTCCTGGTATTGAACTCAGGAAGAGTTTGAGAATCTTATTGTTGGGCAGTGGCGGTCGTGAACACGCCCTTGCCTGGAAAATCGCCCAGAGCAAGAAATGCGAGAAGCTGTTCATCGCCCCTGGAAATGCAGGAACCTCTGAGGTTGGAGAGAACGTACCTATCGGTGTGAACGAATTCGACAAGCTGAAAGACTTTGTCGTGGACAACCTCATTGACATGGTGGTGGTAGGACCGGAGGATCCCTTGGTTAAAGGCATCTACGATGAGTTCCTCAGCGATGAACGCACAGCGAATGTTCCTGTGATCGGTCCTTCGAAGAAAGGTGCCGTACTCGAAGGCAGTAAGGACTTTGCCAAGGGATTCATGCAGCGTCACAACATTCCCACCGCTAAATACCAGACATTCGATGGTGAGCATGTGAAGGAAGGACTGGCCTTCCTTGAAACCCTCCAGCCTCCTTATGTACTCAAGGCCGACGGTCTGTGTGCTGGTAAAGGCGTTTTGATTCTCCCTACCCTCGAAGAGGCTAAGAAGGAGTTCCAGGAGATGCTCGGTGGCATGTTCGGCAACGCTTCCGCCAGTGTGGTCATCGAGGAGTTCCTGAGTGGTATAGAGTGTTCGGTATTCGTCCTGACCGACGGTCAGCACTACAAGATCTTACCAGAAGCAAAAGACTACAAGCGCATTGGTGAGCATGATACGGGTTTGAACACAGGTGGTATGGGAAGTGTTACACCTGTCACCTTTGCCACCAAGGAGTGGATGCAGAAGGTGGAAGACCGCATCATCCGTCCTACCGTGGAAGGTCTGGCTGAAGAGAACATCGACTATAAGGGATTCATCTTCTTCGGCCTGATCAACGTGAACGGTGAGCCGATGGTGATTGAATACAACTGTCGTATGGGTGACCCAGAGACCGAGAGTGTGATGCTCCGTCTGAAGAGCGACATCGTGGATCTGTTTGTTGGTGTGGCCAATGGTGATCTTGACACCAAGAAGGTGGAATTTGATGAGCGTGCTGCCGTCTGCGTGGTATTGGTCAGCGGCGGCTATCCCCAAGCCTATAAGAAAGGTTATCCCATTACTGGTCTTGATCAGGTAGAGGGAAGTATCGTCTTCCATATGGGAACAGCCCAGAAAGACGGTCAGGTGGTAACAGCCGGCGGTCGTGTGATTGCCGTGAGCAGCTATGGCGCCAACAAGGAAGAGGCCTTGAAGAAATCCTTTGAGGAAGCTCAGAAGATTCAGTTTACAGACAAATACTTCCGTTCGGATATCGGGGCAGACTTGAAGTAAGGATGAAGCGATTCCAGAACAAGGTGGCGGAGAGCCGTTATGCACTGACACTGATGGCTATATATGCCTTAGGTGTATGGTATCTGGGCGGACTGGTGGAGAACCAACTGTATCTGCAGTTGGCTTTCCTTGGTGTATCTACCTATCTGATGATGGAGATCAACAACAGCAATGCCCTCATCCGCGTCTACAGTCGTATGGTGTCGTGTTCGTTTCTTGCCCTCACCTCCATGGCCACCTTTCTGTTTCCATCGTTACGGGAATCCATTGTACAACTCTGTCTCATCACATCCTACACCATTATCTTCCATATCTATCAGGACAAAGATTCACCAGGACTGATGTTCTACGCATTTCTTTGTCTGGGTATTGCCAGTGTACTGTTTATACAAGTGCTCTATTTCGTACCGCTGCTATGGATACTCATCGGCTTCAAGATGATGGCTTTCAGCTTCCGTATGTTCTTTGCATCAATCGTTGGACTGATCACCCCTTATTGGTTTCTGGCACCGTTGAGTTTTTTCACAGGACATTTTGACTCGCTCGTGGAGCATATCACAAGCATTGCCTACTTCCAGCCCCTGTTCCAATATCAGCGGTTCAACGATCACCACTACATCACCTTTGCCTTTGTCTGTCTGGTAGCACTCATCGGAATGGTTCATTACCTCCGTAACAGTCATATGGACAAAATCCGCACACAGATGATCTACGAGTTGTTGATGTGGATGAACCTGTTCACCGTGGTGTTCATCGTCCTGCAACCCCAGCACTTTGAGATTCTGTTGGGAATGATGATTGTCAATACGAGTCCGTTCATCGGGCATTTCCTCGCCCTGACACATACCAAGCTTACGAATGTAACGTTCTATATGCTGATCTTCCTTATCCTGTTCATCACAGCATACAACCTATGGATACCCTGATTGCCTTTCTCACCCAATATGGCTATGGGGGTATGTTGGTGGCCGCCTTTCTTGCCGGGAGCTTTTTCCCATTCAGTAGTGAGGCGGTGATGTTAGGACTGCTGGCCACGGGTCTTGACGCATGGAAACTCGTTGTGTATGGCTCCATCGGGAATATCCTTGGCTCGATGTTCAACTATGGAGTAGGACGATTGGGACGACTGGACTGGATTGAGAAGTACCTACATGTCAAGAAGACCGATCTGGATAAGGCACAACAGTTCATGGGCGGTCGTGGTGCCTGGATGGGGTTCTTTGCCTTCCTGCCTATTATCGGCAGTGCTATCACCATTCTCCTAGGACTCATGCGCGCCAATATCCCCATCTCCCTGTTAAGCATAGCCATCGGAAAGATCCTGCGCTATTGGCTGCTGGTTTATGGAGCTTCTCTCGTAATCTGAAAAAAACATAACATAACGGCTATTTATTTTGTATTGTATTCGTTTATTCGTATCTTTGCAGGGTATTTTGCAAAAAACAATCACATATATAGAATGAAACAGTTTAGGTTAGTAGATAATATACTGGGCTGGGTGGCATTCCTCATTGCAGCCTTTGTATATTGCAGCACCATCGAGCCGACAGCCTCGTTCTGGGACTGTCCTGAGTTTATCGTCACTGGGTACAAACTGGAGATCGGTCACCCACCAGGTGCCCCGTTCTTCATGCTCACCGCCAACCTGTTCTCCCAGTTCGTCAGCGATCCGAGTCAGGTAGCCAGAATGGTGAATACGATGAGTGCCCTGCTATCGGCCTCTTGTATTTTGTTCCTCTTCTGGAGCATTACCCATCTGGTGCGCAAGCTCATCCTGAAAGACTGGAGTGAGCTGTCATTACAGAAACTGATTGCCATTGAGGCTTCCGGTATGGTAGGAGCGCTGATCTACACATTCAGCGACACGTTCTGGTTCAGTGCAGTGGAAGGAGAGGTCTATGCCTACTCTTCTGCCCTGACAGCCCTGGTATTCTGGCTGATATTGAAATGGGAGGACCATGCCGATGAACCCCATGCCGACCGCTGGCTGATTCTGATAACCTACATCACCGGTCTTTCTATCGGTGTTCACCTGCTGAACCTGCTGTGTGTACCCGCCATCGTGCTGGTATATTACTACAAGCGTTTCCCCAATGCCGACCTGAAGGGTTCGCTCATCGCCTTAGGCATCTCTCTGGTTGTGGTGGCAGCTATCCTCTACGGCGTAGTGCCTGGAATTATCACTGTAGGAGGATGGTTTGAACTATTCTTCGTAAACACCTTGGGTATGCCGTTCAACACCGGTGAGATTATCTATATCATCCTGTTGGTAGCCATCGTGATCTGGGCTATCCATGAAACTTATAAGGAACACCTTACTCGACAGAACATCGCGTTCCTCGCTGCTGTAGCCATGTTAGGTATTCCCTTCTACAGCTATGGCATCAAGGCCTTCATTATCGGTATCATCGTACTGACTGTCCTCTGGTTCGTTCTCAAGATCCGCAAGGGCAAGGAACTCCTGATTACAGCTCGGGCCAAGAACACCATGCTTCTGTGTATGCTGATGCTGATGATCGGCTACTCCAGCTACGCCCTGATCGTGATTCGTTCGTCGGCCAATACTCCGATGGACCAGAACTCACCTGAGGATATCTTCACGTTGGGTAGTTACCTGAGTCGTGAACAATATGGCGAACGTCCGCTGTTCTACGGACAAGCCTATACCTCACAGGTTTTGTTCGACCGCGACGGTGAATTCTGCAAGCCACGCGTCAACGATGGTGCCCCCATCTATCAGCGCAAGGAGAAAGCTACGGAAGACGAGAAAGACTCCTACTTCATCGTCCGCCACAAGACCAATTATGTCTATGCCCAGAACATGTTCTTCCCCAGAATGTATGATTCCGGTCATGCGGCCGCCTATAACAACTGGATGGAAGGTGCTCCAAGCTGGCTACCCAAAGGACATGATGAGCCTTACGACCGTTGTGGGGAACAGGTACTCGTACATATGCCCTCACAGTTGCAGAACATCTTCTTCTTCCTCTCCTACCAGTGTAACTTCATGTACTGGCGTTATTTCATGTGGAACTTCGCCGGAAGACAGAATGACATACAGGGACATGGAGAGCTGGAACACGGTAACTGGATTACAGGTATTCCGTTCTTTGACAATGCCCGACTGGGAAATCAGGACAAATTACCTGATGAGTTGAAAAATAACAAGGGACACAACGTGTTCTACTGTCTGCCGTTGCTGCTCGGCTTGATTGGTTTGTTCTGGCAGGCCTACCGCGGCAAGCGAGGCATTCAGCAGTTCTGGGTGGTGTTCTTCCTGTTCTTCATGACCGGTTTGGCCATCGTAGTTTACTTGAACCAGACCCCGATGCAGCCGCGTGAACGCGACTATGCCTATGCGGGTTCGTTCTATGCCTTCGCCATCTGGTGCGGTATGGGTGTAGCTGCTATCTACGATCTCTTGAAGAAACGTTTGAAGAAAGTGAACGGTACTGCCATTGCCGCTATTGTGGGTGTAGCCTGCATGATCGTACCCATCCAAATGGCCAGTCAGACATGGGATGACCACGACCGCTCCGGTCGTTACACCTGTCGCGACTTCGGTCAGAACTACCTCATGTCCATGCAGGATGAAGGAAACCCGATCATCTTCACGAATGGTGATAACGATACCTTCCCCTTGTGGTATAACCAGGAGGTAGAAGGCGTACGTACCGACACTCGTGTTTGTAACCTGAGTTATCTGCAGACCGACTGGTACATCGACCAGATGCGACGACCAGCCTATGACTCACCCTCAGTGCCCATCGCATGGCCACGTCTCGATTACTGCTCTGGCACCAACGAGTATGTGGAGATTGAGGCTGATGCTAAACAAGGATTACTGGATTACTATAAGGAGAATCCTGAGGAAGCCAAGAAGCAGTTCGGTGAGGATCCGTTTGAACTGAAGAACATCCTGCAGTATTGGGTGCGCTCCAAGAATAAAGACCTGCACTTCATTCCCACCGACACGGTCTATGTCACTATCGACAAAGAAGCCGTCAAGAAGAGCGGAATGATGATGGCCAAGGATTCCATCCCCGATAAGATGGTAATCTCCCTGAAGGGAAAGAACGCCTTGTACAAGGGTGATCTCATGATGCTCGAGATGATTGCACAGTGCAACTGGACACGTCCTATCTATGTTGCCATCACCGTGGGTGAGGAGAACTACATGAACCTCGGCGACAACTTCGTTCAGGAAGGACTGGCCAGTCGTATCACCCCGTTCACCACCATCAGCAACGGTGCGAAGAACTTCGATACGGAGAAGGTTTATAACAACATGATGAACCGCTTCAAGTTTGGTGGTCTTGAAAAGGAAGGCATCTATCTCGACGAGACCGTGATGCGCATGTGCTACACCCACCGTCGGCTGTTCGGTCAGCTGGCCATGCACCTGATTTCCGAGAACAAAAACGACAAGGCATTGAAGGCACTGGCTTACGCAGAGAAGGTAATTCCTTCTTATAATGTGCCCTACAACTACCTCAGTGGTGGTCTTGACTTTGCCAAGGCTTATGCCACCATTGGCAAGAAAGCCGAGGCCCGTAAGATTCTGGACGATGTGTTCAACAACGCCCTGCAGTACATGAACTACTATACGTCGCTCGACAACTACACCATGGCAGGCTACCAGCAGGATTGCATGATGCAGGTGTATATCATGCAGCATTGCGTGGAAGTGGCCGATACCATCGACACGAAGTATGGCGACCAGATGTTCAAGAAACTGGAGTCAGTGGCCAGGGTATATCAAGCCAAGGGCGGACAACTCATGCAACAGCCGGAGTAAATGATTATTGAACGACCAGCCCGATACATCAGGTGGTTTTATCCCCATGCCACCTGGAGGATGGATCCGAACGAACACGCAGTCTATCTGACGTTCGACGACGGACCCATCCCCGAGGCTACGCCGTTCATTCTCAAGACACTCGAAGCGTATGGCGCCAAGGCAACCTTCTTCGTGGTGGGGGATAATGTGCGGAAATACCCCGAACTCTTCCAGCAGATCATCGACGGAGGACATCAGGTGGGAAATCACACGATGAACCACATCGGCAGTTTCAAGCACTGGACAACCACCTATATCATCAACACCTTCCAGGCCAACGAGCTGGTACACGCCCATCTGTTCCGTCCGCCACATGGATGGATGCGACACAGTGTGTATTACTGGTTGAAGAAGTATTTCCGGGTGGTGATGTGGGATGTGCTTACGCGCGACTATTCCAAGTGGATGACAGCCGAGGATGTGGTGAACAATGTGAAGACGCTTACACGCAACGGCTCCATCATCACCTTCCACGACTCGCTCAAGAGTATCGATAAGCTGCAGACAGCCCTGCCTGAAGCATTAAGGTGGCTACAAGAACAAGGTTATGCATTCAAGACTTTCCCATGATATCAAAGCCGAGGCTCTTCGTCTCGGCTTTTTCACCTGCGGAATCGCCCGTGCCGATGCCGTAGATGAGTCCACCGCCCGTTCGTTCCGTGAGTGGCTGGCGAAGGGGAACCATGCGGAAATGCATTACATGGAGAACCACTTGGATAAGCGTCTTGACCCGCGATTGCTGATGGACAACCTGAAGAGTATTGTCTGCGTAGCACTGAACTACGCCCCTCAGCAACGTATTCCCGACTCAGAATACCAGATTGCCGCTTACGCCTACGGTCAGGACTACCACGACGTTGTCAAACAAAAGCTGCATGCTCTGGCGGCCTTTATCTCCCAGCGTATCAATGAAGATAAGCAGGAAAAGGAAAAACTCCACTACAGAGCCTTTTCCGACAGCGCCCCTATCTTGGAGCGCTACTGGGCTGTGCGGGCAGGATTAGGATGGGTGGGTAGAAACCACCAGCTCATCATCCCCCATGCTGGTAGTATGTTCTTCTTGGGAGAACTGTTCCTTGATATGGAACTGGAGTACGATGAACCCATCGAGAACCGTTGCGGCAACTGCAGCAAATGCATCGACGCCTGTCCTACAGGAGCACTTACTCCCGTTCCTGGTCTTACCCTCCCCTCTTTTAACGCCGAGAAATGCCTCTCTTACCAAACCATTGAGAATCGCGGAGACATCCCCTCTTCACTGGCAGAGAAGATGGGCGATTCCATCTACGGCTGCGACCGCTGTCTGCAGGCCTGTCCTTGGAACCGTTTTGCCCAGCCCACCGATGAGCCACTGCTGCAGCCCAAGGAAGAGTTGTTGGGAATGACCAAGGAGAAATGGCAGCAACTCACTGAAGAAGACTACCGGCGCCTGTTCAAGGGCAGTGCCGTGAAACGGGCCAAATACGAAGGATTAATGAGAAACATCAAAGCCATCAGAAATGAGCAAGATCAGTAAAGACCGGGCATTGGCTGCCCTCGTGCGTACCTTTTTCAAGTATTTCCTCACTGGAATGATGGAGGGGAAAGACCTCAATGATGCCAAGGTTGTGAAGCAGACTTTGCTGGAACATTACGAGCACATCTCCCGCATCTACAACCAGGAAGTCTTCTATGCCATTGCCCGCATGAACTACGAGGCCGACGAGATAGAAGCAGCCCTACGCAGCAATCCCACCAACGACCTGATGCAACTGGTGCGCCTCGCCTGCAGAACCGAACCTTTCTACCACGCCATGGTCGAGGAATACAAACGTCATTTCCTCATCCTGCTCGAAGGAAGACTGGCCACCTCCGAGGAAGCCAGTCAGTACACACCCTGCAAGGAAGCCGGCTTCATCGACGAAGCGCTGGCCATCGATATCATCAACCGAATGGCGCAGAACGCCTACAGCGAAGCCCGCAAACTCGGTATGTAAGCGTCAAAAACAATCACTTTTTAAATGCGTGCTTGGCAAACGCCCAGCCCTTCCTATTATATAATAAGGTAAGACGGCGCTCACGTTCCACCCATGCCTTGAAATCCTTCTGAGAAGGTTGCATCCACTGCACCTCGCTCAGCGCTCCCATTCGCGGAAGTACCTGATACTCAGCCTCTGAATTATAGTGAATATACTCCGACCACAGATTTCCCTGTGCTCCTAAGATATGCTTCTTAGCCTGTTCGCTCAACGATGCGGGAGCAGGATCAAACGAATAAGTCTTCTCTATAGGAATCACCTCAGCAAACGCATACGGCTCTCCCCACTCATAATCCTTCACCAGGTAGAAATTGAAGTAGCAGTGGGAGGTAGGACTCATGATCACGTCGTGCCCCTTCTCAGAAGCAACCAGTCCGCCATCAACACCCCGCCAGCTCATGATCGTAGCACTAGGATTCACATCACTGTCCAACAACTCATCCCAGCCAATCAGTTTCCTTCCTTTCGACTGTACGAAAGCTTCCACCCGTTTGGTGAAATAACCCTGCAGACGAGCCTCTGGCGACTGATTACCCTTGGCCGTGAGATGCTCTTTCCTGATGCGTTCCTGACATAACGGACACTTTTCCCAGCGGGTACGAGGAGCCTCATCACCACCAATATGAATATATTCCGAAGGGAAGATATCCATCACTTCCTCCAGTACGCCCTCTACGAAACGGAATGTCTCTTCCTTACCGGCACAGAGAATATCATCGAAAACACCCCAATGACCCTCCACCTCATACGGTCCGCCGGTGCAGCCCAGTTCAGGATAGGCAGTAAGGGCACCCAGCATATGACCAGGCATATCTATTTCTGGTATCACGGTGATGAAACGCTCCTTTGCATACTGCACAATCTCCTTCATCTCCTGCTGTGTATAGTAGCCCCCATAGCGAGTACCATCGTCTATGTCGGAATTCCTGCCCAGCGTAGTATAGTTACGCCAGCCGCCTATCTCCGCCAGTTTAGGATACCGTTTGATCTCCATGCGCCAACCCTGATCATCAGTAAGATGCCAGTGGAAAGTATTCATATTGTGCAGCACCATCATGTCGATATACTGCTTCACAAAATCCAACGAGAAGAAATGGCGCGCCACATCCAGATGCATTCCCCTGTAGCTGAAACGAGGAGCATCAGTAATCTCTGCGGCAGGTAAAACCACTGCGACAGTTTCCTGTCCTTTATCAGGAAGAACCAACGATTTCCTCAGTGTCTGTATTCCATAGAACACCCCTTGCGGAGTCATACCCTCTATGGTCACACCCCTCTTGTCAACCGTCATCCGGTATCCTTCGGGCTCCACCATCTTCTGGTTCAGACGGAGCACTATACTCCTCCCCTTCTCCACCTTGGAAGACAAGGACAATCTTAACCCCGTTTCCTCCTCTATATATTGCTGAAGGAAACGACCGTTACGCTGCATATCCACATTGTCGGAACCGACAACAATCAGCGTCTGAGCATTCAACACAAAGTCCGCTTTCTGCAGCAGGGTAATCCTACTGGGCAAGGGAACCACCTGATAATCAGCCTTTGGCCATTCACTATTCCCGTTCTGCGCCACGGCTTGGGTGGAAAGAGCAAGGAAAAGACAGGTTATACATGTTAGCCAATTCATTCTATAGTTTTTCATTTCTAAATGTTATTTGGTGACAAAAATACAAAAAAGATTTTGAATAATCATTGCTTTATTGTTATTTTGTACACGTGAACGAAGAAAAAAGACAGATTACGCGAAGACGACTGGAAAACAGTCGTACCTACGGTTGGCTGCAACGGGCATCCGAGATCATGGACCGCTACTATGTTGATGCGGCCCTTGGATTTGCCATTCCAGGCGGTATTGGTGACGCCATTGCCGCCCTTATATCCTTGGTATATGTCGTTTTCACAGCCGTGAAGATCCGTTCGTTCCCCCTCACCTTAGCCATCATCAACAACACCCTACGCGACGTTCTGCTCGGTATGATACCCTTTTATGTAGGCGATATCATTGATGTGTTCCACCGTTCCAATCAGCAGAACATGAGTCTTATCCGAGGCTTTGTAGAGGGTGATGATGAAACCATCAAGACCGTCAACCGCAAGGCAGCCTACAGCATCATCCTGTTCGTCTGTCTCTGCATCCTCATCTATTTCATGGTGAAGGTTGTCATCTGGGCTGGACAATTCCTATTCTCCCTTTTCTGATATTTGCAACTTTTTGTCATCATCTTTCGTCTATAAGAGAAAAGAGATTATTATTCATTAAAACGAGAGATTATGATACTATCAACAACCCCACAGATTGAAGGTCGCACCATCCGCGAGTACAAGGGTGTGGTGACAGGTGAAACCATTATTGGTGCTAACATCGTAAAAGATTTCTTTGCCGGTATCCGCGACGTAGTAGGCGGTCGTTCTGCCAGTTACGAGCAAGTGTTACGCGAGGCTAAGGACACCTCGATGAATGAGATGATGGAACGTGCCCGTGCCATGGGAGCCAATGCCGTTGTCGGTATTGACATCGATTACGAGACCATCGGTTCCAGCAACTCCATGCTGATGGTTGCCACCAGCGGAACAGCCGTAGTTCTTTAGTAAACAAACAAAAATCAGCTATTCTTCTTATAGCTCTGCACCGCCCATACGGCCATAAAGAGTCCGATGGCGAGCAGGGCTATTATTTGATGTGCTATATGCTGCAAGCCACCCCCACGGATAAAGACGGTACGGATAGCGTCGATAAAGTAGTGCATGGGGTTGATATAGGTGGTAAGGTAAGCCCACGAAGGCATGGAGCGCGTAGGCGTGAAGAGACCAGAAAGGAGCATGATGCTTACCACGAAGAACCACATCACAAACATCGCCTGCTGCATGGTGTCGGAGTAGTTGGAAACAATCAGTCCGAACGACGAAAAGAACAACGCCAATAGCATAGCAAGTACATAGATGAGCCATATCGGACCAGCAGGCGTGATACCATATACCAGCCAAGCCAATAGCAGACATACGGTAATGACGAACAAGGCGATGAGCCAATAAGGAATGAGCTTGGCGAGGATGAACGACCATTTGGGAACGGGTGTGACATTGATCTGCTCGATGGTGCCCGCCTCCTTCTCGCCCACGATGTTCAGCGTAGGCAGGAAACCCGTCATCAACATCATCACGATGGCAAACAGAGCAGGAATCATGAACAGCTTATAGTTCTGTCCTTTGTTATATAAAGTAAGCACAGACACGCTTTGGGCTCCCTTTTGTACCAAAACCGGATTCTCATTCTGCCGGGCCAGGATCTGACTCAGATAGGCTGATCCCATCGCACCCTTCGTACCGTTCACCGCGTTCGCCGCAATAAGATACTTGCCATCACGAATCTCGAGAATCACATCCGCCCTGCCCTTTTCTATATCCTTCATCGCCTCAGCATAAGTAGCTTTCTGTCCGCCGAAGATAAAGTATTTGCTCACCGCAATCTGTTGTACAAGTCGCTGCGACTCAACAGTACGGTCGATATCCACCACATCCACCACGATATTCTTCACCTCCATCTGCATTACCCACGGCATTACGCACATGATGACGATGGGGAACAGAACGATGAGTCGCGGCAGGAAAGCGTTGCGACGAATCTGCAGGAATTCCTTATGGATGAGATGTTTAATCATTGTTTTGTTACGACTTTCGTTATTACGTTATTACGTTATCACGACTTTAGCTCAGTCTTACCTTGAACTTCTTCAGTGCGATGGCGAGCAACACCACCGTCATCACGGTCAGCACCGTCACCTCTTGAGCCACATCACCAATGCCCACACCCATGATCATCAGCTTGCGCATGGCCTGGATATAATAGCGCGGTGGAACCACAGCCGACACCCATTGCAGCACAGGCGGCATCGACTCCACCGGAAATAGCATACCCGACAGCATCACCACTGGCATGAGCAATACCATGGCCGAAAGCAGTAAGGCTACAAGCTGTGTTTGAGCCACGTTCGAGATGAGTAAGCCCAACGACAGGGCAAGCAGGATGTATAAGGTGGAGACGGCCAGAATCCAGAATATCGATCCCGCCAGCGGCACACCCAGTACGAAGCGTGCCATGAGGAGGATGGTGATGAGGATGGCGAAGGCCAGCACCAAATAAGGTACCGCTTTGGCAATAATCACCATGAGCGGTCGTACAGGCGACACCAGCAACACCTCCATGGTTCCACGCTCCTTCTCCCTGACAATGCTGATGGAGGTCATCATGGCGCAGATCAGCATCAATAGCATACCCATGATGGCTGGCACGAAGTTATAGGCCGAGCGCATCTGAGGGTTATAGAGGAGTCGTACCCCTGTTCTCTCTCCAAGTGAAGATGGGAGGACAACGTTTTTGTAATTAACCGACTGTGTAAGAATTGCTTGGGCGTATGTGGCCCATTGCTGCGACATATTGGGATCAGAGCCGTCGACCATGACCTGCCATTGTATATGACCTCCCCCTGTGCTTTTGGGAGACGAAGTGGGTATAAGTGCCATATCCGCTTTCTGACTGCGAATGAGCTGCTCTGCCTCCTGCGGTGTTACGACGGTTTGTATAATGGTGAAGTACTCCGACTGTGCCAATCGTTCAACAGTATGCTGCGTCTGGTAATCATTCAAGGCCGTCACCACCACCGTCCGCACATTCTTCACGTCGGTGGATATGGCGAAGCCGAAGAGGAACATCAGTACCACGGGCATTCCAAAGAGGATGAGCATCGTACGCTTGTCGCGCAAGATGTGCTTGGCTTCCTTGATGACAAAAGATAGAAACTGCTTCATTTCATTGAACATTAACTTCGTTGACCTTAGTCAGACGACCTTGTGGCTTGACGGGCAAGATAGGTGAACACGCGATCCATATCAGGTTGCCCATACCTCCTTTTCAGTTCATCGGGCGTACCCATGGCCTTGATCTTCCCATCAACCATGATTGAGATACGGTCGCAATACTCCGCCTCATCCATATAGTGTGTCGTTACGAAAACTGTGATTCCACGACCCGCTGCCTCATAGATCAGTTCCCAGAACTGGCGTCGTGTGGCAGGGTCAACGCCTCCTGTAGGCTCGTCAAGGAACACCACACCAGGCTCATGGAAGATCGATACCGAGAAGGCCAGTTTCTGCTTCCACCCCAGCGGCAGCGAACCCACCAAGTCATCCTTATGTTCCTCGAACTTCAGCTGGCGCAGTAACTGATCTGTTTTCACCTTCACCTCATCACTCTTCATCCCATATATGCCAGCAAAGAGACGGATATTCTCTGCCACGGTGAGATCCTCATAGAGCGAGAACTTCTGCGACATATAGCCTATGTGGCGCTTGATCTGCTCATGTTCTGTACGGATATCGTAGCCAACTACCCTACCCGTTCCGCTGGTAGGTTGGTTCAACCCCGTGAGCATGTGCATGGCCGTTGTCTTTCCAGCTCCGTTAGCCCCGAGGAAGCCGAAAATCTCCCCTTTCTTCACCTTGAACGAGATATCATCCACCGCATGGAAATCGCCAAAGGCTTTAACTAGGTGTTCCACCTCTATGACGTTTTCGGAAGGCTCTTCCAAAGGCGTTGCGTTACTATTGGAAGTTGGATCATCTGTTCCCTCTTCCTTTGGAGAGGAGATGGGAGGAGGCATAAAGATATCCCTGAACTCTTCAAGAATCCTTTCCGGCGTATCAATCCCCCTCACTTTCCCTTGGTCGAGAAAAGCCACACGCTCACAACATCTCACCTCATCCAGATAAGGCGTAGAAGCCATGATGGTGATGTTGCGTTCCTTCAGCATCAGTAACATCTCCCATAGTTCCTTCCTACTCACCGGGTCAACGCCCGTGGTAGGCTCATCGAGGAAGAGAACACTGGGCTGATGCACCAAAGCGCAGCTCAGAGCCAGTTTCTGCTTCATTCCACCCGACAGCGCCCCCGCCTTACGGTCCTTGAACCGCTCAATCTGCGAGTATATCACCTTGATAGCATCATATCCCTCATCGATGGTTGTACCAAACAGCGTGGCGAAGAACTTCAGGTTCTCCTCAACGGTCAGATCCTGATAGAGTGAGAACCTACCCGGCATATAGCCCACGCGGCGCCTCACCTCCCGCATCTGTTTCACCACGTCGAAACCATCCACCGTGGCAGTACCCCTATCGGGAAGGAGCAACGAACAGAGTATGCGGAACATCGATGTCTTTCCCGCGCCGTCAGGACCGATAAGGCCGAACACCTCGCCCTTACCCACGCTGAACGACACCTCATCGAGCGCCTGCACCTTGCCGTAACTCTTCGCTATATGATTTACCTCGATAGCATTCATCACTATCAACTATCAACTGTCAACTAAAACTTAACCTGTCCGTACATCCCGATCTTCACGAACCCATCGTTCTTGATAGCCACCTTGATGGCGTACACCAGATCGGCCCGTTCGTCATCAGTAAGAATAGTCTTGGGTGTGAACTCAGAGCGTGAGGAAATCCACGATATCGTGCCCTGATACTCCTTCCGCTGGTTATTACCATAGTCGGCGAACACCTTCACCTGCTGTCCGATTCTGATGTTCTGCAACTGCGCTGAAGTGACATAGGCCCGCATGTACATATTCTCCGTATCAGCAATTTTGAACAACGGTTTCCCGATACTTACAAACTCACCCCGCTCCACATATTTCTCGAGCACTGTACCTTTAGTAGGCGTTATGATATGACACTTGCGCAACTGATCGCGCAACTGACTCACCTGCACCTCGGCAGCGGCAGTCTGCTTATCCAGGGCACGCGAACTGGTTGACAGCGACGAAATCTGCGCATCGAGCTGACGCTGCAGCACCTTCACCTGACTGCTTGCATCGTCGAGCATCTTCGAGGGTGCGGCGCCATCGGCCACCAGTTCCCTGTATCGCTGCTCATCCTGTCGAGCCTTCACCAACTGCTGACGAGTAGCGGCGATCTGCCGTTCCATATCCGGTTTCTGACTCCTATACACCTCCTTCGTGGCATGCAGCTGCTGAATCTTCAGCCATGTCTGCGTGGTGTCGATGAGTCCTACCTCCATGTTAGCCTCGGTGTTTTCACCCTCGTTTACGCTGAATGCCAGCAGCGCCCCGCTTTGCTCTGCGAACACGGTGGTTTCAGTAGCCTCGAACGTACCCGTAGCATCATACTCCTTCTCCTTTTCCTTGCAAGAAGAGAAGAAGAACAATGTAAGAATGCCAAGATACAAAAAAGCAAAATAAGTATGTCTCATATCCCTCATTATTACATGATTAAATCATTCGTTATTTACATTTGATTTACCGTTTACCGTGAACTGCCAATCATACACCTCCTTCAGCATCTCGATCTCGTGAATCGACTGCTGCACCCTTGCTGCGTTCTCAGCATTGATTTCTCGCACCAGATCGTTCACGTCGATAATACCGTGAGCGAGTTTCGACTCGGCAGCTTTGCGCACGGCAGAACGCAGTTTGATAATCTCCTCATCATCCTTCATCAGTTTCTGATAGCGTTCTATATTCTCATTCTGCTGAATCTGTTCCATGTTGTTGTTGAAGAGGAACACCTCGCGCTGTACATTGATCATCGACCGCTGGTCGTTGATTCTTTCCTTGTCGTTCTTGCGCGTATATAAGGCACCGATGTTCCACGTAAGACGAGCCCCAATCAAGCCGTTCAGACTCCAGTTGTGCCGCATCATATCCTCAAACATGTTCATGCCAGGATAGCCGTAGTAGCCCTGAGCGAACACCCCGAACTTCGGCTTCAAGGCCGCATCGAGCGCCTTCTCCTGCGCGTTAAGCAGATTGATCTGCGCATCCAGCGCCTTCAGCTCAGGACGGACCCCTTTTTGCTCCTGCGTCATGGTAGCATACATAAGCGGTTTCTGCACTTCTTTCACCTCCATGCCACAGAAAGTGCTCAGCATCCGTTGCAGCATCTGTTTCTGTGATGCAAGACCAGTAGCCTGCTGCACCACATTCAGTCGTTCGGCCTTCACGTTCAGCCAATCGCTCTCTGCCGCCGTACCGCCTTTCACCATCGAAGCCAGTTTGCGTTCGTTCCCGCTGAGCAACGCCTGTAAATCACTGTTCAGCTTGATCTGCTCGTCGAGCAGCAACAAGGCGAAATACATCTCGTTCACGCGCTTGCGTGCATTATATATACTTACCTCCGTCTGAGCCGCCTCTACGTTCCCCTGCTCACGGGCGATGGTTTTCCTACTGCTGATGGCCCCGCCGTCGTAGATTGTCTGACTCACATCGATACCCACACGATACTGGTCCTTTTTCAGTCCTTTCATGTGGATACCCATACCGTTCATCATCGTTTCCATCTGGTCGGGCCACGAGGGAACATCGCTCTGATAGGTAGCCTGTGCCGAGGCCGACACCTGTGGCAGCCATCCTTTCTGGATATTATCCACCGTCAGCTCCGTGGTCTTCTCAATCAGACCATACTGGCATATCAGCGGATAGTTCTTCTCTGCTGCCTGCTGGCACTCCTCGAGCGACTGTGCCATCACTGATGGTACAATGAAACCATGCAATAATGTAAAAACAATAAAAATGCTTCGTCGCATCATATTTCTTGCTGTTGTATTACTAATTCATGGGCAAAGGTACGGTGTTTTCTCCGTTGTTATGTTATCTTTCAGCACTGAAAGATGTTCTTTTTGTTCGATTTATGCGAAATAAGGACGTAAATATGGGGAAAAAGATTATCTTTGCAAACAAAAAGGACATATTATGAACAAGCAACCGCAACTGATGGATTTGTCGCGCATGCGAGACATCCTGATACCCCATCTCGAGAAGATTCGCGAGAGTGCTTTCTTTAATGGTGAACTCGGTATGGTACATGGCGACCACACCGTATTCAGTCTGCTGATGCGTCAGAAACCGCCCTTCATCGTCAACGACCACCGTTTCGGCATCATCATGAGCGGTGAGGCCCATATAAGCCTCAACTTACAAGAAAGTCATAACACGGCCGGCACGCTGGTCTATATAGGTCCTGGCACCATCATCAACCCCATCCGTCTTTCCAACGACCTCCGTGTCTTCGGCATCGGGCTCTTTGCCGATTTCCCCATGCCCTTCGCACCAGGTCAGATGCCATCAGCCTTCAACGGTCAGGTGCGCGACTTCCAGTTGCATGTCAGCGACAATGACTTCCGCACTGCCCGCCAAATTCTCGATACCATCTGGCACGTTGTACATAGCGACGATTACCATCGCCCCACCGTTACTGCCCTCGTGGCCGCCCTGATGCATCACTACGACCGTCTTTTTCGTCAGCAGACCGATATGCAGGCCGTATCACGTTCGCGCGAGCAGACCATCTTCGATCGCTTTATCCAACTGGCGGGTCAGCATTGTGTAGAGCATCACCAGATAGGCTACTACGCCGATCGTCTGTGTCTCACGGAGCGTTACCTCAGTACCGTTATCCGTCAGGCCAGCGGAACCACAGCCAAGGACTGGATAGACCGAGCCCTGATCACACGCATCAAAATAGAGTTGCGGCACACAGATAAACCAGCGGCACAGATTGCCGAGGAGATGCATTTTGCCAACCCCTCGTTTTTCTCCAAGTATTTCCGCCGACTCACCGGAATGACGCCGATGGAGTATAAGGCTCAACCTTAAGAACGAAGAAACGGGATCCGCATTAGCAGACCCCGTTTCTTATTGAATTCCTCGGTGGGTTTATTAGTTTTTTCTTTACGAAATTATTTAATCACCACTTTCTTACCGTTCACCACATAAACGCCCTTCTGAACCTTGTTCACACGAACGCCATTGAGGTTATAGATAGCTGCGTCGCCAATGGTCTGCTCAACGTTGTTGATGCCGGTTGAAATGGTACCGCTCTCTTCACCCTTATACACGATAATTTGAGTGATCTGGGTGTTGGCGTTACTTGTCACCTTCAAGGTATAGATTGTACCAGCAGCCTGATAATCATTATTTATTTCATAGGTATTGGTTCCTGTAGCACCCGCTGTTTGGGTACTAACAGCGTTATTACCGACAAAGATATTTTGGGTGACAGCAGTACTTGCTCCATCCCTTCCAACCACCTCAATCTTATTAACGGGGAAGATGAAAGCGGGCAAGGTAAGATAGGCATCTTGTTTACCTAACATCAGATAATTCTGAGGATAATAGCTATAACCATTTCCTGATGAACCTTTGAGTGTAATCGTATAACCATCGGCAGTGAATGATGCTTCTTCAACAGTCTTCGATGTCGGGATGCCCCATTTATTATTCGTGAAGTAGAAGGTTGTCTTGCTATCATCTGCTTCAACTGCAATCATCTTATAAGTCTGGGTAATTGTTACCACCTTCTCCTCTGCACCAGTGTAAGAAAGCGTTATCGTTGCTGAACGGTCGGCTTCACCTTCGTTTGCTGTCGTAGTAAAAGTGATTGTTTCACCAACTTGGATATCGCTAATCCAGTCGCAACTCTCATCAAGTGTTGCATTTATAGACACACCTGTTTGGGGATTTTCTATCGTGTACTCTATTTCTCCCGAAGTGGCATCGTACTCCAGAGTAACATCACTGGCTACAATACGTGTTTCTTGAGAAACAGGACGCTCAAGGCTATAGAGTTGGTTGTTAGCATCCAATTCGTATGTATCACCATATATCTTCAGGTTTCCGTAAACCACTACAATATCGCCTTCTCGAATATCATCTGATGAAGTGAAATTATCGCCATTGTAGCTCTTTCCTCGATATGCCAATAACTGATCAGTAGTCGTACTTCCATCGGCAGAAATATTGTAAGAAATACTTCCATACTGAGAGTTATAGGCAGTCACGATTTCTGATACAATACCCTGTACATACACACCTGTTACGCCTGTATTATCGTCAATGGCTGCTAGAGCCTGAGCCACAGTATAAGGATTATTCTTACCACCTAATACATTAGGATCTGTTACTTTCACAAGATAAGAAGCTGTTCCTGCATTATACTCATCATTACCAGCAAATGAAGCGGTAATCCTGGCAGTACCTGCGCCTACGATAGTCAATTTACCATCAGATGCTACGGTTGCCACCGTTTCTTTATCTGAAGAATAGGTAACAGTCAAATTATGCGGATTCGTCAAAGTGGGTTCGGTAAACTCTACACCCTTCTCAACATCAATCGAGGTCTTGTCAAATGCCAACTCAGGATCTACCTTTGTGTTCTTTACAATTTCTACAATCTTACTACCTGTATCGAATTCCGGAATAGTACCAGAGTTGTTCTTAAACAATTTTACTTTTCCGCATACAGTAACCTGATCACCAACAGTCAAATCAGTAACCGCTGTGAAATCTGCGCCATTCAGGCCTAAACCGTTGTAAACTTGCATCTGACCTGTGGTTGTACCATCATCAGAAATCCAATATACGATCTTATTGTAATTCAACCTATCAACTTTAGAGACAAAACCTTTCACATAAACATCATTGTCTGAAAGAACATTTTCTCCGAGCTCATTGATGAAAGCAATGGCCTGAGCCACAGTATAAGGATTGTTCTTTGTTCCAGGAGCATTGGGATCTATTACAGTAACTACAAATGTTGTACTACCTTCATTAAACTGGTCGTTACCTTCCCAAGTTGCAACGATAGTTGCTTCACCTTCTGCAACACCGGTAATTGTGGTACCGTTAATAGATACCGTTTCGTCTTCTGTAGTTAAGGTTACTGCAGGCCCATCGCTTGTCACCTCTGTTGTTCCACCAATCTCAATGGATTCAGAACCTATTGTAACTGTTGGATCAATTTTCTCACCAGCTTCCTGTTCTTTGTAGAACACTACTTTATTAAACCCAATATACTTATTACTACTGCCACCTACCGTTACATTAAACGTGAACTTGTAGTATGCATCCTTTGGCCATGTCTTACCCGGTGACGGGGTCACGGTATTGACACCATCAAGTGTTACACTGCTCAACGTAACCTCATCAAGAACTGTACTAAAACCAGCATCGCTTGCCACAGTTAACTTCAAACTGTTCAATGTGATGCCGCCGCCAGTAGAAAGGGTAAGATCTAACTTCGTAATGGCTGCGTCCATAGCTGTTTTTGTATAGACAGTACGGTCTGTATTAGTAATGCTCTTACCGCCGATACGCCATGGCTTCTGTTGTGTATTACCATTAACATTCCAAGTAATACCTTCATACGTAACATCGCACTTTCCATTGTAATCAGACCCGGAACCTGTAATACCGGACGTGTCAAGGGTATAGAACACAACATCATCTGCCCAAGCCACACTAGCCACCGCCATCAGCAGCAGCGTACATAAATAACGTAGTTTTCTTGTCATAATCTGTTTATTGTTTTTAGTTAATAATAATTGTCGAGGTGAAAACGTTTAGTTCATCTTTTAAATCCGTCCACAAAGTTAGTGCTTTCTTGCGAGACAAACAAGTATTTAACAATCTTTATTCATCTCCCTCGATTCCATTTGCAATGTTACGAAAGTCGAGCGAAATGCAAAAGGAAAACATGTTTTTCTTTTCATTTCCGAGACAAGGTAACTTCTCCAAAGGCAAAGGTACGAAAAAAAACCGAGATGACCAAATTCCGACCCCTCATAGCATGTGAAAATCCATGTTCGCTTTTTCTAAAAACTTAATTCATGTTAACGTTCTAAATTTTTAGAAGAAAATGTTTGCAAGTTCTAAAAGTTTAGAATATATTTGCAGCGGATATTCTAAAGAATTAGAACATGAAAGAGAAAAAACTACAAACGGCGCAGCAAGAACAGACTCAAAAAGCTTTGAGTTCATCCGAGTTGCAAAGGAAGAAAGTCAAAGGCCAGCTCACCAAAGCCGAAACGCAAGTGATGAATGCGCTATGGGCACTTCCCCAGAGCCAAGGATTCTCTTCAGAAATCATGGAGAGATTGCCTGAACCCAAGCCAGCTCCGACCACTTTGCTGACATTCCTAAAGATATTGAAGGAAAAAGAATTTGTAAAAGCCGCTAAAATTGGGAAGGCACAACTCTTCAGCGCCACAGTTAGTAAAGAGGATTATACGCGTGCGTATATGAAAGAGGTGCAGAAGACATTCTTTGGAGGTTCGTTTGCCTCGCTCGTATCTTTCTTTGCCAAAGACGAGCAGCTAAGCGATGAAGAGGTTAGTGAGATTTTGGAAATCATAAAGCATCGCAAATAATGGTTGAGTTTCTAATCTACGATTTGAAGGTGGCAGCATTGATAGTCGTTTTCTATTTCTGCTATCGGCTGCTGATGGAGCGCGAGACGATGCATCGGCTGAACCGTATCGTGCTGTTGTCTTCCATCGTGCTCTCCCTAGCTTTGCCTCTATGCGTCATTACTCTGCATAAAACGATAGAGGTGGAGCAGGTGCCGGTGGTTGACACCGCAGAACTGGTTGTCGCAGATTTAGAAGCAACATCTGTTGAGGATTCCCCTAATCTTCTACAACCCTACATCCTCTTCGCCATTTTCATCATCGGCTTCGTCTGCCGATTGATTTATATCGTAAACAGTTATCGGCATTTGCGCCGAATGATTAAGGATAGTGAGCAACATTCGTTGGAGGATGGCGTGACGTTGGCAGTTGTCGACCTGCCTGTCGCACCCTTCTCATGGATGCACACCATCGTGTTAAGCCGGATTGACTACGAGGAGCGCAACCCTTCGATACTTGTTCACGAACGAGGGCACATCCTGCAGCGACATAGCTGGGATATCGTCTTTGTTGAAGCGCTTACGGCTCTGCAATGGTTCAACCCTGTGGTATGGCTCTTGCGTCGCGACTTGCGAACCGTACACGAGTATGAAGCCGATGCGGCCGTTCTCTCGTCTGGCTCCGACGTGAGCCAATATATTCAACTGCTGATGCGGAAGGCGATGGGTACAAAGGCCTGTATCCTCGCCAACGGCATCAACAACAGCACCATCAAAAAAAGAATTAATATGATGTTACTTAATAAATCATCACGCTACAACTCCCTGAAGTTGTTGGCCCTGCTGCCCATCATAGGCGTCTCGCTTGCACTTAACGCAGAGACCGTAACCGATGTGGTTTATAAAAACGACCCGCCTCAGAAGCAGGTGCCCGTAAAGAAAGGAAAGAAGAACTCCACTATTAAGCTTGGCGGCAATCAGACCATCAAAGTGGTGGAGCAAGAGAAGACTCAGGCTGCTGAACAATTGCAAAGTTACACCGCCGAGTTGCAAGAGGCGAGACAGAATCCAGCAATCATCCTCCTCAACACCAAACCGAATGGAGAAGAACCGATGCTTATCGTTGATGGCAAGACGGTCACTAGAGAAGATATTCAAGCTCTTCCCCCAGAATCTGTCGCGAATATAGTTGTGATGAAAGAAGAGGCTGCCATTAAGTCTTACGGTGAAAACGCCAAAAATGGTGTGATTATCATCACCACTAAAAAGCGTCAAGAAGAACTTGACAATGAGCCGAAACAGCCAGATGTCTTCGATGTGGTAGAGGGGATGCCTCAGTTCCCAGGCGGTGCAGCAGCCCTTATGCAGTATCTTTCGCAGAACATCCGATATCCGAAAGAGGCGATGGAGGCTAAAACACAAGGGCGTGTTATTGTCCAGTTCGTAATCGAGAAAGACGGTTCCATCAGTGGCGCCCATGTGGTCAAGTCAGTCAATCCACAACTCGATGCCGAGGCTCTCCGTGTGATCAGTGCCATGCCCAATTGGACTCCTGGCACCCAGAATGGACAAACTGTCAGAGTGAAGTACGCCGTGCCCATCTCCTTCCGTCTGGAAGGCAACGAGAAGACCAATGTCGTGGGTACTTTTACCCCCAATGCTGAGTGGTCCTTTACTCCAACAGATTCTAAAAGCCTCTCCGCTGAGGATATCATCAAACGTTTACCCGGCGCCGAGATTGACAAAGATGGCAATGTCACCATCTACGGCAAGGCTGTCAAGAAAATTCTGGTCGATGGCAAAGACGTGATAAAGGAAGGTTCTCTGAAAGACCCTATCAAGGTCAAGCTTGACGAAACGGGCAACATGCTCATCACCACTAAGAGCAAAAAGTGATTTCTACTCGTTTTAAGACACCCTTGACGAACAAAAGAGTCAGCATGCGAAAGTAGGACGCTGGCTCTTTTTTTGTCATTATGGGTATTAATAATCCGCCGCGAAATGTTAAGAAACACTGAACGCCGTAAACGCTATCAGTGATCAAGGCAAACGCTACCAGAGAATGGCGTTCCCACTATCAGCGTTTGAGGCACTTTCAATCAGAAACTGCCATAGTTTTTGGCGCAAAGTGCCAAAAACGCCGTATCCTTCGTCAAAATTGCTGCGTACCTGTTAATAAAACATAATGCCGAATATCAGGGCGATTTTTCTATTCATCATGCATGATATGTCAGATATTTTTTGTATCTTTGCAGTTGCAATGAAGAAAACAATACTCCTTGTTATTTGCGGCATATACGCCCTGGTAACGCAAGCACAAACAATGGACACCACTGCCTACAACTTGAATTTGGAGGAAGTGGTGGTTACAGGAACACGACGTGCTGAAAATGTTCGTTTTCTGCCTATGACTGTTTCGATTATCAGCAGACAGAAGTTAACGCAACAGCATCAGACCAATGTGCTGCCCACCGTGATGCAGCAGGTGCCTGGCGTGTTCGTCACCTCACGCTCCATGATGGGTTATGGTGTCTCTACCGGAGCAGCCGGCGGCATTAACATGCGCGGCATTACAGGCGGTGCCGGTCAGCTGATGGTACTCATCGACGGTCATCCGCAGTATCAAGGCATCTACGGGCACCCCATCAGCGACAGCTATCAGACCATGATGGCCGAGCGTGTGGAAGTGCTTAGAGGACCGGCATCAGTGCTCTACGGCAGCAATGCCATGGGTGGAGTCATCAACATCGTTACCCGTCGTCCAGCATGGAACAAAAGTGTTGTTACCCAACTCACGGCAGGCGCCGGCAGCTATGGAACGGTACAGTCGGAACTATCGAACCAGGTGCGCAGCGGGAACTTCTCTTCAACCATTGCTGGTCAGTATAACCGTACCGACAACCACAGGCCGCGCATGGGATTCGAGCAGTATGGCGGCTATATGCAGTTAGGTTACGACTTCAACTACAACTGGAACGCCTACGTCAATGCCAACCTGACACGCTCTAATGCCAGCTATCCCGGCTCAACCGATAAGCCGATGTATAATGCCGACCAGTGGATTACCCGTGGTGTGGTGTCAGCAGGCATCGAGAACCATTACAGGAGAACCAACGGAGCCCTGAACATTTACTCGAACTTCGGGCGACACAAGATAGACGACGGTACCACTGATCCTTCCAAGCCTACAGCACGCTATTTCCGCTCGAAAGACGCGCTGACAGGTATCTCATGGTATCAGAGCTATAGAATTTTTTATGAAACGCAAGGATACATCACCGCAGGTTTCGACTACCAGCATATCTACGGCAATGCCTACTATACGTCGAAAGAGACTGGCGAGGTGATGGATACACCGAACAAGCAAAGCGGTAAGTCGTACCGTAACGAGGTGGCTGGCTATGTTGACTACCGGCAGGATCTGGCTTCGTGGCTTACCCTTGATGCGGGCATCCGACTGGACCACCACTCCATCACGGGAACGGAATGGGTGCCGCAGGCTGGCATCGTTGTACGACCCATCAACTGGGGTGAGGCGAAGGTCATGGTGAGCAAGGGCTTCCGAAACCCCACCATGCGCGAGATGTACCTCTATCCTCCGTCGAACACCGAGCTGGAACCTGAACGTATATGGAACTACGAGCTGTCGTGGCATCATCGTATAAGAGGCATTTCCTACGGCATCAACGCCTATTACATCAAGGGCGACAATATGATTCAGACCATTCCGGTTGATGGTAAACCGCGCAATGTGAATACAGGCGAGATAGAGAACTACGGTGTGGAGATGGAGCTGCGATACCCCTTTTCCCGATATGTCAGCGCAGTGTTCAACGCTTCCTACCTGCACATGAAGAACAAGGTGGTGGGTGCTCCCGAGACGATGACCTTCGAGGGAATAGAATACCGTAATCATAAGTGGTTCGCCAATATCGGTCTGCAGACCATCGGCGGTCTCTACACAGTCGTGGGCGACGCAGCGAAGAAGGAATCCTTCCAACTGCTCAGTGCATCAGTCACTTATCCCGCCACGAAGAGCCTCAGTCTGTGGGCTCGTGGTGAGAACCTGCTGGCGCAGAAGTACGAAATCAACCTTGGCTATCCCATGCCACGAGCCACCTTCATGGCTGGTATCAGCTTGAAACTTGAAAATAATAAGAAATAGCGATCATTCATAGAAAATCAAACGAATATGGAAACAAATGTAAAGCTTTATGCATTGAATTATGACGAGGTGAAGACCTATCTGTGGGCAGCGCTTTTCGTGGTCTGCAACCTGGTATTACCTCAAGTTTTCCACCTCATCCCTCAGGGCGGAATTATCTTCGCTCCCCTATCGTTCGTCATCCTTGCCGGAGCCTATAAGTTCGGTTGGAAGACCGGCTTGTTGGCTGCTGTGGCCTCACCGCTGGTGAATCATCTGCTGACCGGTCAGCCCGCTTGGGGTGTCCTGGAGGTGATGACATTGAAACTGGTGGTTTTGGCACTTGTGGCAGGACTGGCTGCACAGTATTTCCGTAAGGTGAGCATACCCATTCTCGTTGGCGTTGTTCTTGTTTGCCTGCTCATTGGGGCTCTTGGAGAACTGATTCTCACGGGCGGTATTGCTGCCACCATTGCCGATGTTACCATTGGATGGCCGGGCCTGCTGCTGCAGGTGATTGGAACCTGGCTGATTATTAAATGGGCTTGAATGAAAAGCCTATAAAAAATCCCCCTTGAGGTCAAGATCTCAAGGGGGATAATATTAAAGTGGAGCTGGAGGGAGTCGAACCCTCGTCCGAACAAGGAAACCATACGCTTTCTACACGCTTATCTTAGACTTCGGTTTTCGTGCTGCAGCAAGACCTAAGCCACCAACTACAGCCTTAGCTCCTAAATTTCACCCCTGCATCGGAGCCTGCAGAGGCTATTTCCGATTTAGCCTGCGCCGCTGGATCTTTGGATTCGGAACAACATCCTCGGAGCGACGTCTCGTTTCGCTACCTAGTAGCGAAATTGAGCCTTAATCTACTGTACTTCGATTAGGCAGCGAGAGCATACTCATTGTTGCCAATTAATTTTTTGAGAACTCAGATTATGGAGGGAACCCTCAAGCCTCCGCGTGCTTACGTACCATCTCATCTCGCCGTCAAATCCAGTCAACCCCAAGATGATTTTCGTTTGAGCGTGCAAATATACATACTTTTTCTGATACAATCACCATTATTCTCAAAAAAATATGTAATTTTGTGCCCGATTTCTATAATAACAAGGTGGAATTTACGTTTTAACTGATAATGAAGACCATGATGAAACTAAGAATAAACCAGTTGATAGCACCAGTATGTGCCATCATCCTGTTTACCGCTTGTTCTACACCCAAGAACATAGCCCTTTTCCCCGAAGTAAGTAACGGTACATCTATTGCCATTGCCGAAAGTAATGGTATCGTGTTGAAACCCAACGACAAGTTGTCAATTATTGTCAACACCAAGTCGGCTGAGCTCAACAACGCCCTGAACATGCCTGTATCGTCACAGATAATCGGTTACAACGAGATACAGTCAACCAACCAGAGTCGTGCCACATCGGGATACACCATTGATTCCGACGGTAACATCGACTTCCCCCTCATCGGCGCTGTCAAGGCGGCAGGCTTTACACGATCAGAGCTGGCTAGTCATCTGAAGAACGTGCTTCAGGAAAAGAGTGTGGCCAGAGATGCAGTCGTCACAGTAGAATTCCTGAACGTGGGATTCTCCGTATTGGGCGAAGTGGAAGAACCTGGGTTCTATCCCTTTGAGAACGACAAGACCACACTGCTGCAAGCACTCGGCAAAGCTGGTGACATGACCATCTACGGAAACAGAAGTAACGTGAAGGTTGTGAGAATGAATGGCGGTCAGCAGGAGGTATTCGTGATTGATATGCTCAACACGAAGAAGCTCATGCAGTCGCCTGCCTACATCCTCCAGCAAAACGACGTGGTATATGTGGAGCCGAACAACTACCGCAAGCGCCAAAGCACCGCCAATGCCAGCGAGGTGACTACCGCATCGTTCTGGCTGTCAGCCCTGTCGGTACTGGCCACCTTCGCCATGCTCGTATTCAAGTAATATCGTTTCATCCAGAAAGAATAAAAGACAACAATATGACGGTTAGCAATTTCATCAAAACCTGTTTTTCCAAATGGAAATGGTTCGCCCTCTCATTGGCAGCAACCATGCTGTTGGCCATTGCGTATCTTGTAGTCACCCCTCCAAAATATACCAAGAAAGCACAAGTACTCGTTAAGGAAGAAAGTGGTATGGGTGCCCTGATGGGGCAGATTGGAGGATTGGCTGAGCTGGGAGGAATCATGGGCTTAGGGGCATCATCGAATGTGTATAACGAGATGTATGCCATGCAGTCGCCCTGGCTGCTGCTGACGGTAGTGGACCAGCTCGGCCTGGATATGAGCTACACCATCAAGGGTATCCGCAACAAGGAACTCTATGGCGAGGATCTTCCCATCAATGTATCGATCAAGAACCTGACTGATGAGGATGATGTCAGCATGAAGATCGACCTGAAGAAGAACGGCGACTTGAAAGTCTATAAACTGAAAAAGAACAAGGACAAGTATAAGGGTGAGTTGACAGGACGAGTGAACCAAACCCTGAAGAGTGCGGTTGGCGATCTTGAGATTACTTCTACCGATGCTCTCGGTAAGATGGAAAAAGACGAGGTGACCATCGAGGTATGCCGTACGGAACCCATGGCCATCGTGGAAGGGCTCAGGAAAAAGATGCTAACCGTGGCAGTCAGTAACCGCGAGGCTTCCATCATCGACATTAACTGCAAGGATGTTTCCAAGGAGCGTGCCGTTGACATCATCAATGCTGTGATTGCTGAATACCGCAAGGAGAGCATTGAGGACAAGGATGCTCAGATTGCTGTTTCTGAGCGTTATGTTGTTGAACGACTGGCTTCGCTGGAAAACGAGTTGAGGACACTCGACCAGCGGGTGGCCGACTATAAGAGTAAGACTATGATGCCCGACCTTGAGGTAATGGCCAAGGTATATGCCGAGAGTGCCAAGGACATCTCGGAAGCGCATCTGGAACTAAGTAACCAGCTCTATGTGGCACAAGCCATTAGGGACTACCTGCGCGATGAGTCGAAGAAAGACGAGTTGCTACCTGTACTCCTCGTTGCTGATAACCAAGGACTGGCAGATCAGGTGAGCGAATACAACGCCCTGCAGCTGCAGCGCAACAAGATCATTGCCAGCTCCAGCAAGGAGAGTCCGCTGGTGAAGGATATTGACAAGCAGCTGTCAGCCATGCATGATGCCGTACTGGCCTCAGCCAACAATGCCATCAAACAGTTACAGATTCAGCTCAAGAGCGTGAAGGCAAAGGAGAACGAGGGTAAGCAACTGATTGCCTCCGCTCCTAAGAAAGCTATTGGCGGTCTTACCGATGAGCGCGACTGGAAGGTGCTGAACGAGGTGTATGTGTTCCTGCTGCAGAAGCGCGAGGAGGCACAGATGTCGAAAGCCCTGAAGACAGATATCCGTCTGCTCACCCCGCCACTCGGTGTGAAGAAGCAGAGTTCGCCCAACAAGATCAGCGTGCTGTTCTGTTCATTCATCCTGGGACTTTTCATCCCGGCATTCCTCATCATCTTTCGTGCATCCATCAAGAAGAAATAAGTGGATAGTATCAGTCAGTTGTCCATAGTGTTGATACTTCTTCTGGAAGTAACAGCATTGACGTATATAGAGTATAAGTCATGGCATACTATATATACTCCTCTTTGTGCACTGATGCTTCCGTATGTGGTCGTTCTGCTGATCACGATTGCCATTGCAGGGAATTTCGGGTTTACCACCTTCAACTACAACAGTATCTGGATATGGATTCTGGGCTTACCGCTTTTCGCCTTGCCCAGCTATGCCTTCGCGGCGGTGATGAGACACTACGGACTGCCTACAAAGATTCCGTACAAGGATGACGACAAGCCTTTGCCAACGGTATTGATTGTCATTGCTGTGGCTGTATCCCTGCTGTTGCTTTACCGACTGTACAGTACGCTGTCGGTCAAGACGCTCCTCTTTGGAACAGATGACTTTGCCGACCAGTTCAGCGGTCATGGCTTCTGGGCGCACCTGAGGACGCTACTCATCCCTATCCTTATCATTGCCATGTTTCAGGTCAAGAAGAAACAGTACTGGCTGTGGTTACTTATCCTGCTCATGTTGGTCATCCAGTTTGTCAATATGGTCAAGGGTACCATCATCATTCCTATCATGGCGGCCATCCTCTTCAGACTCTATGCTGGAAGGATGCATCTGAACCTCACGCTGATCCTCTCAGTACTGATTGGCGGATTAGCGGTGTTCTTCCTGATATACATGGTGATTCCCATCATGGGTAATGGTGGCGGAGTGGATATGGACTTGGTGGAGTTTGTGACCAAGCACTTCGTACATTATTTCACCAGTGGTACGTTTGGCTGGAGCTTTGACTTGGATCAGGGAGTGCCCGACAAAAACGGATTCTCGTATATCATAGCTCCGTTTGTGAATATTTACAGTACTTTGGCTGGTCAGGAAGTGATCCTGCCCGTTAACCACTTCTACTGGAACGTTGGCGATACAGTGACCACCTTTACCAATGTGCGCACCTTCTTTGGTACGCTCTACATCTACAGTGATTTCCTGCAGTTCATCACCTATACGCTGATTCTGAGCACATTCATCTACACATGGAAGGTGTTGGCCATGCTGAAACAGAGCATCTACCTCTACGTCATCCTGTTCTACTACTGCGGTCTGCTGGCCATGGGGTGGTTCGAGTTCTATTTCTTCCATTTGGACACCATCGAGATCCCACTGATTACCTTATTCTATATGTGGGCTTCGAAATGGTCGTTCTCACCAGAGGTAAAAGGAAAGGAGGTGACGATTGGCTAATATCAAGCAGAACCTTGCCTATAGTGCCATCCTCACCCTCAGCACCTATCTTGTTCCACTCATCGTATTCCCTTATATCAGTAGGGTTCTGGGCGTGGAAGGAATAGGTCAGATTGATACCGTTGACAATATCATCGACTACTGTATCCTGTTCTCCATGATGGGATTGACCACCGTGGGCATTCGAGAGATTGCCAAGAACAAGGACAATCCGCAGGTGTTAGGACAGACGTTCACGGATCTCTTTGTGCTCAACCTCTACTCCACCCTCTTCATTGCCATCGTGTTCGGAATTGTCGTTTGGACATCTCCCAAGCTGAGCAACTATGGGGTATTGATTCCCATTGGTGCGGCCAAGCTCATTGCGAACCTCTTCTGGATAGAGTGGCTTTATACGGGTTTGGAGGAGTTCAAGTATATCACGCTACGCTCGGTGATACTCCGTACGGCTTTTATCATTGCTGTGTTCATCTTTGTCAACGACCAGCACGACACCACCGTGTATTATCTGCTGTTTGCGGGTATTACGATTGGTAACGCCATCTGTAACTGGACCTACAAACGCACGTTCTTGCACTGGGATATCCGTAAGGCGAACATCAAGCATTATATTACCCCGTTCTTTGTTCTGGGGTTGTTTGCCATGCTGTCTGCCATCTATACCAAGCTGTCATTGCCTGTACTGAGCTTCCTGACCGACGATCAGGAGGCAGGTAACTACGCAACGGCTACCAGGGTGTATCAGGTGATCATTGCCCTTGTGAGCACGCTTACGGCTGTAATGATTCCCCGTATGAGCGTGTTGATGAAAGAGAACAGGTTCGACAAGGTGCGCGAGTACTCACTGATGTCATTCAAGCTCCTGTTCATCTTCTCTTTCCCCATCATCTGCTTCATGGAGATCTTCGCACCCGATATCATCCGTTTGTTTGCAGGAACAGGGTTTGAAGGGGCCATCCTACCCATGCGCATTATCATGCCCCAACTCATCATCATCGGGGCTGAGAAGATTATCGTACTCCAGTTGCTCATCCCGCTTAGAAAGGATAGGACCATTGTCATGGCAGGCTTAATCGGTGTCTTCAACTGGTGTATCTTTACTGCCTTGCTGGTGCCCACCTATCATAATATAGGTACGAGTATTGTTTGGGTGATTGCGGAGCTGACCGTTCTGCTGATTGCCAATCGAGAGACGCAACGCTCTCTGAACATCCACTTCCCAGTGAAGCTGTTCCTGCTGTCGTGCCTCTATGCCATTCCCTATCTGTTGTTGGGATGGGGCATCTATTACGTCACAGAGGATCCGATCATACGGATTATTCTGTCGATGGTACTGTTTATAGGCTATGCCACACTATTGGAATTCAAGGTTTATAAGACGGGCATCCTGCAACCTGTTGTTAACATCATCAAGAGAGTAACATGAGCTACGCCATAGGAATAGTAACCTACCAACCCGACAAGCAACGTCTTCAGGAGAACATCTTGTCGGCACTCACCAACCAAGAGGCTGGTCATGTGTTTATTGTTGACAATCACTCATCAAATCTCTCTGATATCCAACAACTTGTTGCTGATTATCCTCGCACTGTACTTGTCGAGAATGACGACAACAAAGGCATTGCCCATGCACTGAATCAGATTGCCGAATGTGCGGAGAAACAGGGTTATGAGTGGTTCGTGACATTGGATCAGGATTCGGTGATGCCCAAGCGCTCCATGGATGAATACGAGCAATATACCCAAGATGATGACATAGGTATTATCTGTCCCAGTGTCGTAGATCGAAACATGGGGGCGGAATACAATCCTTCCCATCAGGAAACGGATGTGATCCATCAATGTATCACGGCAGGTAATCTTGTTCGGTTAGAGGCGTGGAAGAAGGCAGGAGGGTTCAGTGAGGAACTGTTTATCGATGGGGTTGACTTCGATTTCTGTCTGAAGATTGAGAAGGCTGGGTATAAGATTCTGCGTGTGAATCGCATCCAACTTTTGCAAGAGGTTGGTCATGGGAAGAAGATTCCCCTACCCTTCCATCATCAGATGTCGGTACTCCATCATTCCCCCACTCGTCTCTACTACATTGCCCGAAACTACCTGTATATCGGCCAAAAGCACCACCAGCGATGGCATTGGGCTGTCGAGGTGGCCAAGCGTATGTTTATCGTTCTGTGCTTCGAGAAGAACCGATGGAAGAAGCTCCGCTATATGCTCATCGGTATCCGACACAGCATGAAGGGGATACTCGGAAAATGTCCCCTATAACTCACTCTAAATCATTGCCTATGAGATTTCTATTTGTACCCGTTAATTATAACTCTTACGACTCGCTGAATGCCTATATCCAAGCCGTCAGTCATGCGTTACAGATGACTGACGACAACTCCTTTCGTGCTGATATCCATGTGGCTGACAACTCGTCTGAGCCCAAGGAAATCGCTCAGGATGAGAGGGTTACCATCTTGGCGAGACATTATGACAATCCCGGTTATCTCCAGGCTGCGTTGAATACCATCTATTCGGCTGATCTATCCTCGTACGACTATATCATCATCTCCAATGTGGATGTGCTGGTAGATGAATCGTTTTTCGTAAGTTTCAAGGATCTCAGCATTGATCAGCAGACTGCCTGGATTGCTCCTGCCATCTATTCCGAGAGTGAGAAACGGGATGTAAATCCCAAGATACAAGAGCGTTACAGTAAGAAACGGCTCCAGCAACTACGCTTGCTTTTCCGCTTCCCACTGCTCTATCATCTTTATACCAAGACGGTGTACAGAAAGAAGGTTATCACCGCCACGCAGAAGCCTCAACAGGACATCTATGCGGGGCATGGCTCGTTCATGGTCTTCACCAGCGAATTCTTCCAGAAATGTCCTAAGATGGACTACCCTGTCTTCCTCTTCTGCGAAGAGATCTTCCTAGCTGAGAAGGTTGAAAGCATCGGTTGTAAGACCACTTATTGTCCTTCCATCAAGATACATGACAAGGAACATGCTTCAACGGGTAAGATGAAGCTGTCAAAATACTGCAAATACAATTACGAAGCACTCACCTATATCATCAACCAATTCTATGAATAAGCTTGAGAAAATCATATATGATGCACTGAAGAAGCATCCGCAAATCAAACTATTTGTCCGCGACACCTATCAGAATGTCATGGATTTGATTCCCGACAAGCCAAATTTCACCATTGCAGATGTCAAAGTGTTAGAAGGCTTTTTCTGGGGATTCCATGATGTTTCACCCATATCGAACGACGAGCAACACATGCTGGGATGTAAGTTGAACATCCCGCTGAGGATGCCTGAACCAGGGGAACCACTCACCATTGGCTACTGGGATATGGACTTCAATGAGTTCCATCCTGTGGACGACTCGCTGGCTTGGGGCTACCATAAGGGGTGCCGCCTGCAGTGGATGGGCGATTCCAACGAACGGTTTGTGTTCAATACATTCCACGACAACCGTCTGTGTGCTGAGATCTGTAGCATCAACCAGCAGGAGAAGGTCTTCCTTGACCATCCCATCGACACGGTAAGCTGGGATGGGAAGTATGCTACATCGTTCAGTTACAGACGACTGAATGAGCTGATGCCTGGGTATGGGTACGACTATGAAGATGGTAGTTTCCTTGACGAGAACGAATCGGAGAATACTGGCCTCTATCTCATTGACATCGAGAAGAATACAAGAAAGTTGCTCTTCTCACTCAAGGAACTGGCAGCCATGAATCCGACACCCAACATGAGGGGCGCAAGGCACTTTGTGACACATACGGAATTTTCAAAAGACAACCAATTTGTTGTCTTCATGCACAGATGGATTCACGATGACCCTGAGAAGCGTTTCTCACGACTCATCACCTGCAAACTCGACGGCAGTGAGCTCTCTATCTCTCCCACCACCGACATGGTGTCGCACTATGTGTGGGACCAGAAATGGGGAATCCTGGCTTATTGTCGCGTCAACAACATCGACGGTCATTACCTGTTCAGCGATGCCTCGATGAAGCAATGGCGACATATCGCACCCGTTCTGAACTCCGACGGGCACCAGTCGTTTATCCCCAACACCAACCAGTTCATCACCGACACCTATCCTGATGGGCGCAGATATGCCAAAATGTATCGTGTAAGTCTCGAAAATGATACTGTGGAACTGATAGCCGACCTGAAATCCTACAAGGAATTCCAGTCGCCTAACTGTTACAAAAACTGGGCTTGTGACCTCCATCCGAGGGTGAGTCCGAAGGGTACATACGTTACTTTTGACTCTGTACACACCCGTCAACGTGCGTTATGTGTCATGAAATTACCGAAATAAACGTAAAGTTTCTACCTAAAAATACACGTATTTCAATTAATTGTTGTACCTTTGCAGGCACTTTGTGCTTATGGTTCGAGAAATATTTTTCGACCTATACAATAAAAACGTATTATATACGTTTTAAGTTAAAGAAAACAAGAAATGGCTATCAAGTTAATGTATATAGCAAATGAGCCAAATATCGCTCATATTGCAGAAAAGAATGGTGTAGATCGTATTTTTGTGGATTTGGAAGTCCGCAATAAAGCCAAGAGGCAAAAGAATATTGACTCCGTAAAGTCTCACCATTGCTTAGACGACATCAACAAGATTAAGGACACGCTGACAACAGCTGAGTTGTTGGTGCGTTCTAATGCTATGTATGAGGGAAGCCAGAAGGAAATCAATGAGATCGTCAGTCGGGGTGCCGATATCGTGATGCTCCCCATGTGGGAAACCGTGGACGATGCCAAGAGATTTCGCGATTATATTGACGGAAGAGCCAAAGTAATGTTGCTGTTGGAAACGATTCCTGCAGAGAAATCACTCGACGAGGTACTGGAGTTGGATGGTATCGATGAGATTCTTATCGGACTGAATGACCTGCATCTGCAGTACAAGTTGAAGTTCCTGTTCGAGTTGTTGGCCAACGGAAAGATTGACGAACTGATGAACAAGATGGTGGCAAAGGGTCTGCCCTGTGGCTTTGGTGGTATTGCCAGTCTTGACAAGGGAATGATCTCAGGAAGGAACATCTTGGCAGAGCATTACCGTCTGCATTCAAGCATGGCCATCCTTTCACGCAGTTTCTGCGACACATCCAAGATCAAAGACGAGGATGAGATTGAGAACATCTTCCACCAAGGCATTATAGACATCAGAGATTTCGAAGAGTCCCTTACTAAACAAAACGAAGAATATTTCGAGCTCAATCATCAAGAAGTCATCAGGAAGACCAATGAAATTATCGACATTATTAGTAAGAAGTAATGGATCTGAGTTATACCCTACTGAGAGAAATTGAACAGGAACAAGGAGGTGCCTTTTACCTTCTTGATACTGAACAATTTTCGCAGAACTTTAGGGAACTCCTCGAAGCTTTTCACCATTACTATCCTAATACCTACATCGCTTACTCCTACAAGACAAACTATATTCCCAGACTCTGCCAGATCGTGAACGAACTGGGAGGGTGTGCTGAGGTGGTGTCTGGCATGGAGTATGAGATCACCAAACGTTTGAATATCCCTACCGATAGAGTCCACCTGAATGGTCCTTGTCAGGAACCTGAGGTGATCAGGGAGATCGTTCTTGGTGGAGGATTCGTGAACCTGGACGACTATGTAGAGGTGCCCACAATCCTTCAGTTGGCAGAAGACCATCCTGAGAAGACCATCCGTATCGGTCTGCGTTGCAATTTCAAGATCAACGACTGTGTGACCTCACGCTTTGGCTTTGATGTAACCAAGCCTGCCTTTCAGGAGCTGCTGAAGAAACTCACATCCATCAAGAACATACAAATCGCCGGCATTCAGTGTCATTTTGCCTGCAGAGCCTTGGATACATGGTTGCCAAGGGCCGAAGGTATGTGTCGTCTCTACGACGAGGTGCCTGGCAACCCCATGGGACATATCGATCTGGGCGGAGGACTCTACGGAAAGATGAAGGACTCGTTGAAGAAACAGTTCGACACGCCGATACCGAGTTACGATGAATATGCACACGAGGTGGCCAGCTTCATTGCCCGCTATTTCGCCGACGCTCCCCAGAAGCCTGATCTATTCATCGAGCCGGGAAGTGCCTTGGCAGGTGACTGTATGAAATTCGTGGCTCCTGTGGTGAGCATCAAGGACATCAGAGGAAAGTCGATTGCCACCCTGCTGGGTAGCATGTATAATATCAACCCTACGCTGAACAAAAAGAATCCACCCGTTACTGTTTACGGTGATCCGAAGGAGAAAAGGGAGAACTATACGGATCTGGACTTCGCAGGATATACCTGTATTGAATGCGATTATCTGTACAAGGGCTATAGTGGCGCACTGGGACTGAATGATCTCGTGGTGTTCGACAATGTTGGCTCCTACTCCATCGTCCTCAAGCCACCCTTCATCCTGCCTAACTTCCCCGTCATCGAACTCAGGGATGGGGAAAAGTATGTCGTAAAGAGAAAGGAAACATTCGACGATCTGTTTCATACCTATGAATTCAATTTCTAAGGATATGTGGACATCTTTCAACAACATACTCAAACGCATAGGCGATATCCTTCTTTCGCTTCTGGCGTTACTGGTGCTCTCGCCAGTGATGTTGGTCTGCGCCATTTGGGTGAAGTTGGATTCGAAAGGGCCTGTCATCTTTCGTCAGGATCGTCTTACCAAGAACGGCAAGGTGTTTAAGATGATGAAGTTCCGCTCGATGGTGCAGGATGCAGAGAAGCAGGGAACGGGGTTGTTCAACTATGAAGATGATCCGAGAGTAACACGAAGCGGACGATTCCTCAGGGATCATAGTCTTGATGAGTTGCCCCAATTGATCAACATACTGAAAGGTGACATGTCGATAGTGGGCCCTCGTCCTTGCGTGGTCTATGAGCTGGGCGACTATGCCACATTGAACAAGCGCTACAAGAAACGGTTTGAGGTGATTGCTGGTTTGACAGGCTATGCCCAAATACAAGGCAGGAACGAACTCGACTGGGACGTGAAGGTGGATTTCGACAACCAGTATATCGATCTGTATAAGAAGTGGGGAGTGGCGCTGGATGTGTATATCATCTTGAAGACTGTTCTCAACGTCTTCCATCATACAGACATCTACGAGAAGAAAATCGACGAGAATATAAGTAACAACCTGTCAGCTGAACTGGCTCAGAACAGAGTCGTTGAGTTGGCACATCAACCTGATTGATATGGACAATAACCGAATAATATGGCTGGGAGGTGAACTGATGCCGGTTACCGAAGCAAAAGTGAATGTGCTTTCGCCTACCTCTCAATTTGGTGCCAACGTTTTTGAGGGCATCCGCTGCTATTGGTCGGAAAAGGACCAGCAACTGTATGCGTTCCGCCTTGCCGACCACTACAAGCGTCTGCATGCTTCGATCAAGCTCCTGAGAATGAAGAGTCCATATTCTACTGAGGATTTCCTAAAAGGACTCAAGGACGTGATCCAAGCCAACAACTATCGTGAGGACATTGCCGTAAGACAAACGGTGTTCATCGATGGTTTGGGGGGCACTTGGAACTCATGCGAACCCGTGAATATGTTCATTGCTCCCATTGCCAAGGCTTTTGTGCCCATTGAGAAGAAGAAAGGACTGAGATGTATGATTAGCACTTGGGAGAGAATCAGCGACCGCAATATGTCGCCCCGAGCAAAGGTGGGTGCTAACTATATCAACAGTCGTATGGCTTATCTCGAAGCTCGCCAGAACGGTTACGATACTGCCATCCTGATGAACTACCAAGGGAAAGTGTCGGAAGGACCAGGTTCTTGCTTCTTCATGATACGCGACAACAAGCTTTATACACCACCGGTAACAGCTTCTGTACTGGAGAGTATCACCCGTGATACCATTATCCGTGTGGCTAAAGAGGAGCTGGGCATAGAGACTATCGAGCGTGATATCGACCGTACAGAGCTCTATATCTGCGACGAGGCCTTCTTGTGCGGTTCGGCCATGGAGGTAACACACATCACGGATATCGACGGATACAAAATAGGAAACGGAGAAGCAGGTGTCATTACCCATCAGCTGTCTGACTGCTACCACAAGATTGTAACAGGTCAGCTGAAGCAATACGCCGATTGGCTTACACCTATTTATTAATATATGGGAAAAGAACAGCTTCAACAAGGTCTGGTTTCGATTATCACACCTGTTTACCATGCAGAGAGATTTATCGAGCAGACCATTCTATCCGTACAGGCTCAGACCTATCAGGACTGGGAGATGATACTGGTTGATGACTGTTCCAACGACCATTCCGGTGAGATTATTAACCGCATTGCGGCGCAGGATGCCCGTATTCGTTATTACCGTTTGGAGAAGAACAGCGGGGCTGCTGTAGCCCGTAATACGGCCATTGGCTATGCCCGAGGTGAATACCTGGCTTTTCTTGACAGTGATGATCTCTGGAATCCTGAGAAACTCTCACGACAGCTGTCGTTCATGACCGAGAAGGAATGTGCATTCTCTTTCACTCGCATTAACTTTATTGATGCTGAAGGACAAATCGTGAAATCTAATGTACCCATTCCTGAACGGATAGACTACCGTCATCTGCTGCGTCAGACGGTCATTGCCACATCAACGGTGCTGATCAACCGCAGGTTCTTCCCCGATTTCACCATGCCATTGCGCAGAGGCGGACAAGATTATGCCACTTGGCTGATGTTGCTCAGACATACTGACTATGCCTATGGTCTCAACGAGTGTCTCACCTCTTATCGCATCAGCGACCATTCCTTGTCATCGAACAAGTTCAGTAGTATCCGTCAGGTCTATGAGATACAAACGCAAGACGAAAAGATCAACAAGATACAGGCGGCCTTCAACACCTTCTGCTTCTGTGTGTATGCATTCAAAAAACACTATTTCTAAAGGATGAAAAGAACGCTCGACTGTATCATCGCCCTGGGATGTCTCATCATCTTCTCTCCACTCTTCCTCATCATCTATCTGATGATCAAGGCTGAGGATGGCAATCCTGTCATCTTCAAGCAGGAACGAATAGGAAGAAAAGGGAAGCCCTTCAATATCCTGAAGTTCAGAAGTATGACGGTTGATGCCAACAGGGATGAGAATGAGCTCTTCGGATTGGAACAGAATGATAACCTTACACGGGTGGGGAAATTCCTGCGTGACCATCACTTAGACGAACTACCACAGCTGTGGAATGTGTTCGTGGGAGATATGGCCTTTGTGGGTCCTCGTCCTGAAAGGAAATACTACATCGACAAGATTATGGAGCGTGATCCGCGTTACGAACAACTCTACAAACTTCGTCCGGGAGTAACCAGTTACGCAACTCTTTACAATGGCTATACAGATACGCTGGAGAAGATGCTCGTAAGATTGGAAATGGATTTGTATTACCTGGAGCATCAGTCGTTATGGTTTGATGCAAAGATCCTGATGAAGACCTTCGTCAGTATCATCACCGGAAAGAAATTCTAATGCTTGTTGAAATACAGTCTATGAACCGGCGATTCCAGTATCATGCTTTCGCTGTTCAGACTCACCACATGAAAAGCAGCCGGTATCTCATTCATACCATAGGGTTTAAGTTTTTCCACATCGGTAATCGGTGTATCACCTAACGACCTGTCGAACAAGCAGGGGTTGATAAGTGTCAGTACATCTTTCTCATACGTAAACTGACAGATAATCGGCTGGTCTTGCAAGTTCCATAGTTGAACAAGACTTGACTGAACACTCCAGAATACTCTTTGATTAAGAATGATACTCTCACTGGTAGTGCTGTTCGTTAATGATTCGATTCGCTGCAAATGCCAGAATCCGTCCAGATCACCATTGTCGGAAGTTTCCACATCACAGGCAGTCATCATCAACAAGCAGACGATACTCAATATGTAAACGATTCTTTTCATAGGATACCCGTTTTAGTGATTGTCAACTGAACACCCCAGTTATTCCCCAATAGTTTACCGGAATCGAAGCCCAATCCGCAGCTCACCTTCCAACTATTTCTCAGGTGATAGGAACACTCAGTCATTACACTACATAGATACTGCTTGGGAATCATCGGTTCGTTATACGTTCCATATCCTGTCTGGTAAGTAGCCAGCAGTCGGTACGACAAGGCTGATAAGGGGTTTCCAGCGAATCCTACATGCCACGCCACAAAGCGGTTGTCCTTCACACTGATGTCACCATCCTTATTATATATAGGTGAACGATACAGGGGATTGCCCATCACCTGTCCCCAATGCTGCCAACCGGTATAGAGATGATGGTTGTAGTAGTTATCCATTCCGCAGACATGACCGCTAATCAATGGTGTATGATCGTGATACAGCGGACCGCTTTGGTACTTTGTATAGACATATTCCAACACGATGGTGCGCAGCCAATCGTTATGTTTCAGGTTCAGTTCCGTGCCAAGCAAGATATCCTTCAGGTCGTATAGGAAAAAGCGGTTGCTTTGTTTCTGCTGCCATGCATCCCCTACCCCATAGTCGTTGGCACTGAGATGGAACATCGCTGAATGATCTTCAAAGAAATGATCGGCATAAACACCCACGGACCAGTCTTTTGCATCATAATCAACACGCATCACCCAACTGCCCAACTGGTTACCTTCCGCATTCTTGAAATCACTCGTCTCCTCATCTGATCCTGAACCGCCTGGAAGGAACGCATTCACAAACGACTTCATGTCGGAGGCATTGGTTACAACCACTTGATTACCATTTTCCTCCTTGATGGTCTTACCGCCAAACTGACAAGCCATCTCCAAACCTACTACAACGGTAAGATTCTTGGGTCCGATCTTCAGATAACCCGCCTTACTATGATAGAGCGTTCCTTCGGTGTAACGTTGATGAATATTGGTAAAATCCTTCTGCCAATGGTCATCAGTGGTCTTTCCGTAGGCTATATGACCTTTCAGCGCCAGCCAGTTCTTGGTACCGGGAATAATCCAGTAGTCGGGCAAAGCCAAGCGTACCTGCGGTACAGGACGGGCATTGATGCCCAGGGTCTGTGAGCCGCTCGACAATTCATTGTTCTTCAGTTCCATCGGAAACTCCTTACTGCCAATGGTAACCACACCCTTCTTCCATCGTGCCTCGATGAAAGCCTGCTGGATAATGAAATTACTGGTGTAATGAAGAGGTGCAACCAGATCCAACGCATAGCCGATTCCCCAATTACGGGCACTGTCAGCAGTAAGCGGTCGTTCCACCATTCCCCTGAGATAGCCGTTCACCTCATCCAACGAACTCAGTCCGTGCTTGTTCGCATTCAGCCACAAGGGAGTCTGCCCATCAGACACGCTCGACTGGAACTCAACCTTATAGTCGAGGTCGTTGAGAAGGGAGCGACTGTCTTCCTGGGCGTTCAGCGACAGTGCTGCTATAAGAATGATGAACGTGAGTAAAAATCTCCTCATACCTTATTTATATATGATAACAACGGGAAAAGGATTTGTTTAGTGTGTATCTTTAGGGAAATTCCCGCACGAAGTAGGGATTTTCCTTTGTTCAGGTGTTTTTTTCTTCGTTTCTTTGCAACGTGAAAGAAAGAATAAGAATAATAACCCTTTAAAAAGATACGATTATGAAGAAGTTGATTTTTGCCCTTGTAGCACTGTTGACGATGACTGTTTCAGTCAATGCCATGAGTTACGAACAGGCTCGTGATCAGGCTTTGTTCCTTACTGATAAGATGGCTTATGAACTGAACCTCACCGAGGATCAGTATGAGGCTGCTTATGAGATCAACCTCGACTACCTGATGAGCATCGACAGTTATGATGACCTGTATGGAGTCTACTGGACTCGTAGGAATCTCGACCTGAGTTATATCCTCCTCGACTGGCAGTACAGTGCCTATGTGGCCGCCAGCTATTTCTACCGTCCCCTCTACTGGGAGGCTGGTTACTGGCACTTTGGCATCTACGCCCGTTATCCGTATCGTACCTACTTCTACTTCGGTCGTCCAGCTTTCTACCTGACCTATCGTGGTGCACACAGCTGGAGGATGAATGGAGGACGTAGCTACTATCATGGACGTACCTACGGTGCAACCCACCGGCATGGTCGCGACCACCGCGGATTCGGCATGCGCAACGGCTATGATCGTGGTGACTACCGTAACCACAGTGGACACTTCGAGCGTGCTCAGGGTGGAAAGGCACTGGAACGCAGAAACGGAAGCTCAAACCATGGCAATGGCTCTTTCGGCGGAAACCGTGGTGACAGGCGAAACGACCGTGTGGGTGGACGCGACGTACAGCGTAACGATAACAACCGCGGCGCCGACCGTCGTCACGACGACGTAGCAACACGCGGAACCAGCTCTCGCAGCAGCGGCACCTTCGGTGGCAACCGTGGCGCAAACGTAGAGCGTCAGAACCGCAGTGGCAACGTAGATCGCCCCAACCCTGGTAGCAATGTGGAGCGTCAGAACCGTAACACAAATATTGACCGCCAGAACCGTAACACGAACGTGGAGCGCCAGAATCGTAACAGCAACATCGATCGCCCGACTCGCAGTACCAACGTTGAGCGTTCCTCTCGCAGCACGAGTGTGAACCGTGGTGATTTCGGAACCCGTCAGAGCAGTACCCGTAGCTCCAGCGTAGAGCGCAGCAGCTCTTCCCGCGGCAGCTTCTCTGCTCCCAACCGTTCCTTCTCATCCAGCAGCAGCTCATCAAGAAGCGTTTCTGCTCCCTCTACCCGCAGTAGCAGTTCTCGCAGCAGTGGTTCCTTCAGTGGCGGCTCACGCGGCGGTGGTTCTCACAGCGGTGGTGCCTCTCGTGGAGGTGGTGGTTCACGCGGTGGCGGTGGCTCACGTGGTGGCTTCGGCGGACACAGATAAAATAGATTAGTCTCTTTTCTATAATAAATTCTATAATAGTTTTACCTCTCGCACCTCGGCATTGGTCATTCGCGGAATCTCGCGCATCTCCTTGCCGAGGTGTACTGCTTGTATAGCCTTGTTAATAATACCATGACCAACAGCCAGCACGGTTTTTCCTGGATACTGCTCACTGATGAAGTCGAGAAAAGCCTGTGCTCTAGCCCGCAGATCAGTGATCGTCTCTATATCATCCGGCCACGGCTCATCTTTCAGATCAGGAATAAAACGACCGGTAAACCCTCCCCAGTCACGCTCCCTCAACAAAGGAGTCTGCACCACAGGAAGATGATGTGACTGTGCGATAATCTCACAGGTATCGACGCTGCGCTTCAGGTCGCTCGACACAAAGACGTCAATCTGCTCATCACGCATCTGCTGCGCCAGCTCTTCCGCCTGCAGCACACCCTTTTGAGTCAGCTCCCCCTGTGTCTGTCCCTGCATGATCTGGTTGACATTATCAACCGTCTCACCATGTCTCACCAGTAATAATCGCGTCATTTCTCAGAAATTTTCGACAAAAGTAATAAAAAAATTGCTTCTTTCATTCGTTTTTCGTAATTTTGCGGAAAACTACGAAGCTATGCGAATACTCCAGAGTTCCATCGTCCGCGCCATCTGCGCGATTGTTGTAGGCTACCTGCTGGTAATCTACCGTACAGAAATGGTTCAGTGGCTGACCATCGCCACGGGTGCCTTGTTCTTCATTTCTGGTCTGATATCCGTCATTGCCTACTATGCAGAAAAGCGCAAGGCGGAGAAGACAGCTGAGCGTCTGGCTGCTATGGCCGAGATGCGTGATGGCAACGATGCGCCAGAGAACCCGGAAGACATTCAGCGAGCCATCATGCCCTCGTTCCCCATTGTGGGTTTGGGCAGCATGATCCTGGGTGTTATTCTCGCCCTGATGCCAACCACGTTCGTCAGCGGGATGATGTATGTATTGGCGGCCATCCTCATTCTCGGCGCCATCAACCAGTATTTCAACCTCGCTTCCGTCCGTAAGATCAGTACCATACCTTTCATCTTCTGGCTCTTCCCCACTATCATCCTCGGCGTAGGAATCTTCATGTTGGTAAAGCCCTTGGAGATGTCGGCCCTTCCCTTCCGCATTCTCGGTTGGTGCTTGATCTTCTATGGTGTGGTGGAGTGCATCAACAACATCAAGATCTACAGAGCGAAGAAGCAATACGAGGACACGCAGCGCAAACTGGAGGAGGCTGCAAAGAGCATCCCGGCAGAAGCAAGTGAGATTGAGGAAGCTGTGATTGAGGAGCCTGCCATTGAAGAGGCAGAGATCATCGAACCCGAAGAAGTATCATAACTACAATACCTATTTATATATTAAAAGAAGAAGGACTGGCCTAGATGGTCAGTCCTTCAATGTATTTGCAGATAATGCCGATACCCTTCATGTTCTCTCCGCCCTGTGGGATGATGATGTCGGCATACTTCTTAGTAGGCTCGATAAACTGCTCGTGCATAGGTTTGAGCACTTCCAGATAACGGTTCAGCACCATGTCAACAGTACGTCCACGTTCCATCACATCACGAAGGATATTGCGGATGAGTCGTTCATCAGAGTCTGTATCCACGAAGATCTTCAGGTCCATCATGTTTCTTAGCTTACGATCTACCAAGGTCATGATACCCTCAATGATGATGACGGGCTTTGGCTCCACATGAACGGTTTCCGGCAAGCGGTTACTGAGCACATAGCTGTAAGTAGGCTGCTCAATGGCCTCTCCCTTCTTCAGCATGGAGATCTGTTTGTGCAGCAGCTTCCAGTCGAAAGCATCCGGGTGGTCGAAATTGATCTGCCGACGCTCCTCGTCGGTAAGGTCGGTTGTATCATTATAATAAGAGTCGAGAGGCACCACGGCCACGCTATGAGGTGGCAGTGCCTCCACAATTTTCTTCACGACGGTAGTCTTTCCTGACCCTGTCCCGCCAGCTATTCCTATAATAGTCATATCATAAAGTTCAAAGTTCAAAGATCAAAGATCAAAGAACTATTGTTGTTCTTTCACCAGATAAACCACCACGGGCAAGTGATCGCTGTAGCCATCAAGCCACACACCGCCTGCATGGGTACGCTTGGGATTTCCCTTGTACTTACCTTCCTGCTGAATCAGATAGTCGCGACGGAACACCTGACATTTCAGGTAGGTAAGACCGCTATAGTCCTTGTTCCCCTTCTTATCGATAGCATTGGGCGTCATCACAATCTGGTCGAACAGGTTCCAGGCACCATTGTATGCAAGCGTACCTATACCTTGTTTTACAAGCACATTATACCATGGATTATACATATCTCCTGCTCCCACCTTGTTGACCTCCGACTTACAGCTCAGTCCTTCGGTCATACTCTTGTTGGTCGGGTCGTCGTTAAGGTCACCCATCACGAAGACCTTCCTCTCGGGATCCTCAAGCAGAAGGTTATCCTTGATGACTCGCACCTGACGGGCGGCGCTCTCACGATAGAAAGAGGTGCTGTATCTACTGGGCCAGTGGCAAACGATAATAGCCACGCGCTCATTGGCCAGGATACCCTTCACCGTCAGGAAACCACGAGTCTTGAAAGTGCTGTCTTCCGGAAGCTCAGGCACATAGGGCGGTAGCTGTACATCCTCCACCGTAAACAACGAAGGATTGTAGAGCATAGCACAATCCACACCTCGTGAGTCAGGACCTTCGATATGCACAAACTTCATGCCACGGGCACGCAACGGCTCCTGATCAACAAGATCACTCAGCGCCCGCGCATTCTCCACCTCAGAAAGACCGATAACGGCACAGCCCACATTCGGAAGCATGTCTGTTCCCATATCGGCCAAGGCTCTTGCCATATTCTGAAGCTTATGCGTGTATTTCCGCGCATTCCAACGGTTACTACCAGTGGGAAGATACTCATAGTCGTTCTTGCCCTCATCATGACATGTATCAAACAGGTTCTCCTGATTATAGAAACCTATTCCATAAACAGAATATTTCTTCTGCGCCGAGACAACAGTCACGACACTGCAGAAAACAACGGCAAAAAGGATTCTCAGTCTATTCATAATTATGTTATTTTCTGCAAAGATACGAAAATTATAAATAAGTGAGAAGGAAATAAACAAAATTATTTTCAGAACATGAAGATTTTTATATGACAAGAAAAATGTGGAAAAGATTTTGCACATACAAAAATATTGTTTATCTTTGTGGCAAATATCAAACAAGAATGCTTCTTATGAATAAAAAACTGAAACTATTCGTGATTGCTCTTTGCTACGTCCCGTTAGCTTTTGCGCAAACAGGACAGACAGAAGGGCAGAATGCCAACGAGACGAATGAGTCGGCATTCACTTTCACTGAGGCGCAGTTGGGAGAAGACGATGATATGTCACAGAATGTGACCATCGTCTCCTCGAACAACAACATCTATGCCAGCGAGGTGGGATATCTGTTCTCGCCAGCCCGGTTCAGATACCGCGCATTCAACCAGAAGTACAACGACGTCTTTATTAACGGCGTGGCTGCAAACGACCTTGAAAGCGGACAGTTCCGTTTCTCTCTGGTGGGCGGCTTGAACCAGCAGACAAAGAACCAGGAGTTCTCGCTCCCCTTCGAGAGCAATAACTTCTCTATGTCGGGCATGGCTGGTTCAAACAACTACAACTTCCGTCCTTCACAGATGCCAGCGGGACATAGAATCACGCTGAGCGGTGCCAACAGGAACTACACGCTGAGAGGCATGTACACCTTCAACAGTGGACTGAACAACAAGGGATGGGCATACTCTGCCAACATCACCTACCGCTGGGCCGACCGTGGTTATGTGGAAGGAACGTTCTACAACTCACTGAGCTACTTCCTCGGTGTAGAGAAGGTGCTCGGCGACAACCACTCTCTCTCACTGGTTACCTGGGGTAACCCCACGGAAAGGGCATCACAGGGAGCCTCAACAGACGAGATGTACTGGCTGGCTAACGATCGCTACTACAATCCTTACTGGGGCTACCAGAACGGAAAGAGACGTAATTCGCGTGTAGTAAACGACTTTGCGCCGACGGCGTTGATGACCTGGGATTGGGACATCGACCACGAGACGCGTCTTACCACAACGCTGTTAGGGAAGTACTCGATGTACCAGAGCACCAAGCTGAACTACAACAACAGCGACAACCCACAGCCCGACTACTGGAAGCTGATGCCGAGCAGCTATTATAACGTGTTTGACGAGAACGATGTCTATAACCGCACGGAGCAGGATCTGGCCAACTGGACAACGGCTTATAGCTACCTGACAGGAAGAAAAGCCGACCGTCAGATCGACTTCGACCGACTGATCTACTCTAACCGTCAGGTGAGTGCGCAGGGTGGTGATGCGATGTATTTCATCCAAGCCAAGCACAATGATGTGCTCACCTTCGCGATGTCTTCATCGCTGAGCACCAAGCTGAACACCAATACCAGTTTCAACATCGGTATGCAGTTCGGCACGAACAACGCCCGTCATTACCAGACCATGGAAGACATGCTGGGCGCATCCATCTACCACAACATCAACACCTACGCCATCGGCAACTATGCTGATACAGACGACTGGGTACAATATGACTTGAACAAGCGCAACGCATCCATCAAGGAAGGTGATGTGTTTGGATATGACTATTATATTAAGGTGAACAAGGCCACGGCTTGGAGCAGTATCTCAACCAAGACCGGCAACTGGTTCCTGATGGCCGCAGCCAAGGTGAACGGAACAGGCATGCAACGCGACGGTAAGATGCGCAACGGTATGGCAGCCGACAACTCCTACGGCAAGAGCGGTACAGCCAAGTTCCTCGACGGAGGTGCCAAGGCTGGTGCCACATGGAATGTGGGAAGAGGACATCTCCTGACCTTCGGTGCCGGCTACGAATGGAAGGCGCCGACCGCAGCCACTGCCTTTGCTGCTCCTGAGATCAACAACGACTTCGTGACGAACCTGAAGAACGAGCGCATCCTGAGTACGGAGCTTACCTACAGCTACCAGACCTCATGGGTGAAGCTGAACCTGAACGGTTATTACAGTCTGATAGACAATGCCTCTGAATGGCAGAACTTCTACTACGACGACATCAACTCGTTCTCATATGTATCACTGACCGACCAGCAGAAAGCCTACTACGGCGTTGAACTTGGTGCCCGCATCAAGCTGACATCAGCACTCGATGTATTACTCGTTGGTACGATGAGCGAGGGCAAGAACATGAAGAATGCCAACGTTCGCTACATGAACTCTACTTCGGGTGTCTACGTAGAGGATGTTTGCCACAACAAGAATCACCACGAGAACGGTACGCCGCTCACAGTGGGAAGTGTAGGACTGAGCTACCACTCTGGCGGATGGTATATCGACGTGAATGCCAACTGGTACGACCGTATCTACCTCTCGAGTGCTCCCTGCTTCTATTATGAGAAATCTCTGACGAACCGACAGGCAGCCATCGGTGATGTAATGGACAATGAAGGCAACTACCTGCCAGGCATCCTCGACCAAGCCAAAGGACACGGCGGTTTGATGGTCGATGGCTCCATCGGTCGTAACATCCGCATGAAGAAAGGACAGTTGAGCATTAACCTCTCTATCACCAACTTGCTGAACAACCAGAGCATCACTACCTGGGGTTATGAGCAGGGACGTTCCGACTACTCCAGCAGCGGTAAGGAACGTGTGTATAAGTTCTCCAAGAACCCGAAGGTGTACTACGCATTCGGTACCAACGGTTTGCTGAATCTTGCGTATAAGTTCTAATCAACGACAACATAAACGACAAGCATTATGAAAGAGCTCAAATATATCATGATGGCACTGGTCTGCATCCTCATGACAGGATGTATGGACGGTGACTATGACGAGATAGAACCGGCACAGCCTCCCTATGGAAACAACACCATTGTGGAGAGCAACCTGGTAACCATCGCGCAACTGAAGAATATGTACAAGACACAGCTGGCCACCGACTACCGCGATGGGAACAGCTTTGCCAAGGTGACCAAGAACTTGCAGATCAAGGGATATGTTACTGGTAATGACCTTACGGGTAACATCTATAATGAGATATGGATCCAGGACGAGACGGGAGCCATCAGCTTCTCTATCAGTCAGGGCGGTATCTGCGGCTACCTGCCGGTAGGTGCTGAAATCCTCGTGGAACTGAAAGGCCTCTCTGTGGGTAACTACCGTATGCAACCTGTTATCGGTACTCCGTACACCACCGTTCTTACCAGTGGTAGGAATGCAGGTAAGGAAGTGACCTACGTGAGTCGTATGAACCGTATGGAATGGATGAATCATTTCAAGATCACAGGCGGCAAGCGTATCATCGAGCCTGAAGTGTTTGCTGAAGGTAGTACCAAGACCACCTGGGATCTAGACAAGGATGCCGGTAAGCTGGGTACGCTGAAGAATGTGACCTTCAAGAACGGTTCCTATTATGACGCCTCTAAAGGACAGTCGGTAACAGTTAGATACAACGACAAGGCTGTCTATGCCTCTGGCTTCAACACCTCGTGGTACTTCAAGGAACAGCCCACCACGGTGATGCTGTACAACAGTCCGTATTGCGATTTCGCCGGAAGAATCCTTCCACAGAGCAAGGTGAACCTTACGGGTATCATGAAACGCTACGACAACAACTGGGAGATTATCCTGCGCTCACTTGACGATGTACAGGAAGTTCAATAACAATTGAAAGTTGAAAATTGAAAATTAAAATATACAGACATGAAAAAGATTATTAATTCAATGTTGATGCTGGCCATGGCGGCCATGACATTCGTGAGCTGTGAGGATGTACCGGAGCCCTACTCCTGGCCAACACCTCCGGAAAGCGGAAATGAAGAAGAGGTAATAACCCCGCAAGGTAGCGGAACACTCGAAGACCCGTATAACGTGGCAGCAGCACAGGCACTTATCCAGACTTTGGGAGCCGATGTGCAGTCAGAGGAGATCTACGTCAAGGGCTTCATCTCTCAGATCGACGACATCTCACCGGTGCCCGAAACCACTTATGGTAATGCTACCTATTGGATTTCCGACCAGAAGGGATCAACAGCAGGTCAGCTGGAAATCTACCGTGGTTACTCATTAGGTGGAGAGAAGTTCACCTCGAAGGATGAAATCAAGGAAGATGATGAGGTCATTGTATTTGGTAAGGTCGTGAACTTCCGTGGCAGCACACCTGAGTTCACTACGGGTAGCTCGATCTACTCGTTGAACGGAAAGACCGCTGGCGAGAAACCTCAAAGCGAAACCATCGGTACCCTCGATGAACCCATCACTGTGTCTAAGGCTGTTGAGTTGATCAATGCTCTCGAAGAGGGTGGCAAAACGGAACAGGATGCCTATATCAAGGGAAAGATTACCACCATCAAGACCAAGGATGAGGACATCTCGAAGTACAAGAACATCGACTACATCATCTCTGATGGTACCAACGAGCTGACCGTCTTCCGTGGCAAGAACTTGAACAACACCGACTTCACCGAACCTGGTCAGATCAATGTAGGTGACGAGGTGATTGTCATTGGTAAGCTCACCAAGTATGTGGATAAGAATGGAAAGATGACTCCTGAAGTGGCACAAGGCAACTACATCGTGAAGCTGACCAAGGGCGGCGGTGGCACACCTGATACGGGTGTCAAGACTGTAACAGTAGCTGAGTTCAACGCTGCTTCTGAGAGCAACGATGTGTGGTATCAATTGACTGGTACCGTGAAGAACCTGAAAGACAATGATCAATACGGCAACTTCGACTTGGAGGATGAAACAGGTTCGGTCTATGTCTATGGCTTGCTATCTGAAAAAGGCGGAGAGAAGAAGAAGTTCCAAGAACTAGCTGCTGCCAAGGGTATAAAGGAAGGTAGTAAGATTACCATCATTGGTACACGTGGTTCCTACAATGGCAAGATAGAGGTGATGAACGCCTACTTTGTCAAAATTGAAGACGGTGACTCATCTGGTTCGGGTGTTAAAATTGTATCGGTAGCCGACTTTAATGCAGCCTCTGAGAGTAATGATGTGTGGTATCAGTTGACAGGTACTGTAAATAACCTGAAAGACAATGACCAGTATGGTAACTTTGATTTGGTGGACTCAACAGGTTCGGTCTACGTATATGGTGTATTGTCAGAGAAAGGTGGAGAGAAAAAGAAATTCCAAGAACTGGCAACATCTAAGGGTATCAAGAATGGCAGTACTATCACCATCATTGGTACACGCGGTTCATACAATGGCAAGATAGAGGTAATGAATGCCTACTTTGTCAGTGTTAGTAACTAATAACTTGTAGTATAAAACAAACTGTTTACATATCGAGATTCCTATCAGCCTTATAACGCCCTGTTATCAGCCTTATAACCTATAGAAATCAGCCTAGTTAGAGGGCGTTATAAGGCTTGTAGGAATTTGAAGGTAAACAGACGTCGTGAAGACATGAAGAATGTGAATAAAAGATTGCTCCGCTAACACACCTAATTGACTTATGATCAATAGGTTGTTGGCGGAGCAATTTATAGACACGCACACCTTAAATTCCTCCGCCCTGATTCTTCTGGTAATCATGTAATTACATAATTTAGCGGAGGAATATGTGTGGATTATTTAAGACTGATGCAACATAAATATGTAATCTGTATGGCTGGATAGCAATCTTAATCATTGTTAAACTTTTCGGTTTTCATGCAAGATTTCAAAGTTACTGAGTTTATCTTACAAACAACTTATTGGAATATGAAACAACTTAAAAGTATGATCATGGCAATGATGGCTGTATGTGTGTTTACGGCCTGCTCCAGTAGCGACGACATTATGGGTAATAACAACCCAACTGACCTCTATGCTAATGACATCGTGGGTAATTACAACCCAACTGACCTCTATGCTATCATCAAACCAGAAGGGGAACAACTGATAGACATTACTCCCAGTGACTATGTGCTAACCCTCGACAATATTCTTGCTGTCAATCCGGCGACAGGAGAATTCATGTTAAAAGGTACAGAGCGCATTGATTCCAAAGCCTTTCCCATACCAGAACAGTATGTCATCCTGTTCTATTCAAACGGCAGTTTTCTTTTCGATGCTAAGCTGAATAGCACTATCTCCAGCTATCTCCCCACGGGACTTACATTCTGCCATTTCCTAACAGACAAGAACGGTTTGGCAAGATATGACCTTGGAGCAACCCATATTGTCAGTGCTGATGGAAAGGTAATAGAGGGTAATCCTTCAGACCAGCAGGCACAAGGAATGCAGCGCATGTACCAGATACTACAAAAGGCAGGAAAAGTCAGAAGTAGCATCGATTATGACTTTCAGTTTAAATAATCATATAGACAACATCCAGTCTGCCAAAGCGCCACCCGTTGGTTCTCACAGAAGGCGACTAAAAGAAAGAAAATCGTTGTGAAAACACAAAAAGTGGAGGGAAGATTTGCACAATCCGAAAAATCTTCGTAATTTTGCAGCCCAATTGTGTATCGACATTTAGTATTAATATATTTATAAACAAAGAAATGAAAAAAGGTATTCATCCCGAAAACTATCGCCCCGTCGTATTCAAAGATATGTCCAACGGCGATATGTTCCTGTCACGTTCTACATGCAAGACTAATGATACAGTAGAATTTGAAGGCGAAACTTACCCTGTGGTAAAAGTAGAAATCTCTAGCACCTCTCACCCGTTCTATACCGGTAAGAGCAAGCTCGTTGACACAGCAGGTCGTGTTGACCGCTTCATGAGCCGCTATGCTAAGAGCACTTCTAAGAAGTAATATATATACCTTATTATATATATAGAAGAGTTTAAGGCAAAGTGTGTCAGGGTGTAGTTGCATATGCACGCTGACACACTTTCTTTTTTCCCCTATCGCTACGCATATGACTATCCTGAAACGATTCCTATACCTGACCCTTATCCTGATCTCCTTTACTGCCTGTGGTGGTAGTGATGATGAGGATGAACCGATTACTGAAACTAACAGTAATCGGAACAATACGGCCGTATGTAAGGATGCCGACCGGTTGGAGTTCCCACATCTGAAAGGGGGCAACAACGTGGTTATCGTTCACAAGACCGACAATAACACGGTGGTGAACTACGCCGTGGAATGGGATTGCGATAAGAAGTCGCAGCGATGGTCATGCTACGAGATGAGCAGTAGGTATATGGTGGCCAACACCTCGCGCTACTATGGGAACCCGCAGTATCCGCTGGATCCTGATCTTCCTTTGAAAGACTACCTTGACCGACCGTCGGAGGATTATATCGTAGGCGATTATTTCTGGAACAGCGGCTTCGACCACGGTCATATCTGTCCTTCTGCCGACCGCCTCTATTCCAAGGAAGCGAACTACCAGACCTTCTACCTCACCAACATGCAGCCGCAATTCAACACGTTCAATGCCGGATTGTGGGCCATGATGGAGAAGCAAGTGCGCACCTGGGCTGCCGGGAAAGGAGTCGAGGCACTGTATGTCTGCAAGGGAGGCACCATCGACAAGGAAGAGAATATCCTCGGGTATCTCACCTCGTCGCACACCCTGGCCAAAACCGGTAAGCTCCTTGTGCCGAAATACTTCTTTATGGCCATCCTACTGAAGAACGCACAGGGCTATCGCGCCATCGCCTTCTGGTGTCAGAACGAGAATATCGACCGCACCTATGACAGTCTGGCGAACTATACCATCAGCATCGATGAACTGGAGAAGCGCACAGCTATCGACTTCTTCTGTAACCTGCCCGACCAGACGGAGCAGAAAGTGGAACAGAGCTACGCTGCCAGCGTTTGGGGACTGAGGTAAGGCAATTGAGAATTGAGAGTTTTTACAACTATTAGTCTAATTCGTCCAATTCGTAGAGAGATGAAAAAGATTTGGGGAGTGTTGCTAATTCTGTTGCTGATGACCGCTTGCCAGGAGCGGCAACACCAACGAAGCATATACTATTGGAGCACTACGTTCCATTTAGATTCTACCAAAAGAACTTTTTTGAAGGAACACCAAATAAATCGAATCTATTTGCGTTATTTCGATGTGGTGGTAGATGATAACGGTGAGCCGATGCCGAACGCTACGGTCAGGTTCAGGGATAGTATACCCCCACAACTGGAGATCATCCCCACGGTGTTCATCGTGAACGACTGTATGAAGAAGGATGTCAGCGACCTGCCGGAGAAGATGCTGCGCCGTATTCTGCAGATGAACGAGACACACCATGTAGGGAAAGTGAAGGAGATACAGATTGATTGCGACTGGACCGGTAGTACCCGTAAGACCTTCTTCTCGTTCATGGAGAAGTTAAAGACGCTTGCCAAGGAACAAGGCATCCGACTCTCGTCAACCATCCGACTGCATCAGCTGTCACAAACGCCACCGCCTGCCGACAGGGGTGTGCTGATGATGTATAACACAGGCGACTTCACCCAGCTCAGTTGTGAACATCCGATTCTCGACATGCGCGATGTGAAGCCTTATCTGCCAGCCCTGCGACGTTATAAGCTGCCGCTATCGACAGCCTACCCGCTGTACCGCTGGAAGATCGTATTCCGCAACGGTCGTTATATAGGCATCCTACACACCGACGATGAGCTGCCTGTCTTACCCGGCGACAGCATCGCCATCCGACAGCCGGAACTGAGTGAGATACTCGAAGCCAAGGAGGCGGTGTCGAAACAGCAAGCAAGGGCCAACGATGAGGTGATCCTGTTCGACCTTAACAATAGTAACATAACAAGATTTAAACATACAGACTATGAAGAGATTCTTAACCATTAGTATGCTGATGCTCCTTGTGAGCACCCAGGCATGGTGTTGTGGTGGCTTCACGCCTACACACAACTATTATATGTTCAGCATGTTCCCGAAGAAGCAGTCGCTGTGGAACGATCCGCGGCTGGATCAGTTCTGGGATACCTACACCAACGGAAAGGTCAAGGGTTACTACAGTTGGCAGCGTGATGACATCATTGCCGTGGCTAAGGAGAAGAACGACAAGGATATGCTTACCTACCTCAACCTGCTCGAAGAGTACATGGACAACCAGGACGAGATCAGCAAGGGATGGGACTACCCCACGGAGGAGGAGCTGAACAAGCAAAACGATGTCATGAAGAGAATCCTTCAGGAGGCGAAGGCCTATACGGGAACGAAGCTGCAACCACAGTTCTGTCTGTTGGTGATGCGTGCCAACATGCAATTGGAGAAGCATGCCGACAACAAGGCATATTGGGAGAATACTGCCTCCAAACTCAGCGACAGTGCCTACCGCGAGCTTATGAAGAATATCTATGCCGGTGCCATCCTGCGTTTAGGACAGCGCGATGCTGCCTGGAATATCTATGCTGAGCAGGGTGACTATATCAGTCTGCGCTGGAGCGCCTTCAAGTACCGTAACCTGGCTGGCATCAAAACACTCTTCGCTGATCATCCTGACTCACCGGTCATCAACTACCTGGTACAGGACTTCGTGAACAGTGCGCAGGAAACGCTCGACCAGCAGCATTTCGCTGAAGGAAACGATTTTGCTGACAAGTCGTGGATTGAGGACGAGATCAATATGGTAGGTGCCAACCCGATCTATGTGGAGGAGGTACGACAGTTCATTACTTTCGCCAACGACGTGGTGAAGAGCAAGAAATCGCAGTACCCCTGTATGTGGAAGGGGGCCACAGGACTCCTCCATTACCTGCTCGGGGAATACGACGAAGCCATGGCCGACCTTGATCAGGCACAGAAGCTCAACGGTACACAGCGCATGAAAGACAATGTGCGCTGCATCCGTCTTCTCGCCTCAACAGGCAGTCCGAAACTCGACAAGAAATACAGCAGCTATGTGGTCAACGAACTGCAGTGGCTGGAGGGGAACCTCTCGAAAGACAGCTACTATGCTTACGCATGGGATCGTATCGTGCACTTAGGACTCTCTCCCTGCTATGAGAAAGCGGGTAACAAGAACCTGTCGACAGCCCTGCTGGGTCTTAACAAACGAAGCGGGTACGACAACGACCCCTCCTCATGGAACAACAACTACAGCAGTGAGTACTATTACAATGCCTTGGATAAGTCAACTGCCGAGCAAACCCTTTCCTACTTCCAATACCTGAGCAGTAGTCAGAAGGATGTGCTGGAGCAGTATGTTATTGGTAAGGTGAACCACGACAATGACTATTTCAACGACCTCATCGGAACGAAATACCTGGCAGAGGGTAATTTCACAGAGGCTGCGAAGTATCTGGAGAAGGTACCGCTGAAGTTCATCGAGAACCAGAACATCAGTTGGTATATGGCAAACCGCGACTACACCAAGGATCCCTGGCTCAATGATCGCGAGAACGAAGGTTTCTCGAGTGGTGAGGACGGACCGGGTAAGGGTAAGATTACGGTGAATAAGAAACTGGCGTTCTGTAAGGAGATGCAGCAGCTGCAGGCCAAGCATCTGCTGACTGGTGATATTGCCCAGAAGAAACAGCTGGCTTATGACATCGCCGTTCGCCTCTTCCAAGCCTCGTTCAAAGGCGATTGCTGGTTCCTTACCCATTACGGATGGAGTTGTGCCGATGAGCAGAATCCCCTTGAGAAGGATTTCCTGCAGGCAACCGTTACTTATCTGAATGAAGCAAAGACAGCGAATAACTTTGACCTGAAGCAGAAGAGTCTGTATGCCCTCGCCTACATCCCCTTGGACGAATGGCAGGAATACAGTTGGGAAAAAGGTGAATTTGTAACAAAGAAAGACTCACGCCAGTATCAGGCGCTGAAAGAGCTGAGCGATTTCCGTCGTGACAACCTGTCAAAGGTAAGCAGCTACATCAGCAAGTGCGATGTGCTGGTTCAATTTATGAAAAGTGATAAGTGAGAGATGAGAGATGAGATATAAGAAATGAGAAATGAGAGATATGATTAGTTTCAAGACATGGCATTTGCGCTAAGCCCTAGTGGTAATCATATCTCTCATTTCTCATCTCTCATTTCTCATCTTTGTAAATACCGTTCTGCTTCCAGCGCCGCCTTGCAACCGGTGCCAGCAGCCACAATCGCCTGTCGATAGACAGGATCGCATACATCCCCGGCAGCAAACACGCCGGGGATTTTTGTTGCCTGCGTGTTCCCGATGGTCTTGATATACCCAATCTCATCGGTGTCAAGCCATTCCTTAAAGACATCGCTGTTGGGTTTATGACCGATGGCGAGGAAGAAGCCGTCAACAGGAATATCATAATGACTCTCGTCGGCTTCGCCTTTGCGCTTTACCAGATGAACACCCTCTACCCCGTTCTCACCATAGAGACCGATGGCATTATGCTCGAAGAGGATTTCGATGTTCTCTGCATTCATCACCCGTTCCTGCATCACCTTCGAGGCACGGAGGAAGGGCTTACGTACAATCAGATACACCTTCTTACACAAACCCGACAGGTAGAGTGCATCCTCGCAGGCCGTATCACCACCGCCTACCACGGCAGTCACCTTCTTACGATAGAAGAAACCGTCGCAAGTGGCACAGGCAGAGACTCCCTGACCACGGTATTTCTCCTCATCTGCCAAGCCCAAGTACTTCGCTGAAGCACCCGTAGCGATGATCACCGTGTCGGCCTCGATCTGCGTTCCGTCATCAATGGTGAGCACATAAGGAGGCTTACTGAAATCGACTTGTGTCACGATTCCGTCGCGCAGGTCGGCTCCAAAGCGTTCCGCCTGCTCACGCATATCCATCATCATCTGGTTTCCATCAACCCCCTGCGGATAGCCGGGGAAGTTCTCCACCTCAGTAGTCTGCGTAAGCTGACCGCCCATCTGCAGTCCGCAATACAACACAGGCTGCAGGTTGGCACGACTGGCATAGATGGCAGCGGTATATCCAGCCGGTCCGCTACCGATAATCAAACACTTTGTCTTTTCCATCAATGATTATAGTAATTCCCTGATTTGTTGTTCAATCTTCTCCGTTTTCTCTGTCGGCTCAAAGCGTGCCACCACCTGTCCTTTCTTGTTAATCAGGAATTTGGTGAAATTCCACTTGATGTCTGACTTTGTCTTGTAATCGGGATCAGCCTTGGTAAGCATGTCGTCGAGGATATGTGCAATCGGGTGTTCCATATCCCAACCTGCAAATCCTTTCTGCTTCTTCAGGAACTTGTACAGCGGATCAGCATCTTCGCCATTCACCTTAATCTTCTTGAAGCGAGGGAACTCAGTACCGAAGTTCAGCTTACAGAACTCATGAATGCTCTCGTCGGTTCCAGGAGCCTGCTGTCCGAATTGGTTACAAGGGAAGTCGAGAATCTCGAATCCCTGACTGTGGTATTGCTCGTAGAGTTTCTCCAGTTCTTCATACTGTGGGGTGAATCCGCATTTTGTGGCTGTGTTGACGATGAGCAGCACTTCGTTGGCATACTCCTTCAGTGATACATCCTTACCTTTTCTGTCCTTGACAGAGAAATCATAAACTGTCTTCATTTTAATGGGTTCGTTGATTTTATACTATTCCTTGCAAAGATACGGATAAGTAAGCACAAAACAAAATAAAAATCAGTTTTTCTTCTATTTTTTCGAACAAAAATATTACCTTTGCAACAAATAAATACCTATTGAATCATGAAACGCATTACATCCATGCTGACGATGGTCATGATAGCCATGCTGTCGTTTACCTTTGTTTCCTGTGAAATGGACGATGATGATATCGCCTACAACCTCGAAGGCATTTGGGAAGGCGAGATCAGAGGCGAGTATTTCGACCGTTATGGACATGGTACCACCTACAATGGGGCCCGCATCGAGTTCTACCAGAACCCGTATGAGTATGCCAGCGGAAGTGGAAGGGAGATTGACTTCGATGCTTACGGTTATTACACCGATGTGGTGAACTTCCGCTACACGGTTGAGAACGGCACTATCTACCTGAGCTATAGTGACGGCACCGATGTAGCCATTACCCATTTCACCCTTTGGTCGGATGAATTCCGTGGGGAGTTCCGTGACTACGATACCGGTCGTTACTTGGCCACCTTCCGTTTCTATCGTGTCAACAGCTGGCGGAACGACTGGCGCTACGATCATTACTACCGCTGGTAAGCCACAACCCGAAGAACGTCAGCAGTCCGTTGAGCATCAGTAGCTCATAACCGAACTGATAACCCGTTGTCTTCGCCACGATGACATTGAGTGCATAGCATATCAGCGGCGAAGCCACTGCTATATAGGGTACGACCTTGTCGTGCCCTATTTTTCTTTTGGTGAGCAGTCCGAAGGCAAACAAGCCCAACAACGGACCGTAGGTATAGGAGCACAGGATATAGATGAAGTCGATGACACTCGTGCTGTTCACCGCATCCACCATCAGGATGATGAGCATGAACACTACGGCCATGCCTACATGCACCCGTTTCCTCAACTGTTCATCCCCTGCCCTTTCCTTGATATCCACGCAATAGGTGGTGGTCATGGCCGTCAGCGCACTGTCGGCACTGGAGAACGAAGAGGCCACAATACCGATAGTGAACAGTATCACCACCACCTCACCCAGTCGGCCTGTGGCAGCAAACATCGGCAGTAAATCATCACCGTTCTCTGGTAATGCCATTCCTTCTTTCTGCGCCAGCAGTACCAGTAGTACGCCCAAGGCCATGAACAACAGGTTGGCCGGTACAAAGGCGAAACCGTAGGAGCACATATCCTTCTGTGCTTCGCGCAATGACTTACACGTCAGGTTCTTCTGCATCATATCCTGATCAAGACCCGTCATCACGATCACGATGAACACACCGCTCAGGAACTGCTTCCAGAAATTCTGTCGCGAGAGCCAGTCATCCATCACGAACATCCTGCTATGGGTATCTCCCGCAATGGCTTGCACCGCCTCCCCCACATTCATCTCCAGGTTTCCCATCACCTGCCAGATAATCAGCAGCAAGGCCGTGAACATACAAGTGGTCTGGAACGTATCGGTCCACACCAGTGTCTTGATGCCGCCCCGTCGGGTATAGAGCCATATCAAGGCCGTCATCACCAAAACGGTAACGACAAAAGAAGTAAAGCCGGGCCACAGTGGGGTTACCACAAAGCGGTGCAGCAGGATGCACACCACATAGAAACGCACAGCCGCACCTGTCATCTTCGACAACAAGAAGAAACTCGCGCCCGTTTTGTGCGCCTTGTTTCCCAGTCTTCTTTGCAGATAAGAGTAGATGGTGGTCATGTTCCAGCGGTAATACACGGGCAACAGGATAAACGCCACCGCCGCATAGCCTAAGATAAAGCCTAAGCAGGTCTGGATATAGGTCATATCCATCTTCAGCACCATTCCCGGCACACTGATAAAGGTAACGCCCGAGATGCTGGCGCCCACCATACCGAAGGCCACCATATACCATGGCGACTGTCGGTTACCGCGGTAGAAGGTATCGTTATCCGACCGCCGTGCCGTCCATCGGCTCAGCAGCATCAGTACGGCAAAGTACACGAGTACTGTAACTACAATCATCATACAGGGGGCGAAGGTACGAAGATACTTTCATTCGAGCAAAGAAAAAACACGTTTTCTTTGTATTGTGCTCGTTTATCTGTATCTTTGCAGTGTCGAATAATGGGTATCTATGACATATCTGTGGTTATAACAAACTTTAACAATTACGGATGCAAGTTTTCCCAGTCTTCGCGTTTATAAAGATAAAGAGTCTAACAATAATAGGAGGTTATGAGAAAGAATTGCGTTATGAATACCTTGCTGTTCAGAGGGGTAATGCTTCTAGTTTTTTTGTTGGGAGTAGAAGTTGGGGGTGTTGCCCAAGAAGATAATCAAGACGTGACAGTGGGTGACGTGTCAAACACGAATTGTGCGAATCAGGCTAGAGGCGAGAGTGTCATGGGTCATCCTACACTCAAGCTAACTCGTATTGATAGTGGTATATTGGGAGAGCTAAATAACTACCAGGCCAATTGTGCATTTGGTGATATTAAGGTGATCTGTAAAGAAAATGAGCAGAATCTTGCTATTTATGTTGACGAAGGGACAGGTGAAACGATTGCTACTTGCATTTGTCCTATCAACATCTATTTCACAATCTTTAATGCCCTCAAAGAAGAATACAATCTAACAGTGCTAGGACATGATATAGGATTAGTATCTTTTAAGGAACACTCTGTTGTGGAAATCGACTTGATTACACTGGACCAAGCCAATGAAGAAGGTTTCAGCTATCCTGTCATGGCACAGAACTATTGGGCTTATGAGATCACTAATAGCGTCAAGCCAGGCTATGACTTGAGTCAAAGTCTTGCCATTGATAATTACTTTGACAAGCAACTTAATTGTGTGTTTCACAATTATGTACTACCAAGTGTTTACAACTATTTAGATGTTCAAGCGGGGTTGGATCAAGAAGGCACGATGGTGATCAATGTGCTTACGGATGGAATACCTGATAAAGACGGCAAACGGGTGGCTCACCTGTTTTTTGACATTGTTAATGTTCTGAAAGATAAGTATCATCTTCTGCTAAACCACACCGTCATGGCCGGAAGCGAGAACGAATGCACAGTATGTCTATACGATGGGGATTTTACGGTACCAAATCAAGATGAGCTGTCTATTCCTATAAATGACAGTTTCAATTATAGTGCACTCATTGCTGCCATTACACCACTTCAGTTAACAGGTATAGGTCCCAACGTCATGTACTATGATCTACAGGGGCGTCGTATTGCAGGTCTGCCCAAGAAAGGAGTATATATACAAAACGGGAAAAAGGTCGTGATCAAGTGAGAGATATGCAAACTTGTTTGCACATCCGAACGAGAACGAGCTAGAACGTAGTTCAAGGTCGTGATCAAGTAAAGCCACCCCATCCCCTCCATAGATAAAGAGTATCCTTTTCATGTTCTCCTTCATTCAATTTGAGCGCAAAGGTAACGTTTTTTGTCGATGTCAACAAGAGAAACAAGAAAAAGTATTATCTTTGCTAACGAATAAGGAAGCGATTCCCAACAACAATGGAAGAGGTTTACAAACTTTACAGAGAAGTGTTTTCCTATATCTGCAGAGAGGAAGAGACGCTGAGGGAGATCATCGGTCATGATAGCAATATCAGGATTGAGAAAAGGAACGACGGTCATGAACTGATTGCCGTCAGCCTCATCCGCAAAAACACCATTCTGTTGTTGGTGGTGAGGGAAGACTATCGACGACAGGGTATCGGAAGTCATCTGCTACTCGAATCCGAAGATATTATACGGGAACAGGGATACAACAAGGTGGTGTTGGGTGTTGGTGATGATTACCTGATGCCTGGCGTACCGACTAGTAAGCGCTATTTCCCAGCAGAGCACGAGAACCTGTACCACTTCCTGAATACAGAAGCGAGCGATTTCTTTGAGCGACGAGGCTACAAGCACAGCTGGCACGACTCGAATTGTTTCGATATGCGCATGTCGTTGAAAGACTTCCCGAACGAAAGTCCCAACGTAGGCGATACCATCAACGGATGCCACTACAAATGGGCAAACAAAAGTGATGTGGAAGGAATCATCAAATGTGTGCAGGAAGCAGAAGAGGACTTCGTTAAATACTATCGTAATCCAGATCTTTATGTCTCTAACGACCACGAACGCGTACTGGTGGCCATTGTCAATCATGAAATCGTAGGAACACTCATTGTTGGTTTCGAAACAGAAGGGAAAGGTCAGGGTTGTGTAGGCTGTACCACCGTAAAGCCCTCACAAAGAGGTCGACATATCGGTGTAAACATGGTAATGATCGGTACCAGAAGTCTGAAAGATGCTGGTTTGGATACTGCCACGCTCAGCTACACATATTCTGGTCTGGATCACATGTATGGTTATTCAGGTTATCAGATCTGCACATATTACATGATGGGTGAAAAGTATCTAACTTTTGGCAAATAATCTATAAACCATTTGGCAAATCCATTTAATCTCTTTACTTTTGCAAACCGAAATGAAGAAGACGACCATTGAACAGCGAAGAAGATGTTTTTCACGGATACTACTTGGAGTATTCGTGCCTATGCTGTTGTTGGCGGCCTTCCATTGGCATGATGACGAGACTGGGAAAGCAAATGCCTGTGTGGAGTGTGTGCATCATGTACCCCATAGCGGTCATCTAACAGCACAATCATTCTCCGTTGACGACTGTCTGCTTTGTCAGTTCCATGCCCTGCCCTACCTGCCTGCAGCCGTAGTGATGCTTGTCGCATTACTTCCTGTTGACAGAATGGTTTGCAACCTGTCAACCGTCGCAGTAGAGAGCGGTCAGTCATCATGCATCTCCCTTCGTGGTCCTCCTATCTGTTTCTGATTCATCGTTAAGAACTGAGCACCTGTTGTCATTCGGCAATAGGTCAGAACATTGATCATTAACAGAAACAAGCAATGAAAAAACTTTTTATCATCGCTTTGCTGCATAGTATCTGTATGATGGCATTCGCAGATACAGCTGCAGGCAAGGCATCATTGTCGGGCATTGTTACCGACGACATCGACAAGGCGCCACTGGTTGGCGTAAGTATATTCTTTCCAGAACTGAAAGAAGGAACCATTACCAATGAAAAAGGTGAATACAACATAACCGGTCTGCCCGCTGTGAACACCACGATACAAGTGAGTTATGTGGGACATCAGACCATCATCCGCGATGTTGACTTGCGGAAGGTCAATAAGATGGACTTCGTGATGAAAGAGGCCAATGCCATGATCAACGAAGTGGTGGTTACGGGTCTGACGGGTACTGAACTGCTCAGGAACTCCCCATCGCCAGTAAGCATTGTCTCCCCCCGTGAACTGCAGATGACTCCCTCCACCAATATCATCGATGCGGTGGCCAAACAGCCGGGAGTATCACAGATTACCACAGGAAGCGGCATCTCCAAGCCCGTGATTCGCGGATTGGGTTTCAACCGCATCCTCGTGGTGAACGACGGAATCAGACAGGAAGGACAGCAATGGGGCGACGAGCATGGCATTGAGATAGATGCCCAGCGGGTGCACTCCGTGGAGATTCTCAAAGGTCCCGCCAGTCTGGTATATGGCTCTGATGCCATGGCAGGCGTACTCATCTTCCACGATGAGCCTGTGATGGCCAAGGGGATGATGAGTGGAGAAGTGGAATCGGAATACCAGACCAATAACGGACTCTTTGACTATTCAGCCGACTTCGCGGGTAATCAGGGCGGACTGATCTGGAACTGGCGATGGAGTGAGAAGATGGCACACGACTACAAGAATCCTTACGACGGCTATGTCACGAACTCACGATTCCGCGAACGGGCGCTTTCAGGACTCCTTGGCGTGAACCGCAACTGGGGTTACTCGCATCTGAAACTATCGTACTACCATCTCACTCCCGGTATCGTGGAAGGAGAACGCGATGAGGAAACAGGTGAACTGGAAAGAAGCGGCGACATCAAGTCGTACGGTAAGCTCTCACCCTTCCAGCAGATCCACCACTATAAGGCGGTGTGGGATAACTCCCTTCTCATTGGCGACGGCTCGCTGAAAATGCTTGTGGGCTATCAGCAGAACAGACGACAGGAGTATGAGGACTATGACGAGTGCGGTCTTGACTTCAAGCTGCACACCCTGAACTACGATCTTCACTATCAGTCGGCTGAGTGGAACGGATGGAAAAACGTGGTTGGTGTAAACGGTATGTACCAGAAATCCGAGAATCTGGGTGAAGAGTTCCTGATTCCGTCGTATAACCTCTTTGACATCGGCGCGTTTGCCACCACCTGTCGTTCGTTCGGCAACTGGCATGTTAGTGGCGGATTGCGTTACGACACGAGACATCTGCATAGTCATGGACTTTGGACAGAGGAAGAAGGACAGCGTTTCACCACTTTCTCACGTACCTTCAACGGTATGACAGGTAGTCTGGGAGCCATCTGTAACATCACCGACAATCTGGATTTCCGTGTGAATCTCTCAAGAGGATTCCGCGCACCGAATATGAGTGAGTTGGGCAGCAATGGTGAGCATGAGGGAACACTGCGGTATGAGATCGGTAATCACCAGCTCGATCCGGAATACAGCTGGCAGTTTGATGCGGGTATGGACTACTCTTCTGCCATTGTATCTGCCCAGCTGGCCGTCTTTGCTAACCATATCGACAACTATATCTTCCTGCAAAGAAAGGAAGGAGCGGTGGTTGATGACACCCCGGTATTCCAGTATCACGCTGGCGATGCCCGCATCTTCGGTGGTGAGGCCATCCTTCATATCCATCCTGTAGAACCCCTGCATTTCGAAAACACCTTCTCGTATGTTCGTAGTGTCCAGCTTCATCAGTCGGAAGATACTAAGTACTTGCCCTTCACCCCTGCTCCTCGCTGGCTCTCTACCCTGCGCTACGATTTCATTCGCGACGGGAAGGTGCTGAACAACACCTACGCCAGTATCGAGATGGACTGTAACCTGAAGCAGGATCATATCTATGCTGCTTACGACACCGAGACCGCCACACCGTCATATACCTTATTTAATATATATGCCGGTACCGACATTCTCAGGAAAGGTCGTAAGACTGCCTCCGTATTCTTCTTTGTCAACAACCTGTTCAACCGTGGCTACCAGAATCATCTGAGTAGGTTGAAATATGCCGATACCAATGAGGTTACTGGTCGAACGGGTGTGTACAACATGGGAAGGAACATCGGAGTGAAACTGATCTTGCCCATCGCCTTTTAACATCAAGTGGAGAGTTCAAAAGCTCTCCACTTTTTTTCAACAAAAAAAGTGTAACCCGCTGACACAACCTATCGGTTTTTTTCGTATCTTTGCGAATGTAAATCTACAACCTAAATGATACGATTATGAAAGTAGGTATTCCAAAAGAAATCAAAGACAATGAGAACCGTGTGGGTATGACTCCCGCTGGAGTAGCAGAAATGGTGAAACACGGTCATGAGGTGTTTGTGCAGCACACCGCTGGCGAAGGTAGCGGATTCCGTGATGAACAGTATCAGAATGTTGGCGCCACCATCCTTGGAACCATTGAGGAAATCTATGCCACAGCCGACTTGATTGTGAAGGTGAAGGAGCCTATCGCCCCAGAGTATCCGCTGGTACGGAAGGGACAGGTGCTGTTCACGTATTTCCATTTTGCTTGTGAACAAGAACTGACGGAGGCCATGCTGAAGAGCGGAGCCGTGTGTATTGCCTATGAGACAGTGGAGAAGAAAGACCACTCCCTGCCGTTGCTGATTCCCATGAGTGAGGTGGCAGGACGAATGGCCACACAGAACGGTGCCTACTACCTGCAGAAGACACAAGGAGGTAAAGGAAAGCTGATGGCTGGTGTGCCTGGGGTGAAACCCGCAAAGGTTCTGGTGTTAGGCGGTGGTACTGTTGGTGAGGCTGCAGCCCGTATCGCCATCGGTATGGGAGCAGATGTAACCATTACGGATATCTCGCTGCCGAGGTTGAAACGGTTAGCTGCCGATATGCCTCAGGTGCACACCCTTTATTCATCAGAGCATAACATCCGTTTGGAACTGCCTACTGTGGATATCGTCATCGGCTCCGTACTCATTCCCGGAGATGCCACACCACATCTGATTACCAAGGATATGCTGAAGTTGATGGAGCCAGGTACGGTATTGGTTGATGTGGCAATCGACCAAGGTGGCTGCTTCGAGACCTCCCACCCCACCAAGCACAGCGATCCGGTATATACCATTGACGGCATCGTGCACTATGCCGTGGCCAATATCCCCGGAGCCGTACCTAACACCTCTACCATGGCACTGACCAATGCCACACTGCGTTACGCATTGGCACTGGCTGATAAAGGATGGAAGAAAGCCTGTCTGGATGACGAAGCGCTGCGCAAAGGCGTGAACATCGTAGATGGCAAGATCACCTACGAGGCTGTGGCCAAGGTGTTTGGCAAGGAATACACACCGTTGGAATTATAATGCGGTGGTTTTCGGACTGCGTTTATCGCGCTTATAGCTGCGATACTCGTCCAAAGGAATTTCGATATTCGGTTCTTCCAGCTTTCCTTCGCGGGGAAGCTGGAATTTCATATATTTGATATTGAGTCCTCGCTCTATCCACATCGATTCGTAGTAGGTCTGGATACTGCGAGGAAGGAGAAAGGAGGAAGAAGGAAGGAGATTACTATACAGATCTTCTGTCTTCTCTACAAGTGGAAGGTGATTGTGTTCCACCAGATAGGTGGTATAGGTGAAGAGGAAGTTGGAATCGGTCTTCAAGTGAATGATACCATCATTCACCAGGAAACGACGGTAGCGTTCCAGGAAATAAGAGGAAGTGAGACGTTTCCGCGGATTCTTCATCTGCGGATCACTGAAGGTTAGCCATATCTCCTGCACCTCATCCTCGGCGAAGAAGCGGTCGATGATCTCAATATTAGTCCGAAGGAAAGCCACGTTCTTCAGTCCTTCATTCAAGGCTTGCGTTGCACCGGTCCACATTCGTGCTCCCTTGATATCCACCCCGATGAAGTTGATGTCGGGGAAGAGTTTACCAAGACCAACGGTGTATTCCCCCTTACCACAGCCCAACTCGAGTACAATGGGGTTATCGTTGTGGAAATACTGTTCTCGCCAATGCCCTTTCATATCAAACGGCACATTGTCAACTACAGAGAACGGGTATTGAAACACGTTCTCATACCGCTCCATATCAGCGAACTTTGCCAGTTTTCCTTTTCCCATACCTTCCTTTTTCTTGCAAAGATACGAATAAGCGAGTGAAAAGCCAAATTTATTTGAGTTTTTCCGAGCGAGAGTATCTTCGGCGTAGCCAAAGGTACGATTAAGTGAGCGGAAAACCAAAATTATTTGAGTTTTCCCTTGTTACTCCTGCAATTTCTGGATGCGCGCATCGAAATCCTTGGCACCTCCTTTCTCACCAAAGACCTTACCTAATAATCGGGCACGTCGGTTGGTGATGGTCTGCGGGGATTCTCCAATCAAAGTGGCAATCTCTGTGGGAATGAAACGCAATTTAATCAGCATACAGATACGGATATCACGTTCGCTAAGCATTCCGTTCCGGTTCACAATTCCTAAGAAATCTGGCAGAATCCGGTTCATCAGATCGTACAAATCCTTCCACGACTCATCATCAGGAGCCTTACCACGGTCGGCCAAACGATGGAAGTAACGGACAGTCTCATCGTTCAGCAAGGTATCCATCAACGAGAGATCGACCGGTGTTTCCGGTTCTTTCTGCTCTTCATTCAGTTCTTTCTGCAGATCCTTAATCCTTGCGAGCACCTCACGGTAGTCTTTCATCTTCCTGCGGTGATAATGATAGAAAGCACCGATGATGATGCACATGACAACAAGCGTACCAATCAGTATGGAGAGATTCCGATAAAGACGGTGCTGCACCAGACGGTGGTCGTATTCTTTCTGCAAGGCAGCGATGGTTTCCGCCTTGTCGTTTACACGGATGCTCTGATACAATCGGTTCAGATGCTCACTCAAATCAAGTGCCCGCCATTCCTCACGGTTCCTATAATACTGCACCAGTTTCTCATATGCCTCGATCCTTACCTGTATATGATCGGTGTTCAACGACTCAAACCAATAATCAGTGGCCTCTTTCATCTTTCCTTCCGCCTCCATGATGTCACCCATTCGCTTGGCACCATAGTCGTTAGGGAAGACCTCCAGCGCTTGCAACAAATACTGCTTGGCTTTAACAGTATCCTTCTCCTCCAAAGCATTACAGCCGAAGCTGACGAGGAGGTCTGACTGCACCTGCCTCTCCACCGACGACAGGAGGGGTTTTGCCTGTTCCACATAGACCTTCGCACTATCGAGCTGTCCTTGGTGGATATAAGCTCTTATCAGTTTGTTCAGACTCGCTGCCTTTCTGGAGTTACTGTTCATTGCCGTTGCACTGGCCAGCGCACGCTGATAATAGGTTAGCATCAGCTCCCTGCAGTTGGCTGCTGCATTCAGGTTTCCGATGGCATCATACACATCGTAGCAGAACACCTTGTCGTTGCAATCATCAATCATTCCCTCTGCCTCTTTCAGACAAGTCACAGCATCCTTCCATCGACCGTTACTCTGATGGGTAATACCAAGATGAAGCAGTGCTTTGGCCAACCGCGTATGCTCCTTCTGCTGCCGATAATAATCCACACTGTTCGTAATCAGAGAGTCGTTACGTATCTCCAATCCTATCTTATGTATAGCAGCAATATACAGGAGTCCGAAGAGGGCCGAGTCCTCTTTTGTATCCAATCGTGAGTGCTCAATATCCCCGTTAGCTCCTTCCTCCTCCCCTGGTTTAAGTTGCATATTCTCCATCTCATAGAGCATCTGCATGGCCTTGTTGGGATCCTCGTCGATAATCTTCTCTACCTGCAGTAAAGCAGCATGGTTGCCGGATTGCCCATGCGAGCAACCCGACAACACACAAATGATAATCAGAGTAATGATAGTATAGTATTTCATTTCGTTTTATCAAGACTGAACGAGATGGGGAGAGTGTACTTTACACGTACAGTCTGACCTTTCTGCTTACCTGGTATCCAGTTCGGCATATTCTTAACGATACGCACTGCCTCTTCATCCAATGAAGGGTACAACGGTTTTACCGTCTGCACTTCGCTAACCGATCCGTCCTTCTCTACGACGAAGGAAATAATCACCCTACCGCTGATCTTCTTCTCCTGGGCATCTTTCGGATAAGAGATGTTCTCACTCAGGAAATTGATCATTCCCTGCATACCGCCAGGGAATACCGGCATCTCTTCCACCACGTCAAATGCATCGTTGTTCTTTACTTGCGCCTGAGCGCCAAGTGTCATCATACAGGCTGCAATAGCCATCAGAATAGTCCTTTTCATTGTTCTATTGTTTTTAGTTAGAAAATCCCCACGGCCTTTCCGCAGGAGGTAACGTGACGAGTCCGGATCTCGCTGTTTCCGTCGGCAAAAGTAGGGAAAACCTACATACGCTCCAAAGAAATCATTACATTTGATTACACAAGAGGAGAAAAAGATTACACAACATTAAAAAAGGGCACCTTTCAGCGCCCTCTTCCTATTGTTTATTCGATGACAACCGTCGTCCATCCGTGCTTGTCTTCGATGGTACCATACTGAATACCACGCAGTGTATCGAAGAGTCTCTTGGACATCGGACCAGGTTCCGGACCGAAGTCATAACGCTTACCTGTGTCAAGGTCGTCGATATAGGATATCGGACTGATCACTGCGGCAGTACCGCAAGCACCAGCCTCCTCGAAAGTCTCCAGTTCATCCTCAGGAATAGGACGACGCTCCACCTTCATACCTAAGTCCTCTGCCACCTGCATCAGACTCTTGTTGGTAATTGAAGGCAGGATGGAGGTTGATTTCGGTGTTATATAGGTATTGTCCTTGATGCCGAAGAAGTTGGCTGCACCGCACTCATCCATGTACTTCTTCTCCTTTGCGTCGAGGTAGAACTCACAGGCATAGCCTTTCTCGTGTGCCAGGTTGTTGGCAAACAGACTGGCAGCGTAGTTACCGCCTACCTTATATTTACCTGTTCCCAGAGGAGCAGAGCGGTCGTAGTCACGAACGATGACATATGGATTGCTGGAGAATCCGCCCTTGAAATACGGTCCTACCGGTGTAACGAAGATCAGGAAAAGGTATTCCTTTGCAGGATGAACACCTACCTGAGCACTTGTACCGATGAGCAGCGGACGGATATAGAGTGTGGCACCACTCTCATAGGTGGGAATCCACTCTTGGTTCAGGCGCACCACTTTCTTCACCATCTCACAGAACAGTTCTGTTGAAACCTCGGGCATCATAATTCCACGACAGGTGCTCTGCAGACGAGCCGCATTCTCCTCCATACGGAACACACGCACCTTACCGTCAGGACAACGATATGCCTTCAGTCCTTCGAAAGCCTCTTGTCCATAGTGCAAGCTGGTAGCTGCCATATGCAGTTTCAGATACTCATCGGAGCAAACCTCTATCTCGCCCCACTTACCGTCGCGATAGTAGCAACGCACGTTGTAGTCAGTCGGCATATAGCCAAACGACAGACTCGACCAATCAATATTCTTCATATTATCCTAATTAAAAGAGATGCGCAAAAGTACGCATATTTGTTGAGAACGCCAAACTTTTTCCCAAAAACCTACTTTGCAGCAAGGTTTTTCTTGATTTCCTACTTCTCAGCAAGAATCTTTTTGATTTCCTCGTCGGTCTTGGTAAGCTTGTCTTTGCAAAGGCGGATGAGTTCCTGTGCACGCTTCAACTGCTCCGACATCTGGTCGATATCGAGTTCATCGTTCTCCATCTTTTGCACGAGGGCCTGCAGTTCTGCAAAGGCTTCTTCGTATTTGATATTCTCTTCCATATTCTTTGGGTTTGGGTTAATGATAACTAGTGGTACTAGTGGTTCTAGTTTTACTAGTAACTCTAGTATTTCTAGTAATTCTAGGTTGTATCAGGCAGCACCTTGGAACGAACGCTTCCATGGGCAAGACGTGTTTCGAGTTCATCACCGGCACTCAACGCTGCAACATCCTTCACTACCTTGCCATCATGAAGCGTGATGCTGTAACCACGGCGGAGGAGAAGTGTCGGGTCAAGGCTCTTTACCTTCTCGGAAACCAGTTGAATACGATGTTGCTCCGTTTCCAATCTGCGTTCGATAAGCATTGTCATCTTTTCCTGCATACTATCGAGTCTTGCATCCTGACGTGTTTTAACCACTGAGAACAGTCGTGGTATCGCTTCAGCAACCACTGAGAGTTGCGCATCGAGCGTTGAGAGTTTCTGTTGTGCATAACGAGTGATGCGTTCCTGAGCATCGATCAACACCTCCAGCACTTCTTTCAAATGGTCGATCAAGAAAGCTGCAGCTGCCGTGGGTGTCTTCACCCTGGTATGTGACACCATGTCGAGAATACTCTCGTCGCGTTCATGACCTATACCCGTAATAATAGGTAAAGGGAAATTCGCCACGTTCTCTGCCAGTGCCAAGGTGTCAAAACCTGAAAGATCGGCTGTCGCTCCGCCACCGCGGATAATGACGACACAGTCGAAAGAATTCTCGTTTCCCCTTGCCTCCATGCCTCCACTCCCCCGGAAGATCTGCTCCAGTGCCGCAATCACACTCTTCTCCACGTCTTCGCCCTGCATCACGGCTGGAAAGAGCCGGGTATGGAACTGGAAACCGTATTCGTTATTCTCGAGTTGGTTAACGAAATCGCCATAGCCTGCCGCATTAGCACTGCTGATGACGGCAATGCGCTGACAGAACAGCGGCAACGGCAGTTCTTTCTGTAGATCGAACACTCCTTCTTCTTTCAAAACACGAATAATCTCCTGTCGTTTCCGTGCCATGTCACCCATGGTGTAGGTGGGATCAATATCTGTAACGATCCAGGAGAAGCCATAGGTTTCATGAAACTGTGCATACACCTGTAGCAACACTTTCATGCCAGCATGCAGACGTTGTCCTGTTTCCTTTTCGAAATACGGACGAAGCAGTTGCCATGACGACTGCCAGCATTTGGCAGAAGCCTGGGCTATAGGCGTATTCTCGTATCTCTTTCGTTTTCCTCCTTCTTCCGAACGATCATACTGCACCAGTTGCATGTAGCAATGGCCACGCACCTCACGCACTTCCGACAGTTCCGCCTCCACCCAGTATTCCTGGTGAAGTTCCTCTTCTATCGTCTCCCGTACGAGTGAGTTCAGTTCATAAAGTGTCAACGCTTTTTCCATCGGCATTCCTCACTCACCTCCTTTTCGTATTTCTTTATTATATATAGACCAGAAATCGGGTATCCCATAACCATAGATATTGTCTGGACAGTCGGCCCGGTTTCCACCTTTCCTCACCATCTCCATGATCTCCAGCGCCGTCTTATCCGGGAAGGCCTGCCATAGACAAGCAATCATTCCTGCTACCAGAGGAGCAGAGAAGGAGGTGCCGATATCTTTGCTGATGACCCCCCGTCCAGTGATGACAGAGGTTGGACTGCCCAAGGCCATCACATCAGGCTTCACCCGTCCGTCGGCCGTAGGACCGATGGAGCTGAAGGCGGCATTATTTCCATTGGCGCTCACTGCACCCACGGTGATGATATCGCTCGCATCGGCAGGAACATTGATCTTTTTCCAGGTACCCATTCCATCATTTCCTGCACTGTTCACTAAGATCATTCCCTTTCGCGCCAGCATGGAGGCTGTTCGGGAAATCATCGAAGAAAGACCGTCCAGCTGACAATAGTCGTAGTTCTGCGACGGGTCGTCAAAATGATGATAGCCCAACGAACTGTTGATGACATCCACACCTGCACTATCGGCAAACTCCACTGCTGCCGCCCAATAATCCTCTTCCACCATGGTTTCCGATTGTGTGTCTTCGCACCGTAGGAGCCAATAGGCAGCATCGGGGGCTGTTCCGATGAACATTCCCGGTTCATTGACTGCCATGGTTGAGAGTACCATCGTACCATGATCGATTCCATGGAAGATACTCTCCTGGTTCACAGGCTGGGCAAAATCAGCAAAGCCAAGCTGTCTGACCTTAGTTAGGGCTGGTATCACATCGGCATTCATAAAACCGCCGTCGAGAACGGCAATCACCATTCCCTTGCCTCGGAAGCCATGACGGTGAAGACGGTTACCTCCCAGCATCTCCAACTGGTCGTATGTCACGCCATCGGGATTATTGTCGATATTATCCCATTGATTGAATTCCGTATGATAGTTCGTCCTTGGCTTTTGTCGTTCGATGGAATCAGGGGATGTCCACACCTTTCTTACGTCTTTGACAAAAGGATATTTGCTGATCTCCTTTATCACGTCTTGTTTCTTGGTACGAACAAGCAGGGTGTTGTTCCATTTGCTTTTGGATACCATCTCGACACCTGTTGTCAAGACCGCCTCTATATAGCGGGCACTCAAGGGCAGGTCGGTACTGTCGAGATCAAGGTTCTGACGTTTCCTCCTTTCAATCGCCCGCTGAGAAAGGAACTGTTCCGGTCGGTCGAGCGAATAATCTGTGCCATTCTTGTCTTTCAGTTCAATTCTGAACATGTAGCTTTTACCGCCAGGATATTTCACCCGATCGGTACCTCGAGCCATCAGCATCGTCGCTGACAGCAGGAACAGGAACACATTCAGCCATCTCCTCATAGAAAGACAAACGATTTTTAGAAATAGTATTCGTGGTGCAAAGGTACTACATATTTATAATATTACCGAAAAAACGGGTTTATATTTTGGTTTTTCGCTCGTTTATCTGTACCTTTGACTTCGTCGAAGGTACTCTCGTTCGGAAAAGCAAACAAAAACAAGCTTTTGTTTGGTTTTTCGCTCACTTAATCGTACCTTTGCACTATGGATAATAAATCTGCGACACTGGAATTAGGTACGAAGCCTGTGGGAAGTCTGCTCATGCAGTATGCCATACCAGCCATCGTGGCCATGGTGGCTTCGTCTCTCTATAATATGGTTGACTCTATCTTCATCGGTCAGGGTGTAGGACCGATGGCTATCTCGGGTCTGGCCATTACTTTCCCCTTTATGAATCTGAGCGGTGCCATCGGTGCATGTATCGGTGTAGGTGCCTCTACATATCTGTCGGTGAAATTAGGACAGAAAGACTACTCCATGGCCCAGCGCATTCTGGGAAACTCTGTTGTCTTGAAGATTATCACAGGTATCATCTTCGGTGCTATCTGTCTGCTGTTCCTGGATCCTATTCTCCGGTTCTTTGGAGCATCCGACAACACTCTGCCTTATGCCCATGAATACATGGTTGTCATCTTGTTAGGCAACGTGTTTACCCACCTCTATTTTGGTATGAATGCCTTGCTGCGGGCAGCATCAAAGCCTAAGCAAGCCATGTATGCCACCATCTTCACCGTCGTATTGAATACAGCACTCGACCCGATCTTCATCTACACCTTGGATATGGGAATACGCGGTGCGGCCTTGGCAACCATCTTGTCACAGACCACAGCTCTATGTTGGCAGATCAAGCAGTTCTCCAATCCGCACGAGCTTCTGCATTTCAAGCGAGGTATCTACAAACTTGACTGGAGTATCATCAAGAATATCCTGGCCATTGGTGTTTCTCCATTAGCTATGAATACCTGCTCCTGCATTATCGTCATCTTCATCAATACGGCACTGGTGAAATACGGTGGTGACCTGGCAGTAGGCGCCTTTGGTATTGCCAACCGTATCGGGTTCCTGTTCTTTATGATTGTAATGGGAATCAACCAAGGTATGCAGCCGATTGCAGGATACAACTACGGTGCCATGCATTTCGACCGCATGCTGAAGGTGCTGAAACTGTCCATGATATCTGCCACTGCCATCATGGCTGTTGGCTGGTTGGTGGGAGAGCTGATGCCCTATCCCTGTGCCCGTCTGTTTACCACCGATGCAGAACTGATAGAACAGGCGGTGAAAGGTATCCGCCTCAACATGATTGCCTTCCCACTGATTGGCTCTCAAGCGGTCATCACCAATTTCTTCCAATCAATCGGCAAGGCAAAGATCAGCATCTTCCTCTCTTTGTCACGTCAGATGATTTTCCTCTTACCCCTGTTAGTAGCGCTCCCGCCTATGCTGGGGGTTGACGGTGTCTGGTATGCTTTACCTACCAGCGACACCGTGGCTTTCATCGTGACTTGGATCATCATGATCAGATACATGCGTAAATTCAAACTACAACATCAAAAGCAGATCTATGCAGCATAAGAATATCATCATCAATGTAGGCAGACAATTAGGAGCGGGCGGACACGCCATCGCCAAACTGCTGGCTGAAGAGTTCAACTGTAAGCTTTTCGACAAGGAGATTCTGAACCTGGCAGCCAAGGAGAGCGGATTCTCCGAGCGGTTCTTTGAACAGAATGATGAACAGAAAGGCTTCCTGAAATCACTGTTCCATCTGCATGCCCCACATGTAGGAGACAATAATTTCTACAACAGTCGGTTCTCACAAGAGAGTCTGTTCCAGTTCCAAAGCGATGCCATCGTCAAAGCTGCTGACGAAGGGTCATGTATATTCATCGGTCGCTGTGCCGATTATGTATTACGCGACCGCGACAATGTGGTGAACATCTTCATCACGGCCAATATAGAAGACAGACTGAAGGCGGTCATGGAAAGGGACGAGTGTGATGAGTATACCGCGATGAAGATTCTGAAGACCAAGGAAAGTGCCCGTGCTTCCTACTACAATTACTATACAGGTAAGAAATGGGGGGTCGCAGAGAGTTATGATCTTTGTATCAATTCCAGCTTACTCGGATACGAGGAGACAGAGAAGATCATTGCTGCATTTATTAAAGAAAAGATGAAACTAGTATAACTAGTGTCTCTAGTAAAACTAGAAAACTAGAAAGAAGATTATGAAGAAAATCGGCATCATCAGCGATACGCACAGCTACTGGGACGAGAAGTATCTTCACTATTTCGAGCCCTGCGACGAAATCTGGCACGCCGGCGACATCGGCAGTGTTGAGGTGGCAGAGAAGTTAGCTGCCTTCCGTCCGTTCCGTGCTGTTTGTGGTAACTGTGATGGTGGAGACCTCAGACTGATGTATCGTGAGCTCAACCGGTTCAAGATAGAGGATGTGGATGTGCTCATCAAACATATCGGCGGCTACCCTGGCAACTACGATGCCAGTATCCGCTCTACCCTCTTCGCTAATCCGCCGCAACTCTTCGTTGCCGGACATTCGCACATCCTGAAGGTGAAGTACGACAAGACGCTCAACCTGCTCCATATCAATCCCGGAGCCGCAGGACTGCAGGGCTGGCACAAGGAGCGCACACTTATCCGACTCACTATCGACGGAAATGAATTCAAAGATTTAGAAGTGATCACTTTAGGTGGTAAATTGTGAAATAGTAAATAATGTAAAATAGTAAGATATGAAGCGAACGATTGTCATTACCGGTGGCGCAGGCTTTATTGGAAGTCATGTGGTGCGCCTATTTGTGAACAAATACCCGGATTACCACATCATCAACCTTGACAAGCTGACGTATGCGGGGAATCTGGCTAATCTCAAGGACATTGAGGATAAGCCCAACTACGAGTTTGTGAAGATGGACATTTGTGATTTCGATGCATTCTACCAGCTGATGCAAGACAAGAAGGTGGACGGCATCATCCATCTGGCAGCAGAGAGTCATGTGGACCGTAGTATCAAGGATCCCTTCACCTTTGCCAAGACCAACGTCATGGGAACACTGTCTTTGCTCCAGGCTGCCAAGCTCTATTGGGAGTCGTTGCCAGAGAAATACGAGGGCAAGCGTTTCTACCATATCTCTACCGATGAGGTGTACGGTGCATTGGAACTGTCGCATCCAGAAGGCATCGAGCCGCCGTTTACTACAACAGCCAGCAGTGCTGAGCACCATCTTGCTTATGGCGACAAGTTCTTCGTGGAGACAACGAAGTACAATCCTCACTCACCCTATTCGGCCGCCAAGGCTTCTTCCGACCATTTTGTACGTGCTTACCATGACACTTACGGAATGCCTGTTGTGGTGACGAACTGCTCGAACAACTACGGTCCTTACCAGTTCCCCGAGAAACTGATACCTCTCTTTATCAATAATATCCGTCATCGCAAGCCTCTGCCCGTATATGGTAAGGGAGAGAACGTACGCGACTGGCTGTTCGTGGAAGATCACGCCCGTGCCATCGACCTGATTTTCCATGAGGGAAAGATTGCCGAGACATACAACATCGGAGGTTTCAACGAGTGGAAGAACATCGATATCATCAAGGTCGTCATCAAGACCGTTGACCGTCTTCTGGGACGTACCGAAGGCGAAGACATGGATCTCATCACCTTTGTTACCGACCGTGCCGGACATGATCTCCGCTACGCTATCGACTCATCAAAGCTGCAGCGTGAGCTTGGTTGGGAACCAAGTCTGCAGTTCGAGGAAGGTATCGAGAAGACCGTCCGTTGGTATCTCGACAACCAGGAGTGGCTCGATAATGTCACATCAGGTGATTATCAGAAGTATTACGATAACATGTACGCCAACAGATGAAAAAGATTTTGCTTTTAGGCTCAGGTGAACTGGGCAAGGAGTTCGTGATTGCCGCCATGCGTGCCGGCCAGTATGTCATTGCTTGCGACCGCTACGACAATGCCCCTGCCATGCAGGTGGCCGATGAGCGCGAGGTGTTCTCCATGCTCGACGGTGATGCCCTGGAGGCGGTGGTGAACAAGCACAAGCCCGACATCATCGTGCCCGAGATTGAAGCGATTCGTACAGAGCGTCTCTTCAAGTTCGAGGAACAGGGCATCCAGGTGGTACCATCGGCCCGTGCAGTGAATTATACGATGAACCGTCGTGCCATCCGCGACCTGGCTTCAAAAGAATTGGGGTTGCGCACTGCAAAATACTTCTATGCCAAGACATTCGAGGAGTTCAAGACAGCAGCAGACGAGATTGGTTTCCCCTGCGTGGTGAAGCCCTTGATGTCATCATCAGGACACGGACAGAGTTATGTTCATAATGATGATGAACTGGAACAGGCTTTCAAAGACGCCATGGAAGGCAGTCGCGGTGATGTCAAGGAAGTGATTATCGAGGAGTTTATCGACTTCGAATCGGAGTTTACGCTGCTCACCGTGACGCAAAAGAACGGTCCTACCCTCTTCTGTCCTCCCATCGGTCATGTACAGAAAGGGGGTGATTACCGTGAGAGCTGGCAGCCCTACCAGATTTCCGAGGCAGCCTTGAAGCAGGCACAGCACATGGCCGACCAAGTGACGAAGGCTCTGACAGGTGCTGGCATCTGGGGTGTGGAGTTCTTCCTGACCAAACAAGGTGAGGTGATCTTCTCTGAGCTCTCACCGCGTCCCCATGACACAGGAATGGTTACCCTTGGTCATACCACCAACCTGTCAGAGTTCGAACTGCACTTCCGTGCCGTGATGGGTCTGCCCATTCCTGCCATCCATCTGGAACATGCGGGGGCCAGCGCCGTGATTCTCTCACCCAAAGAAGCAAAGACGCCAGTTGACCGTTCTCTGTTTAACTACAACCTTGAGGAGGCACTGAAGGAAGACCGCACTCGTATCCGTCTCTTTGGTAAGCCCGAAGCTCATAAGGGACGCCGCATGGGTGTTGTCCTCTGCTACGGAGAGGTTGGTGATGATGTCAATGCGTTGCGTGACAAAGCCAAACGATTGGCTGCAACCGTATTGGGTACCGACCCTTATATGAAGAAATAGCATATGTTAGGAAAAATCATCAATCTGACAAAGATCGTCGATCCACGTGGAAACCTCACAGTGGCCGAACAGATGAAAGATGTTCCGTTTGACATCAAGCGGGCATACTGGGTGTATGATGTTCCTGGAGGAGAAAGTCGGGGCGGTCATGCCCACAAGCGACTCCAGCAGTTTGTCATTGCCCTCAGCGGTTCGTTCCATGTCACACTCGACAACGGTCATGAGAAAAAGACCATCTTGCTGAACCATCCATGGCAAGGACTGCTGATCGACACCAACACCTGGCGTACCCTAGACGATTTCTCTTCAGGGGCCGTATGTCTTGTGTTGGCTTCTGAACTTTATGATGAGGATGATTATATCTATGATTACGACGAGTTCCTAGAATACATCGGATGTTCGAAATAAGACGATATACTCCTGAGCACGTTGACGAATGGAATCAGTTCGTTGCCGAGTCGAAGAATGGTGTCTTTCTCTTCGACCGAAGGTATATGGACTACCATTCAGACCGTTTCTGCGACCATTCGCTGATGTTCTATTCAGACGGTCGGTTGTTAGCAGTACTGCCTGCCCATCAGTCGGGGGATACACTCTGCTCTCACAACGGTCTTACCTATGGCGGTTTGGTGATGAGTCCCCGTCTAACGGTTGTCCAGACCATGCATCTCTTCCGGGAGATGAATGACTATCTGCGTTCTCAAGGTATTCGTCATGTCAGTTACAAGGCAATTCCGTGGATCTACCATCGTCTTTCGGCTGAAGAGGATCTCTATGCCCTCTACCATGAGTGTCATGCTCGTATCGTGGCAAGGGACTTTGCCACCAACATCTATCTCTCTGCAGGTTTACGATGGGAACGGGTTCGCCGCCGTGGTATTGTCCGTGCCCGGAATGCTGGTGTTGTCGTAGAACGTTCCAACCATTATGAGGTTTTCTGGCAGGTGCTGGCAGATAACCTCATGAACAAGTACGGAGTAAAGCCAGTTCACTCTCTTCAGGAAATAGAATTACTGCATGGACGCTTTCCTCAGAACATCCAACTCTACCAAGCGGTAAGAGAAGGTAAAGTATTAGGAGGTGTCGTTCTGTATATTTCCTCCCAGGTGGTTCATGCCCAGTATAGTTCGGCTTCCCCAGAGGGAAAGAAACTGGGAGTGATTGATCTTCTCTATGACCAGATCTTCAAAGATTATCGTGATTATCCCTATTTCGACTTCGGGCGCTCTACCGAGCATCCTGACGGCAGTGGACTGAATGAGAGCCTGGTGTTCCAGAAGGAAGGCTATGGCGGACGGGGACTCTGCTATGATATTTACGAGTGGGATGTTAAAAGTGACAAGTGACAAGTTTGATTTGCTGACGCTATGATTAAGTATCTCCCCCTGAAACAGATTAATGACCGCTACGATGCGGAGTTACGCGAAGCTGTTGGTCGTGTAATGGACAGTGGCTGGTATCTGAAAGGTGAACATACCCAACGCTTTGAAAAGAACTATGCGACCTATATAGGAACGAAATACTGCGTGGGGGTTGCCAACGGACTTGATGCATTAACATTGATCCTGCGTGCCTATATAGAAAAAGGTGTCATGCAACCTGGCGATGAGGTCATCGTACCCGCCAACACCTTCATCGCATCAATATTGTCTATTTCCGAATGCGGTCTGACCCCTGTTTTGGTGGAGCCTTCTATCGACACTTTCCAGATTGATGATTCACTGATTGAAGAGGTCATTACCGAACGTACCAAAGCCCTGATGATTGTTCATCTCTACGGGCGATGTGCCTATACCGAGAAGATCGGGATGATTTGCAAGAAACATCACCTGAAACTCATTGAGGACAATGCTCAGGCACATGGGTGCTTCGCGCCAATGGACAATGGTCAAAAGAGACGGACCGGCTCTTTGGGTTATGCCGCTGCCCATAGCTTCTATCCCGGGAAGAACTTAGGTGCCATGGGAGATGCGGGTGCTGTTACCACCAACGATAAGGAACTGGCACAGATCATCGAGGAATTAGGTAATTACGGCTCATCGAAGAAATATGTCTTCGACTACCAAGGTCGTAACTCCCGCTTGGATGAGATACAGGCAGCCATGTTAGATGTGAAACTCAGACACCTGGATGAAGATAATCAGCGCCGACAAGCCATTGCCGATTACTATATCAACAACGTTAAGCATCCGGAAATACTTCTCCCTACACCTTCTAAGAGTGTCTATCATATCTTCCCCATCCTTTGTGAAAGACGTGATGAGCTCCAGCAATATCTGAAAGAGAACGGGGTGGAGACCATGATCCACTATCCTATCCCACCGCATAAGCAAGCATGCTACAAGGAATGGAACGACCTATCCTTCCCGATTACCGAACGAATCCATCGTCAGGAACTGAGTCTGCCCTGTCATCCCGCCATGAAACAAGAAGAGGCCGACCAGATAGTCAGCCTCCTCAATCGTTTCCGTTGATGCCTTAGACGAGAACCACCGTGGCGCTACGGGCAGCCTGAGCACCCATCACCAGCACCTGTGCGATATCCGCTGTCTTCGACGGTCCGCTGATAAACGTGCCGTAACCATAGTCGTTGAACTCGATTCGCTTGTAGGCCTCGTGCATATTGTTCACTATCTCACTCTTCTTCAGTAAGATCACCAGATTCTCAGAGATAAAGCATACCGCTTTCTCCACCATCTGCTGTGGAATCCACACACAGGCATTCTCAGCTACACCGAACATTCCCCTGATGATACCCACATCTGTTCCGTTCAATGCCTGAGCCGAGCCGATGGTATCCGGATTACGCGTAGCAATAGTAATCTCAGGTAAGTTACTTGCAATCTCCTTGGCATCAGGATACAATTCCTTAATCAGTTCAT